>Ga0209113_1000059_pt1 | contig 22895 bp, 6 predicted proteins | sample TexAe_RefH0_O1_FD_187951 | JGI IMG/M metagenome (GOLD analysis project Ga0209113, IMG submission 187951) | Forest soil microbial communities from Davy Crockett National Forest, Groveton, Texas, USA - Texas A ecozone_RefH0_O1 (SPAdes) (version 2) | ecosystem: Environmental > Terrestrial > Soil >... | reverse complement strand
GGTGAGCCCGCCGGGATCGGCGGGATAGTGGAGTTTCGTACCGATGTGTTCGACGCGGCCAGCATCGAGACACTGATCAAGCGGTTGGAGCGGGTGGTGCTGGCCTTCACCGCCGATCCGACCCGGCGGCTGTCATCGATCGATCTGCTCGATGAGGCTGAACGTGCCCGGCTCGATCAGTGGGGCAACCGGGCGGTGTTGACCGCGCAGGCACCCTCTCCGGTGTCGATCCCGGTGCTCTTCGCCGAACAGGTGCACCGCTCGCCCGACGCGTTGGCGCTGACCTTCGAGGGCCACTCCATGACCTACCGGGAACTCGATGAAGCCACCAACCGGTTGGCGCACCGTCTGGCCGGCCGGGGCGCGGGCCCAGGTACGTGTGTGGCGCTGCTTTTCGAGCGTTCGGCCCAGGCGGTTGTGGCGATTGTGGCGGTGCTGAAGACCGGGGCGGCGTATCTGCCGATCGACCCGGCGCTAGCGGCCGACCGGATCCTATTCATGATCGCTGATGCCACCCCCATCGCTGCCGTCTGCACTGCTGCTCTGGCTCAGCGGCTCGATGGGTGTGAACTGGTGGTCATCGACGTCGATGCCCCTGAGGACTCCGCCGCCGAGAGCCAACCCGGGCCGGCGCTGCCGGCGCCCGACGATATCGCCTATCTGATCTACACCTCAGGCACCACCGGAGTCCCCAAAGGCGTTGCAATCAGCCACCACAACGTCACCCAGTTGATGCTTTCTCTGGAGGAGAGCTTGACGGCGCCCGGGCAGGTCTGGTCGCAGTGGCATTCCTATAGCTTCGACATCTCCGGTTGGGAGATCTTCGGCGCGCTGCTCAGTGGTGGGCGGCTGGTCGTGGTATCCGACTCGGTGGCCCGGTCACCGCATGACTTCCACGCCTTGCTGGTCAGCGAACAGGTCACCGTCTTGTGTCAAACCCCGTCAGCAGTGCGGGCACTTGCACCGGAGGGGTTGGAGTCGGTGACCTTGCTGGTGGGGGGTGAGGCGTGCCCGGCCGAGGTGGTGGACCGCTGGGCACCCGGGCGGGTGATGATCAATGAGTACGGCCCGACCGAAACCACAATGTGGGTGACCTTGAGTTCGCCGCTGGCAGCGGGGTCGAGGGCGGTGCCGATCGGTTCGCCGGTGTCGGGGACGGCGTTGTTTGTGCTTGATGGGTGGTTACGCCCGGTGCCGTCCGGGGTGGTGGGCGAGTTGTATGTCGCCGGCCGCGGGGTGGGTATGGGGTATTGGCGACGCGGGAGTTTGACCGGATCACGGTTTGTCGCTTGCCCCTTCGGCCCACCCGGGACACGGATGTATCGCACCGGAGACCTCGTCCGCTGGCGCCCCGACGGACAACTGGAATATCTCGAGCGCGCCGACGAGCAAGTCAAAATCCGGGGCTACCGCATTGAACTCGGCGAAATACGCACCGCGCTGGCTGCATTGGCCGGCATCGACCAAGCCGCCGTCATCGCCCGCGAAGACCGGCCCGGCGACAAGCGCCTGGTCGGTTATGCCACCGGCACAGCCGATCCCGCGAGCATCCGCGCCCGGCTGGCCGAGCGGCTGCCCGCCTACATGGTCCCAGCCGCGGTGGTGCTGCTCGATGCGCTACCGCTGACCGTCAACGGCAAACTCGACACCCGAGCACTGCCTGCACCGGAATACCAAGACGGCCAACGATATCGGCCCGCAACCAACGCTGTCGAGGAACTCCTGGCCGGCATCTACGCCCACGTGCTAGGACTCGAACGAGTCGGCATCGACGACTCGTTTTTCGAACTCGGCGGCGACAGCATCCTGTCCATGCAAGTGGTGGCGCGGGCCCGCGCCGCCCGGGTGCTATGTCGACCCAAGGATCTTTTCATCGAGCAAACCGTGGCCCGGCTGGCCCGGGTAGCAGGCGTCGTTGCCGACGAAACCAGCCTGACCGACGAGGGCGCCGGCCAGACGACTTCCGACGTCTCGCCCTCCCACCTCAGCCAGCAGCAGCTCGATGAGCTGGATCAGCGCTACGACATCGCGGATATCTTGCCGCTCACCCCCCTTCAGCAGGGGTTGCTGTTCCACATCAGCGCGAACGCCGAGGATCATCGTGATCTGTACGCGCTGCAACTTGATTTCGGCGTGGCCGGCGCTCTTGATTCCGACCGGCTGCGCGAAGCAGTGCACACGGTGGTAGCCCGGCATCCGAACCTGGCGGCTCGATTCTTGGACGAGTTCGACGAGCCGGTGCAGATCATCCCGGCTCATCCTGTGCCGGGGTGGCGCTATGTCGATCTGGGCGGCGGCCTCAACGTCGATGAGCAGATCTCGCGGGTATGCGCCGCCGAACGCGCGGCCGTTTGCGATATTGGCGACCAGTCTGCGTTTCGGGTGGCTTTGATCCGCATCGCGCCAGATCGGCACCGGTTGGTACTGACTCACCACCACATCGTGCTCGACGGCTGGTCGTTGCCGGTCCTGCTGAGGGAGATATTCGCCAGCTATCACAGACAACCACTCGCATCAGCCGGCTCGTATCGGACATTCTTTACCATCCTGGCAGATCGTGATCTTGATGCCGCCCAGGCCGCTTGGCGTGATGTGTTGGCGGGCTTCAATTCCCCGACCCTGGTAGACCCGTCGGATCGGTTGGGGCTGGGCGCTCGAGGCGCGCGATCGTTTCGGTTGCCCGCCGAGACCACCCAGGCCGTCGGCGCGCTGGCGCGTTCATGCCAAACCACCGTCAATACCGTGCTCAACGGCGCCTGGGCGCAGCTGCTGATGTCGCTGACCGGTCACCACGACGTCGCCTTCGGTACCACCGTCTCGGGTCGACCGGCCGAAGTCACCGGATCCGAATCGATCGTGGGCCTGTTGGCCAACACGGTGCCGGTGCGGGCAACGGTCACCTCATCAACCACTACCGCAGACCTGCTGAGTCAACTGCAACGCGCTCACAACCACACCCTTGAACACCAGCACGTGGCACTGAGCGAGATCCACCGGATCACCGGTCACGAAAGGCTGTTTGACACCCTTTTCGTCTACGAGAACTACCCGATCGACACCACTGCATTGTTTGGTGGACGCGAGTTGATTGTTACCGAGTTCGTCAGCCACGAATCCACTCACTACCCGCTGACGTTAGCGGCCGTGCCGGGGCCTGAAATCGAGCTCCGTCTGAAATTTCGCACCGACGTGTTCGACCCGCCCACCATCGAAGCGCTGATCGAACGGTTCCAGCAGATATTGCTGGCGATGACCAGCGATCCAGCCCGCCGGCTCTCGTCGATGGATCTGCTGGGCGAGCGCGAGCACGCACGGCTGGACGAGTGGGGCAACCGGCTGGTCCTGACCCAGCCTGCCACCACCGCAGCGTCGATTCCGATGTTGTTCGCCGCGCAGGTGGCGCGCACTCCAGAAGCGGTGGCGCTGAGCTGTGGGGCCAAGTCGATGACCTATCGCGAGCTGGACGAGGCAGCAGACCGCTTGGCGCACGTAGTGGCGGCTCATGGCGTGGGTCCGGGTGCATGCGCGGCATTGCTGCTATCTCGTTCGGTTGAGGCCGTCGTCGCGATTGCGGCGGTGCTGAAGACCGGCGCGGCCTATCTGCCGATCGATCCGATGTATCCCGACGAGCGGATCGGGTTCATGGTGACCGATGCCGCGCCGGCGGTGGCGATCACCACCGCCGGGCTGGCCGACCGGCTCGATCGGTTCGGCCTGCCGGTCATCGACGTCGGTGACATGCCGGACCCCACGGCTGACGGCCATCCCGCTTCGACGCTTCCGGCGCCCGCACCCGACGATATCGCGTATTTCATCTACACCTCGGGCACGACCGGCGTACCCAAAGGTGTTGCCATCACCCACCGCAACGTCACGCAGCTGATCGAGGCGCTTCAGGAAAACAACCATCTGCGGCACCCGGCAGGTGTATGGACCCAGGGGCATTCCTATGGCTTCGATGTCTCGGTCAAGGAGATTTGGGGGGCGCTGCTGAGCGGTGGGCGGCTGGCGGTGGTGCCTGAGTCGGTGGCCGGTTCACCAGAACACCTGCACGCCTTGCTGATCGCGGAGAACGTCAGCGTCCTCACGTCGACTCCCCGCGCACTGGCGATGTTGTCGCCACAGGGGTTGGAGTCGCTGGCCGTGGTGGCGGTTGGTGGTGAGCCCTGCCCGCCAGATCTTGTGGATCGCTGGGCGCCGGGTCGGGTGATGATCAATGCCTACGGACCGACCGAAACGACCGTACGAGCGTCGGGAAGTGCGCCGTTGACCGCGGGTGCTGCCGGCGAAGTGGCGCCGATTGGTTCGCCGGTGTCGGGGGCGGCGTTGTTTGTGCTCGATGGCTGGCTGCGCCCGGTGCCCCGCGGGGTGATCGGCGAGTTGTACGTCGCCGGCGCCGGAGTAGCCATCGGCTATTGGCGACGCGCCAGCTTGACCGGATCACGCTTTGTCGCCTGCCCCTTCGGGGCACCCGGAACCCGGATGTATCGCACCGGAGACCTCGTCCGCTGGCGCCCCGACGGCCAACTGGATTACCTCGGACGCGCCGATGACCAAGTCAAAATCCGCGGCTACCGAATCGAACTCGGCGAAATCACCACCGCACTAGCTGCCCTACCCGGAGTCCACCAAGCCACCGTCATCGCCCGCGAAGACCGCCCCGGCGACAAACGCCTCATCGGCTACCTCACCGGCACCGCCAACCCCAACCAGATCCGTACCCAACTCGCCCAACACCTGCCCGCCTACATGGTCCCCGCAGCCGTCGTAAAACTCGACACACTGCCACTGACCATCAACGGCAAACTCAACACCCGCGCACTACCCGCACCCGAATACCAAGACGGCCAACGATATCGACCCCCGACCAACGCCATCGAAGAGACCCTGGCCGGCATCTACGCCCACGTACTCGGACTTCAGCGCGTCGGCATCGACGACTCCTTTTTCGAACTCGGCGGCGACAGCATCCTGTCCATGCAAGTAGTCGCCCGCGCCCGCGCCGCGGGCCTGCTATGCAAACCACGCGACATCTTCATCGAACAAACCGTCACCCGACTAGCCCAAACAGCCACCACCATCACCGCCCAGACCACCCCCACCGACGACGACACCGGCCAGATAGTTGCCACCCCGATCATGCGCTGGCTGCACAGCGTCGATGGCCCGGTCGAGCAGTTCAATCAGACCATGGTGATACAGGCTCCAGTCGGCGTCGGCCGAGCCGATGTGGTGATCCTGTTGCAGGCCTTGATAAATCGGCATGCCATGCTGCGGCTACAGGTCGATGACGACGGCGCCGGGAACTGGCTGCTGGTGACGCGGCCGGCGGGTTCGGTAGATGCCGGTGCCTGGCTGCAGGTGGTCGACGTGTTATCCGATGACGCGTTGGTGCAAGCCCGGAGGCGGCTGGACCCCGCCGGCGGAGTGATGCTCAGCGCGCTGTGGGCGAGCTCCACCGCCACGCTAGTTCTGACAATCCATCACCTGGCCATCGACGCCGTCTCCTGGCGGATTTTGGTTGACGATCTCAACGAGGCCTGGCGTTTATACAGTGCCACCGGCGTGGCTCGGTTGCCGTTGCGGGGGAGTTCATTTCGTCGTTGGGCTTCAATCCTGACGGAGCGGGCCCGCTCGGATGTGGTCGTCGATCAGTTGCCGGTGTGGCGCGAGATCGCCGCAGTCGGTGGCGTGCTGGCCCCCGTCGAGCCCGCTATGGATACCCACGCCAGCGCCGCACACCTGACGGTGTCACTGGATGCCGAGACCACCCGCAGGGTGCTCGGTGAAGTGCCCGCGGCGTTCCATACCGGAGTGCAGGACATCTTGTTGATTGCGTTCGCGTTGGCGTGGAGGGAATTTCTGGGCGGTGACGCTGCGCCGATCACCATCGACGTGGAGGGCCACGGCCGCCATGAAGACCTGGTTCCCGGTATCGATTTGTCGGAGACGGTGGGCTGGTTTACCACCAAGTACCCGGTGTGCTTGACGCCGGACCGGTTGCTGTGGCCGCAGGTAGCCAACGGCCACGCGGCGTTAGGTGCTGCGGTCAAGAAGGCCAAGGAGCAGCTCCGGGCCATACCTGACGGTTACACCTACGGGGTATTGCGCTACCTCAATGGTGAGGCCGATCTGGCAGGTCCAGATCCGCCGATCGGATTCAACTACCTAGGTCACGTGGCCGGATCGCAGAATGACGCAATCGCCGGCGAAGCTTGGCAAATGACACACGCGGGCGCGCCGTTCAACGACGAGTCGCGTGGCGGATGGGCAATGCCGCTCGGCCATACCGTAGGGGTCAATGTCATCACGCTTGACGCCGTCGCCGGGCCACAGCTGCAGGCTACCTGGACGTGGGCGCCATCGAAAATCGATGCTGCGCACATAGATACGCTGAGTCGGTTGTGGTTCGAGGCCCTGGCCGGCATCGGCACGCAGGTGCGCGACGGTGGGGGCGGATTCACCCCCTCGGATTTCGCGCTGGTCTCCGTGGCCGCCGAGGAACTTGAAAAGCTGGAATGCGCTTACGAAGTCGCTGATGTGTTGCCGTTGACACCGCTGCAGCGGGGCTTGTTGTTCCACACCAGCGCGAGCGCCGAGGATGAGGCTGACCTGTACGCGGTGCAGGTCGACATCGCCCTGACCGGTCGACTCGACCATCATCGTCTCCGCGATGCCGTCCAAGCAGTGCTTAGTCGTCATCCCAACCTGGGAGCCCGATTCGTCGACCAACGGCTTGGCGAACCGTTGCAGATCATCCTGAAGCGACCCGTGTTGCCTTGGCGCTACCTCGATCTCGCCGACGGGAACACCAATGCCGGCGACCGCATCGAGCGAGCATGCGCCGCCGAACGTTCCGCAACCTACGATGTGGCCCACGGGTCACCACTGCGCGCGATGCTTGTCCGGTTCGCGCCAGAGCGGTATCGGTTTGTGCTGTTCATGCACCACGTCGTGTGCGACGGCTGGTCCGGGCAGATCCTGTTGCGCGAAATCTTCGCCGGGTACGACTCGCGGCCACTGCCCACCCCGGTCTCTTATCGGCACTTCCTTGACTGGCTGGCCGGCCGGGATCGCGAGGCAGCTCACGCCGCATGGCGCCGGGTGCTGGCCGACTTTGAGGCCCCGACCCTGGTCGGTCCGCCCCAGCGGTCAGGGCTGGGCGCCCGAAGCGTGGAATCGTTCCGGCTGCCCGAGGAGACGACCAGTGCCCTCGACGACCTGGCGCGCTCACGCCACACCACGCTCAACATCGTGCTGCAGGGCGCGTTCGCGCAGCTGCTGATCTGGCTGACCGGCCACCGTGACGTCGTGTTCGGTACCACCGTCTCGGGTCGGCCCGCGGACGTGGCCGGCTCCGAATCGATGGTGGGCCTGTTGATTAACACCGTGCCGGTTCGCGCGACCCTCACCGCGACCACCACCACCGAGGAGCTGCTCGACCGGCTGCAAACGGCGCACATCGACACACTCGAGCATCAGCACCTGGCGCTGGCCGACATTCTCCGCATCACCGGTCACGTCGCCCTGTTCGACACCCTATTCGTCTACGAGAATTACCCGACCGACACCGCCGCGCCGCTGGCCGCCCATGACCTGAGCATCACCGAGATCAGCGGCCGCGAATTCAGCCACTACCCGTTGACGGTGGTGGCCCAGCCGGGCCGCGAGCTGGCCTTTCACATCGAATACGCCACCGACGTGTTCGACGCGCGCCGGATCGAGGCGGTCATCGCGCGGTTGGAGAAGGTGTTGGTGGCGATGACCGCGGACCCAGCCCGGCGGGTGGCGTCTGCGCAGCCGCTTGATGCGGATGGGCGTGCGCGCCTGGCTGTTTGGGGTAATTGGGGGGCGTTGGGGCGGCCGGTGGTGGGGGTGTCGGTTCCGGTGTTGTGGGCCGCTCAGGTGGCCCGCGGGCCGGATGTGGTGGCGTTGGTGGGTGCGGGCCGGTCGATGACGTATCGGGAGGTGGATCGGGCCGCTCATCGGTTGGCGCATCGGCTGGTGTTGGCCGGGGCGGGCCCGGGTCAGTGTGTGGCCGTGGTGTTTTCCCGCTCCGCTGAGGCGATCGTGGCGATCTTGGCGGTACTCAAGTCCGGGGCGGCCTATCTGCCGATTGACCCCGCGGTTCCCGCGGCCCGGCTGAGGTTCATCCTCGATGATGCCGCACCGATCGCCGCGATCACCACCACCGATCTGGTCGCCCGCTTGGCCGGCCTTCAGGTGGCGGTCATCGACGTCGCCGATCCGGTGATCGATGACCAGCCCGACACCGCGCTGGCCCCACCGGCCCCTGACGATATCGCCCATATCATCTACACCTCGGGAACCACCGGCACACCCAAAGGGGTCGCGGTCACCCACCGCAACATCACCGCACTGTTCGACTCGCTACAGCCCGGCTTCGAGCTGGCCGGCCAGGTCTGGACCCAATGTCACTCCTATGCCTTTGACTTCTCGGCCTGGGAGATCTGGGGAGCATTGCTGCACGGCGGGCGACTGGTCATCGTGCCCGACACCGTAAACCGCTCACCACAGGACTTGCACACCCTGCTGGCCAGCGAACACATCACCATGTTGAGTCAAACCCCAGCCGCCGCAGCCCTGCTGACACCCCACAAAACCACCGCCAACCTGATGGTCGCCGGCGAGGCGTGCCCCGCCGACCTCGTCGACCGCTGGGCACCCCGACGAATCATGGTCAACGGCTATGGCCCCACCGAAACCACCATCTACGCCACCATCAGTGCACCCCTGTCACCGCAGTCGACACCCCCACCGATCGGTCGACCCGTGCCCGGGGCCGCACTGTTCATCCTCGACGACGTTCTCCAACCCTTACCGCCCGGAGCCGTAGGGGAGCTTTATGTCGCCGGCACCGGCGTCAGTGTCGGCTACTGGCGGCGGCCCAGTCTGACCGGAACCCGTTTCATCGCTTGCCCTTTCGGCCCACCCGGAACCCGGATGTATCGCACCGGCGACCTGGCCTCCTGGCGTCCCGATGGCCAACTCGACTACCACGGCCGCGCCGATGACCAAGTCAAAATCCGCGGCTACCGCATCGAACTCGGCGAAATACGCGCCGCACTCGCGGCCCTACCCGGCGTCGACCAAGCCACCGTCATCACCCGCGACGACCACCCCGGCACCAAACACCTCATCGGCTATTTCACCGGCACCGCCGACCCCACCACCGCCGGTGACCGACTCACCCACCACCTACCCCCCTACATGGTCCCCACAGCACTCATCAAACTCGACACCCTGCCCCTGACCCCCAACGGAAAAATCGACACCCACGCCCTACCTCCACCCGACCACCACCACAGTCCCTACCACCCCCCAACCACCCGCACCGAAGAAATCCTGGCCGACATCTACGCCCGCATCCTCGGACTCCCACGCGTCAGCATCGACGACTCCTTCTTCACCCTCGGTGGAGACTCACTTACCGCCATGCGCGTCATCGCCACGATCAACATCAGCCTTGACGCGCATCTCACGGTCCGCCACCTGTTCGACGCGCCGTCCGTACGAGGGTTGGGACGGCGGTTGAGCCCGGCCACCAAACCGCAAGACGACGCAGACGATATGGAGGCACAGCGAAAGGCCGGCGCCGACCGACCCAGCTTTGCGTCCGTGCACGGCCGCGACAACACCGAGGCGCACGCCAGCGATCTCACTCTGGACAAGTTCATCGACGCCGCGACCCTGACCACCGCGCCGACGCTGCCGCGACCCATTGGTGACGTGCGGACCGTGTTGCTGACCGGCGCGACGGGTTTCCTCGGGCGTTACTTGGTGCTGGAATGGCTGCAGCGGCTAGAGCGGATCGACGGGAACCTAATCTGCTTGGTACGGGCCGAGTCTCATGAGCGGGCCAGGCAACGCCTACACGACACCTTCGACAGCGGCGACCCGCGGCTGCTGCGGCTCTTCGAGAGACTGGCCGCTGGACATCTCGAGGTCATCGCAGGCGATAAAAGCGAAACGAATCTGGGTCTGGAACAACAGACCTGGCAGCGACTGGCCGACAGCGTCGACCTCATCGTCGATTCTGCGGCCGTGGTCAACCACGTGCTGCCCTACAGCCGGCTCTTTGGGCCCAATGTGGCGGGCACCGCCGAGCTGATTCGCATCGCCCTTACCTCGAAGATCAAGCCGTACGTGTATGTCTCGACCGGCAGCGTGGGTGGACAGATCGAGCCATCGGCGTTTACCGAGGACGCTGACATTCGGGTCATCAGTCCCACCCGCAAGATCGACAGCGGCTATCCGAACAGCAAGTGGGCCGGCGAGGTGCTGCTGCGCGAGGCTAACGAGCTGGCCGCCCTGCCGGTCGCGGTATTTCGTTGCGCCATGATCCTGGCCGACACCACCTACGCGGGTCAGCTCAACGTCGCGGACAACTTCACCCGAATGATGCTTTCCCTGCTGGCCACCGGCATCGCGCCCGCCTCGTTCTATCAGCTGGACGCCGATGGCAACCGGCAGCGCGCCCACTTCGACGGGCTACCAGTCGAATTCGTCGCCGAGGCGATATCAACTCTGGGCGCCAGGATGGTCGAGGGGTTCGAGACCTTTCACGTGATGAACCCGCACGACGACGGTATCGGCCTCGATGAGTACGTCGATTGGCTGATCGAGGCCGGTCATCCGATCCAGCGAATCGATGATTTCGGGGAGTGGATGCGGCGATTGGAAGCCGGCCTCAGTGCCCTGCCAGATCACCAGCGTCGGCACTCGGTGCTCTGGAGGTTGCCGATACATAATTCACACGCCCATGGTCTGCAACCCGAAGAGCCGATCCGCGCATCGCTTGGGCCGACGGATCGGTTCCGTGCTGCAGTCAGAGAAGCGAAAATCGGCCCCGACAAGAACAACCCAGACATCCCGCACGTCTCGGCGCCGATCATCGTCAAATACGTCGCCGACTTGCAAATGCTCGGACTGCTCTAGACAGTCGACCTTAGAAAAATCCGTCTTTCCTCAAGGCCGCCAATGACTGGGTGACCGCGTCGCACACCCCGTCCATGACGTCGGCGGTATGTGCGTACGTGAAGAACGGATAGAGGAACTCGGCCAGATGAACACCCGCCGCACGCAGGTAATAGGTCCACATGTATTCGGCAACAACGTTTCGGTCCGGATGACCGAATGGCACAACGTCGTCAGCAGACATGACACCGAAGGTCGGCTTCACGAGCGACTCGTACCGCCGAATGACGATCGGGTAATCCTCTTCGTCACGCAGTCGTTCGAGGTGAGCGGCAAACCGGTCGGCGGCCGCGAATGTGGTTGGGTACACCTCGTCCTGATGATCGCGAACGTATTCCAGCTGCGCGAGGCCGGCCACACAGGCGACGATGTTTCCGCAGAACGTGCCGAGAACGTGTGTGCGGGTTTGGATGTCATGCACGAACTGACCACTCGTGACAGCCATCTTGATGATGTCTGACCGCCCCAGCGTCGCGCCGATGGGCAACCCGCCGCCGATGATCTTTCCGAACGTAGCGAGGTCCGGGGTGATGGCCTCCGTCTCGACGGCGCTGCCGAAGCGGAAGCGGAACCCGGAGAGCATTTCGTCGAACACCAACACGATGCCGTGTTCCGCGGTCACGTCCCGCAGGCCGACGAGGAAATCGCGATCCAACCGCGGCCAGCTTGATCGGATCGGCTCAAGAATGACGCACGCGAGATCCTTTGCACACGAACGGATTATGTCGAATGCGCGCTCATCGTAGGGAAGCACAACCGTCGACGACTCCACCGACGGCGCGACGCCGGGCATACCCGGCCGAGTCGAGCCATCTGGCAGTCTGGCTACGAAAACGTCGTTGTGATGTCCGTGATAGCAATGCTCAAATGTCGCCACGAGCGGTCGTCCGGTGGACGCGCGTGCCAATTTGAGCGCGTGCATGGTCGCCTCGGTCCCGGAGTTGCTGAGAAACCCGCCCTCCGCCCAGCCGACGCTGTCGAGCAGGAGACTGAGCAGCGCAGTCTCGGCCTGGTTACCGGCCGCGACCGTCATGCCGTTGCCGAGCATCGATCGGACTGCGTCGGTCACGACCTCGGCCGAGTGGCCAAGGAAGTTGACCCCCCTGCCGCTGTCGAGATCAACGAATTCGTTGCCGTCCAAATCTGCAATGAGCGGGCCGCGGGCCCACCCGGCGATCATCGGCATGATTCGGGGCATCCCGTCGACGAAATTGCTGTAGACCCCCTTGTCCGCCCGCTGCAACCCCGCGGCGATGGTCTTGGGCTGCCGCGCCGCCAAGTCTTTGATGCAGTCGAGCTCGCGCACTCGCGCAAGGAACTCGGTTGTATTCTCCAAGAACATCTCGGTGGTGATCTCGGTCATGCGATCCATCTCATTCGCCTGGATCCGCTGCACTTCAGCTGATTTCGGCAGCCTTCGCCGCTCTGATCCAACCGAGCGCCGTCATTCGTGCCCATCGGTCACGTCCGCGCCGACTGGCTTGACGTGGGTCACAAGGTCGACGTCGGTCGCCTGCGCCCGCAGATACCCGGCCCGCGCATGCGCTTTGGGGATGTGCGTAAACGGATCGAAAGAGTAGGCGGCCATGGCGTTTTCGTGCGTGATCTTGTTGATGACGGCGTCGTCGAGGTGACCCATCGTCTCCATGACGATCTCTGGCGCAAAGGGCCAACTGCCGTCCGAATGCGGAAAGTCGGATTCCCAGCAAATCATGTCTTCGTTGAACCACTGCATGTTTTGCACACCCACCTTATCCCTGATGAAGCACGCGTAGATGTGCCGCCTGAACACGTCGCCCGGGCCGTCGTAGCCCTTCGGTAACTGGTCATGGGTCCAGCCCGTGTGACGCTTCCGCACGTCTTCTGCGCGCCAGAGGAAGTAAGGCATCCAGCCGAGGTCACCCTCGGTCAGCGAGAACTTAATTTCGGGAAAGTCCTTGTAGAACTCGGCCCAGATCAGTTCGAGGAACGCGTACATGCTCATCAACTGCGTGCCCGTCATGTTCACGCTCAACGGCGCACCCGTGGAGAACGTCGGTTCACGTCCCGAGGACCCGACGTGCATGCACAGCACGGTCCCGTGTTCACAGGCAGCCTCGAACAGCGGATACCAGTACTTCTGGTGAATGCTCGGCAGGTTCAGCGCTTCGGGATTCTCGGAGAACGCCACCGCGTGACAACCTTTGTCCGCCAAGCGTTTTACTTCCTTGGCCGCCTCTTCGACGTCGAAGAGGGGCAGCAGGCCGCACGGGATGAATCTTCCGGGGTAGGCGCCGCACCATTCGTCGACGTGCCAGTCGTTGTAGGCCTTGATCATGACCAAGTTCACGTTGGAGTCGGGGCCCTGGCTAAGCAGCTCGCCGGCGAAGCCCGGGAAATTCGGCAAGTTCAGTCCGGCCAGTTGACCGCCGGCATTCATGTCGCGCACTCGTTCGTCGACGTTGTAGCAGCCCGGTCGGATGTCGTCGTAGCTCAATACGTCGGCGGCGAACATCTCTTGCGGCTTGCCCGCGGCGGCATTCAGGCCCATCGGCCATGAGCGCGCCTCGCCGTAATACCAGTGCCGCGTGCCGTCCGATTCGAAGCCGATGCGCGGAGCATATTGCTTGAAGGCGGCAGGCACATGAGCGTCGAACATGTTGGGCGGCTCGGTGATGTGGTCGTCGACACTGACCAAGATCAGATCATCTTTGTTCACGTGCACTCCTTGGACGATCCAGTGATATCCGACTATAGGTAATGACGCGGATCGCGGTGTGACGATTTGCTACCTGCCGCGACCACGCATCGCCCGAGTTTTCGTGAAGTTAGTCCGATGGGTGGAGGCGTCCACCGCCCCGCTACCAATCGGTCACCGCAGCCCACGCTCGGCGGCTTTGCGTTTCCAGGTGTCCTTCCACTCCAGCTCGGTGGCGCCGATCTGCCGGCCGTATGGAAGCTCGTCAGGTGGGGCGCCCCAAGCGTCCGGACCCGTGTTCGCTGACGAGTACAAGGTACCGTCCGACCAGATATACGCGGTGCGCCCCCATTCCATCGCCGACCCCACGTCGGGGAAGAACCCGCGCCCGTTGTGGTTGGCGCTGGTGTTGCACAACACCGGAATCCCCGACCGCTCAGCGAAGGCACGGACAATCGCCGTCGCCAGCGGTGCCGTGCGATCGTTGACTGTTTGCAGCCGAGCAGTGCCGTCAACATGTCGGACTGCCGGTATTCGGTCCACCCAGTTGGGCCGGATATGGTGGTCGAACAGCATGAAAGGGTCGGCGCCGCCCGGGTCGAAGATCTCTGATGAGTTCTCCTCCAAGCACATTGGCGCGACGGGCCGATACGACTCGCGACCCTTCATCTGGTTCAGGATGCCTTTCATGCGCTCCTGCCGGGGTGAGGCGAGGATGCTGCGGTGTCCCAACGCCCGGGGTCCCAGCTCGGCGCGGTCTGCGAGCACGATCACCGGTTCCTCCGTCGCCGCCAGCAGGGCACCGAGCTCGTCAACCGAACACTTCTCGCCATGCCACCCGGGCCGCAGCCGGGTAGCTCTCAGTGGGGGTCCGCAGTAGACGCTCCACTCCAGCGGCCCGAATGCGCCGCGGTGCATCAGCGATGCGCATGCGGTTCCAATCGCCGCGCCGCTGTCATTCGGAAACGGGGGCACCCAGACGGTGTCGAAGAGTCCGCTGTCGCGAATCGCGCTATTCCACTTGATGTTCAGGGCGCTGCCGCCGGCGAAGCACAGCGTCCTTACCCGACCGTTGAGGGGCTTGACCGCATCGGCCAGCCGCTCGACCAGCAGCCCGGCGAGGGCCTCGTGGAAGCTGGCCAGTACCGATGCAGCATCAAGGCCGATTCGGCGAATTGTCGGCTCAACCTCCTCGTAGAAAAGGTCGGTGCCGAAAATGTCCCAACGGCCGTCCAGCGCGGCCAGTGCCCTTCGAAATTCGCGGACCAGGGGTTCACTGACGGCGCCTAATCCCGCATACGCCATGACCTTTCCGCAATTGGACATCTGAACGTGCCACTTTTTCACCTCGTCCCACTGCGGGTCGAGAACGAACGGGGGCACATTGCGGCTGAAAAACTCGTAGACGCCGCCGAGTATGCCGAACAGCCAGCCACGGTAGTGCACCGTACGTTGTACCGGATCCACGAGATACACGACGGGAAACGAATTGGCGTCCCAAACCAGGACAAGGGCGGGCTGGCGCTCGACCGCCGCCGGACTGGTCAAATATGCGCTGGCGAGATGCGACTCGACGTGACGATAGCTCTCGTAGCTCCGCGGCTTGCCTGCGAGTGTGAGCGATGAACTGGGTTGATAACAGTGCAGGACGGGAGTGCTGTCGTCGGATTGCCGGAACGGGGCGTGACGGATCAGTTCGAGGCGATCCGCGGTCCAAACTTGAAAACCTTCGCCGACCCAGCCGTCCACCACAAACCGATTGACTTCGTCGACTCGATGCCCGAGTTGCTCGAAAAGATGCTCGATCAGACCGGCGTCAAACAAGGCATCGTGGCGCCAGCGGTTGTCGTGTTTCTCCACTTCGGTGGCCGCGACAAGCCGCGCGCCTGACCGACTCGACTCCACCAACGCCAAGCCGCCGTCGTGCTCTAACTTCATTCCACAGATTAGTGCCATGCCAGACCGTCCGGCGCCAAAGACCTTGCCCGCCAGGTGATCATTGGTTTGCCGTCCTCGATCGAAGGGAGCCCCCAAGTTTTCCGCCGACGTGCACCCTTAGCCAGATGGCGCCCATAGGAGCTCGGCAGGTCCTCCGACGATATCGCGGCGATCCACAGCAGGCCCGACATTCGTCGATAAAACCGCATAACGGCGCGCATCGGCGGTTACGGTCGTTGTTCGAATACGACCGCGCTAACCCGTGCTGGCGCCGCGGGCTCGGATGGGAAGCGAGGCCGGTGTCAGAATATCTCGTTGCGAGCGTGCGGAAGTCGGCTCCCAGTGTCATCACGTCCAAGATCTCGAATCCAGCGCGATCCGCCATTTTTCATCCCGCGCTGGCGATGATGGCGCACACGGTTCGAGCGTGCCGTTTCATCGTCGATCAGTATGCGAGGGCTGTGAGCTAGGGGTCGGGACGGTTTCGAGGTTGATGAAGCCGGTCTCCGAATCGTCCTCGGCACTGATTGATTTGGGGCCGGGAACTGCCGTGACTACGTCCCACGGGCTGCACGCGAAGATTATGCTGCCGACGGATGCGAGGCTGCCAGTTCTATTTCGCAGAACACGCTGATAGGTGGAAGGCTTAGATACGCGATGAGGTTTGTGCTGGCGATGTGGGGAACTCGCGGCGATGTCGAGCCCTGCTCCGCCATCGGGCGCGAGCTGCTGCGCAGAGGGCACGACGTGTGCATGGCTGTCCCGCCAGACGTTGTTGGCTTCGTCGAGTCGGCTGGGATTGCGGCGGTCGCCTACGGGGCGGAACCGCAGCGCTGGCTCGACGCCCACCGCAACTTTTTCCCCAATCTCCTCCGCAATCTCTGGAAGATCCTCGACCTGCGCAGGTTATGGCGCGATGCCGCGGAGTCGGGTGTTTCGTGCTGGGGCGACATGGGCACGACGCTGGTGTCGGTGGCGGACGGGGCGGACCTGATCCTCACCGGCATGGCGTATCAGGAAGTCGCCGCCAACGTCGCGGAGTACTACGACATCCCCTTGTCAATCCTGCATTTCGCTCCGGTGCAGGCGAACGGTCAGCTGCGGCCGTACTTGCCGGTGTGGTTGGTCAGCTTTGCGATGACCGCGGCCGAATGGCTGATGTGGCCCGCAAGGAAGGACGTCGAAGAAGCACAGCGGCGCGACCTGGGCTTGCCGAAGGAAAGCAGGCCGGCGTTTCGACGGATCATCGAAGGGGGACACCTTGAAATCCAGGCCTACGACGAGATGTGCTTTCCCGGGCTGGCAGCCGAATGGGCGAGATGGAACGGCAGGCGGCCCTTCGTCGGGGCGCTAACCCTGGAATTGCCGACGGATGACGATGAGGAGGTCGCGTCGTGGATTGCCGCAGGAACACCGCCCATCTACTTCGGGTTCGGCAGCGTAGCGATCGAATCGCCCGCTGAGACGCTCGCCATGATCGGTGCCGCCTGCGCGCAGTTAGGCGAACGAGCGTTGGTATGCGCCGGCGGGACTGACTTCAGCGACCTCCCTCGATTCGGGCATGTCAAGGTGGTGGGCACGGTGAACCACGTGGCCATCTTTCCGTCCTGCCGCGCGGTCGTTCATCATGGCGGCGCGGGTACCACGGCCGCCGGCCTGCGCGCCGGGGTGCGCACCGTGATCTTGTGGCGGGGCTTCGATCAGCCACACTGGGGCGCCGTGGTCAAACGGCTGAAAGTCGGTACTGCCCGGCGCTTTTCGCGTACAACGCAGGAGTCATTGATCGCTGACCTGCGTACCGTACTCACCCCGCAATACGCCGCCCGAGCCCGCGAGATCGCCACCCGGATGACTACACCCACCGCCAGCGTCGCGGCCGCCGCCGATCTTGTGGAAAATCTCGCCGGCGTCCGGCGTGTTGACTGATCGGCGAGGGTGGCCGCCGCCAAGTATTTAACTGGCGTGCACCAAGTTCAAGTGCGCTAAGATCAAACGCCTTGCCGCCCAAGCCCGCGAGATAGCCACCGGATGACAAAACCCACCGCCAGCGTTGCGGCCGCCACCGATCCGGTGGCAGAACTCACCCGGAGACGCACGCATGCCCGGCACTGAATCCAGTTATGACGCCATCGTTGTCGGCTCCGGCGCGTCCGGCTCGTGGGCTGCCAAGGAACTGACGGAAGGCGGGATGAGGGTTGTCCTGCTCGAGGCCGGCCGGAACCCGGAAATCGATGATGACGTGCCGAGCGACGCGGACACCGGCGGGATGGGGATTGCCGGCCGAGTCAAATCGGCCATCCAGGGTCAGCACGTCCAGATCCGTTGTCCAGCCTTCTCCGAGACCTCCAAGAAATTCTTCGTCAACGACAGAGAAAATCCCTACACGACAGCGCCAGGAAAAGCGTTCGTCTGGATCAGGGGCCGGCAACTGGGCGGTCGCCTGCACTTGTGGCTCGGGCATGCACCGCGCATGTCGAATTCGGAGTTCAAAGCGGCGAGTGTCCGCGGAGACGGCGTCGATTGGCCACTGGCCTACGAAGACTTGGCGCCGGATTACGACATCGTCGAGCGAACACTAGGCGTCTACGGGAAGCCCGCGGGCATTCCCAACTGTCCCGACGGGCAGTTCATCGGGCCGCTGAAAACGACAAAGATCGAAGACGCGTTCCTGACCAACGTCGAGAAGCGGCTGCCGAACGTCCGCGTAACGTCCGCGCGAAAGGTCAAGCACGACGACAACAGAGTTCCGCTTCCGCTGAGACTCGCTCTCGCAACCGGGCACCTCGACATTCGGACAGACGCCGTCGTGAGCCGATTATTGGTCGATGCGCGATCGGGTCGGGCGACCGGCGTTGAATACATCGATCGATTGACGAAGACTAGGCAGGCAATTCACGGAAAGGTCGTCGTTCTCTGCGCGTCGGCGATCGAGACCGTACGGATCCTGTTGAACTCAAAATCCGCAACGCATCCTTCCGGGGTCGGCGGTTCGTCAGGCCAGCTCGGCCGTTATCTCTGCGACCACGTTGCGCACATCCGGAGCGGCAAGGTGTCTGAGAAGGATGTCGAGTCCGACTTCGCCGTGGCCGGCGCGGGACTGTACATTCCGAGTTTCTGCGACAACGAGTCGAAAAACTTTCCTGGTGGCTACGGCGTCGAGGTCCAGATAGGCCGCGGCTGGCCGGTCTGGGTCATGGGGGCGTATGGCGAGATGCAGCCCCGGTACCAAAACCACGTATCACTAGACCCAATTGTCAAGGACGCGTGGGGGATTCCCGTCGCCAAAATCGAGTGCAGCCACTCTCAGGACGAGCTCAACATGATCGCCCACATGCGCCGAACGCTGCCGGAAATTGCCGCGGCCGGCGGCCTACAGATCGACGAGAACCACGATCGCCGTCCCAGAGGCAGCATCGCCGATCGCCTGCTTCGATCCCTGTTCCTCACGAACTATCGCGCTTTTCGGCCCGGGGGAGCCATTCACGAGACCGGCGGCGCGCGCATGGGCGACACACCGGACAACTCGGTGGTGAACTCATACTGTCAATGTTGGGATGCCGACAATGTATTCGTTACCGACGGCGCATGCTTTGTGTCCTCCGGATTCCAGAATCCCACGTTGACGATGATGGCCCTCACGGTTCGAGCGTGCCGGTTCATCGTTAACAATTACGGAAGCGCATGAGTTGAATGGGACCCAAGAGGTTTAACTACGCTTTGTGCACGGCGATGGTCTGAGCGGAAGCCGCGGTACGGCGTGGTTAATGCCTAGACGTTGACCGGTTCCTTATCCACCGGGCTCAGCTGCCATCGACCCTCACCGAGCAACTCGAGGCGTTGCTGGTGATGATGCTCGACGGTGCTGCGGTGACTGACGCTGACGACGACCGTGCCGGGCAATTCGGCACGCAGCAGTCGATACATCGTCAATTCCAGCCCCTCGTCCATCGCCGATGTGGCCTCGTCGACGAACACGGCCTTCGGTTTGGTCAGCAGGACTCGACCGAACGCGATGCGCTGCTGCTCACCCGGTGACAGCACTTTGACCCAATCCTGTTCCTCGTCGAGCAGGTCGACCAGATGCGGCAGCATTACTCGTTCCAGCACATCGCGCAGAGCAGCGTCGGGAATGTCACCGGATTCCGCTGGATACGACACCACCGATCGCAGATCGCCCAGGGGCACATACGGCAATTGAGAAAGGAACATCGTCTGATTGGGCCCGTCGGGGCATCGCAGGGTTCCCGATCCGTACGGCCACAACTGCGCAAGGCTTCGTAGCAGCGTCGTTTTGCCGCTGCCTGACGGGCCGGTGATCACCAGCGCATCGCCCTTCGACAAGTGCAGGTCAAGAGACTCGATCAGCTGATCGCCATCCGGTGTCCGCACCTCCACACCTTCGATATCGACGGCACCGTCGACGCTCGGCATCACCAGTAGCTCCGGCAGCTCGCGAGCCTTGTCATCGGCGACAACCAGGCCGTACAACCGGATGATCGCCGCGCGATAACTCGCGAATTGGTCGTAGGCGTTGCGGAAGAAGGACAACCCGTCAGAGATCTGGTTGAACGCCGTCGCGGTCTGCGTGACGCCACCGAACTTGATCTGCCCGGCGAACAATCGCGGCGCTTGCAGGACCCAGGGCAACGGGACAATCAACTGACTCATCGATATGTTGAACCCGAACCAGCTGACGGTCCGGTTCACATATCGCAGGTAGTTGTCGATGATCGGCCGAAATTTCCTGCTCAACTGCACACGTTCGGCGGCCTCGCCGCGATAGAAGCCGACCGCCTCGGCGGCGTCGCGCACCCGGACCAGCGCGTAGCGGAAGGCAGCGTTCGTCAGCTCATTGCGGAAGCTCAGCCGGATCAGCGGTCGCCCAATCCAGAAGCCGAAGATCGTCGCTACCAAGACGTAGACGATCAGGATCCAGAACATCGCCCTGGGCATGCTCACGCCGAAGAGCGTCAGCGTGCCCGACAGGTTCCACAGAATGGCGGTAAAGGAAAACACCGACAACACCGACTCGACCGCGCCGAACAACAGCACATCCCTAGTGCCGTTAGACGGCACATTCGGGGTACCTCCCGTCCCGGCGGTCAAGACGTCAATGTCTTGTTGAATACGCTGGTCGGGGTTGTCGATGGTGCCGTCGATGAATCGAGAGCGGTAATACGCGCGCCCTTCCAGCCAGTCACCGGTGAGTCGATCGGTGAGCCAAATCCGCCACGCCACAATGAAGCGTTGCACCAGGTATATATCGAAGACGCCACGAGCGATATATAACGCCGCCATGAGCGAGAAAACCTTGATCGAGTTCCAAAACCCATGTATGCCAGAGTTTTTCACTGCGTCGTCATGAGTGGCCAAGCCCTGCACGGCGGTCTGAATGCCCGAGTTCAAATCGTTGGCCTGGTAGCTGAACAGCACAGTCAGACGAACGCCGATCACGACCGACAGCAACAGCACCCCGAGTATGAGCCACACGGTGGCGCTGTGCCCGCCGGTGAAATAGCCCCCGGTGATCCGCCAGAACTGGCGGCCCCATGGGGTGAGCGACCGCAACAGCACCAGCACGGCAAGCAGGGTCACCGCACTGATCACCCACGCGACGGCGATCCAGGACAGCGAATCAACGAGGGCGTGCCCCCAGTCGATGGACGACTTGAACAACTCCACGGTTCGCGCGCTCCTTCGGATTGCGACCTGCACAACCAGGCGTGCGTCGAACGCCTGGTTGAAAAGACTTTCCCGCGAAGCTACCCGGCCAGGGCGGCGGCGCGCTGTGTGGGCCGGTGTGCCGAGATCATCTCATCGAGATCGGTGCGGACGCGCACGGTGCGCCAGCAGGTCATACGCCGGCCGGCTCCCGCTCGATACGGCGCAGTTCCCATTTGCCTTCACCGAGCAGCTCAAGCAAGTGATCGTGGTGCTGCTCAACTGTGGGCCGATGACTGACGCTCACCACGACACAATCCGGCAGTTCGGTACGCAACAGCTGGTACAGCGCGAATTCCAGGCCCTCATCGAGCGCCGACGTAGCCTCATCGAGGAACACCGCCTGCGGCTTGGTGAGCAGGACGCGGGCGAACGCGATCCGCTGTTGCTCGCCGGGAGAGAGCACCTTGGCCCAATCGCGCTCCTCATCGAGCCGGGCCGCCAGCGGGGCGAGCGCGACCTTGGTCAGCGCCTCTCGCGCCGCGGCGTCAGAGACATCGTCCGCTGAATTCGGATAGCAGACCACCCCGCGCAGATCGCCGAGCGGCACGTATGGCAACTGCGACAAGAACATCGTGGCGTGCTCGCCCGCCGGCCGGCGCAGGGTTCCGGACGCGTATGGCCACAACTGCGCCAGACTGCGCAAAAGCGTGGTCTTGCCGGCCCCCGAACGGCCGATGACGACCAACGCGTCACCGCTGTTGAGCCGGACTTCGAGTGGGTCGATCAATTGCTCGCCACTAGGCGTACGCACCTCGACGGCAGCGATTTCCACCGATCCGCGCTCGCTGGGCTCCACCGCGACCTCGGGCAGTTCCCGACCACGGGCGTTGGCGTCAACCAAGCCATGCAACCGAATGATCGACGCCCGAAATGACGCAAAATGGTTGTAGTGGTTGCGGAAGAACGACAGCGACTCCTGGATCGTGCCGAATGCGGCTGCGGTTTGCGCGACGCCGCCCAAACCAATTTTCCCGGCGAACAGCCGCGGCGCCTGAATGAGCCACGGCAGCGGCACCATCGCCTGAGTGACCAACCAGTTCCAGCCGGTGTAACCGATGGTGCGGCGCACATATCGGCGGTAATTGTCGATGATCGGCGTGAAGCGCTGCCGCAATCGCGATCGCTCGGCGTCCTCACCGTGATAGAACCCGACGGCTTCGGCAGAGTCCCGCAAGCGCACCAACGCATAACGGAAGGCGGCGTTCAGCTGCTCGTTTGCGAAGCTCAGCTTGATCAAGGGATGGCCGATCCAGAACGTGACAGCGCTCGCCGCCACCACAAAGACGAAAACACTCCAGAACATCGCGCGGGGAATGTCGACATGGATCAACGGGACGGTCAGCGTGCCCGAGAGATTCCACAAGATCGCGGCGAACGAGATGACCGAGACCACTGATTGCACTGCTCCGAACAGCAGGGTTTGGCCAGTGCCGATGGTCGGGACATTTGTGGTAGAACCGGCGCCGGCGGTGAAAACGTCAATGTCCTGCTGAATACGTTGGTCGGGGTTGTCAATCGTGCCGTCGATGAACCGGGTCCGGTAGTAGGCGTGTCCGGT
>Ga0209113_1000058_pt1 | contig 23192 bp, 20 predicted proteins | sample TexAe_RefH0_O1_FD_187951 | JGI IMG/M metagenome (GOLD analysis project Ga0209113, IMG submission 187951) | Forest soil microbial communities from Davy Crockett National Forest, Groveton, Texas, USA - Texas A ecozone_RefH0_O1 (SPAdes) (version 2) | ecosystem: Environmental > Terrestrial > Soil >... | reverse complement strand
TCGAACGCGGCGTTCCAGCGGCCATTGTTGGCCCCGGCGTCCCACCAGGTGCTGCCGACCGAGCCGTCCAGCCCCACCCAGAACAGATCCAGATGCTCGGGGGTACGGGCGACGGCCGTGACCGCGCCGGCGCCCGATCCGGTCAGCTGTAATTGCTGCCGCACTCCCGCAATCTCCGATACCGCGTTCGGCACACCAAACCCTACGAGTAATGCCTCCATTTGATCGATCATTGGTTTCAGCACAGTTTGTTGGGTCTCGCGGCTGAACACGGTGTCCCGATAACTCCGAATCTGGTCGATCAATTGCGCACCACGCGCGGTGTCGTTGCGCACGAGTTTCGCGATCAACCCACTGGGGGCCACTCTGAAAATTACCGGCATAATGGGCTGCAAAATCTGGTCAATACCCCACGGAATCATTTTGAATTTGACGTCGTTCACACCAGGTGCTGCGACGGCATTCACGTCATTATAGATATACGTGTTATTGGTATTGTTTGCATAACCATCCCAGCTCTTCAGAAGAATCTCCATCGCATAGATTTTAATGAACTCATCCAGATCCAGCATCTGGCTCGCCCCAGCCACCCCATGCGCGGCGATCTGATCGTCGGCGAACTTCAAATCGGCCTTGTTGTCAAATTTGGACAGGTCCTCTGCCTCGATGAATGGCAAGCGCGCGCTGACGAAATCATCCGTGTGTGCAATTTCGTACAGATTGCCGTTCATATTGCCATTGAAATTGCGCTTGATGTAAGGCTTCATGACCGCTTCGACATTGACAAAGAGACCCGGACTGTTAACGCCGGCCGCCCCTTGGCCAACCGGCGCTCCATTCACAAACAATCGGGCAAAATTGCAACGCGAATGGGGCAATCCGGCCATACCGAGCAATTTGTAGCCGAGCGGCTGCCGAATATAGGAATTATCCTGAACCGAATTATTGAGCGTCACATAGCGTGACCCGATCAGGGCCCCGATCACCGGGACATTGGCGTCGCTGAATTTGCCGAAGTCAATGTGCAGGCACGGCTTGTCGCTGTTGACTGAGCCGCAGAACGATTTCTTTTTAACGCCCACCTGAGTAAACGTGGTCCGCGCGGGAAAGCTCGTCCCAGATATCTCGACCGAAGTTGCCTCACGCCACGTGTACCGGTCGCCGCCTTTCCAGTCAAAATTGCACCTACCACCGGCGGGCTCCTCGTTCCGCACCGCATCCCAATCAGCTTGCGGCATCGTAATCTTGATCGTTACAACATTGTCAAGTGCATAAAGGGAATCAAGTGCCTGTTGTGTTTCAGGCTTGACAGTGGTCATGTCATTGCCTTCCCGGCGAGTGATCCGACGTGATCGTGTTTACTACGTCCCCATAGCGGCGGAAGCAGCAAGGTCGCGGTCCGCTGAGCGGACCGGATTCGCGTCGGCTGCTCGGATGGGCAGGCGGTGGGCGCAGCCGGAGCCGAACCGCTCCCACGACTATAGAGTGTGTACATATACGGCCTGGACGGAACAGGCGAAGGTTCGGATGCGAATCCCTCTGTCGGGCAACACCAAGGTGTTTGCTGTGGCGTCGGCGGGCTGCCACAAACCCGGTCGATCACTGCGCGCCGACTCGCCGTTGACACTCGCGCGTGGAGCATCGATGATCGACGTTGCGAGCCGGCGCCCCTAGTCCCACCGTCGGTGTAAGGGGTGAACGGCTCTGCCCCGCGGCGCCGCGTGTTTCGGCCTGAGGTCCGAAATCATGGCGCGACTGGAGGAGAAATATGCCAAAAGCCCAAAGAATTATGATCATCCGCCATGCCGAAAAGCCTGATGTCGATAGCAAAGGGAAACACCACGGCGTCAGGCCGGACGGCGTCAAAAGCGAAGAATCGCTGACGGTGCGCGGCTGGCAACGCGCTGGGGCGATCAGCCTCTTGTTCGGCTCTGCCGAAATTGCCCAAACCCGCGGGCTTTCAGTACCTCAGCATCTCTACGCATCCGACCCTGAAAAAGCAGACAAAGCCGGCAGTAACAGCCGCAGGCCCCAACAAACCCTGACCCCATTAGCCAAACGCCTGGAGCTCATCATTAACGCGGATTGGTTGGCAGGCCAGGAAGCCGAGCTCTGCCGGGATGCATTGACAAAACCCGGTACGTCCCTGATTTCCTGGCAACATGAGCTGATCCCCGCTATCGCGGCCGCCATCCCCGGAGGGAATATCCTTCAAACGCGCACCTGGGACGACGCGCGGTTCGATCTGGTCTGGGTCTTTGACCTTTTGCCAGATGGCACCTATAGCTTCAAGGAATTTCACCAAGCATTGCTTTCTGGCGACCTGGATATTTGATATCGCAACCTTGATTAATTTGACCGCGCAGCAGCCGATCTCTGCGATCTCCGGCGAACGCGGGGTGTCCTGGGATACCGTCAGCTCGATCGCGATGCGCGCAAACCGCAGACCTGATCGCTGCTGCCGGGCCGGACCGGCTGGCCGGTGTACGGGTGATCGGGGTGGAAGAGCACCGCTGGGGGCCACGATGCCTGGGCGCCAACGGGTTCGTCACGTTGATCATCGACCTCAAGCCAGTCCACGATCAGCCCGGCCAGCACGGCTGCTCGACATGGTGCCCGGACGCGGCGCTGCACAGTTTGGCGCACTCCAAGAAATCGTCAACGCACTCTGAATTACGAAGAGACGGAAAACGTCGTAGCAGCCCCACGTCAACTGCAGGAGGACCCCATGCCCGTCAGATGGAAAAACGAACCCGACGATCGCGACTATCCCGCGGCTGGCGATTATCTCGCGCTGCTCGCCACGCCCGGGCAGATCAACGAAATTGTGGCGGCGCTGAAGAACGCACCGATCGTGTACAAGAAGGCCAAGGATCTGCTGCGCGCATCACGCCTGGCGTTGCTGCCGACGGACGACCCCCATGTGCGGGTTGATCTGAAGAAGATCAAGAAAGGCAAGCCCCTGTCGCCCATCCTGGTCGTGCGCGGTGAGCTCAGTACCGGGGTGGCCATGCAGATCGCCGACGGCTACCACCGCGTCTGCGCGAGCTACCACACCGACGAGAACATCGACGTCCCAGTGCGCATTGTCGCGGCGACAAAGTAGCCACCGGAGGTTTTGGGTAACGCCTCGAGCGCGGTAAGGTACTGGGCGTGCAGCGGGTGCTCCTTCTCGGACGCCGCGACGGGGCCTGATCCAGACCGGCTTCCTGTCGCGGGTGTTCGCGATGCGCCGGTCTAAGAATCTTGAGGCAACCAGCCTCTCCTTATTCCCCGGAGCAAACACCGTGACTAGCTTCTCCAAACCGTCGGGCGAATCCCCCGACGCATTCACCTCCAGTCGGACCATCAATAAACCGGCGGGACCGCCCCGTGACGGCCAGCCCGCGTGGAACACCCAACGCGGATCGTCGATGCCGGTCAGCCGCTACCGTTCCTTCGCCGATGAGGTCGAGCCGATCCGGCTGGCTGACCGCAGTTGGCCCGATCGCGTCATCGACAAAGCACCGCTGTGGTGCGCGGTGGACCTGCGTGACGGCAACCAGGCACTGATCGACCCGATGAGCCCGGCACGCAAGCGCCGCATGTTCGACCTGTTGGTGCGTATGGGCTACAAGGAGATCGAGGTCGGCTTCCCGTCGGCCAGCCAGACGGACTTCGACTTCGTTCGCGAGATCATCACCGACGGCGCGATTCCCGACGACGTGACCATCCAAGTGCTGACCCAGTGCCGCCCCGAGCTGATCGAACGGACCTTCCTGGCCTGCGAGGGTGTGCACCGGGCGATCGTGCACTTCTACAACTCGACGTCAATCCTGCAGCGCCGCGTTGTTTTTCGAGCCGACCGGGCCGCGGTGCAGGCGATCGCGACCGACGGTGCCCGCAAGTGCGTCGAGGAGGCCGCCAAATATCCTGGCACGCAATGGCGTTTCGAGTACTCGCCGGAGTCCTACACCGGCACCGAACTCGAATACGCCAAGCAGGTCTGCGACGCGGTCGGCGACATCATCCAGCCGACTCCGGACAACCCGATCATCTTCAATCTTCCGGCCACCGTCGAGATGGCGACACCGAACGTCTACGCCGACTCGATCGAATGGATGAGCCGCAACCTGGCCCGGCGCGACTCCGTCATCCTGAGCCTGCACCCGCACAACGACCGCGGAACTGCGGTCGCCGCAGCCGAATTGGGCTATCAGGCTGGAGCTGACCGAATCGAGGGCTGCCTGTTCGGCAACGGCGAGCGGACCGGGAACGTCTGCCTGGTGACGCTGGGACTCAACCAGTTCTCCCGCGGCGTCGACCCGCAGATCGACTTCTCCAACATCGACGAGATCCGTCGCACCGTCGAGTACTGCAACCAGCTGCCGGTACCCGAACGTCACCCCTACGGTGGCGATCTGGTGTACACCGCATTCTCCGGCAGCCACCAGGACGCGATCAACAAGGGCCTGGACGCGATGAAGGTCGCCGCGGACGCCGCCGATTCCGACGTCGACGACATGCTCTGGCAGGTGCCGTATCTGCCGATCGACCCGCGCGACGTCGGGCGCACCTACGAGGCCGTGATCCGGGTCAATTCGCAGTCCGGCAAGGGCGGCGTGGCCTACATCATGAAGGCTGACCACGGCCTCGCGCTGCCGCGACGGCTGCAGATCGAGTTCTCCGGAGTGATCCAGAAAATCACCGACGGAGAGGGCGGCGAGGTCACCTCGAAGGAGATGTGGGACGCCTTCAACGATGAGTACATCGCGCCGGTGCGGCCGCTGGAACGGATGAAGCAGCGCGTCGACGCATCCGAAGAAGACCACGGCGTCACCAGGATCGCAGCGACGGTGAAGGTCGACGGCGTCGAGACCGAGATCACCGGCTCAGGCAACGGACCGCTCGCCGCGTTTGTCGACGCGCTGGCGACCATCGACTTCGACGTGGCCGTGCTGGACTACTCCGAGCACGCGATGAGCGGCGGCGAGGACGCGCAAGCCGCGGCGTATGTCGAGGCGTCGATCGGCGGTCAAACGGTATGGGGTGTCGGTATCGCGCCGTCGATCACCACGGCGTCGTTGCGTGCCGTGGTGTCGGCGGTGAACAGAGCCGCACGCGCCTGAGGCGTCAAGCCGAGACCTTGGCCAGCAGCATCGCGGCCAGGGTCTGGGCTTGCACGCAGCTGCCGGCGCCCACGATCAGATAGATCCAGCCCTTGAGCACGTCGACCGTCGCCGGCGGAGCCACGAAGCAGAACGCCTGATCACCCAGGCCCGGGACGTTCTGGACCTGACCGGCCGACTGCTTGTTGACGGCGAACCCCTTGGACTGCGACTCGAGGCACTGGTTGTCGACCGGCTTCCCGTCGATGCAGTACTCGTTGTTCCAGTACAGCTTGTAGCTGACGTCATTGCCCGCGGTCGGAATGGACGTGCATTGCGCTTCACTCGGAGACTGGCTGCCTTGGGCCTCCGGATACGCGCTGCCCATTACCCGACTGATGTCGGATGCACTGAGCAGGCCGCAGAAGTTCTCCGGAACGTGCACGCCGGCCGTCTTCGGATCCGAGCCGTGGGAGCACCCGCACACCGCCGACAAGACCACAGCCACCGCCACACACAACTCGACACAGCGCTTGACCGGACTCTCGGAGCGAGATGCGGCGGTGGGCATAGACCAATCCTTACAGCACCCGGACAGCCAGCATCCGCGTGAGAAACGGCGCGCCGGGTTGGATCAACGAGACTCTGGCCTGATCGTCCGATTACCTGGCGATATGTCCCGGCTAGCTAGATGTGATTGTCCACACCACATAATCAGAAAAGAGCGAACTGCTCGCCCGCATGCGCCTGATCGACGGTCTCGTCAACGCCCGTGCCGATTGCCACCGCGCTGACGTGATTCATGAACTTCGCGTCGGACACCAACGGCACGCCGAGCTCATGAGCCATGCGGCCGTTGCCCCGCGCCGGACGGTGGTCGTTGCAGACCACCAGCGAAGTCTCCCGGTCGACCGCGTCGGCGTAAGCCAGCCCGGCGTGCAGAATCCGCTCGACCAGCTCCTCATGAGTCCGCTCGACCTCGGCCGCCAGCGCGACCCGCATACCCTGCACCAGCGGTCCGCCGCCGACGTAAGGACCCGGGTTGAGGTACGGGCAGCGCATCCGGGAGGCCAGCACCTTCAGCGGCCTCAGCTCGTCGTGAGTGACCTTGCCGCTGGGCCAATGCCGGCGGGTGACCGGTCGCACGGGCAGCCAGACATCGCGTTCGCGGGCCCGCTGCAGCGCGGCCGCCAGCACATTGGTCAGCACGACCGCGTCGTCGAAGGCGTCGTGCGCCCGCCGCTGCGTCACACCCCAGTGCGCCGCCAAAGTCTCCAACCGCAGGTTGTCGGTGCCCAGTTCCAGCCGGCGGGCCAGCTCCACCGTGCACATGACGCTGTCGATCGGCAGCGCGACACCGGCCAGCTCGGCCTCCGCGGTCAGGAAGCCGTAGTCGAAGGCAACGTTGTGCGCGACCAGCGTGCGCCCGCGCACGAGCTCGACCACGTCGCCGACGATCTCGCTGAACTGCGGCTGATCCTCCAGCATCTCGGCGGTCAGTCCGTGAATGTGGGTGGGACCCGGATCGACGCCCGGATTGAGCAGGCTCACCACGGACTGCTCGACGTGCCCTTCGGCATCGAGTGCGAGCACCGCCAGGCTGATGACGCGGGCGCTGCCCGGCCGGAAACCGGAGGTCTCGACATCGATGACGGCCCAACCCGCGTCGGGCTCAGTGGACGGCCTACCCCAGGCCACCGTGGTCGAGGTGTCCCGCATGAATGGAGGATTTCACGTCGAGCCGACATCGCCGGTTCGCTGCGCCTCGTGTCGTGAACTTAAACTTCCCGGGTGATCAATGCCCGTGGACGACTCGCCTTGGCCGCCGGAGCCGGCGCGCGATGGGCATCCCGGGTGACGGGGCGGGGGGCCGGCGCGATGATCGGCGGCTTGGTGGCGATGACCCTGGATCGCTCGATTCTGCGTCAGCTCGGTACCGGTCGGCGCACCGTCGTGGTCACCGGCACCAACGGCAAATCGACGACGACCCGGATGACTGCGGCGGCCCTGCGCACTCTCGGCGGCGTGGCCAGCAACGCCGAAGGCGCCAACATGGACGCGGGCCTGATCGCCGCGCTGGCCGCCGACCCCGGCGCACCGCTGGCGGTTCTCGAGGTCGACGAGATGCATGTGCCGCACGTAGCCGATGCGGTCGAGCCTGCGGCCGTCATCCTGCTCAACCTGTCCCGCGACCAACTCGACCGCGTCGGCGAGATCAACGTAATCGAGCGCAGGCTGCGGACCGGGCTGGCCGCGCACCCGAATGCGGTCGTCGTCGCCAATTGCGACGATGTGTTGATGACGTCGGCCGCCTACGACCACACCAACGTGGTCTGGGTGGCGGCCGGCGGCAGCTGGGCCGCCGACTCGGTCAGCTGCCCGCGCAGCGGCGAGGTGATCGTCCGCGAACAGGGTCACTGGTATTCCACCGGCGCCGACTTCAAACGGCCCAGCCCGCAGTGGTGGTTCGACGACGAAAAGCTTTACGGCCCAAATGGATTGGCGCTACCGATGCGGCTGGCGCTACCCGGCGCGGTGAACCGGGGCAACGCCGCCCAGGCGGTGGCGGCCGCCGCCGCACTGGGTGCCGATCCGGCCGCTGCGGTGGCCGCCGTCTCCGGCGTCGACGAGGTTGCCGGGCGGTACCGGACGATTCAGGTGGGCATGCACACCGTGCGAATGTTGTTGGCCAAGAACCCCGCCGGCTGGCAGGAAGCCCTGTCGATGGTGAACAAGGACGCGGCCGGGGTGGTGATCGCGGTCAACGGGCAGGTGCCGGACGGCGAAGACCTGTCCTGGCTGTGGGATGTTCGCTTCGAGCACTTCGAGAACACCGCCGTGGTGGCCGCCGGCCAACGCGGCACGGACCTCGCTGTGCGACTGGGCTACGCCGACGTGCAACACACCCTGGTGCACGACACGATGGCCGCGATCGCGTCCTGCCCGCCCGGACCGGTCGAGGTCGTCGCCAACTACACCGCTTTCCTGCAACTGCAACGCCGATTGGCCCGCAATGGCTGACTCGACGGTACGAATCGGGCTGGTGCTGCCTGACGTGATGGGCACCTACGGCGACGGCGGAAACGCGGCGGTGCTGCGGCAACGTCTGCGACTGCGGGGCATCGCCGCGGAGATCGTCGAGATCACGCTGGCCGACGCCGTGCCCGAGAGTCTCGACCTGTACACACTGGGCGGGGCTGAGGACTATGCGCAGCGGCTGGCCACCAAGCACCTGATCAGACATCCGGGTCTGCAGCGCGCCGCGGCCCGCGGCGCGCCGGTGCTGGCGATCTGCGCGGCCATCCAGGTGCTGGGCCACTGGTACGAAACGTCGGCGGGCGAACGGGTCGACGGCGTAGGACTGCTCGACCTGACCACCTCGCCGCAGCCGGCGCGGACCATCGGCGAGCTGGTCACCTCGCCGCTGCTGGCCGGTTTGACCGCGCCGTTGACCGGCTTCGAAAATCACCGTGGCGGAACGATTCTCGGCGATGCCGCGGCCCCGCTGGGCACCGTGAAAAAGGGTGCGGGCAACCGCGCCGGCGACGGGATCGACGGCGCGGTCCAGGGCAGCGTGTTCGCCACTTACATGCACGGGCCGTGCTTGGCTCGCAATCCCGAGTTCGCCGACCTGCTGCTCAGCAACGTGGTCGGTGAGTTGGCGCCGCTGGATCTGCCCGAGGTGGAGCTGTTGCGACGAGAACGGCTGCGGGCTTAAGGCCGCGAGCCCTTTTCAGTCGTTTTTCCGCCCGCGCGCCCTTCCCCGCGTAGCTTGATTTCACCGAAAGCGCGGGAGTTTCAACATGGCCAATGGTGCTCTGCCGGCGCTACTGCCGGACCCCGATTTCACCTGCACCCCACCCGACTGTTCATTCGTCGCCGGCATTCGGCCTGTTCGCGAGAAAACGTTTCGGCTCGAATCCGAAAGTGTGGGCTCGAAGTTCCTCGTGCACAACTACGGTCACGGCGGAGCGGGCATCACGATGTCGTGGGGATGCGCGGTCGAAGTTCACGAAATAGTAAGTCAACAGGCAGGTACGACGCGGGGACCGATCGCCGTCCTCGGCGGCGGCGTGATGGGGCTGACCGCCGCGACGCTGCTGCTCGAATCGGGTTTCACCGTGTCGATTTACGCGTCGTCACTGTGGTCGACGACGTCGGACGTCGCCGGTGGTCAATGGCAACCGTCGTTCGTCAACTACGACACGTCGGTGTCCGGCACCCAGCAATTCGAGAAAATTCTCCGAACCTCGTTCACCATGCACTCCGCGCGAATTGGCCAGGGCTACGGTGTTTCCCAGCGGATCAACTATTCGAAACACGGCTCGGGTACCAGCTTCGACAAGGTGCCACGCGACGTCATACCGGCTCCGACGCCCTACGCGCAGTTGCCTTTCGCGCATCTGAACCAGCCGGGTTTCGGCTATCAGACACTATTGGTCGAACCGCCGATATTCCTCAAAAAGCTCCGCGACGATCTTGGTGCCGCGGGTGTTCCGTTCATCCAGCAAGACTTTCACTCGCCGGCCGATATCGATCAACTCGCGGAGCCGACCGTCGTCAATTGCACCGGGTTGGGTTCGGCAGAAATATTCAACGACTCCCTGCTCGCCCCGGTGAAGGGCCAATTGGTGCTGTTGAAGCCGCAGCCGGATCTGCAGTATCTGTACAGCTCCGACAACACATACGTGTTCCCGCGCGCAGACCATGTCGTGGTCGGCGGGAGCTGGGAATCGGGCACCACGGATGCCACGCCGGATCCGGACGTTTGCCAGGGGATCCTTGAGCTGGCCAAGAACGTCTTTGCCGGTACGGCCATGCTGGTGCCGCCGCAGGCGTGGATGCTGCCCGAATACGGCGACCGTTTCCGCTGACCGATGACGTACTTCGTTGCCGACTACCTCATCGAGCGCCTCGCTCAAAACGGCGTTGGGGCGCTGTTCGGGATCCCAGCCGTGTACTGCGCGGCGGTCTACGACGCGGCCGCACGGACTCCAGGCTTTCGCACGGTGGTCACCAACAGCGACCTGGAAGCGGGCTATGCCGCAGACGGGTACGCGCGGGTGCGGGGGTTATCGGCAGTGGCCGTGTCGTATGGCCCCGGGACGCTGAGCATGGTCAACGCGATCGCCGGCGCCTATGCCGAGCGCAGCCCCGTCGTGGTGGTCAACGGAGGTCCGTTGCAGACCGACATCGATAACCAGAACACGACGGGTGTGTTGTTCTCACACTCATTAGGACAGCCACACACCGACATGGACGTCTTCCGCAACGTCACCACGTTTTGCGAACGAGCGGACAGCGTCGGAGCCATACCGCAGCTCATCGACCGCGCGATCGCCGCGGCGTTGGTCGGCAAGCGCCCGGTGTACATCGAGATCCCGCATGGGTTTCTGGACCAGCAATGCCCGCAACCGGTTGGTGCGATCGATGTCACGGTGCCCGCCGGGGCCGCTGACGCCGTAGCCGGCTCGATCCTGCAAGAGCTCGCGGCGGCGACCAACCCGCTCGTCATCGTCGGAGAGGAGGTGCAACGCTACGGGCTCGCCGATACGACGCTCGCTGTCCTCGACCGGTTACAGCTGCGGTGGACGACGACGTTGGTTGCCAAATCGGTGCTGCCCGAATCCCATCCACGTTTCGTGGGGGTGTTCAACGGCGATGAGGCCTCGGCACCGGTGAAGAATTTCGTCCAGTCGTCGGGGCTGATCGTCGCCCTCGGCGCGGTGTTCGGCTCCCAATACGCACACCTGATGATTCCGAAGGTCAATGCGACGATCCGCGCATGGGACGGTGTGGTGGTGTCCCTCGGCGGCGCGCCGCAGGCCGCCGGTCTGCCCGCGCTGCTGGACGCCCTCGACCGACAATCAGCCGGCGCATCTCCCGTTGTCTACACCCAAGGCTTGGCAGCCCCGGTTGCGGCTCCGGTACCCGCCGGGCCGGATCTGAATTACCAGCAGGTGTTCGATGCGATCGCCGAGCCGGCCTTCCTCGACGGGTCTTTAACCGTCATTGCTGACACCTTCCTCGGGATCTATCCCGCGGCACAGATCCGCATGCCGGCCCAGGACTCGTTCATCGTCGATGGGCTGTGGTCGTCGATTGGACATTCGCTCGGCGCGGCCGTCGGCGCGTTCGAGGGCGGACGGCGGCCGCTGGTACTGGTCGGTGACGGCGGTTTCCAGACGGTCGGCCAGGCGATCTCGACAATGGTTCGCCATCAACACAATTCGATCGTCATCATCATCGGCAATAACCTGTACGGCTACGAACAGTTTCTGGAAGGCCAGGGCTTCTACACCAATCCGGCACAGCCACCGCTGCCGTACAACGTGCTCGCCGACTGGAACTTCGAGGCGTTCGCCCGGGCGCTCGGCGTCACCCAAGTCGCCACCGTCAACACCGCGGCGGCACTACGGACGGCGCTGGCCACCGCGAAGGCATACACCACGGGACCCTCGGTCATCTTCGCCCAGGTGCCTTCCCGATCCCTGCCCGCGGGCCTCCTCTAGTGGCTACCGTCGTCCCTGCCGAGGTCGTGATTCCACCCGGTATCACCGCCTCGTACATGGTGTTCGATCGCGACACCGGTGCGGTCACGATGAACGCCGATGCGCACAATCGCATCCGATCGGCGTCTCTGGTGAAGCTGATGATCGCACTGGACTACTTCGACAACCACGGCGCTGACAACCCGATCCCTGGCCAAGACCAAGTCAATTTGGAGTCAATGTTGCGCTCCAGCGACGACAACGCGGCCAGCGCACTGTGGGTCCAGGAAGGCTGGGAGACCATCGTCGAGCGGATAGTCGCCAAGCTGGGCTTACAAGACACCGGGCCGCCCGACGACCGTCGCTTCTGGGGCTACACCCCGACGAGCGCAGCGGACACCATAGCCGTGTACCGGTACATCCTCGACTCGGCCGATCCGACTGTCAGGGATTTCATCATGACCAATCTGCACCAGGCCGAGCCCTGTGCGAGCGATGGCTTCAACCAGTTCTTCGGCATCCCTCAGGTGATTGCGGGCTCCGCCTACAAACAAGGCTGGTCACGGTTCGGCGACCCGCAAAACCCTTGCAACCAGCCAACGCAACCTCGTGCTGACCTCGGTGCGGCAAAGGAAGGGCCGGTTGGTCATGTGCGCGCCATGGTCGCCGATGTCGACCTGACTAGCCCGGCAATGCATACAACCGGAACTTACGCCGACGATCGCACGATCGCGGCCCTGCTTACTTTGCAGCCCGACAACACCGACTGGGATACGTCTGTCGAGCACGTCACGCAGCTCATCAGTGATATCTACGGACAGACCGAATCGCAACAAGCCGGTCGGCAAACGTCTTGACGCTCGCAAATCACCCGAATCAGGCCATGGCACGGCGGCCGGTCAGCGCGCGGCCCAGGGTCAGCTCGTCGGCGAATTCCAAATCGCCACCCATCGGCAAACCGGACGCGATCCGGCTGACGGTCAGGCCGGGAATGTCGCGCAGCATCCGCACCAGATAGGTGGCCGTCGCCTCGCCTTCGGTGTTGGGATCGGTGGCGATGATCACCTCGGTGATGTCTACGCCGTCGACCTGCTCGCCAATCCGGTTCAGCAGCTCGCGAATCCGGAGTTGCTCGGGGCCGACGCCGGACAGCGGGTCCAATGCCCCGCCCAAAACGTGGTAGCGACCACGGAATTCGCGGGTGCGCTCGACGGCCTGCACATCCTTCGGCTCCTCCACGACGCACACCTGCGTGCCGTCGCGGCGCGGATCGGCGCAGATGCGGCATCGCTCGTCATCGGAAACGTTGCCGCACACCGAACAGAACCGCACGCCGTTGCGGACCTTGGCCAGCACCCCAGTCAGCCGGTCGATGTCCGGTGGCTCGACGGACAACAAGTGAAAAGCGATGCGCTGCGCGCTTTTAGGCCCGATACCCGGCAGTTTGCCGAGCTCGTCGATCAGATCCTGGACAGGTCCCTCAAACACCCAGAGCGCCGCCGCCCATGCCACCGGCCAGCGGGCCCAGTTGCTCTTGCGCCAAGGCGGCGACCTGCTTGGAGGCGTCACCAAGCGCGCCGACGAGCAGGTCCTGCAGCGTCTCGACGTCATCGGGGTCGACGACCTTGGGGTCGATCTTCACGGCCACAACCTCGCCGCTGCCCTTCACAGTCACCTCGACCAGGCCGCCACCGGCTTTGCCCTGAACCTCGGAGTTGATCAGCCGCTGCTGAGCGGCCATCAACGATTGCTGCATCTGCTGAGCCTGGGCGAGCAACGCCGACATGTCGGGCTGGCCTCCGGGTTGCATGACAGTCCCCTTGCGTCTTGGTATCGACTTGGTTTCGCCTGCGTCGTGCGGGCGGGTCAGAGTTCCAAGCGTAGACGGCCCAGGACTAACGTGGCGCCGTGCGCATACCTCATCGCCTGCGTGTCGGGGCTCCCGCGGCGCTGGGAGCCGTCGGCCTCCTCGCTGCCGTCGCCATCGCACCGACTCCCCCGCCTGCTGTCGCGGCACCGGGCAGCATCGCCGGCATGATCGTGTTCCTCGATCCCGGCCATAACGGCGCCAACGACGCATCCATCAGCCGCCAGGTGCCGACCGGTCGTGGTGGCACCAAAGACTGCCAGGCCAGCGGGACAACGACCAACGACGGCTATCCGGAGCACACCTTCACCTGGGACACCACGCTGCGCATTCGCGCCGCGCTCAACGCGCTCGGGGCCCGCACGGCCATGTCTCGCGGCGACGACTCGACGGTCGGCCCGTGCGTCGACCAACGAGCCGCGATGGCCAACGCGCTGCACCCGAACGCGGTCGTCAGCATCCACGCCGACGGCGGCCCCCCGGGCGGGCGGGGTTTTCACGTCAACTATTCCGCGCCGCCGCTCAACCAGGCCCAAGCCGGACCCGCGGTGCAGTTCGCCCGCGTCATGCGCGACCAGATGCAGGCCTCGGGTATCCCACCGGCCAGCTACATCGGCCAGGACGGCCTGTACGGGCGGTCGGATCTGGCCGGGCTGAACCTGGCGCAGTATCCGTCCGTGCTGGTCGAGTGCGGCAACATGAAGAACCCCGTCGACTCGGCGTTGATGGAAAGCCCGGAGGGCCGGCAGAAATACGCCGACGCCGTCGTCAGGGGCGTCGCCGCCTTCCTAGGTGGTCAAACAGCGGCGCACTGAGCGGTCAGTTCTCGACTTCCCGCTTCAGGTTGGCCAGCACCTCGGCCTGAATCTTCCTCAGCCCCAGCGGCGCGAACGTCTTCTCGAAGAAACCCTTCACGCCACCGGCACCCTTCCAGGTGGTGGTGACGGTAACGCTCGAACCCGGTCCGGCGGGGGCCACGGTCCAATTGGTCACCATGGTCGAGTTGGCATCTTTCTCGATCACAGCGTGGCCGGCGACGTCGACGCTGGCGCGAACGTCGCGAACCCGCGATTCGGTGGCCTGCAGCTTCCAGCTAGCGACCGTTCCCTGCCCCTGCCCGCCTTCCAGCACCTGGTAGTCGTGGTAATGCGAAGACAGAATTTTAGGCCGGACGTTTTGGTAGTCACCTACGGCGGACAGCACGGCTGCGGGCTCAGCATTGATCAGGATCGTGCTGGCTGCACTGACGTGTCCCATTTGGCGTAACTCCTCTGCACGGGCTGATGTCGCAGACCAGCGTATAGGTGGCCTTCGAGCCCTAGGCGCTGAGGCGGGTCAGTTCGGTGTCGACCTCCGCCAGTCGCGACGACGCGGCACGTTTACTCAACCCGAGGCGGAATCCTCTGGGCTTCAACGTGATTGATTCGGAAATCTTCAACTGGTAGTCGTTCTCGGCGGTCAGGTCATAACGATGCAGGATGAGCGCGAGCGTCAGGACGGACTCATGCAAAGCGAACTGCCGACCGATGCAGGCACGTTGCCCTGTACCGAACGGCTTGTAAGCGTGCGCGCGGCCCTTCATCTGGCCAGGTGAAAACCGCTCGGGGTCGAACCGCTCGGGGTCCGGCCACACCCGCGGGTCGCGTTGCACGAGTGGCAGCACCACCAGGACCCACTGCCCCCGCTTGATCCGGTACCGCCCGCCGAGCACGGTGTCTTTGCGCGCGACGCGCAGATAGCCGGGCGCGGTAGGCCATAAACGCAAGGCCTCGTCGAGCACTGCCCGCACATACCGCAGCTTCGCGACGTCGCCATAGGCCGGCTTGGGATTGTCGGTTGTGCCCCACAACGCGTCCACCTCCGCCTTGGCCCGGGCCAGGACCTCGGGATTCTGAGTGAGGTAGTACAGGGCGAAAGACAATGCGCCGGAGGTTGTTTCGTGGCCGGCGACAATGAACGTGATGACCTGTTGACGGATGTTGACCGAGTCCAGGCTACGTCCGGTGACGGGGTGTGCGGAACTCAGCATCAAGTCCAGCAGGTCCTGTGCCTTCGAGCCGGCGCCGTCGCGGCGTGCCTGGATCACGTCGTCAACGATGCGCCCCATCACCGCGCCCGAACGACGGATGGCCGGCCGCAGCAGCCGGGTCAGCAGGGGGAAGGTCGACCAGCTGGCGTATTTCAGCGTGCGATTCATCGCGGTGATAAATGGATGCGGCCGACGGCGGTCGAAGGAGCCGAACGAATAGCCGAATCCGGCACGCCCGATGGATTCCAGAGCCAACCGCGTCGTGTCCGCGGTGACGTCGACCTGACGTCCGCCGTAGGCGGCGCCGTCCCACCGATCCAGCAACTCGCCGATCGCCTCCAGCATGATCGAGTGGTAGCCCTGCATTGCCTCGCGGCTGAACGCCGGCTTGAGAATGTCGTGCGCCAGCTTCCAATTCGGGTTGTCGGTCTCGACCGTGATCAGCGCGTCGCCGATGACCTCGCGCAGCGGCGTCAGGTGATGGCCGACGTGCTTGCCGAACCGGGTCTCGTCGTGCACCTCCGCGACCAAGTCGAGTCCGCTGACCGCGACCATCTCGGTGCCGAGCATCTTGCGCGCTGAAATCGGGCCCAATTTTCGCGTCTGCGGCAGCGAGGACTGGAAGGGAGTGCGGGGATTCAGACCCAGCACGTCACCGAGAAATGGAACTCGAAACGGCGGATGAGGAAGGTCGCTGGTGTCGATGGCGTTGCGGCGTTTCAGCTCATATATAGCTGAGGCGCCAACCGCGGCTTCAGCAGACCGCATACTCGGCGTGGTCATTACATAGACTTTACATACTATTTGACTGATTCAATAGCTATCGAATTACCTGTGGTCTATTTCACGGGTAAATTGCGCCGATTTGTCCAATTAGTTGGACATTGGCGAAAGGAGGTCTGCAGGCGAGGCATTGGCTCGGCTCCGCGGCCTAGCCATTCGGCCTGGCTAGCCGTTATCGATGCGGCGTGCGCCCAACTCGTTTTGTAGCAGCTCGAGAGCGGCCTCTTCGGGATCGCGGCGCGTTGTCGACGCGTCGTCCTGACCAGCCTCGGCGAGCATGCTCTCCTCTTCGGCCCGTTCGTCGGTATTCGAGTCGTCCGGCGCTTCGGTCGGCGGGGGTGGCGGCGGAACCATCCTGCGCGATGGACGCTCGACAGGACGCGGCGGCGCGACCGGCGCCTCAGCTACCGGACTCGCGGCGCTGGCTTCACACCGCACCCGCCAGTCCACACCCAGCGCATCCTTGAGGGCGTCGGAGATGACGTCGGCGTTGCGCTGTTCGCTCAACCGCTTGGCCAGCGGCGCCGATTCGTGGCTCAACACCAAGGTGTTGCCTTCGACCGCGCGCACGGTGGCGCCGGCCAGCATCACTTCGGTGGTGCGACTGCGTTCGCGGACCTTGTCGCGCACCGTCGGCCACAACGTGCGGACGGCGGCCGCATTCGGCTCGGCCGAGCCTGCAACGACCGGAACCTCCTCGGGCACGACGGGCTCTGGCTCGGGTGGACTCGGCTCCGGCGACGGCTCGGGGACCGGCGCGGGCGAAGGTGCGGCCGTCGGCTCGGCCGCAGCAGCAGGCAGCGGCGCGGGTTCGGAACGCCGCACCGGCGTGGACCGCTGTGGCTTCTCGTCCTGCGGGATGGACATGTCCAGTCGGGTCTCGATCCGCTCGACACGTTGCAGCAGAGCCGATTCGGCGTCGCTCGCCGACGGCAGCAGCAGCCGCGCGCAGATCACCTCGAGCAGCAGGCGCGGCGCCGTCGCGCCGCGCATCTCGGTCAGACCGGCGTGGACCACCTCGGCGTAGCGGGTCAGCGTCGCGCGACCGATCCGGGTCGCTTGCTCGCGCATCCGCTCCAGCACGTCTTCGGGCGCGTCAACCACACCACGCGACGTGGCGTCGGGAACCGCTTGCAGCACAAGCAAATCGCGGAACCGTTCCAGCAGGTCGGTGCCGAATCGGCGGGGGTCGTGCCCGGCGTCGATCACCGATTCCACCGCCCCGAACAGCGCCGCCGCATCTCCGGCGCCCAGCGCGTCGACAGCCTCGTCGATCAACGCCACATCGGTGGCACCCAGCAGGCCCAGTGCGCGCTGGTAGGTCACCCGATTTCCTTCGGCGCCGGCCAGCAATTGGTCGAGCACCGACAACGTGTCACGGGGAGAACCGCCGCCGGCCCGGATCACCAGCGGGTACACCGCGTCGTCGACGACCACGTCCTCCTGGGCGCAGATCCGTTCGATCAGCCCTCGCATGGTCCGCGGCGGCAGCAGCCGGAACGGATAGTGGTGGGTGCGCGAGCGGATGGTCGGCAGCACCTTCTCCGGCTCGGTGGTGGCGAAGATGAAGATCAGATGGTCGGGCGGCTCCTCGACGATTTTGAGCAGCGCGTTGAAGCCCGCGGTGGTGACCATGTGCGCCTCGTCGACGATGAACACCCGATAGCGCGACTGGGCCGGCGCGTAGAACGCGCGGTCTCTCAGCTCACGGGTGTCGTCCACACCACCGTGGCTGGCGGCGTCGAGTTCGACGACATCGATGCTGCCGGGCCCGTTGGGCGCCAGGCCGACGCAGGAATCGCAGACGCCGCAAGGCGTGGCCGTCGGCCCCTGCTCGCAGTTCAACGAGCGGGCCAGGATGCGTGCTGACGAGGTCTTGCCGCAGCCACGCGGACCGGAGAACAGGTATGCGTGGTTGATTCGGCCCGCTGTCAACGCGGTCGACAGTGGCTCGGTGACGTGTTCCTGTCCCACCACCTCGGCGAAGGTCGCCGGTCGGTACTTGCGGTAGAGAGCCACGGTCGCTCACGCTACCGAGACAGTCTGACGCGAGCTAACTGTGGTTCAGCAACGACTCGGTCGCGGCCAGCAACGCGCACGTCGCCAGCCCGTCGATCGCGTTGTTCAGATCGGACACCGGCGGGAACGTCGGCGCGATCCGGATGTTCTTGTCGTCCGGGTCTTTCCGGTACGGGAACGACGCGCCCGCCTCGGTGACGGCGATACCCGCATCCTTGGCCAGCGCGACCGTGCGCCGCGCCGTGCGGGGCAGCACGTCGAGGCTGATGAAGTAGCCGCCTTCGGGCTCGGTCCAGGAGGCAATCTTGGATTCGCTCAGCCGCTTGTCCAAAATCTCCAGCGCCAGCGCGAACTTGGGCGCCAGCAGTTGCTGGTGCCGCAGCATCTGCAGCCGGACACCGTCGGCGTCGCCGAAGAAGCGCAGGTGCCTCAGTTGGTTGATCTTGTCCGGCCCGATCGACTTCTTACCGGCGTACTGCAGGTACCAGGCAATGTTGCCCAGCGATCCGCCGAAGAAGCTGACGCCGGCGCCGGCGAAGGTGATCTTCGACGTCGACGCGAAGACGTAGGGACGGTTGGGGTTGCCTGCCGCGGCGGCCAGGCCCAGCACGTCGATCTGTCGGATGAAGTCCAGCGTCAGGGTGTGCACCGCGTAGGCGTTGTCCCAGAAAAGGCGGAAATCCTCAGCGGCCGTTTTCATCTGGACGAGCCGTCGCACGGTTTCCCACGAGTAGGTGATGCCGGTGGGGTTGGCGAAGACCGGGACCGCCCACAAGCCTTTGATCGCCGGATCGACGGCGACCAGCTCTTCGATCAGGTCGACATCCGGGCCGTCCTCGCGCATCGGGATCGGGATCATCTCGATGCCCAGGGTTTCGGTGATGGCGAAGTGCCGGTCGTAGCCTGGCACCGGGCAGAGGAACTTGACCTTGGGTTCGTCTTTCCATGCCCGTGGCGAATCCACCCCGCCGTGCAGCATCGAGAAGGTGATGACGTCGTGCATCAGTTCGAGGCTGGCGTTGTTGCCGGCGATCAGGTTTTGCACCGGAATGCCGAGCAATTCGCCGAAGATGGCGCGTAATTCGGGTAGGCCATGCTGCCCGCCGTAATTACGGGTGTCGGTGCCCTCGCCGTCGCGGTAGTCGGACCCGGGCAGACTCAGCAGAGCGTTGGACAAATCAAGCTGCTCGCTGCAGGGCTTTCCGCGGGTGAGGTCGAGGGCGAGCTTCTTGGACTGCAGCTCGACATAGTCCTGCTGATGGCGGGCATGCAACGCCTCGAGGTCGGTACGGCCTAGGGCGCTGAACGAGCCGTACGACACCATCCGCCTTTCGTCTTTCCAACTGGCTGCCTATATAGGGGACCCCGCGCACCCGCCAGAGCCCATTGACCCTTGCTGCCTTCCGGCCCTGGGGGAGTTCACAGGATAGACGCCGCGCGGGGTCCACCGAGAGTCTAGTACCCGGCTCCGATTGAATTGCCCGAAGACCCTGACCTGCGCTCGGCTACCATGGCCGACGGAGGATTCGCCTAGTGGCCTATGGCGCTCGCCTGGAACGCGGGTTGGGTTAATAGCCCTCGCGGGTTCAAATCCCGCATCCTCCGCACTTAGTCCGGGATGTGACCAGGCCTGATTGGTAGGGTCTGGTCACTTCCGGATGATCAGCTCGAGGAGGAGCATGGGACGCAGGGCCGCCACGTTCTGGCACGCGACGTCTTCGGTCGCAGCCGGGGTCCTCTACTTCTTCTTCGTCCTGCCGCGGTGGCCCGAGTTGATGGGCGACACCTCACACACTCTCGGGACGGCGGCGCGGATCGTCGCCGGCGTGTTGATCGCGCTGGCAGCGCTGCCGGTGGTGTTCACACTGCTGCAGTTGCGCAAGCCGGAGTTCGGCACGCCCGCCCTCGCATTGACGCTGCGCACCTGGTCGGTGGTGGCCCACGTGGTAGCCGGCGTGCTGATCGTCGGCACCGCGATCAGCGAAATCTGGCTGAACCTGGACAGCGTCGGCCAGTGGCTGTTCGGCATTTACGGTGCCGCCGCCGCGGTCGCAGTGCTCGGGATTTTCGCCTTCTACCTGTCGTTCGTCGCCGAACTCCCGCCGCCTCCGCCGAAACCGCTGAAGCCCAAGAAAGAGAAGAAGCAACGGCGCCGCGGCAAGAAGGACGACGAAGCCGAAGACAGCGCGGATGCTGACGAAGAAGACTCCGCCAAGGCCGCAGGGGCTGACGACGAAGCCGCGACCGCCGACGACGGCGACGACTCTAAAGACGATGAAAACCCCGAGGTCGAGGTCGAGGCGGCTGCGGTGGAAGCCGAGTCGACGGCCGATGAGGCCCCTGCCACCGAGGACGCAGTGGACGCAGCCGACACCGTTGCCGACGATTCGGCGGGTGGCCTGCGCAATCGGCGGCCGACCGGAAAAGTGTCACATCGGCGTCGGCGTCCGCGCCGCGGCGTCGCCGTCGAGGAGTGAGCCGGCCGTCGAATCCAGCCAGCTGTCGATCAGGCGGCTGACCGCGCCGATGTTGCCGAGCTGACAGTGGTTGCTCGCGTGTTCGGCCGCCGTGAAGACCCTCGTAGTCACCGACCGCGCGTTGGTCAGAGTGCCGGCTTGGCGCCCCAGCTGCGGCAGCGGCACGTAGTGGTCGTCGGCGCCTGCCAGAAGTAATACGTCGCCGCGAATCCGGTGCGAAATCTTTCGGGTGCTCATCGCTGTCGTCGCGCGAAGGAAGTCATACGGCGTGGCAGCGCCGGTGACGTGCATGCCCTGCTGCAGCCCCCACTCCGACACCGGCTTGCGGGCGACGGCCCAGTCGGCGGCGGTGTTGATCAACCGCCGAGCACGGGCATCGAGTAAGGCGCGCAAAGGAATCCGAACGCCGCGACCGAGTTGGCGCGCGATGGTCTCGAAAAAGTCGTCGAGGATGTCGAACGCCACCACCTGACTGATCCGCGACTCGAAGGCGGCCGCGCGGATCACCAGACCCCCGCCCAGCGAGATTCCAACGGCGGCAACGTTATCGAGCCCATAGTGATCGAGAACGGCGCCCACCGGCTGCTCCCACTCGGGGATCATCGTGAGGCCGAAGTCCTCGAGCGCGCTCCCCTGACCGGGGCCTTCGAATACGACGATGCGCCGACCCGCATCGACCATGCTGGCGATCATCGGCAGGAACTCTTCGACGTAGCTGTCGAAGCCGCCGAACATCACGACGGTGGGACCGATCTGGCGGTCCGGTCGCAGGTCGTAGGCGGGTAGCGAGCCGGAGCCGAACGGGATGAGTTCGGGGGTCACGCCGTATGCGGTGCGCATCGCCTGGAGAAACCTTTGGCGGGCAGCGGGGCGGCGTGGGTCGGTTGGCGACAGGAAGAACTCGGCCGCTCGGTCGTAGTAGGCGCCGGCGATCGCGCGTCCCTCCCCACGAGCGCGCTCGGCCAGCGCGAGGAAGGCGTCGATCAATTCCGGGTAGGTGTTGGCATGTGATGCCAGTTCGCTCACCTCGTCGATGGCCGACGGGCCGATCCACTGGACCCAGCGGTTGCACTGGAAGTTGATGCTGATGTCGGGGTGGTACTGGCGGTAGCCGATCGGCGGGGTGCTCCCAGCCAGTTCGATACGGGGTGCTGACGCGTCCATGGTCGCTCCTATCGCAAGTTGACTTGCATTAGCATGCACCCGCGAATGCTGTATTGCAAGTAAACTTGCGATAATCTTGCGCACATGGTCACCCCGACATCGCATCGCCGCGGAGAGCATGTCCGCCAGACGGTCTTGGCCGCGGCGTTCGACGAGCTGGTCGCCAACGGATTCGACGGCGCCACCGTCGCCGGAGTTGCCAAGCGCTCGGGTGTGCACGAGACGACGGTCTACCGCCGATGGACTACTCGGGAGAACCTGCTCGTGGCCGCCCTACTCGAGCGCAGCGCCGACGCCATCCCGGCCCCGGACACCGGTTCGATCAGGGATGACCTTCTTGCGATTCTCCGAGAAGTGCTTGCCTACGTTGGCTCACCCGCGGGCACAGCGATCCTGCGTGCGGCGATGCTACCGGTCGACGACACGTATACCGAAGCGCGCAAAGGCTTTTGGGCGCAACGAATTGACGCACTGACGCCGGTGGTGGCACGCGGCGTCGAGCGCGGCGAATTACGCACCGGGACCGACGGCCGGCTGTTGCTGGAGATGTTGGTCGCGCCGATTCACGGTCGGCTGCTGCTTACCGGCGAACCCGTCGGCGACGAGTTGGCCGAGCGGCTCGTCGACCTGGCGCTCAACGGCGCCGCGTCCCGCGAACTGTGAGATGCCATTCCCGGTTCGGCGGCACTTCCCTATGCTGAGCGAGTGCCAAACACTTATCGAGTAGTTCAGTGGAACACCGGAAACGTCGGCAAGAGCTCCCTCAAATCGATCGCGGACAATCCCCTTCTGGAACTGGTGGGGTGCTTCGCCTGGTCGCCGGAGAAAGCCGGCCGTGACGCTGGCGAGCTGGTCGGCATCGCGCCGTTGGGGGTGGCCGCCACCAACGACATCGACGCCCTGCTCGCGCTGAAGCCGGACTGCGTTGTCTACAACCCGATGTGGATCAACGTCGATGAGCTGGTCCGCATTTTGTCGGCCGGCGTCAACGTGGTGACCACCGCGTCGTTCATCACCGGGCGCAACCTGGGCGACGGCCGCGACCGGATCCTCGAAGCCTGCGAGAAGGGCGGCTCCACGATGTTCGGGTCGGGCGTGAGCCCGGGCTTCGCCGAGTTGCTGGCCATCGTGTCGGCGATGGTGTGCAACCGGGTCGACAAGGTGACCGTCAACGAAGCCGCCGACACCACGTTCTACGACTCACCGGAAACCGAGAAGCCGGTCGGCTTCGGCCAGCCCATCGATCACCCGGACCTGCAGGCGATGGCCGCCAAG
>Ga0209113_1000057_pt1 | contig 23476 bp, 22 predicted proteins | sample TexAe_RefH0_O1_FD_187951 | JGI IMG/M metagenome (GOLD analysis project Ga0209113, IMG submission 187951) | Forest soil microbial communities from Davy Crockett National Forest, Groveton, Texas, USA - Texas A ecozone_RefH0_O1 (SPAdes) (version 2) | ecosystem: Environmental > Terrestrial > Soil >... | reverse complement strand
GTGCGGCGCCAGCATGGCTTCAGGGACATAATGTAAGGGTGTGACCTACCGCACACGACGGAGGTAGTGACGGTCATCCCGCCTGCTTATCCGTCTAATGTTCAAGGAGGATCGCCGCATGGATGCATGGCTGATCTGGTTGATCATCGCCGTAGTGTTGCTGGTGGTCGAGATGCTCACCATCACCGCAGCGGTCGGGATGCTCGGTGTCGCTGCACTGATCACCGCGGGCTTCGCCGCACTCGGACTACCCGTTCCTGTCCAACTCCTTGCGTTCACAGTCACCGCCACGATCGGGGTGCTGCTCATCCGCCCCATCGTCCGTCGGCGCATGCTCCGGCCCCAGCTCGAGCGTTTCGGCGTAGAAGCATTAATCGGTAAGCCCGCCTACGTCGTGTCAGAGGTGTCCCGGCTGGACGGCAGGGTTCGCATCGGCGGTATGCGCGGCGAGGAGTGGACGGCGCGCGCCTACGACCAAACCTTGGTGATACCCGCCGGAGCGACCGTCGACGTGCTGGAGATCAGCGGAACCACCGCGCTCGTGTATCCCCGGGAGTAACCCATGGAAACCGCACTTTCTCTTATCCCCGGACTGGTCGTCGTGCTGTTCGTAGCCTTCACCGTGCTGCGGGCGGTGCGCATCGTGCCCCAGGCGCGTGCCCGCAACGTCGAACGGCTCGGCCGCTACGACCGCACGTTGCAGCCCGGCCTCAATTTCGTCATCCCCTACTTCGACCGGGTCTATCCGATGATTGACCTGCGGGAACAGGTTGTCTCGTTCCGACCGCAACCGGTGATTACCGAGGACAATTTGGTCGTCGAGATCGATACTGTGCTCTATTTCCAGGTCACCGACGCGCGCGCAGCCGCCTACGAGATCGCCAACTTCCTGCAAGCCGTCGAACAGCTCACAGTCACCACACTGCGCAATGTCGTCGGGTCCATGGACTTGGAGCGCACACTCACCTCCCGCGACACCATCAACAGCCAACTCAGAGGTGTGCTGGACGAGGCCACCGGCAAGTGGGGGCTGCGGGTCAACCGGGTAGAGATCAAGGCCATCGACCCGCCGCAATCCATCAAGGACGCGATGGAGAAGCAGATGCGGGCCGAGCGCGACAAGCGTGCGGCAATCCTGGGCGCCGAAGGCCAACGCCAGTCTCAGATCCTCACCGCCGAGGGTGACAAGCAGGCCGCCGTCCTGCGGGCCGAGGGCAACCGGACCGCAGCGATCCTCAAGGCCGAGGGCCAGGCCCGCGCTATCGACGAGGTATTCCAGTCCGTCCACCGCAACGACCCCGACCCCAAACTGCTCGCCTATCAGTATCTGCAGATGCTGCCGCAGCTGGCCCAGGGCCCGGGAAACACGTTCTGGGTAATTCCCAGCGAGCTCACCTCCGCCCTGCAAGACGTGTCCCGCGCCTTCACCCAGGCGCTGCCCAAGTCATCGGCCACGCGCGAAGCCTCCTCCGACGACTTGGCAGCGCACGCTGCCGCCGACGCGGCTCAGGCAGCACAAGCCGCCGCCGATGCACTCCAAGGCGCGACCGAGGCCAACGGCCACCAGACCGCGGCATCGCGCCCGTAACGAAGGGTCGGGGCAGGATTCTTCGAACAGCGGAGCATGTGAAAAGAAAAGCTGGCCAAGTCGCCACCTATTCGATCGAGCTGGTACTCGGGCGGATCACGCGGCGGCGGTGAGCAATTCCTGCAGGGCGACCTCGAAGTCGTCGGCCAGGTCCCATACGTCGGGCACCAGTTCCCAGCATGAGTTGATCCCGACGTCAAGCTTGCCGGTCAGCGACATCACCGTGATGTTGAGGCCGGTGCCGTAGAAGATTGGTCCAAGCGGGTACATCGCCTTGACCTGGCAGCCCAAAAAGTACAACGGCACCTGCGGTCCCGGCACGTTCGAGATGACCAGGTTGTGCACCGGTCGGCGGGTTAGCACCGCACTGGCGAAGAGTCCCACCGCCGGAGCCAACAGCGCCCGCCCGGCAAACTGCGCCCAGTCCAGCAACAGCGTCGCCCCGATCGCCGCGCTGTGCTCCTTGGCCACCCCATTGGCGTGCGCAATGGCCCGCAGCCGGTCGGCCGGGTCAGCGATCTGAGTCTGCAGGCGGGAGAACAAGGCCGTCAACTGGTTGCGGCCTGGCCGGTCGGACTTTTGATGCACCGACACCGGCACCGTGGCCACCAGCGAGGTCTCGGGCAGCTGACCGCGATCGAGCAAGAACTTGCGCAGCACCCCGGCGCACAGTGCCATCACCACATCGTTGACCGTGACATTGAACCTGTTCTTGATCGTCTTGATGTCGTCGAACTCCAGGCGGGCGTAGGCGATATTGCGCCGGCGAGTGATGGAGTCGTTGAACGGGGTGTGCGGCGCCCGGAACGGCGCCGCCATGGCCCGCCCGCTGCGCCCCCGGCGAACGGTGTCGACGATCGTTGATGCCGTCATCGGCACCACAGTGACCAGCTGCAGTGGCCGGGCAACGAACTTCGCCAGGCCCCGCACCGCCATTCCCACCGAGTTGGTGTCCCCGGGTCCGTCCACCGCCTTCGGCGCCGGCGTGTCCGGTTCGGTGCCGCACAGCTGCGACAGCAGGTTCGCGCCGCCCACCCCGTCCACGCTCGCGTGATGCACCTTGGTCATCACCGCCAGCCGCCCACCCGCCCGGGCGTCGGTGCCAGCGATCCCCTCGATCACCCACATCTCCCACAGGGGCTGGCCGCGATCAAGGGGCAGGGAGGCGATGCGCCCGCAGGTCTCCGACAGCTCAGCGCGCCCGCCGGGCGCCGGCAGCCCGATGCGGTGCAGATGCCGGTCCAGATCGAAACTGTGGTCCTCCACCCACACCGGATGGTCCAGATTCAGCCGACTGTCGGCCAACCGCTGCCGAAACTCGGGGATGGACTTGATCCGCACGCCCAGCTCCTCGCGCAGCCGAGCGAAGCTGTACCCGCCGGGCACTGTCGCGGCGTCCAACTCCAAGATCGCGCAGACGTGCAGCGGCTGTGAGGGCGTTTCCAAATACAAGAAGCTGGCATCCATCCCGCTGAGCCGTTGCATACATTTCCCTTCCGCCGGTCGACCGGGGTCATGGCCGCCAGTCGAGCAGGACTGCCGGCCGGGGCGATGCGATCGAAGACGGGCCGGCGGCACCACACGATCACGGTCAGAACTCGATGGCGAAACCGTTCAGGTCCTGGCTAAAGGGCGCAGAGCTCATAAAGACGACTGTCCCGAGTCTCAGGAGTGAAAATTCGTTGAGAAATCCGCCGACACCATTGTGCGCTTATCGACGCTCGATTGAAAGGTTTCGGGTGCCGACATCCCCAATCCTCTTGACACAGCGGAAATTCCAGCGATTGACGGGCAATGCCCGGCCCAATCGTATTGACGCACTGTCAATACGAAGCGAGGTTTCAGGCGAGATTTGCGGTTAGCGCGAACGTGCGGAGCGTCTCGCGTGAAGGTCTAGACGGCCGATGAGGTTCCACTCCTTGGCTTTTCGCCGCAGCGCGAACCCGGGGTGATGTCCCAGTTGATCTCCGGCATGCCCCACTGGGAACGGTTGGGTTCCGGCGCGCAGGACGTGTCACCGGCCCCGCGAATGATCACGATGCAACTGCCCCGGTCGACTGAGATCTCCTTGACCGCGGAGTCGAGCTCGGCCGACACCTCACGATCGAGCGCGTTGTGACACTGAGGACGGTTCAACGGGATCGCCGTGGCAGGCCACCGACTCGAATACTACAAGTTATTGGAATCCTTGTTAAACATACGAAAAGTATGCGATAGTCACAGAGTGTGATATTCGGTATGGCACCTCATCCATTACTGGAGGTCCAATGTACGCCGCGACCAGGGCATCGACGCCGGGCACAATCGCCACTGAGCGGCTGCGGTCGGGCAGACTCTCAGTCGGCGAGCGTAATGCGCTGCGTGCCGCACGCGACCGATCGGACGCGGACATTGGCGACCGTGATCGCGTTGATGAACGCATCGACGAACACGCTGCCGGTCCGGCTCGTAGGCGGACGTCGGTCATGTTCGACCGGCGGGGCTCAGGGATGGTTCGGGAAATCGTGGAGGCTGACGCGAGCGTCGCTGGCCGGCTCGCCTGGCTCGCCGCTCGGGTTACCATCCGGCCAGCCCTGACAATTGGTAGCTACCTCCTCGATGTGCCCTGGCCCTGGGGCCTCGTCGACTTCGCCGCTGGGGCCGTGACGCCCGCACCCGGCACCGTTCGCGCCTCGATCCGGTTGCCGCATTGCACTGCGCGATTGGTCCGTGCCGCCGGCGTACTGCCTGCCGATGGCACCCGGCGCGTGGTGATGTACATGCACGGCGGCGCCTTCTTGACCTGCGGCGCTAATACCCATGACCGGCTCGTCACCAAGTTGTCGAACTACGCCGATAGCCCCGTGCTGGTGATGAACTACCGGATGCTGCCCAAGCATTCCATCGGTGAGGCGATCGACGATTGCTATGACGGATACCGGTGGCTGCGTAGCCAGGGTTACGGACCCGAGCAGATCGTTCTTGCCGGCGACTCCGCCGGAGGCTACCTGTCACTCGCGCTGGCCGAGAGGCTGCTCGACGAAGGCGAGGAACCAGCGGCCATCGTCTGCATGTCACCGCTGATGCAGATCACCAAGGCCCCCAAGCAGGCACACCCCAACATCGGCACCGATGCGATGTTCCCGGCCAAGGTGTTTGACGCATTCGTCGACCTGATTGCCAGCGCGGCCCAGCGTCACATCGTGGACGGGCACCCCGAGGAGATCTACGAACCGCTCGACCACATCGAGGCCGGTCTGCCCCGGACGTTGATCCATGTATCCGGTTCCGAGGTCCTGCTGCACGACGCCCGGCTCGCCGCGCAGCGGCTGGCCGCAGCGGGAGTGCCGGTCCAGCTGCGGGTGTGGCCCGGCCAAATGCACGTGTTCCAGATCGCCACGCCAATGGTGCCGGAGGCCACCAGGTCGCTGCGCCAGATCGGGGACTACATCCGCGAGGCGACCGACCGAAAAGCCAAACCACCACGGGCTCTGGCTGCGCAGGCCTAGGCGAAAGATGTGGTGAAAAAGAAAGCCGGCCAAGGCTTTTGACCTTGGCCAGCTTTTCCGCGGTGGGGCTGCCGGGAATCGAACCAGGCGCAAAAATCGCCTTGAGCTGCGGATACGCCCGAGGTGTTGATGGCGGTGCCCGAGCGATGTTGCACCTATCCCTTGAGACGCCGTGCTCCTCGACCCAGATCAACACCTGCGGGCAACCGAGCGACTGAACTCGATCTGCGCGCTAATGCTTATCTTCAGTTGTAGCTAGTGGACGCGGGGGCTTGGTCCGGCGGTAGGTAGTAGCCGCCTGCTGAGTTCCGTAGCTGCCATATCAGGTCAGGGCACAGCAAGTTGACCGCATACCCGACCACGTAATTGGCTGCGAACTGGTCGTTAGGGGTCACGTCGCGCTTCACGTCACCTATGACCTGTCCGTACCCTTCGCCCCGGCCGACCTTGTCGCAGACTCCATGGCCGTAAGCGAGCGCGTCGTTGTTGGGAAAGTTGTATTGCCGCCGCACTGTCATGTCGTAGACGTACTCAACCTGAGGGTCTGGGGCGGCAGCCGCCCGCGGTGCCGGTGCCAACAAAACGCCGCCAACCGCAGCCGCGGCGACGATCGCAACGCACAGCGACGTTCGACCATTCATGAGACCCGGTTGCACGACGATCGGCATAAATTGAGACGTTAAACTATATAACGGATAAGAACCAGCGATTCTGCGCACAGCCCCGCTTCACTCATTCTGCTGACGCTTTAGGTGCGAATCCCGAAGCTGGGCGCGAACGACCTTGCCCGCACTGTTCAGCGGCAGCTCGGCGACCGTGTACCAGTATTGTGGAATCTTGAAGCCGGCCAGCGTGACGCGAGCGAAGGAGCTTACTTCCTCGGACCGTGGCGGATGAGCCGATTCTGTCGGAACTATGAACGCGGCCAAGGTTTCTCCGAGTCGCGCATCCGGCACGCCCACGACGCCGACCGCGGCGACCGCCGGGTGGGTGCTCAGCACATTCTCGATTTCTAGCGGATACACGTTCTCCCCGCCGCGGACCACCATGTCGTGCCGCCGACCGCAAAGACGGAGATAACCGTCGGCATCCAGCACGCCCAGATCACCGGTGTGCAACCACCCATCGACGTCCTGGACGGATAGGTGCGCCGCGGCGGCGAGCACTTCGCCGACTCCCGCCCAGTCCGGCTCGTCGATCTGCAGACGAAGACCGCCCACCGGCCGGCCCACGGTGTGCAGAACGTCGGGGTTCTTGATTGCCGCCAGTCGATGGTCGTCTGGGCCCAAGCTGGTGATCGGGCTGCCCTCGGTCTGGCCGTAAAGGCTGACCATCGCGACGTCCGGCAGGACGTCGAGAACGCGTCGCAGTGTCTCGACGGTGATAGGCGAGGCGCCATAGATCAACGTCTTCAGCTGTACCGCGTCGAGAAGCCCCTCGCTGAGCAACATTTCGATCATGCTCGGCACGAGCAGGCAGTGGGTGGCATCGAGCTGCTTCAGGTTGCGCCACCAATCGAAGGAGAATCTGGCGGTGGGAATTACCGACGCTCCGGCAGTGAGAGCTACCAGGATGTTGCCAAGCCCGCCGATGTGATGCAGCGGTGAGCCGGTGGCGTAACGGTCGTCCGGCCCAATGTCGATCAAGCGACGCAATAGCTCGGCGCGGGCGTCCAGCACTCGCTCGGTGAGCGAGACTCGCTTGGGAACTCCGGTAGTTCCCGCGGTGTGCAGGTAAATCGCTGTGGGACCTGGTTCCGGATCCAGCGGCCGGTCCGAGACCGCCAAAAATGGGACTGTCACCGCCCGTATCCCGACCGCGTCGGCGATCCGCCGAGCGGTCTCGGCGAACGCGGCCTCAGTGAGCAGGACTGATGAGCCGGTCCGACGCACCGCCTCGGCCAGCTCGATGGGAGTCTGCCGCGGCCCGAGCGGAGCTAGCGGTCTGTTAGCGGCGGCACCGCCCAAAAGAAGTGCAAGCGCGCCGGCGTTGGTGGTGAGCAACGCGGGGACGGGCTGACCTGCTGGGACATCGAGATCGACGAGCAGGTCCGCGGCGGTGACGGCCTTGCCGATCAGTTCGCGACCGCTGGCGGCGCCCACTTCGCCGATGACCGCGGCACGTTCACTGCGTTCATGGACTGTACAAATCCGCTCGAGCCACGTCATAAGAGCGGCTGAACCGAACTAGATGAAAGGGAACTTCTCAACGTCTCCTCGCCGTTTCGTCAAAACGATAAATAGTTTACTGTTTACGTGGATTGTCGCGAAGGAGGGCACGACGACGTGCGGATCATTGTCACCGGCGGAAATAGTGGCGTCGGCAAGGCGACCGCACACGCAATGGCCGCTGCCGGCCACGAAGTGGTCATCGCATGCCGGACCCCGACAAAAGCATACGAAGCCGCAGCGTCGATGCCTGGCGACGTCGAGGTGCGTGAGCTGGATCTGGCCGACCTCACCAGCGTGCGCAAGTTCGCCGACACCGTCGACTACGTCGACGTGCTGGTGAATAACGCCGGTGTGCTGGGCTTACCGTTGACCCGCACGGCCGACGGCTTCGAGGCCCACATGGGCACCAACCATCTCGGCCATTTTGCGCTGACCTGCCTGCTCGGCGACCGGATCCGCAACCGTGTCGTAGCGGTGGCCAGTACCAACTACAACACTGCCCGCATCCATTTCGACGACCTCAACTACCACGATCGCCGCTACAACCCGTGGTCGGCGTACGGCGAGTCCAAGCTGGCGAACCTCTTGTTCGTGCGGGAATTAGTCGCTCGCGGCAAGACCGCCTACGCCTCCGATCCCGGCATGACCGACACCGGGATCACCCGCAACGGTTCAGGGGTACTGCAGTGGGCGGGCCGGGTGCTCTCGCCACGTATCGCACAGAGTCCAGCCGACGGCGCGCGTTCGACCATCCAGGCGATCACCACAACATTGCCCAACGGCACCTACATCGCGCCGCGAGGCCTGATGCACCAGTGGGGAAAACCGAAGCCCACCAAGCTAAGAGGAAAGGCCCAGGACGCGCACAGCGCCCGACGGCTGTGGGACATCTCTGCCGAGTTGACCGGCTGCCAGTGGCAGGACAGCGATCGTGACCGTTGACCGGCTGCTGCCCACACCCGAGGCATATGAACTGGTCCAACTGGCCGCCGACGTCGCCGACAAGGTGCTCGATCCGATCGTCGACGAGCATGAGAAGAACGAGACATATCCCACCGGGGTTTTCGTGACTTTGGGTGACACCGGGCTGCTGACACTGCCGCATCCAGAGGAATGGGGTGGTGGCGGGCAACCTTACGAGGTGTACCTACAGGTTCTCGAGGAATTGGCGGCGCGGTGGGCGGCAGTCGCGGTCGCAGTCAGCGTCCACGTCCTGGCCTGCCATCCATTGATCGCGTTCGGCACCCACCAGCAGCAAGAGCAGTGGCTGCCGACCATGCTGAGCGGTCGAACGATCGGTGCCTACAGCTTGTCCGAGCCGCAGGCCGGTTCCGATGCCGCCGCTCTGACCTGTAAGGCCACCGCGACCGACGGCGGTTACCGCGTCAATGGCGCCAAGGCCTGGATCACCCACGGCGGCATAGCTGATTTTTACAACCTATTCGCTCGCACAGGCGAAGGCGGACAGGGTATTTCGTGCTTCTTGGTCGATAAGGACACCGAGGGACTTACCTTCGGCAAACCCGAGGAGAAGATGGGCTTGCACGCCGTGCCGACCACCACCGCACACTACGAGAATGCGTTCGTCTCCGAGCAACGTCGGATCGGTGCCGAGGGCCAAGGTCTCCAGATCGGCTTCAGCGCACTGGATTCGGGCCGTCTGGGCATCGCCGCGGTAGCCGTCGGGCTGGCGCAGGCGGCGCTCGACGAGGCGGCTTCTTACGCCCAGCAGCGAACGACGTTCGGCCGCAAGATCATCGATCACCAAGGCCTGGCGTTCCTATTAGCCGACATGGCCGCCGCGGTCGACTCCGCTCGCGCCACGTACCTGGATGCTGCGCGGCGCCGAGACGCGGGACTGCCATACTCCCGCAACGCCTCCGTGGCGAAACTGATCGCCACCGACGCCGCCATGAAGGTCACCACCGACGCCGTCCAAGTCCTCGGCGGCTACGGATACACCAGGGATTACCGCGTCGAGCGCTACATGCGTGAAGCCAAGATCACTCAGATCTTCGAAGGCACCAACCAGATTCAGCGGCTCGTCATCGGCCGATCATTGGTCGCATCATGACCTATCAACGCCCCCAGTTGCGCTTGGCGCCTAGTCCAACCGCCGAGTCGCGGGCGTTCTGGACGGGTGGGCGTAACGGCGAGCTGCTGATCAGCCGGTGCCACGATTGCGGCCACTTCTTCCACCCGCCCGGGCCGGCCTGCTGGCGCTGCAGAAGCACTCACGTTGCGCCGGAACCCGTTTCGGGGCGAGCCACCGTGGCGGCGTATACAGTCAACCGCCAGAATTGGATTCCCGGTTACGAACCGCCTTACATTGTGGCGATGGTAGAGCTTGCCGAGGAGCCCGATACCCGGCTGTTTTCCAACGTGGTCGACGTCTCCCCGGACGAGATCCACGTTGGGATGGCCGTCGAGGTTTTCTTCGAAGACTGGACCGCGCTCTCGGGTGAGGAAGACAGTCGCGTGTGGTTGCCGCTGTTTCGCCCCGTCAAGAATTGATCATGCGGCTGGGCCGGATGCTGCTAATGTGACAGTCAACTGTCAAACCGTCGGTTAGGACGCGACATGACCAGCCAAGCCTTGCCCGTCACGCTGCGCTCTCCCGAGGACCTGACTCCGGCCGTTCTGACCTCGCTCCTGCGTCGCCACCGGCCCGCGGTGACGGTCACCGATGTGCGGGTCCAGAGCACCTGGCAAGGGACCACCTCACACATCCACCTCGACGTGGACTACGCCGATGGCGACACCGACTTGCCATCAAAGCTTTTCGTCAAGACACAACTTGGTACGGTGCACGATCTTCCCGCCGCGGTCGACGAGTCGCTATCGGAGGGCGGCGGCGGGACGGTTCTGCTGGACGACGAGACGACGTTCTATCGCAATCTTCGCGACGACCTCGACGTCGAGACCATGACGACCTACTTCGCTGAACATCTCGACGGCCCGTCACAGTTCATGGTGATCGGCGAAGACATCACGATGCGCGGAGCACAGGTGCCCGACGCGGTGGCCGGTCTGCCCGTCGAGCAGGTCGACGAGCTGTTGGCGACGTTGAGCCGCGTGCACGCCCCGTTCTGGGCGAATCCGAGGCTCGATGGGCGCGGCGACCTGGGGTGGCTGCAGCATCCCGTCACCGGCGGGTTCGCAGAATTCCTGCGCACCAACGGTTTCGCGATCATCCGCGCGTTCATCGACATTCCCTATAAGCGGGAGCTTCTCAACAAAACCGGCGCCGACATGGACGCCATGGAGGCGGCGTTCTGGACCCTGCAGGACCGGGTGGCTCACGAACCGATCACGCTGTTGCACGGGGACCCGCACCCGCGCAACACGTACGTTCTACCGGACGGCCGCGTGGGGCTCCTGGACTGGCAGTTGGTGCGACGGGGTTCGTGGTCCCACGACGTCGGCTACGCATTGATCGGCGCGCTGCCACCTGCTTCGCGTCGCGAGCATGAGCGTGAACTCCTCGACAATTACCGCGGGCGGCTGCTCGACGCCGGCGTCTCGTTGGTGCCTGACCGCGAGCAGATGTGGACCGCCTATCGGCAGAGCCCGGCGTGGGGGTTCTGCATGTGGGCCATTACGCCCGACCAGATGTATTCGGTCGAGGTCGTGCGCGCCGTGCTCGGCCGCTTCGCCGAGGCCTACGCGGATCTCGGCACCGGCAAGTTGTTGAGCTGAGGAACAGCACCATCGTCTTTGGTCGTCGGCCACGTCGACCGGTCACCGGCGTAGTGGCGCAGGACATTTGGCGCGCCATCCTTCGATTCGGCCTATCGGTTATTCCAGACGGTCTCCGGTCTGGCCTGCAGCAGATGAACCTCGCCGTCGGCGTCCACGGCCCACTCAACATCCACGGCGTACCCGGCGTTCTGCTCGATTTGTAGGGCGAGGCGTGCGACCTGGAGCAGCGTGTCGTCATCGATGCTGGGTGCATCGCCCTCGCCGGGGGCGAGATCGACAATTCTGACCGCCCCGGATTCGTACCGATGAGCGCGAGTCTGGCGCGCAATCTCCCGCTTGCGCAAGCACAAGCGGGCCTTGTCGACCCAGGCGCTATCGGTTTCTACGTCGCCATTGACCACGCCTTCACCCAGGCCCAGGGCTGACGCGACATAGATCTGGCCACGGTCTCCCGTCACCGGCTCCAACGTCATCGTCACGCCCGCTGCGACTGCCGGCACCATTCGCTGAACAACCACCGCCATCGCCACGTCAATGGAAGCCACGTTGAACCGCCGGCGGTACCCGATCGCCCGCGGTGTATAAAGACTTGCCCAACAACGCACAACGGCATCGAGCAGCGCGGGCGCACCCTCGATCCACAGATAGGTATTTTGCTGACCGGCAAACGACGCCTCGGCCGTGTCTTCGGCAATCGCGCTTGACCGCACCGCTACCGGCCCGCCACCCATCTGGGCGTAAGCCTCCGCGACCTGGACAGCGAGGCTCTCCGGCAGGGTGACTTGGTCGAACAGCGTCATGATTGCCGCCGACCGGTCCCGGTCGGTGCCCGTTGTCGCCAGTAATTCCGCGATGCGTGGCGCCACTCCTGCGGCGGCAACCGCCTCGCGGTAGGCGCTCACAGTGACGACAAACCCTGGGGGAACCGACAGACCTTGCTTGGTCAGCGCCCCGAGGCCGGTAGCCTTGCCGCCGACCTCGTGACTCAGCTCCGAAGTGCACCGGTGCAGCGGAAGAACATGCGTCGCCATGCGTTCCGGCCTGTGCGCACCTTCTGCCAAACCCCGGCGGTCAACCGCGCCGACGGGCTTTTGATCAGTTGTCATCGCGGTCGGCTACTTCTGCTTGATGACGAATTCCGGTATGCGATAACCGGTGTCACCGAGGTCGACGATGCGCATCTGCACCGGCTGCCCGATTCGCACGTCGGCTGGATCCGCGTCGATGACCGCGTTGATCCGCAAGCCCGGCTGCTCTACCAGTTCGACGAGCCCGACGACATACGGGGGCACCCGGCCGGGAACGAGTGCCTGGCGCACGACGATGTAGCTGAAAATTGTGCCGTTCCCGCTGACTTCCTCGAAGTGCACCGGGCCACCGGTGTACCGGCTGCGCTCCAACGGCGGATGGATCCATTTCCCAGTGTCGTCGCAGCGGCACAACATCAACGAACCGTTCTTCAGGCCCTCCCAGTAGGGCGCCGAATCGGGGTCAGGCACCGGAATCGGTGCCACCAGCGCTGGACTCGTCATGGCTTCTCCCTGCTGTAGACATTGGCGCCACCGAAGGGCCCTCCACCAGCAGTGACGAGCGCCAGCTGCGCATCGTCGACCTGACGCACACCGGCGGCGTGGCGGAGTTGCAGTGCAGCCTCGTAATGGTGGTTGAGGCCGTGAATGTAGCCCTCGGACAGCAGCCCTCCGTGCGGGTTGACCACCACGTCACCGCCGTAGGTGGCGCGCCCAGTCGAGAAGAACTTGCCGACTTCGCCTTTCTCGCAGAAGCCGAAGCCCTCCATGGTGGCCATCACCGTATAAGTGAAGCAGTCGTACATGCAGGCCACATCCATGTCCGACGGACTCAGGCCTGTCTTTTCCCAGATCTTGGGACCCGCTGTGCGGGAGTACATCTCGGTTGGGTCGTCCCACTCGCTCCAACCGGCGCCGCCCTGCGAATTCGACGATCCGACCAGCCACATCGGGGGCTGCTTGGTATTGCGGGCGATGTCCTCGCCGACAATCAGCACCGCCACCGCACCGTCAACCTCGGATGTGCAATCCAGTACCCGGAACGGCTCGTTGATCCAGCGGGCGGCGAGATAGTCATCCATGGTCAGCGGTTCGCGTCGCAGCGCATGCTCGTTGGGCCCCGCGTGGCTTCGTTGAGTGATCGCGATCTGACCAAGATCCTCACTGGTTGAGCCGAACTCGTGCTGGTGCCGACGGGCCCACATGGCGAACCACTGCGGCGGCACCATGAAACCGGAGGCTGTGTCGAACTGGTCGTGGTGCTGGACCCGCATGGGTCCCTCGATGTGACCGAACCGATAGCCGGAGCGCCCGTTAAGCGACCGATACACCAACACGGCCTTGCACATACCGGCCTCGATGACCGCGGCAGCAGTGGCGATTTGGTCAGCCACGAGATTGCCGCCGCCATACATTGCGTTGGCCCAAGCTAATTCGTCGATGCCCAGCGCCCAGCCGACGTAGATCGGCTGTTCGGAGTCGTTGGCCATGAAAGTGCAGATACCGTCGACATCGGCCGCCGTGAGTCCGGCATCGGCGATGGCGTCGCGGCAGGCAGCCACGGCCATGCCGCGGGTCGTGCGGCCGGAGTTGCGGGAATACTCGGTACGGCCGATCCCGACAACGGCACAAACCATTTGTCTCTCCGATCTACTTAGGTGCCGGGTCACGCGGCAGGCCCAGAATGCGCTCGGCGACCAGGTTTCTCACAATTTCCGACGTGCCGCCCGCGATCGTCAGGCACCGGCTGAACAGATAGTCGTGTACGACATCGGGTTCCTCTCCGACCAGGATGGCCCGGTCGGCAATTCGCAGCGCCAACTCTGCCACCCGCTGAGCGTGCTCGGCCCCGAACAATTTGGCGATGTTGCCTTCGACTCCGGGCCCGGCGTCGAAGACGGCTCGGGCGGCCTGCCGCAGATTCAGCGTGGCCAAGGTGTAGGACTCGATCAGCAGCGCACCGACCTCGCGGGCGATGCCAGTGTCGCCGGGCCGATGGCGGGCGAGCAGATCGATCAAAGCGCCGGCGGTCATGGTGACCGAGCCGCCGCCGATCGACACGCGCTCGTTGCCGAAGGCCGCCATCGCTACGCTCCACCCGTCGTTCACACCGCCGACCACATCATGATCGGGCACGAAAACGTCGTCGAAGAAGACTTCGTTGAATAGCGTCTCGCCGGTGATCTCGGTGAGCGGGCGAATGCGCACGGCCGGGTCGGCGAGGTCGATGATCATCGCCGTGATGCCTTTGTGCTTGCGCACGTTCGGGTCGGTGCGCACGGTGGCCAGGCCGCGTTGGCAGTTCACCGCATCACTGGTCCACACCTTCTGACCGTTGACCACCCAGCCACCGTCGACCCGCCTGGCCCTGGTAGCAACCGCCGCCGCGTCCGAGCCGGCTCCAGGCTCGCTGAACAGCTGGCACCACCGCAGGTCACCCTCCAGGCTCGGCCAGATCAGTCGCTCGACTTGTTCAGGGCTACCGTGTTGCAGCAGCGTTGGGACCACCCATTCACCGAGGCCAAGACTGGGTTTGTCCAAACCGTCCAGGGCGTCCTCGATGATGAGCTGCTCGACGCTGTCGGCGGCCCGGCCGTACGGAGTGGGCCAATGTGGTTGAAGATAACCGCTGCGCGCCCAGAGCCTTTGGTGATCGTCGGCGTCGGCCGCCTCCAGTTCTGACCGGAAATCCAGTGCGGCCTGGCGATACTGTTCGGCGCCCTCGGGCAGGTCGACCGACTGGCGTCGGCGAACGCCGTCGCGTTGCAGCGCGATCACCCTGTCCCGCAACGCATCCTGGTCGCCGGCGAAGCTTTGTAGAACGGTAGCCCGTCTGATGTAGAGATGAGCGTCGTGCTCCCAGGTGTACCCGATGCCGCCATGCACCTGCACGTTCTGCAGGGCCACCCGCTGATAAGCGGTCAACGCATGTCCGGCCGCCATGGTCGCGGCTATCTCGGCCTCCGCACCATCGGCACGAGCCGCGTCCCAGGTAGCGGCGACTGCGAGTTCGGTGTCGACAAGCATGTTCGCGCAGTGATGTTTGACTGCTTGAAACGAGCCGATAGGTCTGCCGAACTGCTCGCGGCCGGCGGCGTAAGCCGTCGCCATCTCGGTGCACGCGCTCAACCCGCCAACTGCCTCGGCTGCGGCCAGCAGTCGAAGGATCCGCGTCGCTGTCCCGGCGGCACCCGGGAGGATCTCGAGTACCGGTGCCGAGTTCAGGCCAAGTACCACCACCGGGGCCAGCAGCCGATCTACCGATTCGATAGTCCGAATGCTGACGCCCTCACCGGCTGCCAGCAGCACGAGGTCGTCACCGGCGGGAAGCAAAACCAGGTCTGCACCTGACTCGGCCAATGCCGGTACCGCAGCGGCAGTGACCGCCGAATCGCGAACGACAGCACCGCCGTCGGTGCCGATCCCTGCGATCACGTCACCGGACACCAGCCGCGGCAACCACCGTTCCCGCTGCCCGTCCGTCCCGGCTTCAGCGATCACCGCAGACACTGCGACCGTGGGCAGGAAGGGTCCGGCCACCGCAGCGCGGCCCAGTTGCTCCAACACGATCGTCAGTTCAGGCAGACCGTAACCCTGACCGTCGAATCGTTCGTCGATATGCAGGCCAAGCCAACCGGTGGAGACCATCTCTTTCCAGAGTCCGTCGGTGGACCACCAGCGGCCGCTCTTTTCACCGTCGAGCAGGATCCGGCGGGCGCCCGCGGTGCCGGCACGCCCGGCGACCATTGCGGCCGCTACTTCGGCGAGGGCGCGATGATCTTCGGTGATCGCCAATGGCATCAGCCGCTCTCCAATCTAGTCACCAAGATGTACCGAACCGCTCGCGGCATGTCAGCGAAGTGGCCGGGCAACCGAACTCGAGGTCAGCAACCAATGCCTTGTCTTCGACGCTCTGCTTGACGAAGTCACCTCCGCCCGCGTTCCACGTTTCTGTCCACCACGCCGCGAGGAGAGCGCGGTTGCGGTCGTCGCGGACGACGATGAACGTCCAAGGTTGGGTGTTTTCCGCACTCGGTGCGTGCACCGCGGCGGCAAGCATCTGCTCGACGTCGGAATCGGGTACCTTGCCGTCCGGATCAAAACGACGACACGCTCGTTGAGCGTGGATGACAGCAAGTAAGTCGCCCACTAGCTATCCGCCAGAACGCGTTTGCCGCGTGGCGCCCATCCGGTGAGGGAGATGGTGGTCAGATCGAGCCACTCCCCTAGTGACAGCGTTCCGGCCATGACCCGTTTCAGGAATTCCGCCATCACGACGTCGGGCTCGTTGTCCAACTCGTAGATCACCATGTAGCGGTGGGTCGGCGGCGGCAACTGAGCGGGCAACTCTTGGTCGTCCGGGACTTTCAGTTCGACGATGTCGTAACGCTGCGCGGCCACGACTCCCGGGACGTCGAGAACCTCCGGCAAGTGCTGAGCGTCATACCACTTGTTGAAGGCGTCATCTTGACCGTCGATCGGATTGGTGAGCGCTATGAATAGATTCGGAGCCACGTCGGATACCTTTCGCAACGGCCGGGATTAAGTCACACTATGACAGTCGACTGTCATAGTCAACGAGGCGGCGGACCGGTGAGACTCGACCTCTCGAGGTAGGCATAGCCGGTCTCCCCTCCCCATGTCACCTCGGCCCAGCTCACGGTGTAGGCCTGCGCCGGAGCCACCAACCCATAGGGCAGGCCCTCGGCCATCGACAGCCACAACGATGAGCAGATGGTGGCCTCGATCGGTTGACCGTCGAGCTTGCAGCCAAATTGCTCACCGTCGCGCTGCAGCACCGCCGGCGGCGGAATCTCCTCCAGTTTCACGTGTCGCAGTAAACCGTTGGTAACCGCGTAAGCACCCTGCAGCGTGGTACGCCCGTCGCGGGCCCAATACCTGCAGAACCCGAATGCGCGGCCGCTCGGCATGACTCCCCCGGCGATGACGTGGCCGCCCCAGTCGGTGAGAGTGTCGGCACCGCGTGGCCCACGCGAATGATCGCGCCAGCCACCACCGTCGAACAGGAAGGTTTCTGATCCTACGGTCACCTCGCCGACGACATGGGTGAGTTGCTCGTAATGTTCTCTGGCCCAGCTCTGTTCGGCCATTCCGGCGCCCGAGTCGGTCGGCGGACTGGCCTCGGCGTCCCACACTGGGGTCACGCCGTGCACCTCCAGATCCAGGCGGACGTGGGTCTTCGGCCCGTCGGGCAATGGTGCGGACCGCATCGCGTCATAAGAAGACCGCAGACAGAATCCGTCAAAAGTAATGTGCCATCTCGCGAACGGCTCTTCACACCGGAAAGCCAGATTGGCTCCCGCGGGCCGGCGCTCGGGCACAGTGCGGTGATACGCCCACATGGACAACACTCCCCGATCCGCGGGCAGCGCGATGAGGACACGGTCCTCCCACATCTCCCACATGTCGGCCACTGTGCCCAGATGCAGCCACATGCCGACGTCGTGCACAGGGTCGTAGGGCGTGAACAGCAGATTCTCGGTCCAGCCCGACACCGGCGGGCAACTGGTCACGACTTGCTCCTTGGCCGCGGGCAGACCCGAAGAGAGCGCGCCCGGCTGCACGCTCACTTCTCCACCGTGGACCGGGACCGGGCCAGCAACGCGATCTCGCCGGTGGTCCCGTCCACCCGCACGACATCGCCGCTGCGTAATGTCCTGGTGCCGTTGCCCGTTCCGACCACGCACGTAATACCGAGCTCCCGCGCGACGATCGCCCCGTGACTGGCGGGACTGCCCATGTCGGTTACCAGGGCACCCGCCAGCGAGACCAAGGCAGTCCAGCCAGGGTCGACGAACTTGCAAACCAGTACCTCGCCGTCGTCGAGGGTTTCCTTCGATTCCGCATCGACCACCACCCTTACCGTGCCTTCGAACACCCCTGGACCTGCGGGCGTTCCGTGAATAACGGCATCCTCTGAAGCCGGCTCATTCGACCGCTCGATAGCCTCGGGCATCCCGGTGAAGACCGACGGCACCTCAAGGCGCCGGTACTCCTCGCGCCGGCTTCGGCGAAACTCCACCAATTCGCGCACGTTCGCAGGCAGCGGAGCCAGCAGTTCGTCCACGGTCAGGTAACAGGCGTCGTCAACCCGATCCAGCGCCCCGGCGTCGACCAGCTCAGCACCGAACCCGCCGGCTGCCGCGCGGCATCCGTCAACGGCGGTCAGGAACGCGGCCTTGGTCAGTTCTACGGCTCGCACTTGAGCCCCCGTCGATGCCAGCAGGCGACGCACCAACAGGCGTCGCGCCGTGGGAAGCGTTGAGAGCAAGTCGGCCTCGGCATTCCGGCGCATCGCGGCTGCACGTTCTGCACGCGCCGCCGGGCGGTCGGACTCGGGCCTGTTGCTGTGGGCGGCGGCCGCACGCAGGACCGCGTCTGGATCCTCCCGCCACGAATGACCGATCACATTGCCCTCGTTGGGACCATGGAAACCGTGCCGAGAAAGAAACTCGTTCAACGTGATCCGTCGGTGCCCCAACGACCACACGTCATCGGCCAATTCGGTTTCGATCACGCCGCCATACCCGGCCAACAGCGCGGGCACCAGATCACCACGACCCGCCTTGACGGCAATCGATTCGACCTGTGCGCGAAACACATTGAGGATGAGCCGAGTACGAACATGCACCCGCATCGCCGCACTGAACCGGTACGACGAATCAGTGAGCAGATTCCGCGGATCAGGCCGTCGTCCATTAAGTACGGTTGCCCGCCACCAGTCCATCTGGCGCCGGTGTAGGCGGCGCGGAGCAGACCGCTCTCGCGCCAGCACCAACGGCGCCTTGACGACGAGTACCGGCAACCGGCGGGGGTCGCTACGGGTCGGAGCCGCATCGGGCCGCACTGCGCCCAACAAATCGCGTTCGAAGTCGTCACCGGTCATTCCGGGCAGCAACCCGGCAAGTTCGCGGGCGCGATCGACGTTCATCGCTTGTCTGCCAAAGAAGCAGGCGGTGCTCCACCGATTCGGGTCGTCGGGTACCCGAAGTGCCGAGCGACCCAGCACTCCGAAGTCGTAGAGGCCGCCGCGGGAAGCGAATTCGACACCGGTCCCCCAAAGTGACCAGCACAGCGGGGAGAGGATGTCCGGCGTGGCTTCGCCAACGTTTGTCAGGGTCCAGAGCCGGCCGGGCTCGCTGCTGCCTCGGATCGGATCGGTCAGTGGCATCGCAGGGCCGGTGTGCATGGTTCTCCTGGTCGTATCGGCTGACAGTTCACTGTCAAAACTGCAGTCGATTGTCGCACTGGACGAGCCACTGTGTCAGCCAATCTGAATCTTCGCGCCCCGGGCATGTGGATCTTGACGATTGGCAGCCGACTGTCATAATGAGCGGGTCACACTGTACGTGCCGTCGGATCATTCAGTCGGCGCTCCGCCACCGGCCCATGAAATCGGAGGGCGCACATGAGATTCGCCGTCAATCTGCCGAACTGCATGCACGTCGCGGCGATCACGCAGCCGTGGGAACACCAGCTTTCCGGTGTGGACATCGCCGGAGTGGCCCAGCGGGCCGAGCAGTTGGGTTACTCGATGGTCTTCTTGCCGGAGCACTTCCTCACCCCGACCGGTCATCTCGAGTTCTCTGGAGACCACTACTTCGACGCCACCACCGCACAGGCGTTCATTGCGGGCGCCACCTCGACAATCACCATCGGCTCGATGGTCACCATCCTCCCGCTACACAACCCGATCATCGCCGCGAAGCAAATCGCAACGCTCGATTGGCTCAGTGGCGGGCGTGCCCAGACCACCGTCGGCGTCGGCTGGCTCAAGGAGGAATACGACGCGATCGGTGTCCCCTTCACCAAGCGTGGCCGCTTGGCGGACGAGTGCCTTGAGGCGATGTTCGAGTTGTGGCACAGCGATTCGCCGACCTTCGACGGCGAGTTCGTCAAGTTCGGCGACATCGCATTCGGCCCCAAGCCAATCTCCAAACCCCACCCGACGGTGTGGATGGGCGGAGACGCCGACGCGGTGTTGCGCCGAGCGGCCAAGTTCGGTGACGGCTGGGCACCGTGGCTGACCAAGCCCGACGAATTGCCGGCGAAGATGGATTACCTGCGCTCGCAACCCGATTTCGATGACCGGCCGTTCTCGCTGTTCTACAGCCTAGCGGTGCTGTCCATCGGTGAAGAGCACGCCATCGTCGAGGATCCCAACGCACAATTCGGCCAGAATGCCCAGCAGGTGATCGACAGCTGCAACATGCTAGCCGAGCGCGGCGTCACAGATACCTGGGTAAATCCGCCAGCGCTCGAGGGACTCAACGCCTACCTCGACCACATGCATTGGGTCGCGGAGGAAATCGTCCCGAAGGTCGGTTGAACCTTCGCGACAGGCGCGAGATTACTGGTGCCGCGACGACGGCGAGATGCACAGCGGTACCGATTGCAGGGACATCGTCCCGGTCGGCCACGGCATCTGTGGCGGCTTGCCCAGCGCCAGAGTGTATTCGGGGATGCGTGAGTGCCACTCCTCGAGGATGAGGCGGAGTTCGAGACGCGCCAGGTGTGAGCCGAGACAGCGGTGCGGTCCGCGCCCGAAGGCGAAATGCACGGCCTTGCTGTCGAGATGAATCTCGTCGGCATCCTCGTATCGGCGCGGATCGCGGTCGGCGCTGCCATAACTGAGCATCACCGTGGTGTCTTTGGGCACGAACCTGCCCGCTACTTCCACCTCCTCCGTGGTGACACGTGGCGCAAACGGTACCGGACCGTCGACACGCAAAATCTCTTCGACGAATGTCGGGATGAGTGTGAAGTCGTGCGCGATACGCCGGCGCATCTCGTCGTCGGCCGCCAGCCTGGCCAGGGAGAACCCGACGGCAGAGGTAACGGTGTCAAGCCCGGCCAGCACGAACATGAAGCACAGGCCCAGGATCTCGTTGTCCGACATTCCACCCTCGTCGGTGTCCTGGATCAGCTGGGTCAGCATGTCGTTGCCGGTTGCATCGGCGCGCCGCTCGGCGATGTGCTCGGTCAAATAGCTGAAAAGTTCCAGCGCATGAGCCATCACCTCCGGGGTCGCCTCGGTGCTGCTCGGGTCGGTGAACTGCAGAATCGCATCTTTCCACTGCACCAGCCGGTCGCGGTCGGCCATGGGCAGCCCGAAGAGTGTCAAAAAAACTTGCGAGGGAAAAGGTGTTGCGAGATCGGGAACTACGTCGCACTCGCCGCTCGCGACGATGGCATCGATCAATTCACCGGCCTGCCTGCGTAACTCGGGCTCACGCTCGGCCATCTTCTTCGGACTGAAGAACGGGTCGAGCATGCGCCGGAAGCGGGTGTGATCCGGCGGATCGATCGCGATCGGTACCAACGGGACCGGACTTCCCAGTCGGTCGAAAGCCCTTGCCGACGAGAAGGTTTCAGGCTTTTTCGCGGCGAACTCGACAGCCTCGGCGCTGGTGAGCACGATCTCCTCGCCAGAACTCACCGCCTCACCGGCCTCCCGCAGCTCGCGCCACGCGCGCGTGCGGTCTTCCGCGAAGGGCAGATCGTTGATGTTAAGCGTTCCGGTTGTGCCGAGGTCGGTCATCGAGACGGAGATCCTCTCTACCCCGCGCCGGCCGGCGCTCGGGTCGTTTGACAGTGAACTGTCATAAATGGGAAGTATCGTTGGTACAACGGCGGGTGTCAACGATGTGCGGGCACCCATAGCCGTTGTACTGTCGGGACACTCCATACGAACGAGGGGGTTGGCGGATGGCCCGGGGCGACCGATCACCGCGGGACGAGCACGCGGACCGTATTCGGAATGCCCTGCTGAACGCGGCCCTGAACCTGTTCAGCACCAACGGGTACGACGAAACCACCACAGACCAGATCGCCGAGAGCGTAGGAGTTTCGCCGAGGACCTTCTTCCGCTACTTCCCGACCAAGGAGTCGGTGCTCTTCTTCGGCGAGTACGACTTCATCGACGCCGTGAGCGGCGTCTATCTCGCTCAACCGGAAAAGGTGTCAGATTTCGAGGCGTTGGCGAATTCCTTCGCATTGCTGGCGCCGGGCCTCAAGCGCATCCGTAAAAGGATCGGGCAGTACCACGACGCTGTCGCGTCGTCGCTCGTCCTGGTGGGACGCGAACGCCGAAACCACGAGGCCAACGCCGAGACCGTCGCCAAGGTCATCGCCGAACGACGCCGAATGCCTGCCCCTGACAGCGAGTGCCGGCTGCTGGCGGCGGTCGGCATGCTGCTCGTCGAGCGGGCCCTCAATGAGTGGTTGTCGACGCCGGGGCGCTCGCTCGACGACCTGATCCGCCAGGAGTTCGCCGCCCTGCCCGCGGTACTGAAATGACGCGAGCTAGCGGTCGGCCATCCGGGTGCCATCGGGGCAGTGCCGGGGCGTTCCCGGTCCGCAGTATTGCGTGCGCAGATAGCTGGGGTAGGTCTGGGTCGGTCCGGCGTAGAAGCCGGCGAGGTTCACCGGCACGTCGTACACGCCGATTGCCACCACGTGTAGAAAGCCGGTAACGGCCAGCACCCTGAGCAGCCCTCTGACCCGTGTTCCGGCCCACCGCAGGGTCTCCACCCCCGCCTCGACCCTGATTTGGCCGTCATCGTCGCGAAAGAACATCAGCGCGCCGCTCGAAGTAAGCACCAGCGACCACAGGATGGGCCCGTACAGCGGAATCTGGACGGTCTGACCCGCCCACAATGTGACGCCCGGAATCGACGCCGGATAGCCAAGCAGACCGTGGCGCACCGCAAAGATCTCCAGCGGAAACTCGATGACGTAGACCGTGAGCCAACCGGCGCAGAAGGTGCGGACGGGCCCCAGCGACGGCCACCGGTGGCGGGCGCGACCCATGGCCCAGCGGGCGAGCGAGCCCATAGCCAGCGGCATCCAGACGTAGATCATTCCGATCATCAGCACAGGTTCGGCCATCAGTCGACCGTCGGGGCTGAGCCAGCCGGGGACGTTCTGCGTCCAGTTGCCGAAGTTGATTAGCCCGGCGTTATAAAACAGCGCCGGCTGAAACCAGTTGATCAGCGGGTCGTGCCACCAGGCGATCGCCGATCCGATCACGATGGCGGCTTCGACACAGAGTTGACGCTCACGGACGCTCTTGCGGACGACGTAGGCGATCGCGACCAGTGCCAGTATCGGGCAGGCGATTTGGAAGGCGGTCATCGCCCACTGAGTGGCACCGGGGATTGGGTCCGGACCCGGGTTCACCGGTGTCGCATTGCCCGACGCTATCCAAGCGATGTAGACGTAGGCTGCGACGACGACGAAGACAGCACCGAGGCTCGACCAGAACAGTACCGGCCGAATGGCCTTGATCCGCGCGGACTCGACGGCCGCCGGCTCCGCCTGGCTAGGGGACTTCAGATCCGTCACTGCGCAGCTCCTTTGGCATGACCTAACCAAAGATGACAGTTCACTGTCACAGTGTCAACGTCCAGTATCGGATGCCGGAGTGCGGCTATCGGTACAGCCGGTTCATCAGCGCGGCGGTGTCAAGATCCTCGA
>Ga0209113_1000056_pt1 | contig 23477 bp, 23 predicted proteins | sample TexAe_RefH0_O1_FD_187951 | JGI IMG/M metagenome (GOLD analysis project Ga0209113, IMG submission 187951) | Forest soil microbial communities from Davy Crockett National Forest, Groveton, Texas, USA - Texas A ecozone_RefH0_O1 (SPAdes) (version 2) | ecosystem: Environmental > Terrestrial > Soil >... | reverse complement strand
CGCGAAGACGGCGACGGTGTCGGCCGACGCGTACTTTGTCCGGGCGCCGCAGTAACTGCCGCCGGGCAGTACGATCTGGACCGTGTCTGCCACCAGCCCCCTGCGGATTCTCGTGTTCAGCGACAACGCCAACACCCGACAGGCCGTCATGACGGCGTTGGGTAAGCGAGTGCATCCGGACCTGCCCGAGCTGAGCTATATCGAGGTCGCGACCGGGCCGGTCGTGATCCAGCAGGTGGACGCCGGCGGCATCGATCTCGCCATCCTGGATGGCGAGGCGACCCCCGAAGGCGGCATGGGCATCGCCAAACAGCTCAAAGACGAAATCGACCAGGGGCCGCCGATCGTGGTGCTGACCGGGAGGCGCGACGACGCCTGGCTGGCCAAGTGGTCACGCGCCGAGGGTGCGGTCCCCCACCCGATCGACCCGATCCGGCTCAGCCGGACCGTGCTCGAGTTGCTGCGCACCCCGGTGCAGTAGCCACTCAAGCGCCTTCGGGGACCGCCGCGCTGCGCTGCTGGGCGGGGTGGCGGAGCCTTGCAAATCCTGCTTGAAAATGAGCCAAATTGATTTGCATTCCGGATAATTCGCGAATTTCGCATGGTTGGCGTGTTGGCGTCCGCCTCGCGACGCCAACCGTTCACCAGGTTGTGGTTGAGGTCACATCTAACCTGCTGAGCGCAGGGCCGCGCACGGTCGCTAGGCTGTGGTTGCGCTCACAGTCCAGCCCACAGACCACAGTGAGGAAGCGTCGTCGCGGGATGAATCTTTACCTACCCATTCTCGTACTCGGAGGGATCGCCGCAGCCTTTGCCCTTGGCTCGGTCGCGCTCGCCCAGATCACCGGCCCGTCGCGCTTCAACCGCGCCAAGCTGGAGGCGTACGAATGCGGGATCGAACCCAGCGACCAGCCGGCCAACGCGCCGCACGCCGGTAGCGGGCAGCGGTTCCCGGTGAAGTACTACCTGACGGCGATGCTGTTCATCGTCTTCGACATCGAAATCGTGTTCCTGTACCCCTGGGCGGTCAGCTACGACCAGCTGGGACTGTTTGCGCTGATCGAGATGGTGGTGTTCATGCTCACCGTTTTCGTGGCCTACGCATACGTGTGGCGCCGCGGCGGCTTGACGTGGGATTGAGGTAGATCGTGGGCCTGGAAGAGAAAGTGCCGAGCGGCTTCTTGCTGACGACCGTTGAACAACTGGCGGGATACTTTCGCAAGAGCTCGCTGTGGCCGGCCACATTCGGACTGGCCTGCTGCGCGATCGAGATGATGGCCACGGCCGGCCCACGTTTCGACATCGCACGCTTCGGCATGGAGCGGTTCTCGGCGACGCCGCGGCAGGCCGACCTGATGATCGTGGCCGGCCGGGTCAGCCAGAAGATGGCCCCGGTGCTGCGTCAGATCTACGACCAGATGGCCGAGCCCAAATGGGTGTTGTCCATGGGGGTCTGCGCATCCTCGGGCGGCATGTTCAACAACTACGCGATCGTCCAGGGCGTCGACCACGTTGTCCCGGTCGACATCTACCTGCCCGGCTGCCCGCCACGCCCGGAGATGTTGTTGTACGCAATTCTCAAGCTGCACGACAAGATTCAAGAGATGCCCCTGGGCGTCAATCGCGAGCTGGCCATCGCCGAGGCCGAAAAGGCGGCACTCGCCGCCCGGCCGACGATCGAGCACCTTGGGCTGCTGCGATGAGTTCACCGGGTCACGATCCCAAGCGCGCAGCCAGCGAGGTCGGCGGAACACCCGTTGGTACCGAGCCCTCCGACGCCGAGCTGATCGGCGTGCGCCGCGGCATGTTCGGTGTCCGGGGCAGCGGTGACACCTCGGGTTACGGACGACTGATTCGCCAGGTCACGATCGACGAGGGAAGCCCGCGCCCCTACGGCTTCTATTTCGACGAGATCGTCGACCGGCTGGCCGAGGTGCTGAAAGCCGACGACGACGTCGAATTCGCTGACGCTATCGAGAAAGTCGTCGTCTATCGCAACGAGCTGACGCTGCACGTGCGCCGCGCGCTGCTGCCGCAAGTCGCCCGTCGGCTACGCGATGACCCGCAGCTGCGCTTCGAGCTATGCCTTGGCGTGAGCGGCGTGCACTACCCGGACGAAACCGGACGCGAACTGCACGCGGTGTACCCGCTGAGCTCCATCACCCACAACCGTCGCGTCAGGCTGGAAGTGGCTGCACCAGACGGTGATCCACACATCCCCTCGTTGTTCGGGATCTACCCGACCAACGACTGGCATGAGCGCGAGACCTACGACTTCTTCGGCATCATCTTCGACGGCCACCCTTCGTTGACCCGCATCGAGATGCCCGACGACTGGCAGGGACACCCGCAGCGCAAGGACTACCCGCTCGGCGGCGTTCCAGTGGAGTACAAGGGCGCGCAGATTCCCCCGCCCGACCAGCGGAGGTCCTACAACTGATGAGCGAAACCATAAGCGCCGCCAACGGTGACGGCTCGGACACCTTGATTGCTGTCACGGGCCAAGATTGGAACAAGATCGTCGAGGCCGCCCGGCAAAAAGGCGAACCCGGCGAGCGGATCGTCGTCAACATGGGACCGCAACACCCGTCGACTCACGGCGTGCTGCGACTGATCCTGGAGATCGAAGGCGAGACCGTCACCGACGCCCGCTGCGGAATCGGTTACCTGCACACCGGAATCGAGAAAAACCTCGAGTACCGGTACTGGACGCAGGGCGTGACGTTCGTGACCCGAATGGACTACCTGGCACCGTTTTTCAACGAGACGGCCTTCTGCCTGGGTGTGGAGAAGCTGCTCGGCATCACCGACGAGATCCCCGAACGGGTCAACGTCATCCGGGTAATGATGATGGAGCTCAACCGGATCTCCTCGCACCTGGTCGCTTTGGCGACCGGCGGCATGGAGTTGGGCGCGATGACACCGATGTTCACCGGCTTCAAAGGCCGCGAGATCATCCTCACGCTGTTCGAGTACATCACCGGTCTGCGGATGAACAGCGCCTACATCAGGCCCGGGGGCGTGTCGCAGGACCTGCCACCCGACGCCAAGACCGAAATCGCCGAAGCCCTCAAGCCATTGAAGAAAGCCCTGCGCGAGATGGGCGACCTGCTCAACGAGAGCGCCATCTGGAAGGCCCGCACGAAAGATGTCGGCTACCTCGATCTGACCGGCTGCATGGCCCTCGGCGTGACCGGGCCTTGCCTGAGGTCCACCGGGTTGCCCCACGACCTGCGAAAAGCGGAGCCCTACTGCGGCTATGAGAATTACGAATTCGACGTGATCACCGACGACGGGTGTGATTCCTACGGCCGCTACATCATTCGCGTCAAGGAGATGTGGGAGTCGGTGAAGATCGTCGAGCAGTGCCTGGACAAGTTGCAGCCCGGCCCGACGATGATCCAGGATCGCAAGATCGCCTGGCCGGCCGACCTGAAAGTGGGTCCGGACGGGCTGGGCAACTCGCCGGAGCACATCGAGAAGATCATGAGCGGCTCGATGGAGGCGCTGATCCATCACTTCAAGCTCGTCACCGAGGGCATCCGCGTTCCGGCCGGGCAGGTTTACGTCGCAATCGAATCGCCCCGCGGTGAGCTGGGCGTGCACATGGTCAGCGATGGCGGCACCCGCCCGTACCGGGTGCACTACCGCGACCCGTCGTTCACCAACCTCCAGGCCGTCGCCGCCATGTGCGAGGGCGGCATGGTCGCCGACGTGATCACCGCGGTGGCCAGTATCGACCCGGTGATGGGCGGGGTGGACCGATGACGGCAGCACAGACTCCCGGCGCCAGCAGCAACGGCGAGCGGGTGTTCATTCGGCTTGGCCCGCCACCGGAGGAGCCCGGGCAGTTCGTCACCGACGGCGCACCGCAGTCGTATCCGGCCGACGTGCAGGCACGGCTCGAGGTCGATGCCAAGGAGATCATCGGTAAATACCCGGACCCCCGCTCGGCGCTGCTGCCGCTGCTGCACCTGGTGCAGTCCGAGGACGGCTACATCACGCCGGCCGGTGTGGAGTTCTGCGGAGCGCAGCTCGGGCTGACCGGTGCCGAAGTCGCTGCTGTCGCAAGCTTTTACACCATGTATCGCCGTGGACCCACCGGCGAATACTTCGTCGGCGTCTGCACGAACACGCTGTGCGCGGTGATGGGTGGCGACGCGATCTTCGACTCGCTCAAAGAGCATCTCGGCATCGGCAACGATGAGACGACGGAGGACGGGTCAGTCACGTTGCAGCACGTCGAGTGCAACGCGGCGTGCGACTTCGCCCCGGTCGTGATGGTCAACTGGGAGTTCTACGACAACCAGACTCCCGAGTCGGCACGCGAGCTCGTCGACGGCTTGCGGTCCGGTAATCCTCCCGCGCCAACTCGCGGTCTGGCTCCGCTGTGCAAGTTCAAGGAGACCGAGCGGATTCTGGCCGGCTTCCCCGATCCGCGGGCCGACGACGGCCAGGGCGGAGCCGGCGCGGCGACGCTGGCCGGGCTGCGGGTGGCCAAGGAGCACAACATGACCGCGCCGTCGCCCGAAAGTTCAGGAGAAGGTCAGTAATGGGGTCACCAACACCACTGGCTCCGGTGCTGAGCCGCTTCTGGGACGACCCCGAGTCGTGGACTTTGGAGACCTATCGCCGCAACGACGGCTACAAGGCGCTGGACAAAGCCTTGAAGATGGAACCCGACGCGGTGATCACCGCCGTCAAGGATTCCGGGCTGCGCGGTCGCGGCGGCGCAGGCTTCTCCACCGGGACCAAGTGGTCGTTCATCCCGCAGGGCGACAGTGGCGCGGCCGCCAAACCGCACTACCTGGTGGTCAACGCCGACGAGTCGGAACCCGGTACGTGCAAAGACATTCCGCTGATGCTGGCCACCCCGCATGTCCTGGTCGAGGGCGTGATCATCGCGTCGTACGCGATCCGGGCCAGCCACGCCTTCATCTACGTGCGCGGTGAGGTGCTGCCGGTGCTGCGACGCCTGCAGAACGCGGCCGCCGAGGCGTACGCCAACGGCTACCTTGGCCGCAACATCGCCGGCTCCGGCTACGACCTCGAGTTGGTGGTGCACGCCGGGGCCGGCGCCTACATCTGCGGCGAGGAGACGGCGCTGCTCGACTCGTTGGAGGGCCGCCGCGGCCAGCCGCGACTGCGTCCGCCGTTCCCCGCGGTCGCCGGCCTGTACGGCTGCCCGACGGTGATCAACAACGTCGAGACCATCGCCAGCGTCCCGTCGATCGTCCTGAACGGCGTGGACTGGTTCCGGTCGATGGGCAGCGAGAAATCGCCCGGCTACACCCTGTATTCGCTGTCGGGACACGTGACCAAGCCCGGTCAGTACGAGGCGCCGCTGGGCATCACGCTTCGAGAACTGCTCAACTACGCCGGCGGCGTGCGGGCCGGACACCAGCTGAAGTTCTGGACGCCCGGCGGATCGTCGACACCGCTGCTCACCGACGAACACCTCGACGTACCACTGGATTACGAGGGTGTCGGAGCAGCCGGGTCGATGCTGGGCACCAAGGCGCTGGAGATTTTCGACGAGACCACCTGCGTGGTCCGCGCGGTGGGTCGCTGGATCGACTTCTACAAGCACGAGTCGTGCGGCAAGTGCACGCCGTGCCGCGAGGGCACGTTCTGGCTGAGCCAGATCTACCACCGCCTGGAAGCCGGTCACGGCACCATCGAGGACCTCGGCAAGCTGGAAGACATCGCGGATGCGATTCTCGGAAAGTCCTTCTGCGCGTTGGGTGATGGTGCAGCAAGCCCGGTCGCCTCGTCGCTCGAATTCTTCCGCGACGAATACGTCGCGCACGTCGAGGGCGGCGCTTGTCCGTTCGACCCCAAGCTGTCCATGCTCGCGACGAACGGAGCCTCATGACCCAAACGGCCGACACCGGAAAGAAGGTCACCGAGCCCGAACTGGTGACGCTGACCATCGACGGCACCGAAGTCAGCGTTCCCAAGGGGACTTTGGTGATCCGGGCCGCCGAATTGATCGGTGTGCAGATCCCCCGGTTCTGCGACCATCCACTGCTGGACCCGGTCGGCGCGTGCCGGCAATGCATCGTCGAGATCGAGGGCCAGCGCAAGCCGATGGCGTCGTGCACCATTCCCGTCGCCGACGACATGGTGGTGCGCACGCAATTCAGCTCGGAGGTCGCCGATAAGGCGCAGCACGGCGTGATGGAGCTGTTGCTGATCAACCACCCGTTGGACTGCCCGATGTGCGACAAGGGCGGCGAGTGCCCGCTGCAGAACCAGGCGATGTCCAACGGCCGCCCCGATTCCCGCTTCGAGGACGTCAAGCGCACGTTCACCAAGCCGATCAACATCTCGTCGCAGGTCTTGCTGGACCGCGAGCGCTGCATCCTGTGTGCGCGCTGCACGCGGTTCTCCGACCAGATCGCCGGTGACCCGTTCATCGAGATGCTCGAGCGCGGCGCGCTGCAGCAGGTCGGCATCTATGCCAACGAGCCATTCGAGTCGTACTTCTCCGGCAACGCTGTACAGATCTGCCCGGTCGGCGCGCTGACCGGCACCGCCTACCGCTTCCGGGCCCGCCCCTTCGACCTGGTTTCCAGCCCGAGCGTGTGCGAGCACTGCGCGTCGGGATGCGCACAGCGCACCGACCACCGCCGCGGCAAGGTGCTACGCCGACTGGCCGGCGACGAACCGGAAGTCAACGAAGAGTGGAACTGCGACAAAGGCCGGTGGGCATTCACCTACGCCACGCAGGGTGACCGGATCACCACTCCCCTGGTCCGCGGCGCCGACGGTGCACTGGAGCCTGCGTCGTGGCCGCATGCGGTCGCCGCGGCGATCCAGGGACTCACCACCGCCGCCGGCGGCGCCGGCGTGCTGCCGGGCGGCCGGCTGACCGTCGAAGACGCCTACGCGTATTCTAAGTTCGCTCGAATTGTGTTGGGCACCAACGACATCGACTTCCGCGCTCGCCCGCATTCCGACGAGGAGACGCAGTTCCTGGCGGCCCGGGTCGCGGGCAAGCTGCTCACCACCAGCTACTCCGACCTTGAGTCTGCGCCGGTGGTGTTGCTGGCCGGGTTCGAGCCCGAAGAAGAGTCGCCGATCGTGTACCTGCGGCTGCGCAAGGCCGCCCGCAAGCACGGGCTGGCGGTGCACGCAATTGCGCCGTACGCGAGCAACGGTTTGCAGAAGATGCACGGCACGCTGATCGAAACTGCTCCCGGGGGCGAGCCTGCCGCGCTGGACGGGCTGGCCGGCGGCGAGCTGGCTGGGCTGTTGTCCAAGCCGGGAGCCGTCATCATCGTCGGTGAACGGCTCGCGGGCTCGCCCGGGGGATTGTCCGCCGCGGCGAGGCTGGCCGACAGCACCGGCGCGCGATTGGCGTGGGTGCCGCGCCGCGCCGGTGAACGTGGCGCGATCGAAGCCGGTGCGCTGCCGGGTCTGCTGCCCGGTGGCCGGCCGCTGAGCGACGCGACCGCCCGCGCGCAGGTGGCCGAAGGCTGGCACGTCGCCGAATTGCCGTCGGCCGAAGGACGTGACGCCGAAGCCATCCTGGCCGCCGCCAAAGAGGGGAGCCTGGGCGCACTGCTGATCGGAGGCATCGACCCCGACGACTTCGCCGACCCCGATGCGGTGCTCGCCGCTCTCGATGCCACGGGTTTCGTGGTGAGCCTGGAGCTGCGACGCAGCGCGGTGACCGAACGCGCCGACGTGGTCTTCCCGATCGCGCCGGCCGCGGAGAAGGCCGGCACGTACGTCAACTGGGAGGGCCGTCAGCGCAGCTTCTCCAATGCGCTGCCACCCGCCGCGACACCGGACTGCCGGGTACTGGACACGCTGGCCGACGAGGTGGGGATCGACCTCGGATTCCCCACCGTGGCGGCCGGGCTGGCCGAACTCAACGGGTTGGGCACCTGGGATGGCACGGCCGCACCGGCACCGTCCGTCACCGCGGCAGCTGCACCCAAACCCGGTGCCGGAGAAGCGATCCTGGCGGGCTGGCGGATGCTGCTCGACGCCGGGCGACTGCAGGACGGCGAGCCACATCTGGCCGGTACCGCACGCACGCCCGTGGTGCGGTTGTCGGCAGCGACAGCGAGCGCCATCGGCGCGGCCGACGGCGACAACGTCACCGTCAGCACCACACGCGGGGCGATCACCCTGCCGCTGGCGATCACCGAGATGCCCGACCACGTGGCCTGGCTGCCGCTGAATTCACCGGGCTCGGCGGTACACCGGCAACTGGGCGTCACGCCCGGCGCCGTCGTGAAGATTGGAGCTTCCAAGTGACCGGCTTCGGACACGACACCTGGTGGCTGGTCCTGGCTAAATCGCTTCTGGTCTTCGTGTTCCTGGTCCTGACGGTGCTGGTCGCGATCCTGGCCGAACGCAAGATTCTCGGCCGGATGCAGATGCGCTGGGGACCCAACCGGGTCGGCCCGCGCGGCTACCTGCAAAGCCTGGCCGACGGCATCAAGCTGGCGCTCAAAGAGCCGCTCATCCCGTTCGGCGTCGAGAAGCCGATTTTCCTTCTGGCACCGGCTATTTCGACGATTCCAGCGATCACGGCGTTTGCGTTCATCCCGTTCGGGCCGCAGGTTTCGGTGTTCGGCCACTGGACCCCGCTGCAGGTGACTGACCTGCCGGTGGCGGTGCTGTTCATCCTGGCGTTGTCCTCGATCGGGGTCTACGGGATCGTGCTGGCCGGGTGGTCCTCGGGATCGACCTATCCGCTGCTGGGCGGCGTGCGCTCCACCGCCCAGGTGATCTCCTACGAGGTCGCGATGGGCCTGTCGTTCGCGACCGTGTTCCTCTTCGCCGGAACGATGTCCACGTCGCAGATCGTGACGGCCCAGAACCGGGTCTGGTACATCTTCCTGCTGCTGCCGTCGTTCTGCACGTACCTGGTGTCCATGGTCGGCGAGACCAACCGGGCGCCGTTCGACTTGCCGGAGGCCGAAGGCGAATTGGTCGCCGGTTTCCACACCGAGTACTCGTCGCTGAACTTCGCGTTGTTCTTCCTCGCCGAATACATCAACATGACCACGGTGTCGGCGCTGGCCGCCACGTTGTTCTTGGGCGGCTGGCACGCGCCGTGGCCACTGAACATGTGGGCCGGCGCCAACAGTGGTTGGTGGCCGGTGCTCTGGTTCGTCGCCAAGGTGTGGGTGTTCTTGTTCTTCTACATCTGGTTGCGCGGCGTACTGCCTCGGCTGCGGTACGACCAGTTCATGGCGCTCGGGTGGAAGATCCTTATCCCGGTGTCGCTGGTCTGGGCACTGATCGCCGCCGCGATCCGCACCGCGCGCGACCAGGGTTACCCGCATTGGACGCCGCTGCTGGTCGGCGCCAGCATCGTCGTCACCGTCGTACTGCTGTATCTGCTGCAGAGACCGTTCAGCAACAGTCAGCTTCGCAAGAGACGTCGTCGCACGGAGTCGGAGGCACTGTCCGCACGCACAGCGTCCTTCGAGCCGGCGTTCCCCACGCCAGCGTTGCCCGGTAAGCCGCTGGCGCCGGCGACAAAGGAGGCAGCCAATGGCTAAGTTCCTCAGTTCCCTCGCCGGATTCGGCGTCACGTTCGGCGCGATGTTCAAGCGCCCGATCACCGAGAGCTATCCGGAGAACCCGGGGCCGGTGATGCCGCGCTACCACGGCCGCCATCAGCTCAACCGTTACGCCGACGGCCTGGAGAAATGCATCGGGTGCGAACTGTGCGCGTGGTCGTGTCCAGCCGACGCGATCTACGTCGAAGGCGCCGACAACACCGACGAAGCCCGCTTTTCGCCGGGCGAACGCTACGGCCGCGTCTATCAGATCAATTACCTGCGCTGTATCGGATGCGGGCTGTGCGTCGAGGCCTGCCCGACTCGCGCGCTGACGATGACCAACCATTACGAGATGGCCGACGACAACCGGGCCGACCTGATCTACGAGAAGCAGGATCTGCTGGCTCCGATGCTCGAGGGCATGACCCCGGTGCCGCACCCCAGGGCTGAAGGCGCCACCGACGCCGACTACTACCGCGGCAACATCACCGCAAATGGCCTGCGCCAACTTCCGATCACGGACGTCTCGAAGTGACCACGCAGCTGGCCGCCAACGTCGTCGATACCGTCGTCGCCCGCACGTCCACCGGTGAGGCGGTGACGTTCTGGATACTGGCCACGCTGGCCCTGATCGGGGCGCTGGGTGTGGTGATGGCCGCCAACGCGGTGTACTGCGCGATGTCGCTGGCGCTGACGATGATCGTGCTGGCGGTGATGTACATGATTCAAGACGCCTTGTTCCTCGGCGTGGTGCAGATCGTGGTCTACACCGGCGCGGTGATGATGCTGTTCTTGTTCGTCCTGATGCTGATCGGCGTCGACTCGGCGGAATCCCTGGTGGAAACGCTGCACGGGCAGCGCGTCGCCGCCGTGCTGGCGGGGCTGGGCTTGGGCATCGTGCTGATCGCCGGAATGGGCAACGTTGCCACCAACCGTTTTGGGACAAACGGCCTCTCGACAGACATCGCCCCCGAAGGCAACGTCCAGGGGCTGGCGGCGCTGATCTTCTCCCAGTACTTGTGGGCATTCGAGCTGACCAGCGCACTGCTGATCACCGCAGCGATCGGCGCGATGATCCTGGCGCACCGGGAGCGCTTCGAGCGTCGCAAGACACAGCGCGAGATGTCCATCGAACGATTCGGCCCCGGCGGCTACCCCACTCCGCTGCCTGGCCCCGGCGTCTTCGCCCGGCACAACGCGGTCGATACTCCGGCACGGCTGCCCGATGGCTCGCCGTCCCGGTTGTCGGTGCCCGCAGTCCTCGAATTGCGGCCGGTCGAAGAGCGAGACCTCCCAGTTGCCGAGGGTTCCAACGGTTTTGACGCCATCACTAGAGGGGGTGCGTCATGAATCCGCAGAATTACGTGTATCTCTCCGCGTTGCTGTTCACCATCGGTGCTGCCGGTGTCCTGTTGCGGCGCAACGCGATTGTGATGTTCATGTGCGTCGAGCTGATGCTCAACGCGGTCAACCTGGCCTTCGTCACGTTCGCCCGGCTGAACGGCCACCTCGACGGCCAGATGGTGGCGTTCTTCACGATGGTCGTCGCCGCCTGCGAGGTGGTGGTCGGACTGGCCATCATCATGACGATTTTCCGCGCCCGTAAATCGGCTTCGGTCGACGACGCCAACCTGCTCAAGGGCTGAGGCGATGACACATCTGATCTGGCTGCTCGTCGCGTTGCCCGCGGCCGGCGCCGCGATATTGCTGGTCGGCGGCCGGCGGACCGACGCCTGGGGGCACCTGCTGGGATGCGCGACAGCACTTGCCTCGTTCGGCGTCGGCGTGACGCTGCTGTCCGACCTGCTCAGTCGGCACGGCGACGCCCGGACCATCATCCAGAACCTGTTCACCTGGATTCCGGTCGGCAGCCTGCAGGTCGACTTCGGACTGCAAATCGACCAGCTGTCAATCTGTTTCGTGCTGTTGATCACCGGCGTCGGATCGCTGATCCACATCTACTCGATCGCGTATATGGCCGAAGACCATGACCGCCGAAGGTTTTTCGCTTACCTCAACCTGTTCCTCGCAGCGATGCTGCTGCTGGTGGTAGCCGACAACTTCGTAGGCCTCTACGCCGGCTGGGAAGGCGTGGGCCTGGCGTCCTACCTGCTGATCGGATTCTGGTACCACAAGCCGACGGCGGCCACTGCGGCCAAGAAGGCCTTCGTGATGAACCGGGTCGGCGACGCCGGGCTGGCACTGGGGATCTTCGTGATCTTCGCCAACTTCGGCACGCTCGCCTACTCCGGGGTGTTCGGCCAGGCCGCGGGCGCCAGCCACAGCGCACTGACCTGGATCGGGCTGCTACTGCTGGCGGGCGCCTGCGCCAAGTCCGCACAGGTTCCGCTGCAGGCCTGGCTCGGTGACGCAATGGAGGGCCCAACTCCGGTGTCGGCGTTGATCCACGCCGCGACCATGGTGACGGCCGGCGTCTATTTGATCGTGCGATGCAACCCGCTGTACAGCCTGTCCCCCGACGCCCGCCTCGGCGTGATCCTCGTCGGAGCGGTCACGCTGATGTTCGGGGCGATCATCGGCTGCGCCAAGGACGACATCAAACGCGCACTCGCGGCGTCCACGATGAGCCAGATCGGCTACATGGTGCTGGCCGCGGGCCTCGGGCCGGCGGGCTACGCGTTCGCGATCCTGCACCTGCTCACCCACGGCTTCTTCAAAGCCGGCCTGTTCCTCGGCTCCGGCGCCGTGATCCACGCGATGCACGAGGAACAGGACATGCGTCACTACGGCGGTCTGCGTAGCGCGCTGCCGGTGACGTTTGCCACCTTCGGCCTGGGCTACCTGGCGATCATCGGCGTTCCGCCGTTCGCGGGCTTCTTCTCCAAGGACGCCATCATCGAAGCCGCGTTGGGAGCGGGCGGAGCCGGTGGCTGGATCCTGGGTGGGGCTGCCTTGCTGGGCGCCGGGATCACCGCGTTCTACATGACCCGGGTTATGCTGCTGACCTTCTTTGGCGAAAAGCGTTGGGCGCCAGACGCGCATCCGCATGAAGCGCCGGCGTTGATGACATGGCCGATGATCCTGCTCGCGGTCGGATCGGTGTTCTCCGGCGGGCTGCTGGGCTGGGGCGGCACGCTGCGGCACTGGCTGGAACCGGTGACCACCTTCGAGGAGAGCTCGCCGGTGGCGCCGTCGTGGGTGATCAGCGCGGTGGCCGTCGGTGTCGTCGCCGTCGGCTTCCTGATCGCTTTGTGGCGCTACCTCGGCCGCGCGGTGCCCGAGACGGCACCCGCCGACGTGTCGGTGCTGACCGTCGCCGCCCGCAGAGATCTGTACGGCGACGCCTTCAACGAGGAGGTCTTCATGCGACCGGGTGCGCAGCTCACGCACGCGCTGGTCGAGTTCGACGATCAGGGTGTGGACGGCTCGGTCAACGCGTTGGGCAACTTGGTGGCCCGCACCTCGGAGTGGCTGCGCGGATTCCAGACCGGATACGCCCGCAACTACGCGTTGTCGATGTTGGCCGGAGCGGCGCTGGTCGCCGCCGGGATCCTGGCGGTGCAACTGTGGTAACGACGTTCCCTTGGCTGTCCGTGCTGTGGCTGCTGCCATTGCTCGGTGCCGTGGTCATCATTCTGGTGCCGGCCGGCGGGCGGCAGTTCGCCAAATGGCTCGGCGTGGTGGTGTCGGTTGCCGTGCTGGCGCTGTCGCTAGCGCTCGCGGTGGAATTCAAGGCCGGCGGCCCGACCTACCAGTTCGTCGAATCTCACCCGTGGATACCGGCATTCGGCGCGGGATACACCCTCGGTATCGACGGCATCGCGTTGGTGCTGGTCTTGCTGACCACCGTCTTGGTGCCGTTCCTGCTGGTGGCCGGCTGGAACGACGGCGGTGAGCGATCACGCGGGACCCAGGCCTACGTTGCGCTGACACTGACCATCGAATCGATGGTGCTCGTCTCGGTGGTCTCACTGGACGTCCTGCTGTTCTACGTGTTCTTCGAAGCCATGCTCATCCCGATGTACTTCCTCATCGGCGGTTTCGGTGGCGGCGCACATCGCTCCCGCGCTGCGGTGAAGTTCTTGCTGTACAACCTGTTCGGCGGTCTGATCATGCTGGCCGCCGTGATCGGCCTGTACGTGGTGACCGCTCAGAACGGCTCTGGCACGTTCGATTTCCGTCAGATCGTCGCCGCTGTCAGCTCGGGTTCGCTGGGGGCGTCTTCGGCTGTTACCAAGGCATTGTTCCTGGGATTCATGTTCGCCTTCGCGATCAAGGCGCCGTTGTGGCCGTTCCACCGCTGGCTGCCCGACGCCGCGGTGGAATCGACACCGGCGACCGCCGTTCTGATCACCGCGGTGATGGACAAGGTCGGCACGTTCGGCATGCTGCGCTACTGCCTGCAGTTGTTCCCTGACGCGTCAACGTATTTCCGCCCCGTCATCGTCACGCTGGCAGTGATCGGCGTCATCTACGGCGCGATCGTGGCGATCGGGCAGACCGACATCATGCGGCTGATCGCCTATACGTCGATCTCGCACTTCGGCTTCATCATCCTGGGCATCTTTGTGATGACGACGCAGGGCCAGAGCGGATCCACGCTGTACATGCTCAACCACGGCATCTCCACCGCCGCGGTGTTCCTGATCGCCGGATTCCTGGTCTCGCGGCGCGGCAGTCGGTCGATCGCCGCCTATGGCGGTATTCAGAAGGTGGCCCCCGTGCTGGCCGGCACATTCTTGATCGCGGGCCTGGCCACCGTGTCCTTGCCCGGGCTGGCGCCGTTCGTCAGCGAATTCCTGGTGCTGCTGGGCGCATACAACCGCTATTGGCTGTCCGCGGCAATCGGTGTGACCGCGCTGGTCCTCTCGTCGATCTACATTCTGTGGCTGTACCAACGGGTGATGACCGGCCCCGTCACCGAAGGCAATGAGCGGATCCGTGACCTCGTGCCGCGCGAAATCCTGGTCGTCGCACCGCTGATCGCGCTGCTGCTGGTGCTGGGGATCTACCCGAAACCGGTGCTCGACATCATCAACCCCGCGGTGGGGAACACCATGGCGACCATCGGTCAGCAGGACCCCCCACCGATCGTGCGGCCAGGCACTGCGCACCTACCCGGTATGGCGGAAGGACCGCGCCGATGACGTCTCTACCTGTGCCCACGCCCAGCGTCGAATATGGGCTGCTCTCACCGATATTCATCGTCTTCGGTGTTGCGGTGGCGGGCGTGCTCGTCGAGGCGTTCGTGTCCCGGCGAGCGCGCTACGGCGTCCAGGTTGTGCTGGCAATCGGCGGTTTGATCGCCGCGGCCGTCGCCGACGTCATCGTCGCCAGGCAGCTCGACCCCCCGGGCCGCTACGCGGTCCTGCACGCGCTGGCTGTCGACGGTCCGGCGCTGCTGCTGCAGGGTGCCATCCTGCTGGTCGCCATACTCGCTGTGATCTTTTTCGCCGAGCGACACCACGGCGACAATCCGGCCGCCGGTCCCGGCGCCGCGACCGCGACCGCGACCGTCCACGTCCCTGCCGGATTGGAAGCCTTTACGCCGCAGGCATCTGCGGTGCCGCATAGTGCCGCCGAGCATGAGGCGGAGCGGGCCGGGGCAAGCCAGACCGAGCTCTTCCCGCTGACCATGCTGGCGGTCGGCGGCATGCTGGTGTTCCCAGCGGCCAACGACCTGCTGACCATGTTCGTGGCGCTCGAAGTGCTGTCGCTGCCGCTGTATCTGTTGTGCGGGCTGGCCCGCCACCGGCGGTTACTGTCGCAGGAAGCAGCGGTGAAGTACTTCCTGCTGGGTGCCTTTTCGTCAGCGTTCTTCCTGTATGGGGCTGCGTTCCTCTACGGCGCCACCAACACGCTGTCGCTACCGGGCATCGCCAAATCACTGGCGGCCGGCAACAGCCACTCGATGGCGCTGATCGGTGTTGCGCTGCTATCGGTCGGGCTGTTGTTCAAAGTCGGTGCTGTTCCCTTCCATTCGTGGATTCCCGACGTTTACCAGGGCGCGCCCACCCCGATCACCGGGTTCATGGCCGCGGCCACCAAAGTCGCCGCGTTCGGCGCGCTGCTGCGGGTCGTCTACGTCGCGCTACCGCCGCTGCACGACCAGTGGCGGCCGGTGTTGTGGGCCATCGCGATACTGACCATCGCCGTCGGCACGATCACCGCGGTGACCCAGACCGACATCAAGCGGATGTTGGCGTACTCGTCGATCGCGCACGTGGGTTTCATCCTCACCGGTGTGATCGCCGACAACACAGCGGGCCTCGCGGCGACGATGTTCTATCTTGTCGCTTACAGCTTCAGCACAGTCGGCGCGTTCGCGGTCGTGGGTCTGATCCGCAACGCGCACGGCGAAGAAGACGCCACCTTATCGCACTGGGCGGGACTCGGGCAGCGCTATCCCGTTGTCGGCCTGCTCTTTTCGATGTTCCTGCTGGCCTTCGCCGGGATTCCGCTGACCAGCGGGTTCATCAGCAAGTTCGCGGTGTTCCAGGCAGCGGCCAAAGGCGGCGCGGTGCCGCTGGTCATCATCGGTGTGATCGGCAGCGCAGTGGCCGCCTATTTCTATGTGCGGGTGATCGTGCAGATGTTCTTCACCGAGCCGCACGCCGAGCCGGTACACGTCGTCATGCCCAGCTTCTGGAGTAAGACGGCCATCGCGGTGTGCGCGTTGATCACCGTCGGATTGGGCATCTTCCCGCAGCCTCTGCTCGATCTCGTCCGGCAGGCCGCGCAGTTCCTGACATGACACCGGCGCTGGTTCTCAGCGACGACAACGGCCCGGTTCGGGTTTTGACCATGAACCGGCCCGAAGCACGAAACGCCTTGAGCCCGAATCTGATCGGGACACTGTACGCCGCGCTGCGCGAGGCCGACGATGACACGGCGGTGCGAGCGGTGGTACTCACCGGCGCCGACCCGGCATTTTGCGCCGGCGTCGACCTCAAAGAGGCGCAGCGGCTCGGCTCGGTCTATTTCGAGCAGTTTCAGAACCAGAGCTGTATTCGCCAAACGGGCCAGATGCGCACGCCGATCATCGCCGCCATCAACGGCGCGGTGTTCACCGGCGGGCTGGAGATGGCGTTGGGCTGCGATTTTCTCATCGCTTCCGAGCGCGCGGTTTTCGCCGATACCCATGCCCGCGTGGGGATCCTGCCCGGCGGTGGGATGACGGCGCGGCTTCCGCACGTAGTCGGCGCGGCGATGGCCCGCCGGTTGTCGATGACCGGCGAGGTGGTCGACGCCACACGTGCCGAGCGAATCGGACTGGTCACCGAGGTCGTGCCGCACGATCAGCTACTAGCCCGCGCGGTTGAACTGGCCGGCCAGATCGCTGAAGTGCCTGCGCCAATCATGGCTGGCCTCAAGGAAATCTACGTCACCGGCTCCGCCGCGGTCACGGATCCGGCCCTTGCCGCCGAGCAAGCCATCGCCGGGGCACAAACGCTGGATCGCGACGGGTTGAAAGAACGCTTCGCCGAAATCAGCGCGCGCAACCGCGGCCAGATGCAGCAGCCCTAGGTGAGCAGAGGGCTGTAGTCGGTCGGCGGGTCGACCAAATTCATTGATCGGTACAACTTCTCAGTGACGGCCGGGCTGCTCTCCGCCGCGGACAACACCGCCTCGCGGAAGTCCAGCAGTTCTTTGGACGCCGCATGATCGGGATCTCCATTGTCCATGTAAAGATCGTTGAACTGGTTGGATGCCCACATCGGGCCGATGTGGGCAGCGGTGGCGGCGAAGAATCGCCGGCTCAGATCGCCATTCCCCTCGGTTAGGCAGTCGCGCAGCGCGGTCGCCTCGAGCGCGGCCACCGTCATGCCCTGGCCGTAGATGGGGTTGGTGCTACAGATCGCATCGCCGAACACCAAGAAGCCCGCGGGAAAGCGGTCCATCTGGTCGTAGCGTCGCCAGATCGCGCCCGGATAGCGGAAGACCGAGATCTCGCTGATCGGCTCACCTCGCTTCAGCGCCCGCAACAGCCCGGGCGGTGCGAATTGGGTGGCCATCCGGATCATGCCGGTCAGGTCGTTGGGTGGTTCGTTGTCCGCCAACCGGGTCAGTGTGAAAATCCAGGTGTCGTGCTCGTACACCGAAAATGCGCCGCCGGTGGGCTTTTTCGGCTCGGGAACGACAAAGGTCATCCGCTCTTTGATGATCCCCTCCGGGATACGCATCTGCAGGCTGGTGTAGTTCGCGTTGGTGGTCGAGCGCTCGGCGACCGGTCGTCCGCAGCCCAGGTCGTCCAGGAAGGCCGGAGTGCGTGCGCTGCGACCCATCGCATCGACAAGCAGGTCGGCGTTGAGCTCCCGCTTCGCGCCGCTGTCGCGGTCCACGATGTTCGCACCGGTGACTCGCTGCGGAGTCGGTGCGATCGGATCGACGAAGTCATGGCCGTCCAGGATCTCGACGTTGTCGATGGCGCCGACGCGCTGCCTGACGTGCGACTCCAGCAGCGGGCGGCTCAACAGGTGCAGCTTGACCGCCGAGGGGTCACTGAATTTGCCCTCTCGGCTCAGTTCGTGTCCGGCCAGCCGAATGGACACCCGGGACAAGTCGCCGTCGTCGCAGACCTCCGCGCCCCCGGCGATCAGGTCGTCATGGATGCCGGGGAACAGTCGCGCCAGCTCGTCGGCGCCACGACTCCACAACACGTGGAAATGGCGGCCTTGCGGAACTCCGCGGCGCTGGTCAGCGGCGTCAGGCAGGTTGTCCCGTTCGACCACCGTCACCGTGCCGTAGAACTCGCTGAGCACCCGAGCCGCGAGCAACCCGCCCATCCCCGCACCGCAGACGACAGCCTGCTCTCCCAGTTTCGTCACCGATTGCCCCCTCGCCGACCACCCTAGTGTCGACCGTACCGAGATAGTTAATTAATTAGGCCGAAACCGTTAAGGCGGAGTCGCCAATCATGGCTGCCCGCAAGGAAAATCTCATCGTCGGCCCGAGCGGCCGGGATTACTAGACCGCTGCGATGGTCTCGAGATCGAGCGCACCCATATCGTCGAGCGCAACTGCCGCCAGGTCCGGCCGCAATACGCTCAGCTCTTCGAGTTCCACGTCCGCGCGCCGCTGCACCAATAACGGGATGAAATCCCTCACCCGGCTGCTTTGGAACTGCGAATATGCATGCCGCACCACGGCGGTGACGTGGTCCATCGGGAGAGCTGAATACTTCTCGGCGAGACGACGCTCCAGGTCGTCAATTAACGCCCGCTCTTCTTGCGGCACCCCGATATTGTTGCCCCCATCCGGGAGCCGGTCAAGGCGTTGCACGCAAGCAGATTTTGATACGACGCAAACTCCAGCTACGTCGCTAACCATCGTCGTCTCGCAGATATGGACGCGTGGCCAGCAGATATACCGCAAACACGGCAAGCGGCGCCAGCAACGGCAACCATGGCAAACGCAATGGGAATGCGGTCGCAACCAGGCCTACCAGGGTAAACGCCACCGCTGCGACCATCGTTGCGCCACTGACCGAGTCGAGTCCGGCGCCGTTACTGGCCGCATGCCGCAGCACCACGTAGGCGGCCGCCGACAATCCGGACACCGCAGCGACCGTGGCCGGCGGCCCGGACAGCGCAATCGTGATCACGGTGAGCAATACCGCAAGCGTGGCCACCGGGCGAACCAGCACCGCGATCGCCACCGCGGCCACGGCCGATGTCGCCGCGACCCGGGTCGATCCGTGCGCTCCGATGCCGACCGCGGCCACCATCAGCACACCGCACGCCGTTGACAAGGCGTGCGCCGCCAACTGTGCGCCGCCCCTCACGACCGACGCCCGGTCAGCGGCCGCCGATGATCGGGGACGGCCCGCATCGACTGATCCAGGGTGCGATCCGCCCGCCAGGCCACCACGTCAACGCCAACGGTCCCCATATCGCGGTACATGGCCGAACGCTGCAGCGCCCACATCCGGTCGACCAATGGGTCCTGGGCGGCGGGAAACGGGGCGCCCTGCAAGACGTCGACCGCCACCACCACGTGACCGCGACGACGCAGGTCGATCAGCGCCAGCGCGAATTCGGTATCGAGCAGCGTCGAGAACCCGACGACGATCGCGCCGGTCGGAATTGCCGCCCGCGGAGCCAATGTTCCAGTGGTGCTTTCGTATTCATCACCGGCGTCGAGAACGGTGTCGAGCACGCGGTAGAACTGGCGCTGTCCGATATCGGCGCCCAGCCAGCGGGGCCTTCTACCACCGAGCGCGACGATGCCCGCCCGATCACCGTTGCGCAGCGCGGTCTGCACCACCTGGGCGGCGCCGCGGACTATCCGCTCGGTGGCGACCGTCGCGGGCCCGACAGGCTGCGGATAGCCGTCGATCAGCACAACCACGTCCGCGGACCGGTCGGTCAAGCGCTGAGTCACGTGCAGGCGGCCGCGACGGGCGCTCACCGGCCAGTTGACGGTGCGCAGTTGGTCGCCCGGCACGTACGTGCGGATGTCGGCATATTCGACGCCGCGGCCGATGTGCCGGGTCAGGTGGATGCCCAGCCGGTCGAGCAGTTCGGTCGGCGGCAGCGCCGTCGGCTGTGGCGGCGTCATCGGGAAGACGGTCACCTCGGCCGCGTCGACGGTTCCCGTGCCGACCAGTAACCCGCCGTGCGCGACGACCTCGACCGTGGCGCGCACGGGATAGCGTCCCCAACGTTCGGCGCCGGCGGCCAGCGTCTGGCGCCGGTCAGATGTTCGCCGGACAACCTCGAGCTGCATGCCATCGATCGCAGACATCGTGAGTTCTACTGCGGCGCCTAAGGTTTGAGTGTCGGCCCAGCAGGTCAGCTGGGTCTGCTCGGTTTCGAAGCAGCGCTGCGACCCGGGTTCGGCGTGCACGTTGACTTTCGGCAGCGGCCGCTGCCAGCTGATCGAACAGAGCACACCGAGCAGCGGGGCGGCGAACGCGATGAGCTGCCAGCACGGACTGATCAAGCCCACCGCCAGGGCGAACGCAGCGCACGTGGCGGTCGCGCGCGTCAATGTTGATGCGCGCCAACGTAGCTGAACTTCCCGAATGTCGGCCACCCGGATTTACTGCGGGCCGCCGCGCGCTCGTGGAACCGGCAACCGCCGCAACAGCTCCTCGACGATGTCCGAACCCTGGATCTTCCTCACCCACATCTCCGGCCGCAACGTGATCCGATGCGCCACAGCCGGGGTGGCGAGTGCTTTGATGTCTTCGGGGATCACGTAATCGCGACCGAGAAGCAGCGCGCGAGCCCGCGCGAGCTGCACCAGATCGATCTCCGCACGCGGGCTGGCCCCCACCGCCACCTGTGGGTGGTGTCGAGTCGCGCCGGCCAGCGACACCACATAGTGCAGAACGTCGTCGTGCACGCTCACCTGCTCGACGGACTCGCGCATCGCCAGCAGATCATGGGCGTCCACAACCTGATTGACCGTCGGCTCAGCCGATCCCCGATCCAGACGGCGGCGCAGCATCGAGGTCTCGTCTTGCTCGGAGAGGTATCGCAGTTCGAGCCGAACCGCGAACCGATCCAGCTGCGCCTCCGGCAACGGATAGGTGCCCTCGTATTCGATCGGGTTGTCGGTCGCCAGAACAATGAAGGGTTGGGGCAGGAGGTGTGTGGTGCCGTCGATGCTGACCTGGCGTTCGGCCATCGCCTCCAATAGCGCCGCTTGGGTTTTGGGTGGTGTGCGGTTGATTTCATCGGCCAGCAACAGGTTGGTGAAGATCGGGCCGGGACGGAATTCGAAGTGACCCGACTGCATGTCGTAAACGGTCGAGCCGAGCAGGTCCGCGGGTAGCAGATCGGGTGTGAACTGCACCCGGGTGAAGTCCAGCCCGAGCGCCGCGGCGAAGGATCGGGCGATCAGGGTTTTACCCAGGCCGGGCAGATCTTCGATCAACACGTGCCCACCTGCGAGCACCGTCGTGAGAATGAGCGTGAGTGCCGAGCGCTTCCCCACCACGACGCGCTCGATCTCGTCGAGCACCGCTGCCGCGCGGGCCGTGGTTGCCGGCATGGCGGAGGTCATATCCGCCGCTTACCCGTTGTCATACCTGCTCCAACCGTTCCAGGATTTCCTCCAGCGTCGCGCGGCCCGGCCCGGGTTCACTCGCACCGGTATGCGCAACATTGTTCGGGTTCACCCACGCCCACAGCTCGGCGCCGAAAAGTGTTCGCCCCGTGGCATCGAACGCCGCCGGATCCTTGGCCTGCTTTTGTCCCGTCGCAATCGCGAACCGCCGCGCCAGCATTGGGCGCAAATGCCGGTCCCAATCGGCACGGGTTGATTCCGAGCGGTGAATCAGTGTCTGAGTCCGCGACAACCAACTGCGCAGCGATTCCTCGAGAGCGTTCGGGATCGTCGACGGCGTCGGTTCGAAATCGCGCCCAAGGTACTGGCGCACGCTGATCAACGCGAAAAGCACTGCGGCACCTGCCGCCCAGAACACGAGGCGGTGATCGTGCAGCGACATCGCGGCCAGCTCCGCGCTCAGCACCAGCGATACTCCAAGTGCTATCAGCCTTTTCATACCGGACTCCGCATGTCGGCGAGAACCAGCTGTAAGACGCGAAGTGCTCTGTTCCGATGCTCCTCGGTCATCACGTGTGGGCTGAAGCGCGCCTCTTCGAACAGGTTCACCAGCTCAGTGGCATTGTCGACGTGTAGCGCGTGGTGTTCGACCGCCCTTGCCAAAACCTCTGTCGGAGTGTCGAAATCCTGCGGTGCCGCTCCGGGGAAATGCCGCAGTTCGCGTTCCATCGCCGCATAGCAGGCGATGATCGCCTGCCGCGGTTCGTGACTAGGGTCCTCTATCTCGGCCAAACCGCTTTCGGCGGCCCGCACCAGGGAGGATGCCGCGGCGGCAGAAATCGGTTCGCTGATCGGCGATGGCGCAGAGCTGCTCGGTTCGACGATCCGACGCCGGCGGGCCACAATCGCACCCGCTGCGATCATCGTCAGCAATGCCACCGTGCTGCCGATCAGGTAGCGCAACACGTCACGATCCGTGTCGGCGACCTTCGAGCCGGGTGGGCGCGGCGCGTTGTTCGCCGGCGCGGCGGACTGAGGTGCGGACTGCGGCTGATCGATTCCATGCGGGCCGAGGAACTGGGACAGCAACCACACCAGAATCAGCCATGCCAGCAAAAGCGCCGCCCCGACCAACAGCACTCGCCAGGCCGGTCGGCCGTGACCGGCGGAGAACCGGTCCGACAGCGGACTGGCGCTCGACGCGAAGCGGCGCGGATCGCGCAATCGGGCGATCAGCGCGGCAGCCACGATCACCAACGAGACGGTGAGTAGGGCCGCAACATACAGCAGTGATGAACCACTGTGCGGTGGTTGTTGCTGGCCGGCATGCTCGACGCCGGGGAGATATCCGCGCAGAGACGCGGCGATAGCGATCAAGAGCGCGATCACGGCGACCACGCGGCCCGTCGCCTTATCCATCATTGGCACACCACTCAACCGGTTGCCTGCCGCCATTGCGGCCTTCTGGCCATCCTGGCACGTAAGCCGCCCGGACTGCCAGCGATCGGTGCAGTTCAGTGACGCTCGGCCAACTCAGCGAGCCGATCCAGGGAGGCCCGAAGCTTCTCGCTGGTCATAGCGCGGGCGACCGGGAGCCGCGTCCGATCGGACAATTGCGACCAATCGTAGGTGTGGGTAACCCGGGTGCGGCCGTCGCCCAACGGCTCAAGCTCCCAGCGCCACAGATGACCCGGCGGCGGTTGGCCCACTTCGGATGGATTCCACGCGATGCTGCGGGCTTCGACGAAGTCGACGACGTGGTTCTCGCGGATGCTGTCACTGGTCAGCGCCATCCGGAATACCTCACCGACAGCCCGGATCCGTTGCCCAGGTTCAGCTTTGACGAGGTTGTCATTGCCGTCCCACAGCGGCTGCTGCGAGGGGTCGGCAATCAGCTCGAAGATCCGCTCCGCGCTTGCCGCGACCTCGCGGGTCGCGTTCACCACCATGGGGACGTCAACGTCATCGGCC
>Ga0209113_1000055_pt1 | contig 23515 bp, 18 predicted proteins | sample TexAe_RefH0_O1_FD_187951 | JGI IMG/M metagenome (GOLD analysis project Ga0209113, IMG submission 187951) | Forest soil microbial communities from Davy Crockett National Forest, Groveton, Texas, USA - Texas A ecozone_RefH0_O1 (SPAdes) (version 2) | ecosystem: Environmental > Terrestrial > Soil >... | reverse complement strand
GAGATTTTCGTGGGACGAGTCGAAGGAAAAGTCGCGCTGATCACGGGTGGTGCCCGCGGAATGGGCGCCGAACACGCGCGCCTGCTGGTCAGCGAAGGCGCCAAGGTCGTGATCGGCGACGTTCTCGATGACGAAGGCCATGCTGCCGCAGAACAACTCGGCGACAGCGCACATTATCTGCGCCTGGACGTGACACAGCCGGAGCAGTGGGCTTCGGCGGTCGCCGAGACAGTGCGGCGGTTCGGGCACCTCAACGTGTTGGTGAACAATGCCGGTGTCGCGGGCCGGAAAACGTTGCGCAAGTTCGAACTCGACCGTTGGCGCCACACCCTCGACGTCAATCTGACCGGCACTTTTCTTGGCACCCAGGCCGTGGTGGATGACATGATCGGATCTGGCGGGGGCTCGATCGTCAACATCTCGTCGATCGAAGGGCTGCGCGGTGCCCCGTTCGCGCACGCTTACGTCGCCTCCAAGTGGGCGGTACGCGGACTGACCAAATCGACGGCGATCGAACTCGGGCGCTACAACATCCGCGTCAACTCGGTCCATCCCGGATTGATACGCACACCCATGACGGCTCATTTTCCGGACGACATCGTCGCAGCGCCGCTGGGCCGGCCCGGTGAGCCGATCGAGGTGTCCAATCTCGTCCTCTATTTGGCCAGCGACGAATCCTCCTATTCGACGGGCTCGGAGTTCGTCGTCGACGGCGGAGTCACCGCCGACACCCCCAGGAAAGATCTGGCTTCATAGCAAAAGTCGCTGGGGCGTTCGCCCCGGATGCGGGAAGCCTCGCGGCGTGCGTGAATTGTGGCACGCCGCAACGGCGCGGTTTAGCCAAGCAAAGGGGTTTTCCGTGTCCGACAAGACGCCAGACGATATCTTCAAACTCGCCAAGGACGAGCACATCGAGTATGTCGACGTCCGGTTCTGCGACCTGCCGGGCACCATGCAGCACTTCACCATTCCGATTTACGTATTCGACGAGACTGTGTTCGAGGAAGGACTGGCCTTCGACGGTTCATCAATTCGGGGGTTCCAGTCGATTCACGAATCCGACATGCTGCTGCTTCCCGATCCGGAAACCGCGACCATTGACCCGTTTCGTGCCGCCAAAACACTGATCGTGAACTTCTCGGTGCACGACCCGTTCACGCTCGAGTTGTACTCGCGCGACCCGCGCAACGTCGCCCGCAAGGCGGAGAATTATTTGGTCAGCTCGGGCATCGCCGACACCGCCTACTTCGGCCCGGAAGCCGAGTTCTACATCTTCGACTCGGTCAGTTTCGACTCGCGCACGAATGAATCCTTTTACAAGGTGGACGCCACATCTGGGTGGTGGAATACCGGGTCGGAAACCGAGTCGGACGGCAGCCCCAACCTGGGTCACAAAGTCCGCCCGAAAGGCGGGTATTTCCCGGTAGCCCCCGCCGACCACTATGTCGACCTGCGAGACGCCATGCTCACCCACCTGACGAACGCCGGTTTCAGCCTGGAGAAGGGCCACCACGAGGTGGGCAGCGGCGGCCAAGCCGAAATCAACTACAAGTTCAACACGTTGCTGCACGCGGCCGACGACCATCAGATGTTCAAGTACATCGTCAAGCAAACGGCATGGCAGGCCGGCAAATCCGTGACCTTCATGCCCAAGCCCCTGTTCGGCGACAACGGCTCCGGCATGCATTCGCACCAGTCGCTGTGGAAGGACGGCGTCCCGCTGTTCTACGACGACGCGGGATACGCCGGGCTGTCGGACATCGCGCGGCACTACATCGGCGGCCTGCTGTATCACGCGCCGTCACTGCTGGCCTTCACCAATCCCACGGTCAACTCGTACAAGCGTCTGGTGCCTGGGTATGAGGCGCCGATCAACCTGGTCTACAGCCAACGCAACCGCTCAGCCTGCGTGCGCATCCCGATCACCGGCAGCAACCCCAAGGCCAAGCGCCTGGAATTCCGATGTCCCGACGCTTCGGGTAATCCCTATCTATCCTTCGCGGCCATGATGATGGCCGGCTTGGATGGCATCAAGAACAAGATCGAGCCGCCTCCCCCGATCGACAAAGACCTCTACGAGCTCCCGCCGGAAGAAGCCGCGGACATCCCACAGGCTCCCACCCAGCTATCCGCTGTGATCGACCGGCTGGAAGAAGACCACGAATACCTCACCGAGGGCGGTGTTTTCACGCCTGACCTGATCGCGACCTGGATCAGCTACAAGCGCGACTACGAGCTCGCGCCGTACAACCTGCATCCCACCCCGTACGAATTCGCGCTGTACTACGACGTGTGAGCCGGCTAACGCGCTAACGTGCCTTGGCTCAAGGCCTCGCCGGAGTTCGGGCCATTGCCAGAAAATCGAGACGCCAAAGATTCTGAAATGCCTTACGCGCGAGATCCTCAATGACGGCGGCACCGTGCTGCCATGCGGGTTCGGCCACCACCAGCGCCGCGATCTCTCGAATAGTGCGGCGTCCATCGACAAATCGAATGAAGAGGAGCTCGATCCCGCTGAGCGGCACCCTCGCGTGCGGCATGACGACAACATCGCCTTCCAGGCGGAAAAGCGTTCGCGTCACAGGAATGTAGCCAAGAGCTTCCGCGGACGAGAAGTCGACGGTGTAGTCCGCCGTCGGCCGATCGGGGCGGCAAGCCACGAAGGCATGACTGGAATTGAGGGCATTGATGCGTTCCATCAGCGACCAGATCTTGACGTCGGGCAAGGCGTTGAGCGCTGATTTCAACCGGTCCGGCAGGGCAAGAATGTCGTGCGGGTAGTACAGCGATTTGAAGAGCCACTCCTGAAAGACCAGACCGGCCGACGTCACCAGGTCGATGCACTCCGTGACGGTGTAGCAACGCTGCCGTCCGTGCAAAAAGGTGTCCACCACGCCAGTATTGGCATCGAAGTCTGGCGAATTTTTGACATAGGTCCGTACGGGATGGTCGGGCGCGAGCAGCGGAATCGTGTCCTTGACCAATTGCACCGACGATTCGTCCTGGCCCATGCCGAGGTCGTGAAAGATCGACGCCAACATGTCGACGCCGATCCGGCCGTATTTCGCATACAGCATCACGCTCGCGACGCCGTCTCGCCGAAGGCATCCGGCCAGGGCTCGCATCCCCTGGGCTGGGTCAGCCAAGTGGTGCAGGACGCCCACGGAGACAACCAAGTCGAAGTCGAGCCCCAGCGCTGACAGCTCTTCGATCGGGAGCAGATGCGGCTCGAGGTTCTGCAGGCCGTGCTTGTCTTTCAGATATTGCAGGTGATCCAGCGACGGCTGGCTGACGTCGATGGCCACGACTTTCGCCGACGGATTCTTGAACGCAAAGTATGCGGCCTGGTTGGCGCCGCAACCGGCGACCAAAATGTCCAGACCGGCGGGGTATTCGCGGTCAGGCCAGTAGACGTGATGAGCGTAGACGGGGTCCGTCGGATCCAGGTTGCCAGCGGTCCACTCCTCGACGTCGAGTGTCGGCGGCGGATACACCCATCGCTGATATTGACGCGCTACGACGTCGTCGCGCGGATCGGATCCCAGCTTCACCACCCCATAATTGACCACGGCTGCGACGGGCGTCTGCCGCTGACTATGCCCGAGGCCGCCGATTCCTAGGGTGCCAGCTACGCCGTTGATCGCCCTGCCGAGCATCTTCTCATTGGTGCAGGATCGGCAGTAGGACTGTCACTCGACGGGATCCGGCGCCCATCGCGGCCGGCGCACCTCGGGCCGCTGCGGGCCACGCGCGGCCGCGAGCGCCAACGCGCTCTCGCCGTTGATCGAAGTCATGGGTGGCGGTTGGCCCTTGCGTAGCGTCGCGATCAGCTCGCGGTACGGGCCGATGAGGTACACCGTGTCGCCGGCTTGCATTCGAGCGTCGCGGCGTGGGCGCAGCCTTACCGGCCCTTCCGGTCGGATGATCGCGATGACACGCGTCTGAGTGGACAGGTCCACCATGCGCATCCCGTCGAGCTCGCTGCCCTCCGCCACCAGCATCGCGCCAACCATGAACGAGCGCTGCCCGACCCAAAACGTGCCCAGCACCTGCAAACCCATCGCCGCGCCGATGAACCATGGCGCTGCCAGATCCACGACGGACCGCACGTTCTCGAAACCGAACTGCTGGCTCACCGCGGCGCTCAGCGTACGGCCTTGCACACGCAGCACGATCGGTACCTTGGTGTCGGATCCCAGCAGTTCCAGCAGGACGATGCCGGTTCGGATGTTCTCCATGTCGTCCTGGGTCATCACCGCGACTCCGCGGGCGCGATCGACGCGCGCCGATTCCAGCGTCTGGCGCATCGTCGAGTCGCCGAAAATCACTGGCACGTCGAGTTTGGCGACCGTCGACAGGAGGCGGTTGTTCTCGTCCTGCTCGATCACGACGACGTCATATCCGGCTGCGGCGAGGTCAGTGACAACGCGGACGCCCGTCGACCCCAGGCCGACGACGATGATGTGGTCGCGCATGCGGCGCGCCCGCCGCAGACCGGCCGTATGGACGAAGCGGCGCGACAGCAGCAGGTCCGAGATGAGCGCGACGAGGATGGCGGTAATCGTCACACCACCGAACATCAATCCGATAGCGAACCACCGCAGCACGCCGGACTGTGCCGCAAAACTGAAGTCGCCGAAGCCGACGCTGGTGATCGTCTCGGAGGTGAAGTACAACGCGTCGAGCCACGACATCCGTGGGTTGACGTAGCTGAAGCGCACCATGGTTGTCGCACCGAAAATCAGCACCAGCGTGAATATCGCCGAGGGGAAGAGCAGCGGGTTGGCGTCCTCGCGCATGGCGCGCACGGCGTCGACCGCGCGTCGCACCCTGGAGTGTCGAGAGCGGGTCGCGGTCGAGGGCGGCACCGAGATTCCGCGGGCTTCCATCTCGTCCTTCGGGCCGATCATGGAGGTCCAGTCGCCCTTGAAGATCTGTAGGTCCCGCCCCGGACACGGCACTACCTCGCCGGGGGTGGGCGAGTTCTTACCATGGACCACCGCCACCGGCGCCAGGTCTTTGTAAAGGTCGCGCAGCGTCCCATCCTTCGGCGCCTCGGACCCCCAGATAACGAATTCGACACCGGCGGTGGTGAACTGATGCGTGTTACGGGACAGGACCGCCTCGATGATCGATGGCGCCGCGAGGTCGGCGACATTCAAGATCGCGCCCGGGCCGCTGACGGCGGCAACCGCGTCACGCAGCATGTTATCTGCCAGACGCGCCACTACGCGAACATTGGGACTGAATCGCCTTGCCAATAAGGCAATTTCGAGATTCACCGCGTCATTGGGCCCGGCGCAGACCACGGCCCGCGCGCGATGCACCCCGGCGCCCAGCAGATCGGCGGCGTTGGTGATCCGGATGATCCGGGCGCCCGCGCCCCTCAGCTCATCGATGATCGTGTTCGCCAGCGGGTCGTCACCGCAGACGATGATCTCGCGGTGAAACTGAAATGCCTCGCCATCTCGCGCAGCAGCCGGCCGGCTTTTCTGCTGGCCTGCGGGCTCGGTCAGGACTGGCATGACCACTCCCATCTCCGCTGACACCTAACAGTTCACGCTTCATATGACTATCGGTTACAAATTCGGAAAGCGCCACCGGAGGCGCCGGTATAGAGTCGGCGAACAGCGCTGCGCCACAAGCGGAGTCGCCATGCAACACGGTTGACTCGAAACCGTCATGCAAGAGAAACAGAGGACGGGTAGCCGGTCAGGCGCCCATGTAGTCAACCTGCCAGTGTTTGATGCCGTTCAGCCAGCCCGACCGCAACCGCTCGGGAGCGGCCAGTGCAGTGAGTTCGGGCATCACGTCAGCGATCGCATCAAATATCACCCCGACCGTCATTCTGGCGAGGTTGGCTCCCAAGCAGTAATGGACGCCGGTGCCGCCGAAGCTCAAGTGCGGATTGGGATCCCGCAGCACATTGAATGAAAAGGGATCCTCGAACACGTCCTCGTCGAAGTTGGCCGAGCGGTAGAACAGCGCAAGCCGCTGGCCTTGTTTGATCGGGACGCCGCCGAGCTCGATATCGCGCAGCGCGGTGCGTTGAAAAGCCGTGATCGGTGTTGCCCAGCGGATGATCTCATCGGCGGCGGTCACCGGGCGTTGCGCCTTGAATGTCTCCCACTGTTCGGGATTGTCGAGGAACGCCATCATCCCTTGCGTGATCGAGTTGCGGGTCGTCTCATTGCCGGCGACCGTCAATGTCACCATGAACAAGCCGAACTCTTCATCGGAGAGTTTGTGGCCGTCGACGTCGGCGGTGATCAGATGGGTGACGATGTCATCACCGGGATGGTCGGCCTTATCGGCGGCGAGTTGCATGCCGTAGAACATCAATTCGCCGGCTGATTCGAGCGCCTTGGACCCGGCGAACTCGGGGTCCTCGTCGCCCACCATCTGGTTGGTCCAGTGAAACAGCTTCGATCGATCTTCGAAGGGGACCCCGAGCAGACCGGCGATCAACTGCAGCGGCAGCTCGCTGGCCACCTGCGCCACGAAGTCTCCGCTGCCGGCTGCGGCTGCATCCGCCACAATCTGACGAGCCCGCTGTGTCAGGTCCGCACGCAGACGATCTACCGCGCGCGGCGTGAAGCCTCGTGACACGATCTTGCGCATTCGGGTGTGCTGCGGAGCATCCATGTTGATCATCGAGAATCGCCCGGCCTCGATCTGCCCGCGTGCTGTCTCCTCGTCGACGTATCGCGGCACGATACAGTTCTGAGCGCTGGAGAATAGATCGCTGCGCCGCGACACCTCACGGATATCGCGGTGCCTGCTCACCACCCAGTAGCCGCCGTCGGTGAAACCTCCGACGCCTGCGGGTTGTTCGTTCCACCAAACCGGCGCTGCCTGTCGCAACTGACGTAGTTCCTCGGTCGGAAGTCGGGTGGCGTAGACGTCGGGATCGGTGAAGTCGAACCCATCCGGGAGTTGCGGTGTCGTCATGACGCCCTCCTCAGGCCAGCCACTGGTCAACAAGATCGGCCCATCGCCGCGAGATCGCCGTTTCCATCTCGCCGCGCTGTCGTTGCCCGCTTACGCCATCGGACTCGATGCTGCCGACCGTCAACTGCGCGACCTCGCCCACCTGATCGCGGTCCAGTCCGAGTTCCGTCAGAAAGTCGAGGTCGCGCTGCAGGTCGATCTCATCCGGCAGGTTCGAGCGGGCCAGCAGCACCGCCGCGTTCTCCTCGCCGACCTCCAGCAGGATGGCGACCAGATTCGACTTGCTGACATTCACCGGCGATCAGACTGGTCGGCGGATCGACAACTGAAGCCCGTTGTCGCGCATGATAGTTCGGCACTGCTCGGGGGTGTAGTCGAAATTCTCCAGGTCCTTGATGTACGACGCGGGGTCGGCGAGACCTTCGACGTGTGGAAAGTCTGAGCCCATCACGATCTGTTTGTCGCCCAGCAGTTTCAGCAGGCTCGCCAGTTCGTCCTCGTAGAACGGCGACACCCAAACATGGCGCTTGAACGTCTCCCGCGGGTCTTCCTGATAGATCTGCGGAATCTGGCCATAGGACTTGGTCAGCTTCTCGAAAAGGTGGAACACCCAATCCGAGCCGCTCTCAATGGAAGCCATCCGTAGATTGGGGAAACGCAGGAACAGCCCGTTGTGCAAGTGGTTGGCGAACGTGTCCTGCAAAGCGTTACCGGAGAACAGGCTCCGGAAGCCAAGGAGCGCCTGGAAGGACATCATGTAGTCCGATTCGCCCCACGCCGGCATGAATTTCGAGTAGTACGTCTCACCGGAGTGATAGCACAGCGTGATGCCGGAATCATTTACCAGTCGCCAGAAGTCGTCGAACATGGGATCACCGGGTGGGCGCATTCCGACCGCAGTCGTGATCGGGCCGGGGATCATGACGATGAAGCGTGCGTCGCGTTCCAGTGCCCACTCGAGCTCGCGGACCGCATCGTCCGGCTTGCACAAGGTGATGTAGGGCGCGGCGAAAATCCTTTCCTTATAGGCGAATCCCCAGTCCTCGTCCATCCATCGGTTGAACGCCCGGAACGTCGCGACCGTTGCGTCCAGGTCCGGCAAGAGAGCCTGCTCCATCCCGACCCCGAGAGTCGGCAACAGGATGCAGCCGGCCATGCCCTGTTCGTCCATCAACGCGAGCCGCGCGTCGCGGTCCCGATACGCCGCCGGGATCGGCTCCAAGTCGCCGAAAAGTGCATTCAGATCAGCGCCTCTTGGGTTGCGGCCACGGAAGTACTCATCGAGCGCGCCGGGCTTGCCGACTGGGTCGAATGTCGGATTCGGAATGAACCTGTTGACCCTGCCACCAACGAGGAGACGTTGCTTGCCGTCGAGTTGGGCCCACTGGATCGCCCGCTTCTTGTAGGGCGACTCGATGTGGCGGGTGAAGGCGTCCAGGGCTTCGTAATAGTGGTTGTCGCAGTCGAAGAACTGGAAGGAAAGCTGTGTCGTCATCGCGAGTGCCCTTTCTGTAGCGATGTTTAGTTGCGCGGTAAGCCGAGGACCATCGATGCGATGACCGTCAGCTGGATCTCGGGGGTTCCGCCGCCGATCAGTTCGGCGGGTGCGTCGAAATACGGCTGGATGACCGCCGGTTCGGACTTCTCCAACATCGCGATGCGACCGGTCAGGCCGAGGGTGGCAGTCCATGCGCGCCGCAACAACGTGACCATCGCGTACTTGGCGATGCTGGAGGTCGGGCCGGGGCCCTGCCCCTCCACCAGTCGAAGGGTTTCGCGCAGCACCACGGCTTTGATTGCGGTGCTATAGGACTCGATCTCGCCCAGCGCCCGCAACGCGGCATCCTGCTCTGAGCCGGCTACTTCGGCCACCCTGCGAAGTGCATCCGCCCGGTCGATGCTGACGTAGTTCCCGATAGCCGTTCGTTCGACCGCCATGGTCGATACCGCCAGGCTCCACCCGTCGTCAGGCTTACCGACGAGCATGTCGTCGGGCACGAACACGTCGGTCAGGAACACCTCGTTGAACTCGAAGCGTCCGCTGGCCTGTTTGATCGGCGAGACCTCGACACCGGGCGACGCCATGTCGACGAGGAAGTAGCCGATGCCGCGGTGCTTTTTCGCGTCGGGATCCGTTCGGGCCAGCAATGCTCCGAACTCGGCCTGGTCTGCCAACGACGTCCAGATCTTGTGCCCGTTGACCAACCATCCGCCGTCGACCTTGGCGGCCCGGGTCGACAGCGACGCCAGGTCCGAGCCGGCGCCGGGTTCGCTGAACAATTGGCACCATGGCTGCACGCCGTGCAGGATCGGCCACGCGAAGCGCTCGCGCTGCAGATCCGATCCGTTGTTGAGGATCGTCGGCAGGATCCACTCCGCGATACCGAGCGAGGGTCTGATCAATCCGGGGCGTTTGCCGAACTCGTCGGCGATGATCACCTGTTGCACCGCCGAAGCGCCAACACCCCACGGCGCGGGCAGATTTGGCGCCACCAGCCCTTCTCGCGCCAGCAGGTCGCGCTGCGGGCCGACGGCAAGGCCAGGGGTCCTGACGTCGCCGGAATAGTGATGGTTGGACAGAGTCAGCGCCTCGTCCAGCGTGGAAGCGACGCGGGCCCGGAATTCGGACTCGACGTCACCCAGGTTGATCGTGGTGGAGCGCTTGAGCCTGCAAGCCAACTCCCCTACTTGCCGGGTCCAACGGGTCATCGGACCCAACGACGCCGCCAAGCTGGTGGCGCGCCGCCAATACAAGTGCGTGTCGTGCTCCCACGTGTAACCGATCGCACCGAACATCAGCAGAGCATCGAGCACCAGGTCGGGGGCCGCACCGACCGCCATCACGGCGGCCGATGCGGCCGCGAGACGGTTCTGCTCGATGGACTCCTCTGCTGCCCGGACCGCGTCCCACGCCGACGACGCGGCCAGTTCGGAATTCACCAGCAGCGTCGCGGCCTTGTGTTGCAGTGCCTGAAAGGCTCCGACGGGTCTGCCGAACTGCTCACGCGTCCGGATGTATTCGGTCGCGGCATCGGCGCAACGGCGCACCGCCCCCGCGGATGCACACGCCGCGAGTGCCACCACGACACAGCGGGCCCGCTCGGTGGAGATACCCGATATTTCCGCGGCGTCCGGCAGCACGTGATCGGCGAGTTTCACGATGCCCACGTCGGTGCACAGGTCGGTGCCTTCTTGCGATTCGATCGTCAGGCCCGGGCCCGGTGTAGCCACGAACCACCGTTCGCTGCCGTCGTCGGTACGGGCCGCCAGCAGAATATGTTGCGCTGCACAGATTCCCAACGTCGATCCCGACAACCCGTTGAGCCGCCACGCGGCTCCGTCACGCACCGCATGAATGTCGCCATGCTCGGGCAGGATGACGACCGCCGTCGCGCCCGAGGCGAGATCGGTCAGCAGCGGCTTGGCCGACGCATCTCCCAAACCTGCCACCGCGCTCGCAGTCACCGTGCTCAGCAGCGGACCGGGCAACAACGCAGCGGCGGCCGCCTCGACCACGCAGGCCATGTCGGCCAGGGTGCCGTCTTGGCCGCCGACGTGGACTGGAAGGTGCACCGCGTGGAAACCGCTATCGACGAAATCCGGCCACCAGGAGGGCAATTCGCCGGCCGCGATCGAACCGAACGCGGCACGGGTCTTGTCGATGGGCGCATGCCGGGCCGCGAAACGGCTGACCGCGTCAACGAGTTGCTCCTGCTCGACGGTGATCGCCAGTGCCATAGATCGTCAGCCCTCGAGGCCGAGAATACGGGCGGCGTTGCCGTACAGGAACTTCGGCCACACCTCGTCCTTCAGCGGGACGTTGGGCATGTCGCTGAAGATCCGTTCAAGCGACAGTCCCATCGGAAAGTAACCGGCGTACAGGATCTTGTCGGCGCCACGGGTATTCGCGTAGTCGATGATGGCCTTCGGGTAGTACTTGGGCGCGAACGCCGACGTCGAGTAGTACAGGTTGGGCCACTTCAGCATCAGCTTGACGGCGAGATCCTCCCACGGCTCGCAACCGTGACGGGTGACGAACACCAGATCGGGAAAGTCGAACATCACGACGTCGATTCGTGAGACTTCTTGTGGGGCAAAGGGAACTCGCGGACCGGGAACTCCGGCGCAGACGAAGATCGGAATGCCGAGTTCGACGCAGGTGGCGTAAATGGGGTACATCTTCGGGTCGTCGATGGGCACCTGCGGAAAGGTTCCCGCGGGGAATACCGACGTGGCGCGGATCCCGAACTGCTCGTGGTCGCGACGGATCGCGTTGACCGAACCCATCACGTCGTTGGGATCGTCGATGTTTCCGGACGGCACGAAGCGGTCCGGAAACATCTTGAGCGCCTGCTGCGCGGACCCCTCACCGACGCCGATCATCGCCATTTCGATCCCGAATCGGTCCATCTGCTGCAGCACGAGTGACACTGGGTCGTCGGTCGACAGCCCCTGCGGCACGTCTTTGAACATGTACTCGACCGGAAATTCGAAATCTTCCTTCGATTCCCGGTCTTTGGTCTGCTTGCGGATGAAGTCGTACTGGGCGGAGCCCTCGTGCGGAAACCCGATCATGGTGTCGATCACCGGTAGTCCCACCGGTCCGGGCATGGAGTCCTCCGATCGCAATGACGTGCCGCGAGTTAACCGGCCCGCGGGTCCATATTGAAACACGGTTCTACTAAAGTCAACGTTTGAATGGGGCTCTCAACTGGTCTAATATGACCTGACGCCCCGCGGCCGGGGCACTTGGCAAGAAATATGTTCTGTTTTGTAGTTGGGCCCGAGTCGGAGGTGGCGCCGTCAACACTCCCGTGACGCAGCCTGATTCCGCTGTCGTTCCGCTGACGGATATGACCAGCCGCCAGCTCATCCGGCGAGCGAAGATCATCGAAGCGGTCATCGAACTGATTGCCGACGTCGGCGCCGAGGCGGTGCAGATGCGTGACGTCGCCAAGCGCTCCGGAGTGGCGCTGGCCACCGTCTATCGCTACTTCAACTCGAAGGACTACCTACTCGCGGCCGCGCTCGAGGACTGGCAGAAGCGACTCACCCGGCGCATCCTCGCATCGCGCGCAGGCCGGAGCGATCAGGACCCGCTGCCAGGCATCCTGGATTACCTGCAACGTGCCCAGCGAGCGTTCCACCGCAACCCCAATATGACCGCGCTGATGTTCCAGACGACGACATCGACCGATTTAGAAGCCAGAGCGACGATTGATCAGATGAATCGCACGAATACCGAAATGTTCAACCGGCTCCTGGAAGGCGTTGCAGCGGAGAACGTTCCGAACATCACGTTCGGCCTCAACGCCGCGCTGAGCAGCTCGCTTGCCGGGGTGCTCGCCGGCATGATGACGTTGGAGGAATCGCTGAGTCGCGTCGAGTGGGTTGCGCGCACGCTACTGGCGGACCGGTGACGGCTCACCGTCACTTGATACCCATCTGATTGCATTCCAAGACAAACAGGTCAGCGGGCGGATCCGAACCGTGCCGGTGTATTTCCTGGCCCTCACTGGTCGAATAGAAGTGGTCCTGCTGAGCTTTGACACACCGCTCGAGCTTGTGCTGCCCCGAGTTGTACCAAAGCATCCAAAGCGCCACGATAATGACAGTCGTGACAGCGAGTGGCAAGAACATTCGCCTTCTCAACTACGAACCGTCCTCGTCGTCGCGTAGAACCAGATCTCCATTAACGCTCACCTTAATAGACCTTCGGTCGACACCGATTCGAGACCCATCATTGTTTGGGGCTTTCCGATCCGGATGCCGAAAGGGCTTGACGTAGTTCGCTGTACGCGTCGACGAGCTGCTCAAGTGAGAAGCCGAGATTCAAGCCGCTCGGGTTGGGCAACACCCACGCCTCGGCTCCGGCGAAGCCCGGGCGATACCGACCCCACGCGACGTCTGACACACCGAGCATGCAGGCCAGGGCCCGCTTTCCGAGAAAAGCGATCGCCCGCGGGGCGTAGCGGCGGATCTTTGCCTCGAATTCGGGTTGTGCCAGCCGGAACTCTTCAGGGGAAACCTCGCTGGCTGACCGCGTCGGTCGCCGGACCACCGCGGTGAGCCCGCACCCATAGTCCAGCAGCCGACGCTGATCGGCCGGCTGCAGGCGGACGTCGGTGAACCCGGCCAAATGCAGCACGGGCCAGAAACGGTTATTGCGGTGTGAGAAGTGGTAGCCGTCCTGGATGGCGCTGGATGCATAATTCAATCCGCAGAAAACGACATCGAGACCTTCGGTCAAGATATCCGGTTCAAACTCGGCCACATCCGGTCAGCCGCGGACGACTTGGTCGAGCAGCGAATTCACCTCGGGGAAAGGCATTCCCGAAGTGGCGGAGGCAATGTCGCCGTTGGCCAGCGCCGTCGCGGCGTCTTGCAGAGAAGCCGCGGCGTGGGTGTACAACGAGACGCCCATGCTGATGCGCTTGACTCCCGCGGCGGAAAGCTCAGCCACCGTCGGAGTCTCCGACATGGTGCCCACCAGAATGTTAACCGGTTTGGGCGCAACGGCTTTCACGATCGCCTTCACTGCGGCCATGTCGGGCGGATATGGGGCGTAGAGAACGTCGGCGCCCGCCTCGGCGAACGCGGTCAGACGTCGGATCGTGTCGTCAAGGTCGTTGCGGCCCTGGATGAAGTTGTCCGTGCGCCCCGTCAATACGATCCGGCCCTTGGCCGCTTGGGCCGCCGCCGCGACACGCGCTACGGCGTCATCGAAGTCGCGGATCGGGTTGGAGGGATCGGCGGAGGTGTCCTCGACCCCGATGCCGGCCAACCCGGCTTCGATCGCGGCACGGACCGTCGCGGCGACGTCATCAGGCGTCTTGCCATAGCCATCCTCGAAATCACCGTTGACCGGCAATCCGCCGACCTCGATCAGAAGCTTGGCGTGCGCGAGATGCTCGTCGACACTGACTGCGTGGCGCCCGTCGTGGCGACCCAGCGTGGCCGCCAACGCCGCCGACGACGTGGCCAGCGCAGCAAAGCCTGCCTTCTTGAAAATGAGGGCCGACAACCCGTCCCAGGGGTTGGGCATCACGAAGGCTTGAGGTTGCTGGTGCAAGGCCAGGAACCGCTCATAGTGCTTGGCCTGGGTCATGATGCGCTCCTGTCGTTCGTGTCATCGTCAGCGTGAATGGTGCGCGCTGGTATTCCCCGGCGCTGTCCAGATCTTCAGTATCTAGGTGAGCGGTGACATCGAGCAGGCGCAAATTGTTGCAATTCGTTAGGCACGGCATAATTCTTGATGCAATGACCGCGACGATCGACCAACTCGATGTGGCCACACTTCCGCTGGCGCCGAAAAATCCGCTGCCCATTCGGCAGGTGCTGTCAGCGGCGCGAGTTTTGCACACCGGACTACCACTGCTGAGCCAGGCCGGTGGACCGGTGACCCGCTTCGTACCGCTGCCAAAGGTGTTTGCCCCGGCCCTTGTACTGGTCACCTCGCCCAACGGGGTCCGCGATGTGTTGGGACGCGCGGACGGACTCACCGAGCGATGCCAGATCCACCAGGAAGTGCGGAACGTGGCGGGCGACAACCTCTTCGTCCTGCCGAACAAGGAATGGGCACCGCGCAGGCGCGCACTACAACCGGTGTTCACCAAACAAAACGTCGACAGCTTCGGCAGACACATGACGCAGGCGGCGCAAACATCCGCCGATCAGTGGCGCGAGGTGGGCGACGTCGACCTCGACGCGGAGTGCCGTCGACTCGCCATGCGGTCGCTCGGCCGCTCGATTCTCGGCGTCGATGTCAACGAATTCGGTACTGAGATCGCACAGAACATGCATCTCGCGTCGAGGTACGCGACCGATCGTGCATTACGGCCGGTGCGTGCGCCGCGGTGGCTCCCGACGCCGCCGCGCCGTCGCGCTCGCGCCGCGGTGGCGACGATGAAGCGGGCCACCATGGAGATCTTGCAGGCGTGCCGCGCAGATCCGACTCGCGATGCACCGCTGGTCCACGCGTTGATCGCGGCCACCGACCCAGACACCGGCCGGCCGCTGTCCGACGAGGACATCTGCAGCGAGCTGCTGATCTTCATGCTGTCCGGCCACGACACCACGGCAACGATGCTGACCTACGCCTTGTGGGAACTGGGCCACCATCCCGACATGCAGGACCGGATCGCCGCCGAGGTTGCCGAGATCGGCGACCGAGAACTGACGCCAGCCGACGTCCCCCGCCTCGAATACACCGCCCAGGTGCTCAACGAATCGTTGCGACTGTGCCCGCCGGCCGCAGGGGTGGGCCGGGTGGCCCTGCAAGACATCGCGGTAGACGGCTACCGAGTGGAAGCGGGCACCATTGTGGCCATCGGAATCAATGCCCTGCACCGGGATCCGGCCTTGTGGGAGCGCCCGCTGGTCTTCGACCCCGATCGGTTCAGCCCGGAGAACTCCATTAACCGCGACCGCTGGCAATTCATCCCATTCGCCGCCGGGCCACGTTCGTGCATCGGTGAACACTTCGCGATGCTGGTAACAACCCTCGCGCTCGCCACCATCGTCCGGTCTAGCCGGATCCGTTCGACGGACAAGGACTTTCCGCTCGAATCGCCGTGCACCACTGTCGCAAAGGGGCCCATCCCGGCCCATGTCGACGCACGGTGAAATTGGCGGCCACGCGAATCGGCGGTTCGAAGCGGTACCCAGCGAGCATGACAATGGCTGGCGACGGCGCTTGCCAGCAAGTTGCGGCCGGGGAAGGACGACGTGGCGAACTGGACTGCCAAAGTCACGGCGGCGTTTCACGCATTCGCTGCCGGTCTGGGCCGACGGAAGAAGGTCAAGTCGACCCCGTTCGACCACAAGAACGGAAAGGCGCCGTTCAACGCCTCGGGCGTTGCGCAAGTCGGTCCGGACCGCTTCGTCTTCATCGACAACAACGACCCGTCAGCCCTGTTCGAACTCGCACTCGGCGCCGACGGCACGGAAGTCGAACGGATTGCACGCCGCCCCATGGCCGGCGTGGCCGAGGGTCAGTTGCGTGATCCCGAGGGGCTGACCCGCGTCGGCCACGACGGCGAGATCTCTCTCATCGTCGCGTCCTCGCTCTGCGTCGAGGGCGGTAAAAGGTCGGACGGATTGGTGCGCGTTCGCTACACACCCCACGGTGACCTGCAGACCGAAGCGATGCACGGATTCCGCGACTGGTTGCTGCGCCACGTGCCTTCGCTCGCCGCAGCCGGCCAGCGAGAACCGGACGCGGGTGGGCTGAACATCGAAGGCCTTGCTTGGGACCCCCACACCGGGACGCTCCTGTTCGGCCAGCGGGGTCCCGCAGACCACGGAAGCACCACGGTGATTCGGGTCCCCGTCGACGCAGGCGCTGCCCAGTGGAACACAGCGTCGCTTGGGGAGCCGTCGATCGTGCACGCCCGCGTACCGGGATCAACCGCGAAGCAGGGCATCCGTGACATCTCGTACGACGAGCAGGCCGGCAACTTCCTGATTCTGCTCGGGCGGTCGACCAGCAGCGGCGATGAACCGTTTCAGCTCGGCACCTGGAACGGCAGCGACGACGTAGAGCTGCTCGATGTCACCTTCCATCGATCGATGAAGCCAGAGGGCGTCGTCGCATTCTCCAGCGGCGCCGAACGGAGACTCCTCATCGTCGACGACCGGGGTGGCTACGTCGTGTTCGACTACCCCGAGGCAGCTCAGTAGAAGTAGAGGTTGGAACCGGGAAGTTCCTGGTGAACCCTGGCCCTGCCGCCCGGCGTGAGGTCGAGTCCATACTTCGCCATTTCATTGGTCCGCACGCTGATGAGGTTGAAATACCCGGTGTAGGCGAACCGGCCCGGCGGATTGGCGGGGTCCGTGACCGGGACGGGCACCGGAGCAATCGTGAACTCTTCAGCATGTTCGCCGTTACTCGGCGCACACGTGTAGAGATATTTGTGCCCCTGCGGCGTGACCTGCGTAGCGCTGGCATGCAGAACGCGGTTGTAGGCCTGATTAGTCAACGACTTTCCGGTCCCAAGGTCGTTGAAAGCCCACAAGTCCGTCGTGTCGTTGTCGTCTTTCAGCGGTTGGTGGTAGACCTCGAAGTTCACCGGAGCGGGTATGCCCGGCGGAATCGACTCGGTATTGCTGGCATGCAGACAGGCACTCGTGTCGTGCTTGAGGATGTAGACCGGGTTGGCCGGGCCAGGCAGACCCGCGGCAATATATCCGACCGATTCGGCCAGCCGCAGTTGCTGTCGCACGGAATCGATCTCCGCCGCAGCATTGGGCACACCGAAACCTGTGACTAGTGCCTGCATTTGATCGATCAAGGGTTTCAGGACCATCTGCTGCTTCTCGCGGCTGAACAACGTTTCCCGATACACCCGAATCTGGTCGAACAATTGCTTACGGCGCGTGTCGTCGTTACGCACGAGCTGCGCGATGACCCCATCGCGCCCAAGCTTGAACGGCCTGTTGGGCTGGAGTGTCTGGTCGATTCCCCATGGGATCAGCTTGAACTTGATGTTGCCCACGCCCGGCGCCGCGACGGCGGTCACGTCGTTGTAGATGTATGTGTTGTTGGTGTTGTCGGCGTAGCCGTCCCAGTGCTTGAGGAAGAACTCCATCGCGTAGATCTTGAGGAATTGGTCCATGTCGAGCATCTGGTCCGCGCCGGCCAACCCGTGCGCCTTGATGTGACTCATCGCGAATTTCAGGTCGGCCTTGTCCTCGAATTTGGACAGCGACTCGACCCCGATGAACTTCAGCCTCTCCTCGAGGAAATCGTCATGATGCTCGAGCTCGTAAAGATTCCCCTTCATGTTGCCGTTGAAGTTGCGTTCGATGTAGCGCTTCATCACCGGCTCGGCATTGACAAAGATGCCGGGGCTGTTGACGCCGCCGACCCCCTGGCCGATCAGTGTTCCGTTCACGAACACCCGGGCATAGTTGCATCGCGAATTGGGCAACCCGGCCATATCCAGCAACCGGTAGCCCAGCGTCTGCTTGATGTAAGACTTGTCCTGAATGGAATTGTTGAGCGTCACGTAGCGCGACCCGATCAGGGCTTCGATCGCGGGGACGTTGGCGTCGCCGAACTTGCCGAAGTCGACATGCAGGCATGGCTTGTCACTGTCGATGGAGCCGCAAAATGATTTCTTCTTGACGCCCACGTCGGTGAACGTGGACTTGGCGGGAAACTTGGTTCCGGATATCTCGACCGAAGCCGCCTTGTGCCACGTGAACCGGCTGTCGCCGGTCCATTCGAAGTTGCACCGGCCGCCGGCTGGTTCCTCGTTTCGCACCGCGTCCCACTCCGCGTGCGGCATCGTGATCTTGACCGTAATCACATTGTCGAGCGCATAAAAAGAATCGAGTGCTTGTTGCTGCAGATCGGTCATTGTCACATCTCCCGTACGTCGCGGCCTTCCAACAGCATGCGGCAGAACACCGCATTCGACGTGAGTAGCGCGGTACTGCTCATTAGAAATCGCAAGGCCACGACTGCATTTAGAGACATGAAAACGGCCCCCGGAGTGATCTCCGGGGGCCGTTTTTACTAGTAGCGGGGACAGGATTCGAACCTGCGACCTCTGGGTTATGAGCCCAGCGAGCTACCGAGCTGCTCCACCCCGCGACGGGTGAATACCAGGTTACCGAACGCTCGCGAGGCCGCCAAATCGCGCCCTGACCAGGCTCGACGGGGCTGGCTGCCTCAGTGCGACGGCGCGTTCAGCCCATATCGCTGCCTGATGTCGTCCATCCAGTCTGGAGTTCCGTAGGTCAGCCCGTACTTGTCGGCCAGCTCGCCGAACTCGGGCAGCTCGTGCAGCACCTTGCCGAGCGGGTCATTCGCGTGCTCGACGAGCAACTCACCCAGTTCACGGAAGTAGTTCTCGAACCCACCCGGCGTGATGATCTCGATGATGCGGCCGGGTTCGCTACCGGCGTTCCACATAGCGTGCATCTGGCCGCGCGGTTTGGTGATGTAGCCGCCGGGACCGAGGACGACTTCACTGTCGTCGGAGCGGAACCCGATTTCGCCGGCCAGCACGATCGAATGTTCGTCCTCACGAGTGTGCCGGTGTGCTGCGGTGAGTATGCCGACCTCGAAGGGATGCTCGACGATGGACACCTCGCCCCCGTTGGCTTTGCTGGAGAGCTTGAACACCGCCCCAAAACCCGGCAGGGCGACGTACTCTCCTTCCCCGGGCTGCACAACCGTCACCGGAATCTGGTTGATGTCGGCCATCTCCCATGCCTCCTCGCCGGAGATTACTTGGCGTTGTTGTACTTGTTGATCGCGTCATCGAGCCGTTGCAGTGCCGCGCCGTAGGCCGCGAAGTCGCCCGACTTCTGCGCATCGCGGGCCGCACCCATGGCCGTCTCGACGTCCTTGAGTGCCGCGGACTTGGACGGTGACAGGCTGACGGCGCCAGCCGGCGCGGGCGCGACCGCATTGGCCGGGGGCGGCGGGTTCGCCGGCGGCTCGCCGCCCGGTGGGGCACTGGCCGGCGCACCCGACTCGGTGGGCGCGATTCCTGCCGCGGTCGCGGCCGCGCCGGGCCCGAACAACCCCGTCAGCGCGTCGCCGACGGTGGGCCCGTAACCGATCTTGTCGTTGTACATCATCGCCACCCGAATCAGCCGGGGATACGACGAGGCGACATCGCTGGTGCCGGGCGAGGCGTACACCGGCTCGACGTAGAGCAATCCGCCCTGCGCCACCGGCAGCGTGAGCAGATTGCCCCACTTGATCCGGTTCTGATTGTCACGCCCGATCACGCCAAGGTCCTGCGACACAGCGGTATCGGTGGTGATCGCGTTATTGGCCAGCTTCGGCCCGTTGACCTGACCGGGAATGGTCAGCACGGTGATCTTGCCGTAGTTCGACGGATCGGAGCTGGCGCTGATGTAGGCGGCCAGGTAATCGCGCTTGAACCTGTTCATCGCACTCGTGAGTTGGAACGAGGCCGAGTTATCTTCTTTGGCAATGTTTTTCGCGACGATGTAGTACGGCGGCTGGTAACTGCTCGCGGTCGGATTCGGGTCCAGCGGCACGTCCCAGAAATCTGAGGTGGAGAAAAACGTCACCGGGTCGTTGACGTGGTACTTGGCCAGCAGCATCCGCTGCACCTTGAACAGATCTTCGGGATACCGCAGATGGGCGGCCAACTCGGCGGTGATGTCGCTCTTGGGTTTGACCGTTCCGGGGAACACCTTCATCCACGCTTTGAGCACCGGGTCGTGCTCGTCCTGCTGGTACAGCGTCACCGTTCCGTCGTACGCATCGACGGTGGCCTTCACCGAGTTACGGATGTAGGACACCTGCTTGTCGGGCGCCAACCGGTTGAACGCCACTTCGGTGGAGTCGGCCGTGGCCGAGGACAGCGACGTGAGCTCGGAGTACGGGTAGTTGTCCAGCGTGGTGTAGCCGTCGATGATCCACACCAACCGCTTGTTGACGATCGCCGGGTACACGCTGCTGTCGGTGGTCAGCCACGGTGCCGCCGCCTCCACCCGCTGGGCCGGGTCGCGGTTGAACAGGATCTTGCTGTTGGATCCGATCACGTTGGAGAACAAGAAGTTTCGCTCCGCAAACTTCGCAGCGAAGACGCTGCGCGACACCCAGCCGCCGAGCGGCACTCCGCCGCTTCCGGTGTAGGTGTAGTTCTTGGTCTCGGTGTTGTTCTCGTAGTCGTATTCCCGGTCTACGCCGTTCTTTCCGACGATCGCGTAGTCGGCCGGCGAGCTGGCGATGACCGGTCCGTAGTAGATCCGCGGCTGATCCAGCGGAGCGGGACCGCTGGACGTCACGCCGCCGTTGGCCCCGACGACGCTGGCCAAGAATTCGGGGTATCCACCGTTTTGGTTGGGGTCGTTGGCAATACCGCGCACGGTGTTGGCCGGCGAGGCGATGAAGCCGTTGCCATGGGTGAAGACGGTGTGCCGGTTGATCCAGTCCCGCTGGTTGTCGATCAGGTGGTCGGGGTTGAGTTCGCGTGCGGCAACCACATAGTCGTGCAGATTGTTGTCGCGGTCGCGGTAGCGGTCGATGGACAGCTGGTCGGGAAAGTAGTAGAAGTTCTTGCCCTGCTGGAACTGTGTGAACGCCGGGCTGATGATGGTCGGGTCGAGCAACCGGATGTTGGACGTGGTGGCACGGTCGGACGCCACCTGCTCGGCGGTGGTCCGCCCGTCACCGCTGTAGTCGCGGTAGGTCACGACATCTTCGGTCAGGCCGTAGGCTTGCCGGGTCGCGGTGATGCTTCGGCTGATGTATTCGCGTTCCTTTTGCGCCGCATTGGGTTTGACGCTGATCTGCTCGACGATCAACGGCCACGCCGCGCCGACGACCATCGACGAAAGCAGCAGCAACACCAGACTGATCGATGGAATTCGCAAGTCTCGCAGCACAACCGCCGAGAACACCGCCACCGCACAGATCAACGCGATCGCCAGCAGGATCAGCTTGGCCGGCAGCACCGCGTTGATATCGGTGTATCCCGCCCCGGTGAACGGCTTGCCGGCACGGGTGTGAGACAGCAACTCGTAGCGGTCCAGCCAGTACGCGAACGCCTTGAGTAGCACCAGCGTTCCGACCAGGCTGATCAACTGGATGCGCGCCGAACGGCTCAATGCTCCGGTGCGTCCGGACAGCCGGATACCACCGAAGACATAGTGAGCCAACAAGTTCGCCACGAAAGCCAGAAACACCGCAACAAAGAGGAAGCTCAGCACCAGCCGGTAGAACGGCAGCTCGAAGGCGTAGAAACCAAGGTCCTTGCCGAACTGCGGATCGCGAACGCCGAACTCGCTGCCGTGCAAGAACAGCTGAATACGCACCCAATAGGTCTGTGCGACAACACCGGCCAGCAAGCCGATCGCCACCGGGACCCCGGTACCGATCACCCGCAGCCGCGCCATCACCACGGTGCGATAGCGCGCCACCGGATCACTGCCGTTGCTCGGCACAAAGACCGGCCGGGTGCGATACGCCATGGCCAGGCTTGCGAACACGATGCCGCCGACGAGCAGTCCGATCACCACGAACACGATCAGCCGGGTCACCAGCACAGTGGTGAACACCGACCGGTAGCCCAGTTCGCCGAACCAGAGCCAGTCGACGTAGGCGTCGATCAGTCGCGGGCCGACCAGCAGCAGCCCGATCACGGTCAGAGCGATCGCGATCAGAGTCCGGCTGCGTCGAGTCAGCTTCGGCATCCTGGCGGCGGGCCGCATCCCCACTAGCTACGCTCCCTGCTCGTTTGTCCTCGGCGTTTCAACTGTACGCACTCCGTCTGATTGCCCTGCTGCTCCTCGCGCCGCCCTGCGGCGCGCATCGGGTGTCAGCAGCTCGGCGGTTTCCCGCCGGCGGCGACGGCGTGCAGCGCGTCCACTGCCGCACCGAGGTTGTCGACCTTCACCAGTTGCAAACCGGGCACTTGTTTGGAGTTTGCCTCGTAGCAGTTCTCGGCCGGCACCAGAAACACGGTCGCGCCGGCATCGTGGGCCGCGCTCATCTTGTGCAGGATGCCGCCGATCCGGCCCACTTCGCCGTCCGGCTTGATCGTGCCGGTGCCCGCCACGAACTTCGAGCCGGCGAGGCTGCCGGTGGTGAGCTTGTCGATGACCGCCAAGCTGAACATCAGGCCCGCAGAGGGCCCGCCCACGTTGGCGAGGTTGAAATCGACCGCGAACGGCGCCCACGGCGCGTCCGTCACCGAGACGCCGACAAAGCCGTAATCACCTTTCGGGTGATGGCCCAACGTGATGTGGGCAACCCCGGGCGGCGCATTTTTGCGTTGGAAGTCGACTGCGACGTTTTGTCCGGGTTTGGTGGTCTTCAGATACGAGGTGAACTGCTCGACGGTGGCCATCGGCTTACCGTCGACGGCTTTGATGGCGTCACCGGCCTGCAACTTACCCACCGAAGGTCCGGGATCGGTCAGCGTCACAACGGTCACGGCCTCCGGGTATTTCAGATAACCCAGGGCCGCGAACTCGGCGTTGTGCTCCGACTCTTTGAAATCGGCGTCGTTGGCCTTGTCGACGTCCTCGCGCGACGAGCCCGGCGGGTAGACCAGGTCACGCGGCATCAACTGTTCCTGCCCGGACAGCCACAGCGTGAGCGCCTCGGCCAGGCTGAGATCGTCACGCTGAGACACCGTCGTCATATCCAGGTGACCCGACGTGGGGTGGGTGTGGGTGCCTTTGATGTCGACGACCTGCTTGCCGTCGACCTCACCGAGCGTGTCGAACGCAGGACCCGGGCCAAGGGACACAAAAGGCACCGTCACCACCGCAAGCAGGAGGCCGAAGACCACGATCGGCACCAGCGCCACAATCAGCGTCAGAATCCGCCTGTTCACGTCGCTAACACTAGACGGAGTGGTCAGAGCGCCCCGGCTGATGGCCCCGGCCCGGGTTCACTCAGAGCGTGACAGCGGGGCGCGCGTCATGCGTGGTCGATGAGTACCGTTGAGGACATGGCTGACCTGCCTTTCGGCTTCTCCCCCGGAGACGATCCGGACCGCGACAAGCGCCGCGAGAACGACCCCGAGTCCGGCTCGGGGTCTGCTGACCCATTCGGCCTGGGTGG
>Ga0209113_1000054_pt1 | contig 23654 bp, 22 predicted proteins | sample TexAe_RefH0_O1_FD_187951 | JGI IMG/M metagenome (GOLD analysis project Ga0209113, IMG submission 187951) | Forest soil microbial communities from Davy Crockett National Forest, Groveton, Texas, USA - Texas A ecozone_RefH0_O1 (SPAdes) (version 2) | ecosystem: Environmental > Terrestrial > Soil >... | reverse complement strand
TGAGCATCCCGGTCTGCTGGCCAAGTATCTCACCCACACGTTCGGCATCGACGACGTGCAGGGCGCCTTCGAATTGGCCTGCCGCCCCGTTTCCGACCGCGGGAAAATCGCGATCACCGAGACGGGTGCGCCGTGACGGAAAGCCGACTGCGGCAGGCACTTAGCCGGGGTGAACCCATCTGGGGTGGCTGGATCACCGGGCCGACCGCGATCGGGCCCGAGGAATTCGCCAGGGCCGGCTACGACTACGTCGGCTTCGACGCCCAGCACGGCTACATCGACGACGCCGACATCGCGAGCATGCTGCGGCGAATCGAACACGTACCGATCGCCACGGCGGTGCGGCTGCCCAACGCCGACGCGGCACCGATCGGACGGGTCCTCGACGCCGGCGCCGACGCCATCATCGTCGCGATGATCGAATCGGCCGAGCAGGCGACCGCAGCGGTCGCCGCCACTCGGTACCCGCCGGCCGGCTCGCGAAGCTTCGGGCCGCTGCGGGCCAGCCTGGGTGCCGATACCGCCAAGCTGGAATCACGGGTGAGCGTGTTCGCGATGATCGAAACCGCCGCAGCGCTGGCCGATGTCGACGCCATCTGCGCGGTGCCCGGACTGGCCGGCATTTACGTCGGCCCCGCGGATCTGGCGATCTCGATGGGCGTCGATGTCACCAAGGCCACGTCCGACCCGACGGTGCGCGAGGCCATCGTGGGTATCCACCGCGCCGCGTCGGGGGCCGGGTTGGTGGCCGCGATTCACGCGGGCAACGCCAAGGCCGGACATGCCATGGCGCAACGGGGTTTTCAGATGCTCACCTTGGAGTCGGAGTCTCAGGCCCTGCGACGCGGCGCCGCCGCGAGCCTCAGCGACGCGAGGGGCGACCGGTGACTCAACGTGTGGCGCTGGTCACCGGGGCCGCCCGCGGGCAGGGCTGGGCCATCACCCAGCGACTGCGCGCCGACGGGTTTTTCGTGGCGGCCTGCGACATCAACGCCGCCGAGCTGCGCGCCGCAGTCGACGGCTTGGGCGATGACGCGGTGATCGGGATCCCGCTGGATGTGACATCGCAGTGGGAGTGGCAGCAGGCGGTGACGAAGACCGTCGACCGGTTTGGATCGTTGACCACCCTGATCAACAATGCGGGCCTGCTGCACCGTGCCTCGATCGCCGACGAGTCGGTCGATGGGTTCGAAAGGTCTTGGCGGGTCAACTGTTTAGGCGCATTTCTGGGCATCCAGGCCTCGCTGGAGCAGCTGCGGGCCGCCGACGGCGCGGCGATCGTCAACACCTGCAGCACCGGGGCGATCCGGCCGTTTCCGAACCACATCGCCTATGGCTCGGCGAAGTGGGCGCTGCGCGGGCTGACCCAGGCCGCCGCGGGCGAGCTCGCCCCGGCGGGCATTCGGGTCAACGCGGTGTTCCCCGGTCCGATCGCGACGCCGATGCTCGATGCAGAGACGCAAGCGCGGCTTGCGGCCATATCGGTGTCCGGCCGGATCGGGCAGCCGTCCGAGGTGGCCGATGCGATCGCCTTCCTGGTATCGGGGCAGGCGTCGTTCATCACCGGTTCGGAGCTCGTCATCGACGGCGGCCAGTGCCTGAAAATCCAATGAAGATCGGCATCATCGGTGTCGGCCCGGCCGTGCTCGACGGGAACCGGAGATGACGGACGGCTTGGATGGTTGGGAGCGGCTCGATCCCGCGCTGCGCGCTGTCGCGACGACGCGGACGAACTTCTCGCTGGGTGCGGTCAAGCTCATGCGCGAGCCGTTCAACGACCGCCGCCGCGAAGCGGCCGCACTCGTCGACGTGTCCGGCCTGCAGATCGCCGACCACACGGCACAGGCCGAGGCGGCGCGCGTGCCGGTGCGTGTCTACCGCGGCGGCCAGGCGGAGCCGGCGCCGGTGGTGGTGTTTTGCCACGCAGGCGGATTCGCGTTGGGAAACCTCGACACCGATCACCGCCAGTGCGTGGAACTGGCCCGCCGCGGCCGCTGCACGGTGGTGTCGGTCGACTACCGGCTGTCGCCGGAACACCCGTATCCGGCCGCGCTCGACGATGCGACCACCGCGCTGCGATGGATTGCCGCCAACGCGACCGAACTCGGCGTCGACGCGGCCCGGATCGCCGTTGCGGGCAGCAGCGCCGGGGCGACCCTGGCGGCGTCCCTGGCGCACGGTAGCGCCGACGGGACACTGCCGGCGGTCGGCTTCCAGCTCTTGCACCAGCCGGTGCTGGACGATCGGGAAACCCCGTCGAAGGCCGAGTTCTGCGCCAGCCCCGCTTTCGATAGCGAGGCAGCCCAACTGATGTGGCGTCATTACCTGGGCCCCGACACTGGATCAGTTGCCGCCGTGCCCGCCCGGCAAGACCGATTCGCCGGTCTGCCAACCGCTTTGATCACCTGCGCCGAGATCGATCCGTTTCGCGACGAAGCGGTCGACTATGCGCTGAAGCTGCTTCGCGCTGGGGTTTCCACCGAGCTGCACGTGTTTGCGCGCACCTGCCACGGCTTTGATTCGCTGCTGCCCGATTGTTCGGCGTCGCAGCGGTTGTTCGAGCTGCAGGGTGAGGCGCTGAGGCGCATTTGGCATGACGCCTAACGCGGCGTGCCAAATGCGCTCTACTGTGAGCACTATGGCGTGCTGCGAAGTCCCAATTGCCGCTGAGGACTGCGACGGAGCCTTCACTGTCGACTCGTCGCGGGTCACGTTCGGGCGCGGTTGCCTGGCCGAGGTAGGTGACCGGGCCGGCGCGCTCGGGCTGCGGCGGGTGGCGTTGTTCTCCGATGCCGGCGTGGCCGAACTGCCCATCTTCGCGAAGACGCGCGACTCGTTGGTCGCGGCCGGAATCGACGTCGTCGCCTACACCGACGTACACGTGGAACCCACCGACGCGTCTTTTCAGGAAGGGGTGCGTTTCGCGCACGAGGCGGACCCCGACGGCTACGTATCGCTGGGCGGCGGCTCCGTCATCGACACGTGCAAGGCCGCCAATCTGTACGCCACCTATCCCGCCGACTTTCTGGCCTACGTCAACGCCCCGATCGGCGAGGGCAAACCCGTACCCGGCCCGCTCAAGCCGCATATCGCGTGCCCGACCACGGCGGGCACCGGCAGCGAGGTAACCGGCATCACGATCTTCGACCTTTTGTCGCTAAAGGCCAAGACCGGCATCGCTTCTCACGCGCTGCGTCCCACCGAGGCGCTCGTCGACCCGGACTGCACCGCGAGCCTGCCGCCCGAGGTCGTCGCCTCGGCAGGGCTCGACGTGCTGTCACACGCTCTGGAGTCCTTCACCGCGCGGCCTTACGTCCGGCGGCGGGCTCCCGAACGGCCCAGCCTGCGGCCCATGAGTCAGGGCGCGAACCCGTGGAGCGATTTGGGCTGCCGTGAGGCGTTGCGCTTGCTGGGGCAGTATTTGGAGCGTGCGGTGCACGATGCTTCCGATAGCGCGGCCCGCGAGCAAATGATGTGGGCGGCAACGCTTGCGGGCATCGCGTTCGGCAACGCGGGCGTTCATGCGCCGCACGGCATGGCCTACGCGGTAGCGGGGCTGGTGCGAGACTTCCGCCCGTCCGGCTATCCGGCCCATGAACCACTGGTGCCGCACGGCATGGCCGTCATACTCAATGCGCCCTCGTCGTTCCGCTACACCGCGGAGGCGAGTCCGGAGCTGCACTTGGAGGGCGCACGGCTGCTCGGCGCTGACACCCAACACGCCGGCGCGAGTGATGCGGGCGAGGTGCTGGCCAACGAACTCATCCGCATCATGCGCGCGGTGGGCATACCGAACGGCCTCGGCGGCGTGGGCTACAGCGAAGACGACGTGGCCGCGCTGACCGAGGGCGCTCACCCTCAGCAGCGTCTCCTGCAGAACGCCCCGCGCGAGATGAGCAAACCTGTTCTGGCGGACCTGTTTCGGCGCGCCATGCGGTACTGGTAGTCATACATTCATGCCTGCGTTTTCTGCGGTGCCGCCCACACCTGACGGGCTCACCAGTCGCGACTTCCCGGTGCATTGGCCGGTGCTGACTCGATGGGCCGACAACGACATGTTCGGCCACCTGAACAACGCTGTGTACTACCAGCTTTTCGATACCGCGATCAACGGCTGGATCCAGACCAACGTCGCGCTCGACCCGGTGACGGCGTCGGCGCAGGGCATCGTCGCCGAATCGGGCTGCCGCTACTTCTCCGAACTGCACTTCCCGGAACGGCTTGTCGTCGGGGTGGCCGTGACCCGGCTCGGCAACAGCAGCGTGACGTATCGGCTCGGCGTCTTCCGGGGCGCCGAAGACCTGGCCGCCGATGAGCCGCAGGCCATCGCCGCGGTCGGCCACTGGGTGCATGTATACATCGACAAGGCCACCCGCCGGCCGACCCCCATCCCCGACGACATCCGCGCGCTGCTGTCGACGGCCTGCGTGAGTTAGCGGCCGCAGCGTTCTCGTTATGCTCGGCCAATGCCTTTTGTCAGCAAGACCGTTGAGGTCGCCGCCAACGCCGATACGATCCTGGCCATCGTCGCCGACTTCGAGTCGTACCCGGAGTGGAACGACGGAGTTCAGGGCCTGTGGGTGCTGGCCCGCTATGACGACGGGCGCCCAAGCCAGCTGCGTCTCGATGCCAAATACGAGGCCATAGAGGACAGTCTGATCCAGGCGGTCTACTACCCGAGCCCGACTCAGATTCAGACCGTGCTGCAGCAGGGCAACCTGTTCAAAAAGCAGGAGCAGCTGTTCAGCGTGGTGGACACCGGCTCGTCAGCGCTGCTGACCGTGGACTTGGACGTCGAGCCCTCGTTGCCGATACCCGCACCGATGGTGAAGCAGTTGGCCGGCAACGTGTTGGACTACCTCGCCGAGAACCTCAAGAAGCGCGCCGAGGACCTGGCGGCGTCAACTTAACTAGTCCCAGATTCCGCTGGTTTGCAACCGTTCCGTGAGCCGGCGCGCGCCGTCGGTGAATTGGCTCTCGGTGTGCTCGACGACCGCGGCGGTGTCGCGGCGGCGCAGCGCCGCGATCACCTCGCGGTGGTTCTGCACGGCGGCGGCACCCCATTCCGGGTCCGCGGCGTACACCACCAACGGCATGTACCGAGCCACGTGCAGCAGGAACCACGCCAGCTTGATCCGCCCGGTGGTGTGGTTGAAGGCTCGGTGAAACGCGAATTCCGTCGTCGCGATCGCGTCTATGTCGGCAGCGGCGACGGCGGTGGTCAGCGCATCGGTGAGGTGTTCGAGGTCGTCGATCTCGTCGTCGGTGATGCGCTGGGCCGCAGACGCGGCGAGTTCCCTGGCGATGGTCGCCTGCACCCAGAAGATGTCGTCGACGTCCTGGCGGCTCAGCGGCAACACGACGTGGCCGCGGTGCGGCTCGAGTTGCACCATCCCCTCGCCCCGCAGCTTCAACAGCGCTTCGCGTACCGGGGTCGCGCTGACGCCGAGTTTGGCCGCGGTCTCGTCGAGCCGGATGAACGTTCCCGGCCGCAGTGCGCCCGACATGATCGCGGCCCGCAGATGGCCTGCGACCTCGTCGGACAACTGCGCTCGGCGCAGCGGAAGACGGGCCTGCCGCTGCGCGGAAGGCCGCCGTGCCGCCGGTTCGCTGAGCGCGGTCACCGGGGTTGTCTTCGTGACGCCCAGACCATAGTGTGACCCAGACAACACTAGGTTTTATCAAATATCAACTTAAGCACAGCGCTTAGCTACGAGAAGGGAAGCGACCACGTTGACCGCGCAGTTGACCGGCCACACAGCTCATGGGACGGACGCCGACGGAACCTCGTTAGAGCAGCCGTATTTGGCGCGCCGACAGAACTGGGTCAATCAACTCGAACGGCACGCGTACATGCAGCCGGGCGCCACTGCGCTGAGATTTCTGGGCAACACCGTCACCTGGGCCGACCTTCGCGACCGGGTCGCGGCACTGGCCGGAGCCCTGGGCCGCCGAGGGGTCGGCCCGGGTGACCGGGTGATGGTCTTGATGCTGAACCGAACTGAGTTCGTCGAGTCGGTGCTGGCGGCGAACATGATCGGGGCCATCGCGGTTCCGATCAACTTCCGGCTGACCCCACCCGAGATCGCCTATCTGGTCGAGGACTGCGAGGCACGGTTGATGATCACCGAATCGGTGCTGGCTCCGGTGGCCGCCGGTGTCCGAAACCTCACGTCGATGTTGAGCACCATCGTGGTCGCCGGTGATTCCGGTGCGGACGATCTGCTGGCCTACGAGGATCTGGTGAACGAGCCGGGCGACCCGGCCCGGGCAGCCGATGTGCCCAACGAATCGCCGGCGCTGATCATGTACACCTCCGGCACCACGGGCCGGCCCAAGGGTGCGGTGCTGACCCACACCAACCTGACCGGTCAGACGATGGCCAACCTCTACACCCACGGCGTCGCCGCCGACGATGTCGGATTCATCGGTGTCCCGTTCTTCCATATTGCCGGAATCGGCAACCTATTAACCGGACTTTTGATGGGGCTGCCCACGGTGATTCATCCGTTGGGCGCATTCGACCCCGGACACCTGCTCGACGTCCTGGCCGCCGAGAAGGTCACCGGGATCTTCCTGGTTCCCGCTCAGTGGCAGGCGGTATGCAGTGCGCAGCAGGCGAATCCACGTGATGTGAGGCTGCGGGTGATCTCTTGGGGTGCCGCACCGGCGTCCGATACCCTGCTGCGACAGATGTCGGAAACTTTCCCCGGGTCGCAGATATTGGCCGCCTTCGGTCAGACCGAGATGTCGCCGGTGACTTGCATGCTGCTGGGGGAGGACGCGATCAGAAAGCTCGGTTCGGTCGGCAAGGTGATCCCGACCGTGGCGGCTCGCGTGGTCGATGACGAGATGAACGATGTGCCAGTCGGGGAGGTCGGCGAAATCGTCTATCGCGCACCCACATTGATGGCCGGCTACTGGAACAACCCGGATGCGACCGCGGAGGCGTTCGCCGGTGGCTGGTTCCACTCCGGTGACCTGGTTCGGATGGATGCCGAAGGCTACGTGTGGGTGGTCGATCGAAAGAAGGACATGATCATCTCCGGCGGCGAGAACATCTACTGCGCCGAGGTGGAAAACGTCCTCGCCGGTCACCCGCAGATCGTCGAAGTCGCGGTGATCGGACGTCCAGATGACAAGTGGGGCGAAGTGCCGATCGCGGTCGCGGCGGTCACGCAAAGTGGTCTGCGCATCGAGGATCTCGACGAGTTCCTCGGTGAGCGGCTCGCGCGCTACAAGCACCCCAAGGGCTTGGAGATCGTCGACGCACTGCCGCGCAACCCCTCGGGCAAGGTGCTGAAGACCGACTTGCGGACGCGTTACGGAGCTTCCGCTGGGCCTCAAAGCGCCTCAGCGTCAACGGATCCAGGGTAGATCGGATGAACCTGACATAACGAAGAACGCGCAGGTCAAATTGATGAAAGGCTAATAACGCGGATGCCATGCAAGCCCACGAGCCCATCGGGTACAGTCCTGTGGTCCGCCTTACTACCAACCAGTAGGGAGACGGAGATCACACACCTAGGGACGGGGCAAGGAGTGGTGGTGCGAAACTCTTCGCCGCTCCCCCGCAAGTCGCAGGGGCGCGGCGGGAAGGGGTGCCAGTGACAACGACGCAGCCTCGGGTCACTGATTACGTCCGTGACCAACTAGGCCCCCCTTTGGTTCTCGTCGGCGGTTTCTTCCGGATGTGTGTGTTGACCGGAAAAGCGTTGTTCCGCTTCCCATTTCAGTGGAAAGAATTCATCCTGCAGTGCTGGTTTATCCTGCGGGTAGCCCTGCTGCCGACGATGGCGGTGTCGGTGCCGGTGACCGCGCTTTTCATCTTCACCTTCAACATCCTGCTGATCCAGGTTGGTGCAGCTGACATCTCAGGCGCCGGTGCGGGTATCGCCGTCATCACCCAGATCGGCCCGATCAACACCGTGCTGGTGATCGCCGGTGCGGTCTCGACGGCCATCTGCGCAGACCTTGGTGCGCGCACCATCCGCGAAGAGATCGACGCGATGGAAGTGCTTGGCATCGACCCCATTCACCGGTTGGTGGTTCCGCGTGTGCTGGCCTGTGCCCTGTGCGGGATGCTGCTCAACGCCTTGGTCAGCATGGTCGGCCTGGTCGGCGGATTCCTGTTCGGCGTCTACATGCAGAACGTGTCGGCCGGCGCGTACCTGGCCACGCTGACCCTCGTCACCGGGCTGCCCGAAGTCGTCATTGCGACGATCAAGGCACTGTCCTTCGGGCTCATCGCAGGACTGGTCGGCTGCTACCGCGGCCTGACGGTGAAGGGTGGTTCCAAGGGGCTGGGCACCGCCGTGAATGAGACTGTGGTGCTGTGCGTGGTCGCGCTGTTCGCGGTCAACGTGGTGCTGACCACCATCGGTGTGCGCTTCGGAACGGGGATGTGACATGTCGACCGTCCAGGTATTGCGCGGCCGCTTCCCACGGGCGTCCTCCACGCTCCGCAAGTACGGCGAGTCCGCGACCAAACCGCTCGACGAGGCCGGCAAGATCGGTTGGTTCGCGATCATCGGTGTCCGCGACATGGTGTGGGCGCTTGCCCGTTATCGCAAGGAGATTCTGCGCCTGATCGCAGAGGTCGGCATGGGTACCGGCGCGATGGCCGTGATCGGCGGTACCGCGGTCATCATCGGCTTCGTGACGATGTCGGCCGGTTCGCTCGTCGCGATCCAGGGTTTGGCGTCGTTGGGCCACATCGGTATTGAGACCCTGCTCGGGTTCGTCGCCGCCTTCATCAACGTCCGTCTCGTCGCGCCCATCGTCACGGGGATCGCCTTGGCGGCCACCGTCGGCGCCGGCGCCACGGCTGAGCTCGGCGCCATGCGGATCAGCGAGGAGATCGACGCGCTCGAGGTGATGGGCGTCAAGTCGACGGCATACCTGGTGTCGACCCGCATGCTGGCCGGACTGGTCGTGATCATCCCGCTCTACTCGGTCGGTCTGATCCTGTCGTTCCTTTCGCCGCAGATCGTTACGACCGTCTTGTATGGACAGACATCCGGTACATATGAGCACTATTTCCGAACGTTCTTGCGCCCCGACGACGTGTTCTGGTCGTTCGTGGAAGTCATCATCATTGCCGCCGTGGTGATGCTGTCGCACTGCTATTACGGCTACAACGCCAGCGGCGGCCCCGTCGGGGTGGGCGAGGCGGTCGGCCGCTCGATGCGCTTCTCGTTGGTCGCAAACCCCATTGTCATCCTGTTGGCCGAAATGGCGCTCTACGGCGTCAATCCGAACTTCAACTTCACGGTGTAGGCGGCCATGACGAGTCCACGAGGGAAGATCAACAAAGCGCCGTTCCAGCCCTTCCGGGTGGCCGGTGTCATCGTTTTTCTGATCGCTGCGCTCGTGCTGTGGTTGGTGTTCCTGCAATACAACGGTGACTTCACCGACAAGACCAAGCTGACCATGCTGTCCGACCGGGCCGGACTGGTGATGGACCCCGGCTCGAAGGTCACCTACAACGGGGTGCAGATCGGCCGGGTGGACAAGATTGACGAGGTCCAACGGGACGGCAAGCCTGCGGTCAAGTTCACCTTGGACGTCTACCCCAAGTATCTGCACCTGATCCCGGCCAACGTCGACGCCAAAATCGTGGCCACCACGGTGTTCGGCGAGAAGTACGTGTCGATGACCGCGCCGGAAAACCCTCTGCCGCAACGGATCACGCCGTCGAACGTGATCGACGCCCGGTCGGTGACGACGGAGATCAACACGTTGTTCCAGACCATCACGCAGATCGCGGAGAAGGTGGACCCGGTCAAGGTCAACCTGACGCTGAGCGCAGCCGCGCAGGCGTTGAGCGGGTTGGGCGACAAGTTCGGGCAGTCGATCATCAACGGCAGTGCCGCGCTCGACGAAGTCAATCCGCGTATGCCGATCATCCGTCACGACATTCAGCAGTTGGCCACGCTGGGCGACACCTACGCCAACGCCGCCCCCGATCTGACCGATTTCCTCAACAACGCGTCAACCACGGCCCATACGATTCACGCGCAGGAAAAAGATCTGGACCGGGCGCTGCTGGCCGCGGCGGGCTTCGGCGCCACCGGCGCGGACATCTTCAACCGCGGCGGCCCGTACCTGGCTCGCGGCGCCAAGGACCTGGTGCCGACGTCCCAGCTGCTGGACACCTACAGTCCCGAGTTGTTCTGCACCGTCCGCAACTTGCACGACGCCGAGCCCAAGGTAGCCGCTTTTACCAGCCCGTATTCGCTGCGTTCCGAAACCGAACTCTTCTCCGGGCTGGGGCTGGCTCTGAGTCTTCCGGGCCTGGGAATCACGGCGGCCACGATGGGCCTCTCAGCGCTGACCGGCCTGATCGGCGGAGCGCCCAACCCGTACATCTACCCGGAGAACCTGCCACGGATCAATGCGCACGGCGGGCCGGGCGGCGCACCGGGTTGCTGGCAGAGCATCACCCGTGAACTGTGGCCAGCGCCGACGCTGGTCCTGGACACCGGCAACAGCCTCGCGCCGTACAACCATGTCGATACCGGCTCCCCGTACGCAGTCGAATACGTCTGGGGCCGCCAAGTGGGGGACCACACGATCAACCCATGAAAATCACCGGAACCCTCTTCAAGCTCGGCATCGTCTCGCTGGTGCTGCTGTTCTTCACCGCGCTGATCATCGTCGTGTTCGGTCAGATGCGCTTCGACCGGACCACCACGTACACCGCGGAGTTCAACAACATCAGCGGGCTGCGCAACGGCCAGTTCGTTCGGGCATCCGGGGTGGAGATCGGCAAGGTCAAAGACATCAAGCTGGTTGACGGCGGCCACCGGGTGCGGGTCGATTTCGACGTCGATCACTCCGTCCCGCTCTATCAGTCCACGACCGCCCAGGTGCGTTACCTCAACCTGATCGGTGACCGCTATCTCGAACTCAAACGCGGCGATGGCGAAGGTGCCGACCGGGTTCTTCCGCCGCACGGGTTCATCCCGCTGTCGCACACTCAGCCGGCACTGGACCTGGACGCGCTGATCGGTGGGTTCAAGCCACTGTTCCGGGCCCTTGATCCGGAGAAGGTCAACAACATCGCCACCGCCATCATCACCGTCTTCCAGGGGCAGGGCGGCACCATCAACGACATCCTCGACCAGACGGCACAACTGACCTCGCGCATCGCGGAGCGTGACGAAGCGATCGGCGAGGTGGTCAAGAACCTCAACATCGTGCTCGACACCACGGTCAAGCACCGCCAAGACTTCGACCAGACCGTCGACAATTTCGAGAAGCTGATCAGCGGCCTGAACGAGCATGCCGAACCGTTTGCCGCAGGTATCGCGAACATCAGCAACGGGGCCGGAACGGTGGGGGACCTGCTCGCCGACAATCGCACTTTGCTGCACAAGACGCTGAATTACCTCGAGCCCATTCAGCAGACCGTCGTCGACCAGAAAGACCTCTACGACGACCAGATTCACCGGACGCCCATTGGCGTGAACATCGTCGGGAACGCTGCCGGCAACTATGGGGACTGGGTCAACTTCTACCTGTGCGACCTCACGCTGAAGACGAACGGACTGCAAGCGGGTGGACCGGTCCGCACGGTCAAGATCTGGTCGCAACCGACGGGTAGGTGCACGCCGTAATGAGGACGCTGGAACCCGCCAACCGGAAGCGCATCGGCCTGATGGGCCTGATTGTGACGGTGATGGTCGTCGGTGTCGGTCAGACTCTCACCAGCACCCCGCAGCTGTTCGCGCAGCCCAGCTACTTCGGACAATTCACCGACTCTGGGCAGTTGAACAAAGGCGACAAGGTCCGCATTGCCGGCGTCGACGTCGGCCAGGTCGAGGCCATCAACATCGATGGCGATCACGTCGTGATGAAGTTCTCGACTGGAAGCCAAACCATCGGCACCGAGAGCCGGCTGGCGATCAAGACCGACACCATCCTGGGTAAGAAGGTGCTCGAGATCGAGCCTCGCGGCACCCAGACGTTGCGACCCGGTGGCACGCTCCCGCTGGGTCAGAGCACTACGCCCTACCAGATTTACGACGCGTTCTTCGATGTCACCAAGGCCGCCGCCGGCTGGAACATCGACACCGTCAAGCAGTCGCTGAATGTGTTGTCGCAGACCATCGATCAGACCTACCCGCATATCAGCGCGGCGCTGGACGGGGTGGCTAAGTTCTCCGACACCATCGGCAAGCGCGACGAGCAGGTCACCCATTTGCTGGAGCAGGCCAACAAGATCGCCAGCATCCTGGGCGACCGGAGCCAGCAGATCGACCGCTTGTTCGTCAACTCCAACAACCTGCTGGCCGCGTTCAACGAGCGCAGCCGGGCGATCAGCGCGTTGCTGAGTAACGTATCCACGTTTTCGGCCCAGGTGGAGAACCTCATCAACGACAACCCGAACCTGAACCACGTCCTGGAGCAGCTGCGCGTCGTCAGCGACCTGTTGGACAAGCGTAAGGACGATCTAGCGCTGACGATTAAGAACTTCGGGAAGAGCGTTGCGGGCCTGAACGAAGCCGTCGCGTCGGGGCCGTATTTCAAGGTGCAGCTGACCAACCTGCTGCCTTACTGGATCCTGCAGCCGTGGGTGGACTCCGCATTCAAAAAGCGCGGCATCGACCCGGAGAACTTCTGGCGTAGTGCCGGGTTGCCGGCGTTCCGGTTCCCCGACCCGAACGGCACGCGGTTCCCCAATGGTGCGCCGCCGCCTTCGCCGCCGACGCTGGAAGGAACCCCGGATCATCCGAACCCGGCGGTGGCGCCTGGGTCGCCGTGCTCGTACACGCCGACGCCGGAATTGTTCCCGCGGCCTGGCAACCCCATGCCCTGTGCCGGTATCGACCAGAACCTGGGGCCATTCGGACCGAACGGGCCGTACCCGGCGCTGCCCGATGTGGCCTCCTCGCCGCCGAACCCCGCCGGTCTGCCCCCAACCCCGGGGATCCCGATCGCCGGGCTGCCCGGCCAGGTGCAACCCGATGTGCCGGGCACTCCGGTTCCCATCGCACCCGGGCCGCCGGGGGCGCGCACCGAGCCGCTGGGACCACTGCCCGGTCCGGCTCCGGCGAATCCCGCTGCGGCACCGCCACCAGGACCAATGCCTCCAGGACCCCCGCCCCCGCCGGGACCGGGCAATAACCTGCCGGCACCGTATATCGGCAACACAGGTGGAGCTGGCGGCAGCGGTGCGCAAGGAGGTAACCAGAATTGAGCACCGTCTTTGATTTCCGCAACGTCCGGCTGCCGAAGCTGTCACGGGCCTCGATCGTCATCGGCTCGCTCGCGATCGTGGCGGCACTGGTGCTGGGCTTCCTTGGCATCCAGCTCTACAAGAAGCTGACGACCAACACCGTTGTGGCTTACTTCCCGGTCGCGAACGCCCTGTACAACGGGGACAGGGTCGAGATCATGGGCGTCAAGGTGGGCGCGATCGACAAGATCGAGCCGGCCGGCGACAAGATGAAGGTCACCTTCCACTACTCCAACAAGTACAAGGTGCCCGCTGATGCGCAGGCGGTGATCCTCAACCCGACGCTGGTGGCGTCGCGGTTGCTCCAGCTGGAACCGCCCTACAAGGGCGGGCCGGTGCTGGCCGACAATGCGGTGATCCCTGAAGAGCGCACCCAGGTGCCGACCGAATGGGACGAGCTGCGCAACACCATCACCAACGTCATCTCCAAGCTCGGGCCGACCAAGGAGCAGCCCAAGGGCCCGTTCGGGGACGTCATCGAGGCGTACGCCGACGGACTGGCCGGCAAGGGCAAGCAGATCAACACCACCTTCAACAATCTGTCGCGGGCGCTGACCGCGCTCAATCAGGGGCGAGGTGACTTCTTCGCGGTGGTCCGCAGTCTCGCGCTGTTTGTGAATGCACTGCACGCCGACGACCAGAAGTTCGTCGCGTTGAACAAGAATCTGGCGCAATTCACCAACAGCCTGACCGGTTCGGATCAGGACCTGGCCAACGCGCTGCAGCAGTTCGACGGCCTGCTGACCACGGTGCGGCCGTTCCTGGACAAGAACGCCGAGGTTCTGACGCACGACATCAACAATCTCGCCGACACGACCAACACTCTGGTCCAGCCCGACACGGTGAACAGCTTGGAGAACGTCCTGCACGTCGGGCCGACCGCCTTCTCCAACCTCAATTTGATTTACCATCCGGCGCACAGCGCCGTCGTCGGGCAGCCGGCGGGCACGGTCGGCACGATGGGTTTCGCGAACCCGATGGAATTCCTCTGCAGTGCCATTCAGGCCGGCAGCCGGCTGGGCTATCAGGAATCGGCCGAGCTCTGTGCGCAGTACCTGGCGCCGATTCTCGACTCGATCAAGTTCAACTACCTGCCATTTGGCCTCAACCCGTTCAGCCTGGCCGCAACGCTGCCCAAGGAAGTGGCCTACTCCGAGAACCGGCTACACCCGCCGAATGGATACAAGGACACCACTGTCCCGGGTATCTGGGTGCCCGACACCCCGACGTCGCACCGCAACACCCAACACGGCTGGATCACCGCACCCGGCATGCAGGGTGTCAAGGTCGGGCCGATCACCGCGGGCCTGTTGACCCCTGAATCGCTCAGCGAACTGATGGGCGGGCCGGACATCGCGCCGGTGCAGTCGAACCTGCAGACACCGCCGGGATACCAGAATGCTTACGACGAGCAGCCTCTCGGGCCCGCGCCGTATATCGGATTGCCGGGCAATCCGGCCCCGATCCCGCCGCCGCCACCGGCACCCGGCGTGATTCCCGGTCCGGTGGCACCGACGCCGGCACCCGGACCGTCGCCGCTGGCGGTACAGGCACCGCCCGGACCCCCGTTACCCGCTGAAGCACCAGGAGGTGGTCAGTGATGCGCGTGACGATCAGTAAAGTCCGCAACCGGATCTGGCAGTGTCTGGTGCTTTTGGTGGCCGCAATGGTGTTGAGTTCCTGTGGCTGGCGCGGCATTTCGAACGTCGCGCTGCCGGGCGGCCCGGGCGGCGGAGGCGCCGGCTACACCGTGTACGTGCAGATGCCCGACACCCTGGCCATCAACGGCAACAGCAAGGTCATGGTGGCCGATGTCTTCGTCGGCTCCATCCGCAAGATCGAGCTGAAAAACTGGGTGGCCACCCTCACCCTGGCTTTGGACAAGACCGTCAAGCTGCCGAAGAACGCCACCGCCAAGATCGGCCAGACCAGCCTGCTGGGTTCGCAGCACATCGAGCTGGCCGCGCCGGCCGACCCGTCGTCGCAGATGCTCAAGAACGGCGACACCATCCCGCTGAAGAACTCGTCGGCCTATCCGAGTACCGAGCAGACGCTGGCCAGCCTGGCAATGGTCGTGCGCGGCGGCGGCCTCCCCAACCTCGAAGTCCTGCAGAACGAGGTCAGCAAGATCCTGACCGGACGGGGCCCACAGATCCGGGCGTTCCTCGGCAAACTGGACACCTTCACCCGGCAGCTCAATGAGCAGCGCGACGACATCACCCACGCCATCGACTCCACCAACCGGTTATTGGCCATCGTCGCAAACCGGTCGGATGTGCTGGATCGCGCGCTGACCGAATTCCCGCCGCTGATCAAGTTCTTGTCGGGTCCTGAGTATCAGAAGCATCTGATCGACGCGGTCGAGTCGGTGGGCGCGCTCAGCCAAGCTACGGCCCAATATCTGGGTGAGGCTCGGGCACCGCTGCACCAGAACCTGCTATCGCTGCAATGCCCGTTGCGGGAACTGGGCAAGGCGGCACCTGACTTGCTCGGTGCATTGAAGTTGATCTTCACGGCTCCGTTCGACCTCGACACCGCACCGAAGCTGATCCGCGGTGACTTCATGAACTCCTCCCTCGAGGTCGACACGACGCTGTCGGCGGTCGACAATGCGTGGCTCACCGGGACCGGGTTCTCGGGTGCACTGCGGGCCTTGGAGCAGTCGTACGGTCGGGATCCCGCGACGATGATCCCCGACGTTCGATTCACACCGAACCCGAATGACGCGCCGGGCGGACCATTGGTTGAGAGGGCGGACCGGCAATGCTGACACGTTTCATCAGGCGGCAGCTGGTCATCTTCGGCATCTTGACCGCGGTGGCCCTGCTGGTGCTGGGCGTGTACTACCTGCGCCTTCCTTCCCTAGCGGGCATCGGGCAGTACGACCTGAGGGCCGAGCTACCGGCGTCCGGCGGGCTATACCCGACGGCCAACGTGACCTATCGCGGCATCACGATCGGCAAGGTCACCTCCGTCGAGCCCACCGAGAAGGGGGCCGAGGCGACGATGAGCATCTCCAGCCAGTACAAGATCCCGCTTGATTCGGTCGCGAACGTGCACTCGGTGTCGGCGGTCGGTGAGCAGTATTTGGACCTGGTGTCGGAGGGCAAGGCGCACGGGTTCTTCTCGCCTGGGCAGACGATGACCAAAGGCACGGTACCGAGTGAAATCGGTCCGGCGCTGGACACCGCCAACCGGGGGTTGACGGTGTTGCCGAAGGACAAGATCGGCAAGCTGCTGGACGAAACCGCGGAATCGGTCGGTGGGCTGGGTCCGGCGTTGCAGCGCCTGGTCGACTCCACCCAGGCGATCGTCGGCGACTTCAAGACCAACATCAACCAGGTCGACGACATCATCCAGAACTCCGCGCCGATCTTGGACAGCCAGGCGGTCTCAAGCAACGCGATCGATCGGTGGGCACACAACCTCAACATCTTGGGCGCGCAGACTGCCCAGCAGGACTCGCACGTGAAAAGCATCCTGACGCAAGCGGCTCCGACCGCCGATCAGCTCAACTCGGTGTTCAGCGGTGTGCGTGAGTCGCTGCCGCAAACGCTGGCGAACCTCGAGATCGTTATCGACATGCTCAAGCGCTACCACCCCGGTCTTGAGCAGACATTGGTGATGCTGCCCCAGCTCGGATCGATCGTGCAGGCGATCTCCGCTCCTTACGAAAAAGATCGTATGGCTGCGCTGGACCTCACGTTGGCGATCAACTATCCGGCGCCCTGTCTAACCGGGTTCCGCCCCGCTCCGGAGTGGCGATCGCCGTCGGATACCAGCATTGCGCCGCTGCGCGACAACAACTACTGCCGGATCCCTCAGGACTTTCAGGCCAACGTAGTGCGCGGCGCACGAAACATGCCGTGCGTGGACGTCCCAGGTAAGCGCGCGCCGACACCGCAAGACTGCCGGAGCGGTAAGCCGTATGAGCCGCTGGGCACCAACCCGTGGTACGGCGACCCCAACCAGATCCTGAACTGCCCGGCCCCCGGGGGCCGCTGCAACCAGGCGGTGAAACCGGGCTTTGTGATACCTGCACCGTCGGTCAACAACGGGTTGAACCCGCTGCCAGCCGATCGGCTGCCGCCTGGAGGGCAGACGCCGCCGCCGAAAAGTGATCCGTTGCAGCGGCCCGGCTCGGGTTCGGTCCAGTGCAACGGTCAGCAACCCAACCCCTGCATCTACACTCCGGGCGGGCCCCCAGCGGCCGTCTATAGTCCGATGAGTGGCGAGGTGACGGGCCCCGACGGTTCTAAATACTCCGTCAACAACTCACGCACTACAGGAGATGACGGATGGAAGGAGATGCTGGCGCCAGCCGGCTGACCCCGATCGACACGGACGATTCGTCGCTTGCCGCGGTGACGGTCGAGGATTCGCCAGAATCCGAGCCCGGATCCGACCAGACCAGCACTGCGGATGCGGCAGCCGACGAAGCCGTCTCTGAAGACGCTGCTGACGATTCGCAAGAATCCGGGGACGCAGCCGATGACCAGAGCACCGAGTCAGACGCCGAAGACCTGACGGAATCGGCGGACAATGAGACAACGGACGACGCGGGTCCCCCGTCGCGGCTGGGACGCAGATGGTTCGTCGGAATCGCGGCCGCCTTGGTCCTGCTCGCCGGTGGTGTCGGGGCCGGGGGCTACCTCGCGCTGCGCTCGCACCATGACGCCCGCACCACCGCGCAACATGATGCGGCAGCCGTAGAGGCAGCGAAGGACTGCGTCGGAGCCACCCAGGCGCCCGACATTGGGGCGATGGCCTCCAGCGCACAGAAAATCATCGAATGCGGCGCCGGAGCATTCCGCTCACAGGCGATCTTGTACAGCGGGCTGCTTGTCGAGGCCTATCAAGCCGCCAACGCCCACGTCCAGGTATCGGATTTGCGCGCGGCGGTGGAGCGCAACAACGCCGACGGGTCCATCGAGATTCTGGTGCCCCTGCGCGTGAGGGTCTCCAACGCCGAGTCGCAGAACCAGGAAGCGGGCTACCGCTTGCGGGTGACGATGGTGCAAGACGAGGGCAAGTATCGAATCTCCAAGCTCGACCAGGTAGCGAGGTGACGGTGCTGGTCGAGGAGACCGACGCGGCACCGGCAGTTGACGAATCAGCGCCGAATGAGTTGGCGGACTGGCACATTCGTGCCGCCGCTTTCGCTGTCGACGTCTTACCGGGTGTCGCCGTTGTGGCGACGACAGCACTGGTCTGGTTGGCATCGCCGCCGCAGAGCTTGTGGTGGTGGGTGTCGATATCGGTCCTCATTGTCGCGGCTCTGGCGACGATGGCCAACCGGGCGATACTGCCGGCGATCCTCGGTTGGAGCCTGGGCCGGGCGCTGCTCGGGCTCGAGGTCGCGCGGCCGGACGGGGCCGCCGTCGGAGTCGGCCGGCTGATGTCGAGGGAACTCGCCCATCTGCTGGACACCCTGTCGGTGTGCGTCGGATGGCTGTGGCCGTTGTGGGATCCACGCAAGCGGACCTTCGCCGACATGCTGCTGCGGACCGAAGTGCACTGTGTCGCATCCGATCAGCGTCCGGCAGACATCCGGCGGCACGCCGCGATCGCAGCCGGGGTTGCCGTGCTGCTCTGTGTCGGCGCCGCCGGGGTGGGCGTCTTCGGGATCTATCTGCCCGGGCGGGCAGCCGACCAAACCCGCACCGCGGTCAACGCACAGGGGCCCAAGATCGTCGCAGAGATGCTCACGTACGACCCGAAATCACTGAAACAGGACTTCGAGCGGGCCCAATCTCTGACCACAGACAAATATCGGCCGGAGTTGGTCAAGCAGCAGGAGTCGGTGCAAAAGGGTCATCCGGTGATCAACGAATACTGGGTGACCGACAGTGCCGTGCTGTCCGCAACACGGGACAGCGCGAACATGCTGCTGTTCATGCAGGGCCATCGCGGCGGCGACAACGAACGATTCATCACCGCCACCGTTCGGGTTTCGCTCGTGAAAGGTAAGGACGGACGCTGGCTTGTCGACAACCTCGACGTCGTGACGAAACCCAAACCGGCGCCGGCAAAGGCACCGACTCCACCCAAGGCGCCGACTCCACCCAAGGGGCAAAAGTGAGCCCGCGCAGGCGAATCCAGCCCGGCGAAGAGCCGCTGCTGAAGGTGCCGAAAGCGACACTGTGGTCGAAACTGCCGTGGCGACCCACGGTGCCGGCGCAGTGGTGGAAGCCGTCGCGGAAATGGGCCGTGCCCTCAGCGGTGGCCGGAGCGACAGTGCTTACGGCGGCAGCCATCGCGACGTCGTCGATCGTCCTCGTCGACCAGCGGTCGCATCACCGGGATACCATGCAAGAAGTCGACGTGCTCGGTTTCGTCAAGGCGTTCATGACCGGCTTCACCACGCTGGATCCATTTCATGCCAACGACTACTACGACCACGTATTAGCAAATGCAACGGGCGACTTCGCCAAGCAATATCACGACAAGCACAACGAAATCCTGGTCCAGATCGCCCAGGCCGAGCCGACCAAGGGCACTGCTCTGGCCGCCGGAGTGGAACGGTGGAACGACGACGGTAGCGCCAATGTCATGGTGGCGACCGATGTTTCGATGAAATCCCCCGACGGCAAGCAAAAAATCGATAACACAAATCGTTGGGTGGTTACCGCTCAGCGGGAAGGCAACAAGTGGAAGATCAGCAGCCTGCAACAGGTGATCTGACCGAAGAGTCGCCCGATAGCGCGTCGGCAGGCTCGGCGGCCCTCGAGACCGACGCCGCAGAAGCCGCAGCTGCGCACGTCGATCCAGAGGCGTCGGACGGCGACGACGAGAACGCGGGCGCCGCAACCGAAGATGACGAGGCGGACGACGCTGAGGCGGCCGACGCTCAGGCAGCCGATGAGGCGGTCGTCGGCGTAAAGCAATGGCGACCGGTGAGCAAGTGGTCGGCGATCACGGCGGGTGTGGGCGCTGCGCTGTTCGTCGGGTCGGCGGCATTCGCCGGTGCGATGATGCAGCCATACCTGACCGACCGCGCGACGGTGGCGACCAAGCTGCGAGTCGCACGTACCGCCGCCAACGCGATTACGACGTTGTGGACCTACACGCCGCAGAACATCGACAAGCTGGCCGATCGGGCATCGCAATATCTCAGCGGTGACTTCGAGGCTGCCTATCGTAAATACATCGACGCGCTCGTCGCGCCCAACAAGCAGGCCCAGATCACCAACACCACCCAGGTCGTCGGGGCTGCAGTGGAATCGTTGACCGGCTCGGACGCCACCGCGATCGTTTACACCAACACGGCCTCGACCAGTCCGACCACCAAAGATGTTCCCTCGTTGAAGTACCTGTCCTATCGACTCGAGCTGCAACGCGATCACGCGCGCTGGCTGGTCACCAAGATGACGACGATCACCTCACTGGACCTGACTCCCAAATTCAATTGAACGCGAGCCAGCCCGGCAGCGAGCGCTCGTGCGCGTCGCACAACACCTCGTAGTTATCGCAATTGCCTTTGGGCACACCGGCGCCGGCCCACATGCCGCCGGTGTCGCGGCGCAACACGATGGCCGACGATGTGCCCCCGTCGAGCAGCACCGCGTTGTCGCTGCCCAGCCCGCGGAACAGGTCCTGAATATTGTCCGGCGTATAGCTGCCGCCCTGGAACACGTACATCTCGTCGCGCGGCTTGGAATAGGCCAACGCGGTGCGGGCCGCGCTCGGACCACCGTCGTTGAGCTGGCCGGTGTTTCCGGGTGACAGCAGCCCCAGGCCGCTCACCGCGACGAATCGCTCGCCCCGGTCGACCAATCCGGTGACGACAGGCGTGGCGGCGTCGTAGTCATGCCCGTCCCGACCGCCCCTGGGCCATAGCACCGATGGCGCGCCGCGGTTGGGCAGGATCATGGTGGCCAACGCACTCCAATTCTCGTTTCCGCCGGACAGGCCCTGCTTGCCGGCGTAGGGGATGGTGCCCGTGACCGCCTGGTTGGCCCGGCCCTGCCCGTGGGTGTTGTCGACGTAGGCGCCCAGTGGTGAACTGCATCCCGTTGAGCGCCACGAGCCCCCTTTCTGGCCGCGGATGTCGAAGAAGTTCGCGTTGATCGCGATCGTCGGCTGACCAAGCGCCTGCCACGCTTGCACAGCCGTATAGGTTTCCGACGCCTGCATCAGTCCATCGCTGGTGCGCGCCTGCGGATTGCGTTCGCAGCGAGATTGACGCCCCTGATGGCTGTCCACCAGCAGGTGCGGTTCAAGCCGTTGCGAGGCGGCCTTGATGATCATCAGGTGGCCGCCGCTGCTGCCGTCGTACCAGTTACCGGTGGCGTTGAGCATGGGTGCCGGATGGCCGCCGCCGAAGTTGTAGACCAGATATGAGCCTTGGGTGTTCGCGATGGCACTGGCCAGCAGTTCGCGGGCTTCGGCGCGAGCGACCGGTTGGCCGGTGCTGGTTGCCAGCGTCAGGCACAGGGCGCTGCCCGCACAGCAGGCTGCGATACGCCGGAAGGCGGCAGCGAGATATGGCACGGTTGCCCCTTCGGCGCACATGTCATTGCAATGAGCACTGCATTAACCTCAGGTATTACACAGCAACGTGCATAACAGCGGAGTGACGGTTCGGCGGCAGTCCAATGACGTTCCGCCGCTGGGCGTTTGCGACCGCTCTGCGGCCTACCGATCGGGGTAGTCGACCTCGATCTCCGATGGGTTGACGACGCCATCAGGCGTATCGCCGACCGTCGCCGTCGAGAAGCGGTGGTAGCCGCGCCGGTCGTAGATACGGGTCACGATGACGCCCAGCAGCACACCGATCACCAGGCCGCCCGCGATCAGTTCCACCGACTCCGACAGACCTGCGTCGGCGCGGCCGTCAAGATAGAGCAAAGCCCTTGCGCCCAAGAACACTTGGTGCATCGGCTCGAACTTCGCCAGGCCCTCGAAGAGCGCAGGGGTGGCCTGCAGCGGCACCGTCGCACCCGCCGAGGGCAACCCGAGAATGATGAACACGAATAGGCTGAGCAGCACGCCGATTGCGCCCAGTGCGGCGATCAGCGATGTGGAGGTCACCCCCACCGCCAAAATTGCGAACGCGCTGAAAAGCCATAGTGCTAAGCCGTTCTGAACCGGCATGCCCATGTTCTCGGCGATCAGCAGATAGGCGGCCGCCGTCAGCACGGCCAATACCGCGATCATCGCCCACTTGATCAGCAGCGTGCGAAACCGCGAGATCTTGACCTGCTCGGCGAACCGATAGATCGGGCCGACTTCGGCCGGTACAAAGCCCAGCATCGAGTCCACCAGCCTGCTCACCACGACGCTGCCGATGAAGCCGGCGAGCAGTAGCAGCAACGAATAGTAGAAGTCGGATAGGCCACTACCGGTGCCATCCGGAAGCACATTGTGCACCGTCGACTTGACTTCGATCGGATTGGCCAGCATCAACGCGACCGCGCCGGGCTCGGGACTTCTGCCGGTCTGCTGCGCCACCTCTTGTGAAAGCCGTTGGCCCACACGCTGATCCATCATCGCAACCGCACGCTGAAGGGTTTGGCCGGCGATACTGGCACCCAACGTGCCCGCACGCGGGTTCGTCGAGACGATGATGACCGCCCGTTCGACGCGTCCCGGTGTCAGCGCGCTTTTCGCGTAGGCCTGGAGCTTGGACGAAAAGTTCGGCGGTATCAATGCGAGGCCGTAAATCTCGGCGTTGTCCAGCTGCGTCTTGGCCTGGTCATGGTTCAGCACCCGGACGTCGTAGGCATCGTTGTCGAAGCCCGCCTGCATTCCCTTGACGACCTGTGCGCCTGTGGGCCCAGCGTCCTCGTTGAGGATGGCGATCGGGAAATGCCGCAAGTTTGTCATCGGCTGCAGGATTCCACCGAAATAGAAGGCGGCCAGTGCCGACAACACCGCGAGCGCCACCAGTATTGGTATTCCCCAAAAGCGCACTGTTCCAGTTATTTTCGGGCCAGCGGCGCTGTAGGGGTAAACGGCTGCGGAGTCGTCATCGCCGTGAGCGACGTCGGATGCTGCGTGACGGGCTTGCGGTTCAGACATTCCGGCTCCTCTTCGTCCGCGCCAACCCTAGTCGCCGAGCGCCGCGTGCATCTCCCAGACGAGCAATTCAGCGTCCTCGCCGGCGGTGACTGTTTCCCCGGGCGACGCGGTGATCCGGGCCGCGTCACCATCGACGAGCACGGCCTCGTCGAAGTCCACCCGCCCCCGGGCGACATACAGGTGCAGATACGGCGCGGCCGGCAGGGTGAGCTCAGCACCGGCGGGCAGCCGAGCGGCATGCAACGCCGCCGATCGGTTGTGGATGGTGATCGCGGCGTCGTGGCCCGGTATCCCCGAGGCGATAATGTCCCAGCTTTTCCGGCCGTTTGTGACGACGAAGACCGATGGCATGGGCGTCGGCCTATCGATTTCGCGCACGATTATCGAA
>Ga0209113_1000053_pt1 | contig 23949 bp, 23 predicted proteins | sample TexAe_RefH0_O1_FD_187951 | JGI IMG/M metagenome (GOLD analysis project Ga0209113, IMG submission 187951) | Forest soil microbial communities from Davy Crockett National Forest, Groveton, Texas, USA - Texas A ecozone_RefH0_O1 (SPAdes) (version 2) | ecosystem: Environmental > Terrestrial > Soil >... | reverse complement strand
ACGATGATGACATCAGCTTGGGTATCGCTCATGGCGCTACACAGTAGCGACCTGAGGGGTCAGGCCGCGTCGAGAACGGCCTGATCGGCCCGCCACTGGTACACGGTGGGTTCGCAACCGTGCAGCAGCCCCAGATCCACCGAGTCCAGCATCGCCTGCAGCGGGCCCGGCTTGCGTAGGTGACTGGCCGCGACGGCAACCCGGACCACGCCATCGCGGCGCGCGACGCGCTCGGCCGACAGCACCAACATCCGGCACCACCACGGCTCGGACAGGAATCCTTCGCCGATGCCCAGTACCCGTGCCCGCACCGTCGTTTGCCGAACCAGGTCGGTGATCTCATGCAGATCGGCGAGAAGACGGAACCCGTTGCGCGGGAGGGCAGTAACTGTTCCTGGCGATGCGGTCCAACGCGGCGCCGCGAAGAGCCGGGTGCGCAGCCCGAGGTGTTCGAGCACCCGGTCTGCGGCCATCAGGCGCAAATTAGCCTCGTGGGCAGGAAGCGTGGCGAACTCACCGCGGCGCTTCTTGGTGGCCGCGTCGTCATATCCGTTCAGCAGGATCGCGTCGCCGGCGGCACGTCGGCCTGCCAGCCACTCGACGGTGACCGGATCCTGGTCCAGCCGGTAACCGTTCTTCAACCGCGGGGCGACCAGTAACGACACCGGTACGGACCGGTTGTCCATTTTCTCGCAGAATTCGGCGACGTCGTCCAATGTGCGTTCGCAAATCCCGGAGACCGAGACGATCAACTTCCCAGACACATCACAATTTTGACGATGTCAGATGTCCAAATGGTGACATACACGCGGACAGCAAGCGTCAGTTCGACGCGAGCCGACCAGCTAATTCGGTAGCACAGCCTCGACCGCCGCGATCACCTCAGGCGCATCAGGCACCGTTTGCGGACGGAATCGGTTGACCACCTCTCCGCCCGGTGCGACCAGGAATTTCTCGAAGTTCCACTGCACGTCACCGGCCTGGCCGGCGGCGTCAGGCGTCTTGGTCAATTCGGTGTAAAGCGGGTGCCGGTCCGGCCCATTGACATCGGTTTTGGCCAACAGCGGGAACGTCACACCATAAGTCGTCGAACAAAAAGTCTGGATTTCTTCCGCGCTGCCCGGCTCTTGTCCCATGAATTGATTGCACGGAACTCCGAGAACGGTCAGGCCGCGCTCGGCGTAATCGCGCGCAAGCTGCTCAAGCGCGGCGTATTGCGGCGTCAGACCACATTTTGAGGCGACGTTGACCACCAGCACGGCGCGGTCGTTGTAGTCGGCCAGCGACAGTGAACCGCCATCGAGGCCGGTCAAAGCGATCTCGGTCACAGTCATACCCGGAGGCTACCCCAGGACATTTTGATCAGCTAGCTACTTTCTCGTTAGTCTGGTGGTCATGGTTTCTCGCGCGGTACCGACGGCCAACGACGAACCCGCGGCCGACAATCTCGCCGAGTACCCGGATTCGCTGGATGCCGGCCTGCTGCGGATCGCCGGTGTCTGCATTCTCGCCTCGGTGATGGCGATTCTGGACGGCACGGTCGTCAGCGTCGCGCAGCGCACGTTCATCGCGGAGTTCGCATCCACTCAGGCCGTCGTCGCCTGGACAATCACCGGCTACACGCTCGGCCAGGCCACTGTGATTCCGCTGGCCGGCTGGGCATCAGACCGATTCGGCACCAAGCGGCTGTTCATGGGTGCGGCTTTATGGTTCACCCTGGCATCGCTGCTGTGCTCGATGGCATCAAACGTCACCCAGCTCATCGCATTTCGAGTCATCCAAGGTTTTGGCGGCGGGATGCTGGTGCCGCTGACCCTGATCATCTTGACGCGCGAGGCCGGCCCGAGACGGCTCGGCAGGTTGATGGCGGTGCTCGGCATCCCGATGCTGCTTGCCCCGATGTGCGGGCCGGTCCTCGGTGGCTGGCTGATCAGCGCTTACGGCTGGCAATGGATCTTCCGGATCAACCTGCCGATCGGCGTCATCCTGATAGTGCTCGCGGCATTGATCTTTCCGAAAGATCGTCCGCGCCCGTCGGAGGCCTTCGACTTCGTCGGGATGCTGTTGCTGTCACCGGGATTGGCAACCCTGCTGTTCGGGATCTCCTCGGTGCCGCGGCGTGACAGCTTCACCGACAACCATGTGTGGATACCGGGGCTCATCGGAATCGCTCTGATTACGGCGTTCGTTCTGCACGCGCTGCATCGCGCCGACCATCCGCTCATCGACCTGCGGCTGTTCAAGAATCGGGCGGTGACGCTGTCCAACTCCGCGATGTTCGCGTTCTCCGTTGGGTTTTTCGGCGCCGTCCTGGTCATTCCCAGCTATCTCCAGCAGCTGCTGCATGAAACTCCGCTGCAGTCCGGCCTGCAACTGATCCCGCAGGGGCTCGGCGCGATGCTGACTATGCCGCTGGCCGGCACCTTGATGGACAAACGCGGACCCCGCAATGTCCTGTTGGTCGGGATCACGGCGATCACCACCGGATTGACCGTATTCGCCTATGGCGCATCGCAACAGGCGGAATATATGCCGATCCTGATGGTGGGATTGGTCATCACGGGCATCGGCCTGGGCTGCACCCTGACACCGCTGTCCGGCGCGGCGGTACAGACATTGGCTCCGCACGAGGTGGCGCGCGGGTCGACGCTGCTGAGTGTCAACCAACACGTCGCCGTTGCGGTTGGCACCGCGTTGATGTCGGTGATCTTGACCAGTCAGTTCAACCGCAGCGAAAGCATCACCACCGCAGAGAAACTCGGGATTCTCCGGGGAAAATTCGGGAAGCACGGTCCACCGGTGCCGTCGCATCACGAGGTCTCCGCTGATTTCACCATCCGGCTGATGCATGACCTCACCCACGCCTACACACTCGTGTTGGTGGTCTCGATCGTCGTTGTCGCGCTGACACTGCTTCCGGTGGCGTTTCTACCCAACAAGCCACCGCCGCCCGGCCGACGCCAGACCACGGTGCCCGTCTAGAGCGCTACTCCTCGAACAACATCATCGCAATCCGCTCCACGGACGCCATCGGATCGGCGGCCTTCAGCTCAGGGTTCACCGCGTCATTCAGCCACAGCATCGAAAAACCGTGCACCAGCGACCAAGCCGCGAGTTGCGCACCACGCGGATCCGCCTGGGCGTGCTGGTCTGGCAGTGACGCGACGCCGCGGGCCAGCTCGTCCCCGGCAGCGGCTTCGGCGGCCACCAACTCCGGGTTCAACGGGTCGAGCAACGACTTGTCGAACATCACCCGGTAGTGGCCCGGATGCTCGATGGCGAACCGCACATACGCCGATGCAGCATCCAGGAAGCGCGGGCGAGCCTCCGCGAGTGCAGTGGCCAGCAGCCCGAACCCTTGGGCGGCCAGCGCGGTGAACAAACCACGGCGGTCGGTGAAGTGGTGTGCCGGTGCGGCGTGCGACACCCCCGCTTCGCGCGCCAGCTCGCGAAGCGACACCCCGTCGGCGCCCCGCTGTGCCACCAGACGCGCGGCCTCGGTAAGTATCTCGGCCCGCAGATCGCCGTGATGGTAGGTCGAACGGTCCATAGCGACAGCATAGCGGACTAACTTGACACTGACTAGTTTGCCGTCGTACGCTCGGCCGCAAAACTAGTCAGTGTCTAGATTGGAGATGAAAAGATGGCTCCGTTGATCGCTCTGCTCATCGGAAGCATGGTCGCCCGGCTCGTGGGCCGGCTCGGCGTCGACTACCTCGACAGCTGGGGCAAGGCGATCGCTGTCGGTCTGGCCGCGATGTTCGTGCTGACCGGCGTGGCGCACTTCGCCCCGCCGCTGCGCGGCAGCCTGATCGCGATAGTGCCGCCGCGACTGCCGGCGCCGGGATTACTGGTCAGCTTCACCGGGGTGCTGGAATTGCTCGGCGCGGTCGGCCTGTTGATTCCGGCTACCCGGATCGCGGCGGGGGTCTGTCTACTGCTGTTGATGGTGGCGATGTTCCCGGCCAACATCTACGCGGCCCGGATGCCCAACCCGCCCAAGTCGATGACGACCCGGCTACCCCTGCGCACCGCTGAGGAGATCGTCTACCTGGCCGCTGCCGTAGTGGTCGCGGTCGGCGGCAGCTAGCAACCAAGCGTATTGGTAGGCGGCCTCTTTCCAGCGTTCGTAGCGCCCGCTGATACCACCGTGGCCGGCGGTCATTTGGGTCTTCAATAGCACCGGATTGCCGTCGGTCTTGGTGTGCCGCAGCGCCGCAACCCATTTCGCCGGCTCGACATAGTAGACCCGAGTGTCGTGCAGCGAGGTCATCGCGAGAATGGCCGGATACTTCTGCGCCGCCACATTTTCGTACGGCGAATACGATTTCATGTAGTGGTAGACATCGCTGTCGCTCAACGGGTTTCCCCATTCGTCCCACTCGGTGACGGTCAGCGGCAACGACGGGTCCAGGATCGTGGTCAGCGGATCGACAAACGGCACCTGCGCCAGAATTCCGGCAAAAAGGTCGGGCGCCATGTTGGCCACCGCACCCATGAGTAGGCCACCGGCGCTACCCCCCAGCGCCACCAACTGCTGCGGGCGGGTCAGCCCGGTGTCCACCAGATGCTGCCCGACTGAGACGAAGTCGGTGAAGGTGTTCTTCTTCTCCAGCAGCTTGCCGTGCTCGTACCACAGCCGGCCCATCTCACCGCCGCCGCGCACATGTGCGACGACGAACACCATGCCGCGGTCCAGCAATGACAGCCGGGCGATGGAAAATCGTGGATCCTCGCAGATCTCGTAGGCGCCGTAGCCGTAAACCAAAGCCGGGGCCGGGAATTCGATACCGGCACGATGGACGATCGAAATCGGGATCTTGGTACCGTCGGCCGCGTGCGCCCAATCGCGACGTTCGACGTAATCCTCGCGGCGGTAATCGCCCAGCACCGGTTGCTCGCGCAACAGCGTGCGCTCGCCGGTGACCAGGTCCAGATCGTAAATGCGTACCGGGGTGATAAACGACCCCGCGCCGACCCGTAGCTTGGGCGACTCCCAATTCGGGTTGGCGCCCAGCCCGGCCGACATCAGCTCGGAGTCGAAGGCGATCTCCTCGGCACGTCCGTAGTCGTTGTCCTTTATGGGCCACAACTGGATTCGCGGTAGCGCTGCGCCGCGGTAGCTGACCACCAGGTGCCCGGCGAACGCATCGACGCCGTCTAGCCGCACATCGTCGCGGTGATCGATCAGGGTGCGCTGCGCTGTGGGGTCGTCGACAGGCGCCTCGGCCAGCGTGAAGTTCACCGCGTTGTCGTTGTGCAGGATCAAGAATCGATCCTGCCCTCCGACGATCGCGTGCTCCACCGAATATTCGATGCCCTCCCGGCGGGGCAACACCGTGACGAACTCGGCATGCGGATCGCCGGCGTCGGCATAGCGGACTTCCGAGGTGATAGCCGATCCCGCTGCGATCAATACGTACGCGTCGCTACGCGTCCGGCCAACCGCGAGCCAAAACTTCTCGTCGGATTCGTGATACACCTTCTCGGCGGAAAGGCCGGACGCAAGGCGATGACGCCACACCGTATCGGGACGCCATGCCGCGTCAAGGGTGATGTAGTAGACGGTTCGATTGTCGGTGGCCCAGGTCGCCCCCGCACCGATGCCGACGATCTCGTCGGGATACTGCTCTCCGGTGCGAAGGTTCCTGAACCGCAACGTATAACGTTCGTCGCCGACTACGTCGACGGAGTAGGCCAGCACATTTCCGTCGGGGCTGACGCTGGCGGCACCCAGCGAGAAGAAGTCGTGCCCTTCGGCTTCGACGTTCTCGTCGAGCAGCACCTGCTCGCCGGCAATCTCGGTGTGCTCGTCGAAGACCGGTGGATTCCAGTCGGTTGGATCGGCTATCGCGCAACGGCATTGGACACCGTACTGCTTGCCTTCGTAGCTGCGAGCGTAATACCACCAGTCGCCGCGACGGACCGGTACCGACAGGTCGGTTTCCTTGGTCCTGGCTTTGATCTCATCGAAGATGCGCTGCCGCAACGGCTCGAGCGGGGCGGTCGTCTGATCGGCGTAGTCGTTCTCGGCCTCCAGATAGGCGACCACTTCATGACTCGACTTGTCGCGCAGCCATTCGTATGGATCGTTGAACACGTCACCGTGAAACTCTCTCCGAGAGTCGACACGTTTGGCGATCGGCGGCTGAGGATTATCGGTCATGCGCACGGACCGATCCAGTCGCCGAAGCTCAATCCAGAAATCCGTTCGTAGGCCTCGACATAACGAGCCCTAGTGGCATCGATGACGCTGTCCGGAAGCGGTGGTGGCGGCTTAGAACCTCCGCGATCCCAGCCCGACTCGGGACTGGTCAACCAGTTGCGGACGAACTGTTTGTCGAAGCTGTTCTGCACCTCGCCGACGCGGTAATCGGCCGCCGGCCAGTAGCGCGACGAGTCGGGGGTGAAGATCTCATCGGCCAGCACCAGGACGCCGCGGGCATCGACGCCGAACTCGAATTTGGTGTCGGCGATGATGATTCCCTTTCGGAGCGCGTGGTCAGCGGCCTGGACGTAGGTCTGCAAAGTACGGTCGCGCAATTGGTTGGCGCGGACTCCACCGACCATCTCGATCACCTTCGCGAACGGAATATTCTCGTCGTGTTGTCCCAGTTCAGCTTTCGTCGCGGGGGTGAACAACGGGGTCGCGAACCTGCTGGCCTCGACGAGGCCCGGCGGCAAGGTGATGCCACAGACTTTGCCGGTCTCCTGGTAGTCCAGTAAGCCCGAACCGGTCAAATACCCGCGGGCGACGCACTCCACCGGTGCCATGTCGAGCTCGTGCACCACCAGCGCCCGGCCCAAGACTTCGTCGGGGATCCGCGGATCATCCGGCGGTCCGGCCAGATGGTTGGGCGCCTCGACGAGATCGAAGAAGAACACGCTCATCGCGGTCAAGATGCGTCCCTTATCTGGGATCACACTGTCGAGTACATAGTCGAATGCCGAGATCCGGTCAGTCGCGACGAACAGCAGGTGACCGTCGTCGATGCGATACAACTCGCGGACTTTGCCACTGGCCAGGTGCTGATAGTCGGACAGAGCGGGACGCATCGAGACAGCGTAGCGGTCGCCGTAACGGCGACCTACAGACCGACCCTGTGTTGGGATCGGAGTATGAAATCGCGGTTTGTCCCTTACGCCACCACTCCGGGCCGACTGCTGGCTCAGCTGTTCAGCGACGTCGTCGTCGCCATCTGGACTTTTCTCTGGGTGCTCGTCGGCCTGGCCGTCCACAGCGCGGTGTCGACGATCGCCGATGTGGGTCGGCAGGTTCAAGGCGGCGCTGACGGTGTCGCCGACAGCCTCAAGTCGGCCGGCCAGAGCGCCGAGCACATCCCACTGGTCGGCGGGGCGGTCAGCGAACCGCTGACCGCGGCCAGCAAGGCCGCGCTCGACATCGCCGGCGCCGGCCACAACCTGGATAGCACCGCCAGCTGGCTGGCCGTCGTACTGGCGTTGGCGGTTGCGGCCCCGCCGACGCTCGGGGTGGCGGTGCCGTGGCTGGCGTTACGCATTCGGTTCCTCCGGCGCAAGTTGACCGTGAGCGCGCTGGCCGCCACCCCGGCCGGTGCCCAGCTGCTGGCGTTGCGGGCGTTGGCCAACCGGCCACTGGGCCGGCTCACCGCGGTGTCCCCCGACCCGGTCGGGGCATGGCGTGCAGCGGATCCCCGCGCCATCCATGGCCTTGCGGCCCTCGAATTGCGTTCGGCGGGAATAGCGGTCAGGGCACGTTAGACCAATTCCACCACGAGATGCCGGATACCGGTGTGCCGGTTGCTACGTGTCCATTCCACATCACGCACGACCTGCACGGTTGCGAACCGCGACAGCAGCTCTTCGAACAGCACCCGCAGCTCCAGCCTGGCCAGGTTGGCGCCCAAGCAGTAATGCGCACCCTGGCCGAAACCAAGGTGCGGGTTGGGCTTTCGCTCGATATCGAACTCATCGGCGTCGTCGAATACGCTTGCGTCGCGGTTGGCCGAGCCCTCCCATATCTGCACCTTCTGCCCCGCCGCGATCGACGCGCCGCCGACCGTGACGTCACGGGTAGCCGTGCGCCGCTTGGACGGCGACGGCGACGTCCACCGGACCATCTCCTCGACCGCGGTCGGCAGCGTGTCCAAATCCTCACGCAGCGCGCGTAATTGCTCCGGATGGTTGGCCAGCGCCAGCAGCCCGCCGGCGACCGCGTTACGGGTCGTCTCCGCGCCGGCACTGAACAGCAGGCTGAAGAACAAATACAGCTCGAGGTCGGACATGGCCGGGCCGTCGTCGGCATGGGCCGCGTTTGCGACCACCGACAACATGTCATCGGTGGGCTGGGCACGTTTCGACGCGATCAGCTCCAGCCCGTAGGTGTACATCCGCGAGCCGGCCTCCTCGGCCGACAGCTGCGACAAAGCCGCCTTGCGCGATCCGCCGAAGTCGAACTGCGGTTCGATGGCCTCGAACAACCAATGCCGTTCGGATTCAGGCACTCCCAGCAGAATGCAAATCATCTGCATGGGTAATTCGGCGGCGACGTCCATAACGAAGTCGAACGGCTCGCCGGGCACCACCGCATCCAGCAGCCGACGCGTCCGCCCGCGCAGGTCGTCTTCGACCAGCCCGATCATCCGCGGCGTCAGCCCCGAGCTGACCAGCCGCCGAATCTGCGTATGCCGCGGGTCGTCCATCATGTTGAGCACTTGGCCCGCGATCGACAGATCCTGCAGCAGCGTGCCGCCGAACGGTCGGTCCCCGCCGGTGACCGACGAGAACGTCACCGGATCTTTCAGCACGGCAAGCGTTTCCGCGTAGCTGGCAACGGACCAGAACCCCTCACCGTCTGGCGTGTGCTCGGTCGGGCGGTGCCAGTAGACCGGTGCCTCGCGCCGATGGACGGCGAACAGCTCGTGCGGAAAGCCGTTGGCGAAGTTATCCAGGTCGGTGAAGTCGACCTGCGAGAGCGCCCCGGCCAGAGTCATAGGATGGCACCCGGCGTGTACTTGGCTGCATCGGGATAACGGGTGACCAGCGCATCGACCTCCGCGACCACCGCGTCGACCTGATCGCCGGCCGCGCCGATGAACGCTTTTCGGTCGGCCAGCGCGGCATCGATCGCGGCCCGATCCAGCGGCAGGCGCGGGTCGGCGGCCAGCCGGTCGAGTAGATCCGGCTCGGCGCCTTGCTCGCGCATCGCCAGCGCCGCACCGACAGCATGCTCCTTGATCACCTCGTGCGCCGTTTCCCGGCCCAGTCCCGCGCGCACGGCGGCGATCAACACCTTGGTGGTGGCGAGGAACGGCAGATAGCGGTCCAGCTCCCGCTGAATCACCGCGGGGTAGGCACCGAATTCGTCGAGCACGGTCAGCATGGTCTCGATCTGTCCGTCGACGGCAAAGAAGCTGTCCGGCAAGGTGACTCGGCGCACCACGGAACAGAACACATCACCTTCGTTCCACTGCGCCCCGGCCAACTCGGCGGCCATCGAGGCGTAGCCGCGCAGCACGACCTGGAGCCCGTTGACCCGCTCACAGCTGCGGGTGTTCATCTTGTGCGGCATCGCCGACGAGCCGACCTGTCCGGCAGCGAAGCCCTCGGTGACCAGATCGTGGCCGGCCATCAGCCGGATGGTGTGTGCCAGCGACGACGGGCCGGCGCCCAGCTGAACCAGAGCCGACACCACGTCGTGGTCGAGCGAACGCGGATACACCTGCCCGACGCTGGTCAAAACCGTTGCGAAGCCCAGGAAATCGGCGATGCGCTGTTCGAGGTCAGCCAGCTTCGCCGCGTCGCCACCGAGCAGGTCGAGCATGTCCTGGGCGGTTCCCATCGGACCTTTGATGCCGCGCAACGGGTAACGATCGATCAATTCCCGGAGCCTGGTCAATGCGACGAGAGTCTCCTGCGCTGCCGACGCGAACCGCTTGCCCAGTGTGGTGGCCTGTGCCGCGACGTTGTGACTGCGTCCGGCCATCACCAGATCGCGGTAGCTCGCGGCGCGCTCGGCCATCCGGGACACCACCGCCACGCCGTGCGCGAACACCAACTCTAGCGAGCGGCGAACCTGCAACTGCTCGACATTCTCGGTCAGGTCACGACTGGTCATGCCCTTGTGCACGTGTTCGTGACCGGCCAGCGCGTTGAACTCCTCGATGCGGGCCTTCACGTCGTGGCGCAGCACCCGCTCGCGGGCAGAGATCGACGCCAGGTCGACGTCGTCGAGCACCCGTTCGTAATCGGCGATCGCCGTTGCGGGGACCTCGACGCCCAATTCCGCCTGCGCCCGCAACACCGCCAGCCAGAGCCGCCGCTCGGCGACGATCTTGGCCTCCGGCGACCAGATCGCCACCATGTCCGCGCTGGCGTAGCGGTTGGCCAAGACGTTCGGGATTGTCACAAACACACAGCTTAATGGCGCCGCGCCGGGCACGGATCAGGCACAGTGAGGCTCATGCACTTTGTTGGGCTCGATCTGGCCTGGGGCGAGAAGAACAACACAGGTATCGCCGTCGTCGACGCCGACGGTCGACTGCTGCACGTCGGCGCCGGGCACGACGATGAAAGCATCGAAGCAGCGGTGGAGCCCTACGTCAGCGACGACTGCCTGGTGGCCATCGACGCCCCGTTGATCGTGCGGAACTCAGCTGGGGCCCGGCCGTGCGAGACGGCACTCAACCGCGACTTTCATCCGTTCGAGGCGGGCGCCCATCCGGCGAACACCGAGAACCCCGCGTTCAAGAGTCCTCGCGGCGCGCGGATCGCTAACGCACTCACCCTCGACATGAATCCCGCGTCGACGTCGACACGGCGGGCGATCGAGGTGTATCCGCATCCAGCGACGGTCGCGTTGTTCGGTTTGCAGAAAACCCTCAAATACAAGAAGGGAACCTTCGAGGCACGTCAGCACGAGCTGCTGCACCTGATGACGCTGATCGAAGGCCTCGACAAGGCGTCGCCCCGACTGCGGGTGAACCACAACGTGTCCTGGGTGGAGCTTCGTAAGCGCGTCAAGGCTGCGACCCGGCCGGTACAACTCGACCGGGACGAGGATCCGGTCGACGCGGTGGTGTGCGCGTACGTTGCGCTGTTTTCATATCACCGCCCAGAGGACGTGACGCTGTACGGCGATTTCGCGACCGGTTATATCGTCACGCCGACGCTGCCGCCCGATGCAGCGCCGGCCCGCCGTCGCCGCGCTGTGCCACAGCCGGACAACGACGACCTACGTGCGCAGGTGGCTCACGTCGCAACACTTCTCGACGAAGCGCAGCGCGGCTTGACCGCGATCCGTCGGCAGCTCGGCGGCTAGCCGTCAAGGCCTTCGGATCCGCTGTCAGAGCCCGCAATAGCGCGTTAAAGAGTGGTGTGAATGGCTAATTCGGCTGAAACCGAATCACACCTGCACGGGTCGGCGGTCGAACGGCGCCACCGCATCAATGACATCAATCACAGTCGACCGTGCGAGAGTGCGCGGATCCTGGCGGTCGTCGACCAACGCCGAAACCACTGCGCCATCAACCGTGCAGATCAACGCCGCGACGAGCTCAGGGCGCACCGAGCGTCCCGACCGTTCGATGACCTCGGCCACGGCGTCGACCCGCTGGCGCAGGCTGCGGCGCTGGATTTCCCGTAATCCGGGTAGGCGGGCACAAGCGATGTGGCGCTCGTAGCGCGAAATCAGCTGCTCGGTCAGACGCGTTTCGGATTCGCCGCCGACGAGCAGGTCGACCAGCAGGTCCGCGGTGGTATCGGCGCTGCGCCGCCGACGCGACAGCGTGGCCACCTGCGCACGCAGCTGCGCGACCTCCAGCAACCCGATATGCGCCACCGCGCTGGCGATCAGATCGTCGAGGCTGGAGAAGTAATAGGTGGTCGACGCCAGCGGAAGACCCGCGCGGCGCGCCACGGCGCGGTGCCGGACCGCCTCGAACCCGCCTTCACAAAGCAGCTCGGCGGCCGCGCTGACCAGCGCATACCGTCGACGTTCGCCCTTGGGGGTGACGGCGCCTTTAGGTGGGGCAACCGCCTTCGGCGCGACAGTGGCGGGCGCAGCGACAACGGTCGGTGCGGTGGCAACAGCCGACGCGGCAACGACCTGCTTGGCAGCGACAGCTACCCCGGGAGCAAAGGCTCCCTCGGGAGCCACAGCTGCAGTCACCTAGGACATGGTGCCAGCCAGGCTGGCGCCGTATTGCCCTTTCGAACAAACACCCAGGAGTCGCGCAGCCACGAGGGGACCGAATGCGGCGCTTTAAGATGACCCGCATGCCGGAGATGAGTCGTCGTGCCGTGTTGCGCCTGGGCAGCGGCGCCGCGGCCGGAGCGCTCGGCGTCTATGCGATGGACCGCTTGCTTGCCGGGCGTCCTCCGGTGGCCGCGCCGGTAGTCATGACCGGCACCGGCATTCCGCTAGCGCCGCACCCGCCGCTGGAGCCGGTGCCCGCGCCGACGATGGTGACCGGTTCGTTCGTGTCCGCGGCGCGCGGTGGAGTCGCCACCAACTGGGCCATCGCACGTCCTCCCGGTCAGACCAAACCGCTGCGGCCGGTGATCGCGCTGCACGGCAAGGGCAGCAGCGCGGCCACCGTGATGGAGGGCGGGGTCGAGCAGGGGCTGGCCCAGGCCGTCGCCGCCGGCCTGCCTCCGTTCGCGGTTGTGGCTGTCGACGGTGGCGGAAGCTATTGGCACAAAAGGGCTTCCGGCGAAGACTGCAGCGCGATGGTGTTGAACGAGCTCATCCCGATGCTGGGCGGCCAGGGCCTCGACACCTCCCGGGTCGGGTTTCTGGGCTGGTCGATGGGCGGTTACGGCGCCCTGTTGCTGGGCGGTCGGCTCGGTGCGGGCCGCACCGCGGCGATCTGCGCGGTGAGCCCGGCGCTGTGGATGTCGTCGGGGGCGGCCGCCCCGGGCGCGTTCGACGGCCCTGACGATTTCGCGGCTAACTCGGTGTTCGGAATGCCCGCGCTCGGGTCCATTCCGATCCGGGTGGATTGCGGCAACAGCGATCCGTTCTACAGCGCGACCAAGCAGTTCGTCGCCCAGTTGCCCAGTCCACCGGCGGGCGGGTTTTCTCCGGGTGGCCACGATGCGTCGTTCTGGAGTGCGCAGCTGCCGGCCGAATTGACCTGGATGGCGCCGCTGCTGACTGTGTAGCAGCGCTGTACTTCTCGACCGCAGCCCCTACCAGAAGGCTTACGATATTCGAGACGATAGCGCGCAGTGCGTGCTCTGAGTGCACGGAGGTTACCCGAATTGGCGAGGCAAGCCGTCGCGGACAAGCGGCAGCGACGTGAACGCGGATCGATCAGCGTCGACGAAATCATCAACGGCGCGTTCGACGTCGCCGCGGAAGTCTCGGTCGACGGCTTGAGCATGCCGCTGCTGGCCAAGCATCTCGATGTCGGCGTGACAAGCATCTACTGGTACTTCCGGAAAAAGGACGATCTGCTCAACGCGATGACCGACCGCGCGTTGGGCCAGTACGACTTCGCGACACCCTTTGTCGAGGGCCAAGACTGGCAGGATTCGTTGCGGGATCACGCGCGAAAGATGCGGCAGACGTTTCGGGACAACCCGATCCTGTGCGACCTGATCCTGATCCGTGGCACCTTTGGCCGCGAGGCGACGCTCGCGGCGTTCCAGAAGCTGGAGAAGGCGGTCGCCACCTTGGTCGAGGCGGGCCTGTCACCCGAGGACGCATTCGACACCTACGCCAGCATCTCCGTCCACACCCAGGGAGCGGCAGTCCTGGAACGGCTACAAGACAAATCCGCCGGAGCCGAACCGTATCGTCGCGACGGGAGCCCGGTCATCGACCCCGAGACCATGCCGCTGATCGCCAAGCTGACTGAGAAAGGTCACCGTATCGGCGTCGCCGACGACATCAACTTCGAGTACGGGTTGAATTGCCTTCTCGCTCACGCCAGCCGGCTGATCGAGGAGGGTCGACCGAGCTAGACCTCGATCACGACGGCGCCGCCCTGGCCGCCGCCCGCGCACATCGCCGCCACACCGATTCCGCCGCCGCGACGGCCCAGTTCGTGCACCAGCGTGGTCAGCATCCTCGCGCCGCTGGCGGCGATCGGGTGACCCAGGCTGCATCCGCTGCCGTAGATGTTGACCAGGTCCTCATCCAGTCCGTACTCGCGGCATGCGGCGATCGGCACCGACGCGAACGCCTCGTTGATCTCCCACAGCGTGACATCGCCAGGCGAGAGCCCGGCCCGGTCCAACACCTTGCCGATCACCTTCACCGCGCCCAAACCGGTGTCCTTGGGCTCGACGGCGGCCGACGCCCAGGCCTTGACCGAGCCCAGCACCTTCAGCCCGGCAGATCGGGCGAAGTCCTGCTCGGCCAGGGTCAATGCCGCGGCCGCATCATTGGTTCCGCTGCTGTTGCCAGCCGTGATGGAGAACCCCTCGATCTCCGGGTGCAGCACCTTCAGCGACGCGAGCTTCTCGAGGCTGGTTTCGCGACGCGGATGTTCATCCACGCTGAACTCCACCAGCGCGTCGTCGAGACCCTTGATCTTCAGCGGGACGATCTCGTCCACGAAGGCGCCGCTGTCAATCGCCGCGATCGCACGCTGGTGTGAACGAAATGCCCACGCATCCATCTCTTCGCGGCTGATCCCGACGGCCTGCGCGGTGTTCCACCCGACGGTGATCGACATATCGCGGCCCGGGGCATCGGGGGTTTCCACATGGGTCGGCGGAATCCACCGCTCCTCGAATTCCAGGGTCGGCCCGGGAATGCGCCAGTTCATCATCGGCGTCATCGACAGCGACTGCACACCACCACCGACGACGACCTTCTCGGCTCCGGCGCCGATCTGTGCTGCCGCGTTGGAGACGGCGGTGAGGCTACCCGCGCAGTGCCGGTTGACCGCCTGACCGGGAACCGATGTCATGCCGGATGCCGACGCGGCATAGCGGGCCATGTCGCCCCCGCCGTAGTGAGATTCGGCGAAGATCACGTCGTCGATATCGGCGACGTCCACCCCGGACCGCCGGACGGCTTCTTGCAGGATGGTGGTCGCGAGGAACTCGGGCGTGGTGTTGACCAGCGAGCCCTTGAACGACGTCCCGATGGCGGTCCGAACTGCGCTGACGATGACGGGCTTGGGCATGTGGATCAACCTTTGTTTGGGTGCTTAGGGTTACAAACTAGGCCAGAAGCGTAAATGGTATCAGCTACCGTTGCTCCGACGATATCGGGTGGTTGCCGACGCCAGAGCACGCTGAAAGACTGTGCCGGTGCAGCCGTTCGGATGGGAACTGCCTTACCCGTGGCCGCGAAAGCCGGTGCTGGCGACGAACGTGGTCTGCACCTCGCAACCGCTTGCGGCCCAGGCCGGGCTTCGGATGCTCGGCGACGGCGGCAGCGCGGTCGATGCGGCCATCGCCACCGCGATTGCGTTGACAGTGGTCGAGCCGGTCTCCAACGGGATCGGGTCCGACGCTTTCGCCATCGTTTGGGACGGACGGGAACTGCACGGGCTGAACGCCTCGGGCCGCTCACCCGCAGCGTGGACGCCGGAGTATTTCGGCGGCAAGGGCGTTCCTCCGCTCGGCTGGAATTCCGTCACGGTTCCCGGTGCGGTATCGGCGTGGGTCGAGTTGCACGCCAAATTCGGGCGGCTCCCCTTCGAGCGGCTCTTCGAGCCGGCAATCTTCTACGCCCGCAACGGCTTTCTGCTGTCGCCGACCATCGCGGACCAGTGGGCGGCCCAAGTGCGGCTTTTCGAGTCGCAGCCGGGATTCGCCGAAGCCTTCATGCCTGACGGCCGAGCGCCGACTCCGGGCGAGCTGGTCAGGTTGGCTGACCACGCCGTCACGCTCGAGGCGATCGCCGCGACCCAAGGCGAGACGTTCTACCGCGGAGAACTGGCGGCCAAACTCGAAGCCCACTCGTCAGCCCACGGCGGCGCCATGCAGGCCAGCGATCTGGCGGCGCATCACGCTGACTGGGTCGGCACGATCTCTGGGGATTACCGCGGGTACACGGTGCACGAGATACCGCCCAACGGGCAGGGCATCGTCGCCCTGATCGCGCTCGGCATTCTCGAACACTTCGACATGGCTGCGCTTCCAGTGGATTCCGCCGACGCCGTACATCTGCAGATCGAGGCGGTGAAGCTCGCGTTCGCTGACGCGCAGGCCTACGTGTCCGACATCGACCACATGACGGTGAGCCCGCAGAGTCTCCTCGATGCGGATTACCTGCGCGAGCGCGCGACGCTGATCGATCGGGACCGGGCCAGGCCTGCCTCTGCCGGCACACCACGCGGGGGCACGGTGTATCTCACCGCCGCGGACGCCTCGGGAATCATGGTGTCGATGATCCAGTCGAACTACATGGGTTTCGGCTCAGGCGTCGTGGTGCCCGGCACCGGGATCGCACTACAAAACCGAGGCGCGGATTTTGCTGTGCAACAAGGGCATCCAAACCAGGTAGGACCGGGTAAGCGGCCGTACCACACCATCATCCCCGGTTTTCTGACCAAGGACGGCACTCCGGTGATGAGCTTCGGGGTGATGGGCGGCCCCATGCAACCCCAGGGTCACGTGCAGGTGGTGGGGCGCATCGTCGACCACGGCCAGAATCCGCAGGCGGCCTGTGACGGCCCGCGGTTCCGCTGGGCGCATGGCCTTCAGGTGTGTTGCGAGCCAGGCTTTCAGCCGTCGACGCTGGACGAACTTCAGCGACGGGGCCATCAATTGGTCACCACCGACGACTACAACCAGTTCGGCAGTTGCCAGGCGATCTGGCGGCTCGACGACGGGTACCTGGCGGTCAGCGACCCTCGCCGCGACGGCCAGGCAGCCGGCTTCTAGATACGGATCTCGCCCTCGGCAGCCGCCAGGCCGATGTCGGTGCGAAAGTGGCTTCCGGGCAACCGAATTGATCCGAGGATCTCGTAGGCGGCTGAGCGGGCCGCGGCCAAATCGGGTCCGGTACCCACCACCGACAGGACGCGGCCGCCCGAGGACACGATCGCGCCGTCGTCGCGTCGAGCTGTTCCGGCGTGCAGAACGCCGTTACTCTCCGAGCCGACGATCGCGTCACCAACCCGTGGCTTGCCCGGATAGTTCTCCGCGGCAAGCACCACCGTCACGGCGGCGCCGTCGCGCCACTTCAACTCACCTAGGCTTGCCAGCGTGCCGGTCGCAGCGGCGTTGAGCAGCTGGCCAAGTGGCGACTCGAGCAGCGCGAGCACCGACTGTGTCTCCGGATCGCCGAATCGGCAGTTGAATTCGATGACGGCAGGCCCATTGGCGGTGATGGCCAGCCCGGCATACAGCAGTCCGGAGAAACTGCTGCCGCGCCGGACCATCTCGGCGGCAACGGGTTCCACGATCGTGCTGACCATGGCGCGGTAGACGTCGGCCGGTAGCCACGGCAGCGGCGCGTAAGCGCCCATCCCTCCGGTGTTAGGTCCGGTGTTGCCAACGCCGACGCGTTTGAAATCCTGCGCCGCCAGCAGCGGCACCACGGTCTCGCCGTCGACGACGCAGAACAAGGACACCTCGGGGCCGTCGAGGAAAGACTCCAGCAGCACCGGATGCCCCGATTCGAGCAGTGCCGCGGCATGAGCGCGTGCCACGTCACGGTCCGGCGTGACCACCACACCTTTGCCGGCGGCCAACCGATCGTCTTTCACCACCCAGGCGCGGTCTCCGGCCGGCGGCCCGAACCTGTCCAGCGCGGCGTCCAAAACTGCTGGGCTGTCGACGATCTCGCTGGAAGCGGTACGCACACCGGCGGCCGCCATCACGTCTTTGGCGAAGGCCTTGGATCCTTCGATTTCGGCCGCCGCCTTGCTGGGCCCGAAGCAGGCAATGCCGGCCTCGCGCACGGCGTCGGCCACACCGAGTACCAACGGAACCTCGGGGCCGATGACCACCAGGTCGGCCCGGATCTCGCGGGCCAGGGCAACGACGTCGTCGCCCGAGGTGATATCGACGTCGTGCTGGTCGGCTATTGCCGCCGTGCCGGCATTGCCGGGAGCGATGGCCACCGCCTCGACCTGTGGATCGGCACGTAACGCCAGCACGAGGGCATGTTCGCGGGCACCGGAGCCGACCACCAGAACGCGCACGAAATGTCACTCTAGCGGGGTGACGATGCGCGCCGTTACACGACAGTCAGATGATTTTTTCGAGCAGGTTTTTCAGTTCCTTCTGCTGCGCGGCGGTGAGACGCCCGAGACGCTTGGTGAACTCTTCGGACAGCGCCGACATGCCGCCCGCGGCGGCTTTGCGCCCGTTCGCGGTGAGTAGCAGGCGATGGCGCCGCAGATCGGCAGGATCGATCTCGCGACGCACAAAGCCCGCCGCCTCCAGCCGTTTGAGGTACACGGTGACCGTTGCCTTGGGCATGTTCAGTGTCGTCGCCAGCTCTGCTGGGTAGGGGTGCTCATCGATCTCGGCGAGCAGGAACAACTCCTTCGACTCCAGGCCCAGTGAGCAGATCTCATCCTCGGCGCAGGAGATGACCGACAACAGCACCCGGTAATTCAGGGACCAGATCTTGGCCGCATCAACCGCAGTCATCGACTTGCCAGATCGTTCAACTATGAACTAGTTTAGATGTGAACAAACGCATGATCGAACAATCTACCAGAAAGCCGCCATTATGCCTCTGGATCAATACCTGACACTCGGACGGTCCGGCCTGCGCGTCAGCCCCCTGTGCCTGGGCGCCATGACATTCGGCGAAGACCTCGGCTGGGGTACCAGTGTCGAAGAGTCTCAACAGATCATCGATCGGTACACCGAACTCGGCGGAAACTTCATCGACACCGCCAACTTCTACACCCGGAGCCACTCCGAGAAGATCCTCGGCGACCACATCGGCCGCCACGCCGCTCGACGCGACCGGCTGGTGATCGCGACCAAGTTCAGCGGCAACTTGTATCCGGGCGATCCCAACGGTGGCGGCTCGGGCCGCAAATCATTGATCAACGCCTGCGAAAACTCGCTGCGGCGGTTGCAGACCGACTACATCGACCTGTACTGGCTGCACATCTGGGACGCCAACACCCCGATCGAGGAAACGATGGCCGCACTCGACGATCTCGTTGCGGCCGGCAAGGTTCGCTACATCGGTGTCTCGGACACACCTGCGTGGAAGATCGTGGAGGCCAACCTGATTGCCCGTTTCCACGGTTGGTCCAGTTTCATCGGCCTGCAGGTCGAGTACTCGTTGCTCGAACGCGCGATCGAGCAAGAACTGGTGCCGATGGCGAGTGAATTCGGCCTCGGCATCACGCCCTGGTCGCCGCTGAAGAGCGGCGTGCTCAGCGGCAAGTACACCCGCGCCAACAGCGGTACGCACAATGCCGATCGCGGAGCGATGGTCGATGCCTTCCTCAACGACAAGACTTACGCGCTGATCGACGAATTGGAGGCCATCGCCGGAGCGCATCAGACCAACGTCGCCAGCGTGGCGCTGGCCTGGGTTCACGCACAATCCGGGGTCTCATCGGTCATCATCGGCGCGCGCCGGCTTTCGCAGCTCGACGACAACATCCGGGCCGTCGATGTGAATCTCACCGCCGACGAACTGGACCGGCTCGATGCGCTCACCAAACCCAGGCTCGGATTCCCGAACAACATGTTGGAGATGGCGCCGGGCATTCTCAACGGCGGGACGTCGGTCAACGGTGCATCTGCCCCGACGTCGGAGTATGTGATGCCGAAAGGCGCTCAGCCGTACTGAGATTGACGGTCAGCCGAGGCGTCCTGCAACCCTTCGATGGCGATCGTTCCTCATCGTCGGGTACCGGCAGCTGGTTACGCGATTTGCCGGTGCGGCCACCGGCGCTGACTTACAGTCGAGTGCATGGCGGCTGCCAGCAAACAGATAGCGGACGAGTTGTCGGGTCCGACTGAAGTCGAGTTCCTCTCCGCCGGCACGCGTTGCGTGGGCTGGCTATATCGCCCGAGCGGTACCGAAGCCGCTGTTCCCTGTGTGGTGATGGCCCACGGCTTTGGGCTCACTTACGCCGACGGCCTGTGCCGTTACGCCGAGGCACTGGCAACTGCCGGCGTCGCCGTGCTCGCCTATGACCACCGTTACCTCGGTGCGTCGGAAGGTGAACCGCGCCAGCGGGTTCGCATATCTGAGCAGCTCGAGGACCGCTTGTCAGCGATCGCTTTTGTCCGCGGTCTCGACGGAATCGACCCCGACAACGTGATCGTCTGGGGCTACTCACTCAGCGGCGGGACCGCCATCGAGGCCGTTGCTGCGGACAAGCGAATAGCGGGTGCGATCCTGCTCTGCCCGTTCGCCGACGGCCGTTGGCGGTGTAATCGCAGCGCGAGAACGCAACCACGCAACACATTGTGGACGATGGGGCAGGCGATCAGGGACGCGACGATCCCAGTGTCCGCGGAGCCCGGCAGCCGGGGTGGGCTGACTTTTCCCGGTGAGTACGCCGGATTCACCAAAGCCGTCGGCCCCGGTTGGCGCAATGAAGTGCACGCCGGCATGGCCCTAACCTTGGCCTTCTGGCGACCCGTTACTCAGGCACGAAAGCTCAACTGTCCGATCCTGCTTCAGTCTGGTCAGCGCGACCTATCGGTATCCGCCAAGGCAATCAACCAGCTCGCGCAACGGGCGCCGCATGCAGTGCTCAAGCGCTACGATATCGACCACTTTCAGCCGTTCTGCGGCGACCACCACGCACAGATCGCCGCGGACCAGGTGGCGTGGTTGAAGTCGTTGCAAAAAGCCGTTCGATGATGCCTGAAGGCTTTCAGCCGTACTGAGATTGACGGCCCTATTCGCCCGAGTGCATCTTGAGCGCGCCCTCGACGTTGGCCTTCTTGTCCTCGCCGGCACCCTTCGCCGCGGCCTTCTTCCGCTTCGCCACGACGCTGTCGACCGCGCCGTTGAGCGCTGAACCCAGGGGAAAGCCAAGATAGTGGGTGAGGAAGACCGCCATCTCCTTGAGTTCGGTCTCGGTGAGTTCCTCGTTGAGTAGCGCCGCGTTGATCTGGATCTCGGCCAAGTCGCGTTTGCCGACTGCGGTCACCGCGGTCAGCGTCATGATGCGCTTGTCGCGCATAGACAATCCCGGTCGGCTCCAGATCGTGCCGAACAGGTGATCGACCGTCAGATCGAAATACGGGTCGCCCTCGATGTTGGGCATCTCCCAGCCGTATACCTCGTTCATCTTCGCGAGGCCCTTGCTCCGCAACTCGTCCATCACGCCTCTTTCTCTGTGTGCGGCAACCCGAGTCCCGCTGCCAACCGCTGGTAGGCCAGCTGGGCGAGCGGCAGATCGACCGAGACGGACTCACCCAACGCCAACGCCAGGCTCAGATCCTTCTCGCCCAGCTCGCGGGCGTGCAGGAATGATTGGTACAGGAAGTTGTCCGGGTCCAGGTCATTCATGTTGTCGCGCACCATGATCGCCCCCGGGCCGCTCGTGAGGGCGTCAGTGTGACGCACCACCCGTCCGAGCGCCTGCAGATCCAGCCCGGCCGCCTCGGCGAGTTTCATGGCCTCGCATGCCGCAGCGTAGGAGGTGAACGTCAACATGTTGCGGGCCAACTTCATTCGGGTGCCCGCGCCCGGCTCGCCAGCGTGGATGACGACCGCCGCCCAGTGTTTGAACGCCGGCTTGATCCGCTCGTAGACCTCGCGGTCGGCGCCCACCATGGTCGCGAGCTCGCCTTTCGCGGCAGCGGCCGCGCCGCCACTGACGGGCGCGTCGACGATGTGTATGCCCTGCTGTTTGAGTTCGCCGGCAAGTTCGGCTGCCGTCGTGTCGCTGATGGTCGAGTGGATCGCGATGACCGTTGAGGGCTTGACGTGTGGCGCCAGCTCACCGACCACCTCACGCACCTGCACGTCGTCGAGCACGGTGATGTGGATGATGTCCGCGGCGGCCACATCGGCGATGCTGTCGGCCAGGCTGGCGCCCTTCTCGGCCAGCGGCGTCATAGCCTCGGCGCGGATGTCGTAAACGGTTACACCACCCGGCCATTCGGTCATCTTGGTGGCCATCGGGGCACCCATGTTGCCCAGGCCGATGTAGCCGAGCGTCGGACTGTCGCTCATGACCGAATAACCTGCCCGCCGTCGACATTGAAGATCTGTCCGGTGATCCAGGACGCCTCATCGGACAACAGGAACAAACACATGCCAACCAGATCCTCTGGTGTACCCATCCGGGAGAGTGGGAGCCCCTTGACGATGTCCTGAACGATCTCCTGCGGCGTGGTGGTCCGGTTGGCCTCGGTGTCGATGGGCCCGGGTGCTATCGCATTGATCCGGATGTTCTGACCGCCCAACTCGGTGGCCAGCTGCTGGGTGAGGCCGTTGACGCCGACTTTGGCCAGGCCGTAGAAGTTCGAGTACAGCCACGCCGCAGTGGATGACTGGTTGACGATCGCACCACCGCCGCGCTTGGCCATCTTCTTGTACACCGCGCGGGTACACCACAGTGCGCCGTCAAGATTGACGCTCATGAACTTCTTGTAGTACTCGGGGTCGACGGTGAGCAGGAAGTCGAGCTTCATGCCACCGAAGATCGCGGCGTTGTTCACCAGGTAGTCGATGCCGCCGAACTCGGACAGCGTGCGGTCGGCCATTTCCTTGGCCGACGCGGGGTCGGAGACGTCGACCGGAATGCTGATCGCGGTTCCGCCGTCGGCGACGATTTGCTTGGCCACCCCCTGCGCCGCTTCGGCATTGATGTCGGCGACGACGACCGCCGCACCCTCCCGCGCCAGCGCCTCGGCGTAGGCCTGGCCGATGCCGCCGCCGGACCCCGTGACGATGGCGACCTTGTTGTCAAACCGCATGTTTTCCTCTCGAGGACGTGACTAGACCGCGGTCGCGATGGTTTTGATTTCCAGGTATTCCTCGAAACCGGCCAGACCCATCTCGCGCCCGTTGCCGGACTGCTTGTACCCGCCGAAGGGCGCGTCCGCGGAATACCAGACGCCACCGTTGACGTTGACGGTGCCCACTCGCATTCCCGCCGCGAACTTGGCGGCTCGCTCCGGATCAGCACTGAACACGGTGCCCGACAACCCATATGGCGAATCGTTGGCGATACGAAGGGCGTCGGCGTCCCCGTCGTGGGCGATCACGGTGAGCACCGGCCCGAAGATCTCCTCGCGGGCGGGTCTGGCGTCGTTGTCCAGTCCGGCGATCACGGTGGGCTCGATGAAGAACCCGGTGTCCCGGTCGGCCGGTCGGCCGCCGCCGCAGGCGAACGTTCCGCCCTCCGCGATCGCCAGGTCGAGGTAGCTCTGCACCCGGTCGCGCTGCCGCGCCGAAATGACTGGCCCGCACACGGTTCCGGGCTTGTTGGGGTCGCCCGGCTTGATCGAGCCCATGGTGCCTGCCGCGATCGCCACGGCCTCGTCGTATTTGGCCCGCGGCACGACGAGCCGGGTGGTGATCGCGCAACCTTGCCCGGCGTGCATGGACGCGGTAAAGGCCGATACCGAGCACGCGCCGTTCAGATCCGCGTCGTCGAGCACGACGAAGGCCGACTTGCCGCCCAGTTCCAGGAACACCTTCTTGAGCGTCACGGCCGCGTCGCTCATCACGCTGCGGCCGGTGGCCGTCGAGCCGGTGAACGAAACCATCTCCACCCGAGGGTCTTTGGCCAACAGCGCCCCCACGCTGTGGTCGCTGGAAGTGACGATGTTGACGACGCCCGGCGGAAAATCGGTGTGCTCGGTGATGATCTCACCGAGCACACCCGCACACCACGGCGTGTCCGGCGCGGGCTTCAGCACGACCGTGTTGCCGGCGGCGAGCGCGGGACCCAGCTTGGCCAGATTGATCTGATGCGGGAAGTTCCACGGGGTGATCGCGCCAACCACGCCGACGGCCTCACGCGCAACGGTTCGGCGGGTGGGGATCCCCATCGGCGATGCCTCACCGAGGTCGGAGTTCCACCGGTAGTTCTCGGCGGTGTCGGCCGCGAA
>Ga0209113_1000052_pt1 | contig 24042 bp, 23 predicted proteins | sample TexAe_RefH0_O1_FD_187951 | JGI IMG/M metagenome (GOLD analysis project Ga0209113, IMG submission 187951) | Forest soil microbial communities from Davy Crockett National Forest, Groveton, Texas, USA - Texas A ecozone_RefH0_O1 (SPAdes) (version 2) | ecosystem: Environmental > Terrestrial > Soil >... | reverse complement strand
GGGTGCTGGTGCATCCGCGCCCGCGGGTATCGGTGCTCGCGGTGGGCGGCGAGCTGGTCGACATCTCGCGCACGCCCGGCAACGGACAGGTCTACGACGTCAACTCCTACGCGTTGGCGGCCGCCGCGCGCGACGCGGGCGCGGAGGTGAACCGGGTCGGCATCGTCAGCAGCGACCCGCGAGAACTCGGCGAAGTCGTTGAGGGACAGGTCAATCGGGCCGAGATCGTAGTGATCGCCGGCGCGGTCGGCGGCGCGGCGGCCGAGGCCGTGCGGTCGGTGCTCGCCAAGCTCGGCGAAATGGAAGTCACCCGCGTCGCCATGCATCCCGGCTCCGTGCAGGGCTTCGGGCAGTTGGGCCGCGACGGTGTGCCGACTTTTCTGCTGCCCGCCAACCCGGTCAGCGCGCTGGTGGTGTTCGAAGTGATGGTCCGGCCGCTGATCCGGTTGTCCTTGGGGAAGCGACAGCCGATGCGCCGGGTCGTGCAGGCTCGCACGCTGTCGCCGATCACCTCGATCGCCGGCCGCAAAGGGTTCCTGCGCGGACAGTTGATGCGCGATCAGGACACCGGCGAGTATCTGGTGCAGGCGTTGGGTGGGGCGCCGGGCGCCTCGTCGCACCTGCTGGCGACGCTGGCTGAGGCGAACTGTCTGGTCATGATTCCGCGCGATGCAGAGCAGATCCGCACCGGCGAGGTGGTCGAAGTCGCGTTTCTCGCTCAGCGCGGCTGAAAGGCCTGGTGGCATCGGCTCGTGAACCTGTTCAGCTCCAGCTCCCAGCACCCCGGCTGGCCGACTTCGGTCGGACCGTTGCGGGTCGCCGCCGGCACGATCCGGCTGCGCCCGGTGCGCCTGCGCGACGCCTCGAAATGGAGTCGCGCGAGGCTGGCTGATCGGCAGCATCTGGAGCCGTGGGAACCCAGTACCGAAGCTGATTGGACTGCGCGACACTCGGTTTCGACGTGGCCGGCGGTGTGCTCGAGCTTGCGCGCGGAGGCGCGCAATGGCCGGATGCTGCCGTATGTGATCGAGCTGAACGGCGAGTTCTGCGGGCAGCTGACGGTCGGGAACGTCACGCATGGCGCGTTGCGCTCGGCCTGGATCGGCTACTGGGTCTCCAGTTCGGTGACCGGCGGCGGCGTCGCCACCGGAGCCTTGGCGCTGGGTCTAGATCACTGCTTCGGCCCGGTCAGGTTGCATCGCGTGGAAGCCACCGTCCGGCCGGAGAATGCGGCCAGTCGGGCAGTGCTGGCAAAGGTCGGGTTTCGCGAGGAGGGGTTGCTGCGCCGCTACCTCCAGGTTGACGGCGGCTGGCGCGATCACCTCCTGGTCGGCCTGACGGTCGAGGAGGTCTACGGGACGGTGACGTCGGCCCTGGTGCGCGACGGGCACGCCGGCTGGGCGTAGTCCCAGTAGTCCGACCGAATTGCGCGGCGTGTCGTGTTACCAACGTGACTTTTGTGACTAATGATGCTTGTCAGAGGTAAATTACAGATGTGTAATTGATCTGAGCGTGCCTCGGCCGGTAGCGCCGGCCACCGGTTAAGTCTTGCGGGAAAGGAGCGGGTCGCTATGCCAAGCATCCCGCAGTCGTTGTTGTGGATATCGCTCGTAGTGCTCTGGCTGTTCGTGCTGGTCCCCATGCTGGTCAGCAAGCGCGACGCAGTGCGGCGCACCAGCGACGTGGCGTTGGCGACCCGCGTCCTCAACAGCGCCAGGGCCGCCCGGCTGATCAAGCGCGGTGGCCCGGCGGCAGGTCATCGCAGCGACCCCGACTGGCAACCCGAGGAAGACGAATACGACGACGACCTTGACGACGTCGACGACGAGACCGAGGACGCCTCGCCGTCGCGTGTCGTGACGGTTTCAGCGGCTGCGGTCGAGGAGACAGCTCCCGACCATCTCGACTTCGATGCGGTCGACCCCGACCCCGAAGTGTTGCCGGTGAGCGCAAGCGCTGAAGTCCACGAAGAGACCGTGGCGGAAACGGACACCGAGGTCAATCTCGAAGTCGAGTACGACGACGAGGGCGAAGCGTTCGATGACGACGCCGATCAGTACGAATACATCGACGACACGTCAGGCATATCGATCGGCGCGGAGCCGCTGAGGACCGCCACTCCGGCGTTCGACCGGCGGTATCGCTATGACGCGGACAAGGCCGCCGCGGCCGCCGCCCGCAAATACGCCGCTCGCAAGCGGGTACTGATGGTCATGGCGCTGACATTGGTCCTCTCGGCGGCGACGGCCTTCCTGCTGACGTCCACGGCGTGGTGGTTCGTCGGCACCGTGTCCGCGGCGACCGTGCTCTACCTGGGCTACCTGCGCAGGCAGACCCGGATCGAGGAGCGGGTGCAACGCCGCCGGATGCAGCGGATGGCACGCTCGCAGCTCGGTGTGGAGAACACCTACGACCGCGAATACGACGTTGTCCCGTCCCGGTTGCGACGGCCCGGCGCCGTGGTGCTGGAGATCGACGACGAAGACCCGATCTTCGAGCATCTCGACTACGCGCCCTACGCCGACCAGCGTTACGACTGGGACAGGGTCTTGCCGCGCGCGGTGGGCCAGTAGCAGTTCGGCGAGGCAAGCCGCGACTGGTAGCCTGATCTACCGGTCAGGGGCTATAGCGCAGTTGGTAGCGCGTCTCGTTCGCATCGAGAAGGTCAGGGGTTCGATTCCCCTTAGCTCCACAGAGTTTGAACAGGTCAGGGCGTTTTTTGGCCCGTTAACGACGTGCCGCCGTCCGCAGAGCGTCCGCAGTAACTTGGATCGCCATGTTCAGACGGTCCGCAACCGCGTCGAGGTCTTCGTCGTGGCCGGCGTTCTGGCGAGCTTGGCCGAACTTGAGTTGGAGTTGGGCCGCGAGCGTCGCACCGCAGCCCGCGAAGCACGTCGGGCACGCGGTCAAGCAATCGGACGCCCGAAGGCATTGGATACTTCGAAAGCTGCTCTGGCGCAGCGGATGCACGCCACTGGCGAATCCGCCTCGACCATCGCCGCCGCGTTGGGCGTAAGTCGCGCAACGGTTTATCGGGTCTTGGCCGAGGAAGCGAGCTGATCGGTTCGCACGCGGGACAGGGCGAGGGGCATGGCCCCCACGCCGCCAGGACTCCCCGACGCCGGGACGGGGCACCCAACAAACTTCGACGCTTGTTTCGCCCCGCCGGGACCACTCACGGGCTAGCTTGACGAAACCGGAGATGGAAAGCCTCGTTGGGGAGGTTCGAAGATGGCTGTTCAACGCCACTGCGCGAACCGCACGAGGCCGTCACATTGGATGGTGGAATGCCGGCGTCGTGTGATCGGCTGGGGCAGCAGTGCCGGCGCTGCTCTTACTTTCACCATCGGTCCGCTTGCCGCCATCCCCGCGGCTCATGCTGACGGCCTGGATGTCATCGTCGACCCGATCATCAACGCCGTGACAGGTGTGGACGTGTTGGCAAGTCTCGACTCCGCTGCGAGCGTGGATCTCGGTGGCCTAGGCGGTAGCGCGCTCGATCAATGGTTAACGCTGCCAACAGATTCGGTCGCCGGTATTGGTACGGCTACCGGCGCGGCTGAGGGCGCTGCAGCATCGTCGGATCCCGCAGCGGGGTTCGACGCGGCGTTCTTGCAGGCCATTCATACCGATGAGCAGAACTGGATCAACAGCCCCCTAGGCGAATCCATCGACAACACGATCAATAAAGATTTCGGTGAATATCTGATCGGCAACGGCGCCAACGGAATTGGTGGCGGCACGTTGGCCGAAGCCACCGGTGGTAACGGTGGCCTGCTCTTCGGTGACGGCGGTAGCGGCGCCACCGACGCGGCGGGTCAGGGTGGTGCAGGCGGGGACGCGGGACTTTTCGGTAACGGCGGCGATGGCGGCGTTGGGATCAACGACGGCGCCGGCGGAGACGGCGGCGACGCCGGATTGGTCGGCAATGGCGGAGCGGGCGGTGCGGGCGGGGATGGCGCCGACGCGACCCTTGCCGGCGATAACGGCGGAGCGGGAGGTGCCGGCGGAGCGGGCGGTCACGGCGGCGTGGCGGCCGGCGACGGCGGTAATGGCGGCGCTGGCGGCGCTGGTGGTGACGGTGGTGCTGTCAGCGGCGGGACCATCAACTCGGGCGACAACGGTGGGGCAGGCGGAGCGGGGGGCGCCGGCGGCAGGGCTGCTGGGGTCCTCGGCGATGCCGGAGACGGAGGGGCCGGCGGCGCTGGTGGTGACGGTGGTGCGGTCAGCGGCGGCAGCACCGTCTACTCCGGTGACATCGGCGGTGCCGGCGGGCGGGGTGGCGATGGGGGCATAGGCAACGGCATCGGCAGCGGCGGCAGCGGCGGTCTCGGCGGCAGCGGCGGTGACGCCGGGACGGTTACCGACAGCACCCTCTACTCAGGCGACACCGGCGGGGCGGGTGGGGCCGGAGGCGCCGCCAGTCTTGACACGCTGATCGGTCCCGGCGGCGACGGAGGTAACGGCGGCGGCGGCGGCGACGCGGGAGCGGTCAGCAACAGCATCGTCGGCTCGGGCGACGCCGGCGGCACCGGCGGCGACGGTGGTGCCGGCGGCTCTGGCGGGACGATCGGCACCGGCGGCAGCGGCGGACAGGGCGGTACCGGTGGAGCCGCCGGGGCCGTCACCAACCGCTCCGACATCACCTACACCGGCGACGTCGGCGGCGACGGCGGGACCGGCGGCAACGGGGCGATCGGCGGCTTCGTTGGCGACGGCGGCAGCGCAGGCAACGGCGGGGCAGGTGGTGACGGTGGTGCGGTCACCGACAGCACCGTCTCTGCCGGCGACGACGGCGGCACCGGCGGTAACGGCGGGGTCGGCGGGCAGGCGGCATATGCCAGTGCCGCGGCCGGCGGAGGTGGCGGCGGGGCAGGCGGTGACAGCGGTGCGGTCACCGACAGCACCCTCACCACCGGCGATGACGGCGGGACCGGCGGAGCCGGCGGTGCCGGCGGTAACAACGCCGATGGCCTCGCTGGTGATGGTGGTGTCGGCGGCGACGGCGGTACCAGCGGGACGGTGACCGACAGCACCGTCGGCACGGGCGATAACGGCGGAGCGGGCGGAGGGGGCGGAGCCGCCGGGCTTTCCAGTAGCAGTGGGGGTGCCGGCGGGGCAGGCGGCGACGGTGGCAACAGCGGCGACGTCATCGCCAGCACGGTAGGCATCGGCGACAACGGCGGTACCGGCGGCGCGGGCAGCGATGGCGCGGCGGCCGGGTATCTCGGCGACGGTGGGGCCGGGGGAGCCGGTGGCGACGGCGGCGACGGCGGGGCCGTGAATCAATCGAGCACCGTCTCCGTCGGCGACCATGGCGGCGCCGGTGGAGCGGGCGGGGACGGCCGCGAGGGCGGGGCGGTCGCTGGCGACGGCGGGGCCGGCGGGGCCGGCGGGGCCGGAGGTGACGGCGGGGCCGTGAGTCAATCGAGCACCGTCACCACGGGCGACGTCGGTGGTGCGGGCGGTGCCGGCGGCAGTGGCAGCAGCGCCTACGTCTTCGGCATTGGCGGCGACGGCGGCAGCGGCGGGTCCGGTGGAACTGGTGGAATCATCACCGACAGCATCGTGGGCACGGGTGATAGCGGCGGCGCCGGCGGTGACGGCGGCGCTGGTGGTGCCGGCATCGAGGCCTACCAAGGCGGAGCCGGTGGCGCTGGTGGTGGCGGTGGGTCAGCTGGGACCGTCACCGACAGCACCCTGACGACCGGCGACGTCGGTGGTGCCGGTGGCGCCGGCGGCGCCGGCGGCGGTGTCAACTTTGGCACCGGAGGGGCCGGCGGTGACGGCGGCGCTGGCGGCACGTCTGGAACTGTGACCGGCAGCGACGTCACAGCCGGCAACGACGGCGGACCCGGTGGAACAGGTGGCGACGGTGGCCAGAGCTTCACCTTCGGAAACGGCGCCGCAGGCGGCATCGGCGGCGCAGGCGGCAACGCGGCAACGGTGCACAGCAGCACACTCACCACAGGTGGACACGGCGGCGACGGCGGAAACGGCGGAAACGGTGCTCCTGCCGGGGTGATTGGCGGCTCCGGCGGTGCCGGCGGCCCAGGCGGCATTGGCGGAACCGGTCCGGTCGCCGACGGCGCCACCGGTCAAACCGGTCGGCCCGGCTAGCTCGGTGCGCCTTCCGCGACGCGTTTGAGCGCGTCCAAGGTCTTGCGGATGTTGATTCGCTGGAACTCTGGAAACGATTTGCCCGAGGTAACGACCCGGTCAAAGACCGCGACCAGCGGATCAGGCCACGACGTCCTGTCGTCGCTCCACGTTTCGGTGACCTTGGTCTTGCCGGAGGCTGTCGGCTGGAATCGGTACTCCCACGATGCGTTCGCCGCACGCACACGAGGCTTCTTCACACCAATCGTGTGGACCCTGAAGGCAAAGCGCCGCCCGGGGTCGGCAGCGGTGACGGTGCAACGAGTAGTCCACGCGGCCCGGCCTCGCTTATTGCGACCTTCGAACCTCATACCGACGAAAGCCGCCCCGTCTTCCGCGGGATTCAACACTGTTGCTCCGCGGTTCTCCGGACTCCAATCCGGCATCCGCGTGGGGTCACTGATCAACGAGTAGAGCTCGTCTGCGCCCATGTCGATGTCTACGGTGTCTGAGACGGTCAGGATCCGCGCCATTCAAAGGCCTCCGACTGATGTTGGGGTTTCGATCGTCAACCCACCGGCCAGGAGGGTACCCAAGCGCGCCAAAGCTTAGGCCAAGCGTTGAAGGGCCGAATTCATACCCTGGCGGGTCCCGGTGAGAAACGTCTGGGCAGTCTGAGGAAAGCGGCGATCAGGAAGCACAACGCTCCGACGAACGTCCCCAGCTGGGCAAGCCGTGCGTCTTCCGTAATTCCTGCCTTGGTAATGAAGGCGCCGACTGCCGAGGCGCCGAAGGCGATCGAACCGATCATGCTGGTCGACGCTGCCAGCCACAATCGTGATTTCAGTTGAACGAGACCGACCGCGAGAGCTACCGCCGCGACCCCCAGAGCTCCACTAACCAGAAAGGCCACCGAACCTATCGCGTCGGGCCCCCACACAAAATGCCGGCGGGCGGGTATGCGCTGCGCCCACAACGCCGCACCGGTGCTGATGTTGAAATTCAGCGTGCCGAACAACTGGATCGCCGACGATAAGCATTCAGCTCGCGTCGAAGGGATTTCCCACGTCCGACTCTTCGCCGGTTTGCTCAGCAACAGTTGGATCAGCGCGGCGCTAGTGAAAAACCACGAGCCCATGAAACACAGCAGATTGCTGGCGTCCGCACCGCAAAACGTCGCGAACCCCGGCGCTGTACCGATCGCGAATAACGACGCACCGATCATGAATAACCAGCATTGGGCCCGCAGCATCTCAATTCCGAGCAGGGCGTCGGCAACCACCGGAGACTGTCGAGTCCGTCTTCATCGAGTTAGAGAAGCACATTCGAATACTGGCGTGCGACCGCAGCGGTCGATGCACCAGGGCTTTCTCCGCAATCTGCAACTTCGCCTTGACCCGCCTGGCTAGCATCCGACGTGCCCCACGAATGGGCGCCGATCGGAAGGTCTTGCCATGCCGAACCAGCTGCATCACGTGGTCATGCTCAGCCACTCAGCGACGAGGTTCATCGAATTCCTCACCGTCGTCGCCGGGATGGAGGTGCAACACAGTTTCCCCGTTCCGGGACAGGTACTCGAGACGACCCTTGGGTGGCCACCGTCTGAGGGGGCGGACGTCACGATCCTGGGTAGTGGAGTGGCAGGGCTGATCGAAGTTCTCGACGTTCCCGAACAGTTACGCGCAGTCGCACCCGAAGGACTTGCCGCACTGTCCTTCCTCACCGAAGACTACGGCGCTACGCAGGACAAAGCGCGCCAATTCACTGGCGATGTAACTGTTTTCGACACGGGGGTGCCCGGCGTTGACTTGTTCGTCTGCAACATGGGCGGAGTGCCGGTGGAGTTCATGGGTAGTTACGAAGCTGCGGCCATGGAGGCGTCCGCCGCCGATCGTCAGAATTCGCCTCCGATGCCGGCGAGGAACGCTTGAGTCCGCATTCGTGATGCCATGCGGGCGGCTGGATCCGCTCCCAAGGGCACGATGCGCGCGGCAAGGTCGGTGACCCCCGCGTCGCGGTATCTGCGCAGGCGGGCGATCACGGCCCGCTCGTCGCCGGCGGCCATGGTGTCGCCGACATCGGCGGCGTCGCCGTGCTCCAGCAAGCGCACGTAATTGGGTGAGAAGTCCGCGTGCCCGAGCACTTCGCTCGCGTAGGCCCGTGCATCATCCACTTCGGCATTCGAACACAAGGCGACCGGAACGCCGGCGACGATGCGCGGTGCCGGACGCCCGGCACCCGTTGCGGCAGCGGTGATCCGGGGCGCGACGTGCTCGCTGATCGCGCGTTCATCGGCCATCCACAGGATGGTGCCGCCGGTTTGCTCACCGGCGATCCGCAACATGTTCGGCCCAAGAGCAGCGATCAGGATCGGCATCGGCATGGGTTCGGCGACATCCATCGGGCTGTGCACGCGGTAGCTGTCGTTCTCGGTGTCGACGGGTCCCGGGCCGGTGAACGCGGCGTTGATTACCTCGAGATAGTTACGCATCAGCGCCGCCGGACGTTCGTAGGACAATCCCAGCTGACCGTTCACGATCCAGTGGTGCGACGCGCCCAGCCCTAGCGCGAAACGGCCCTCGCATGCCAGCTGAGTAGTCAGTGCCTGCTGGGCCAGGGCGATGGGATGTCGAGTTTGAATCGGTATGACGGCGCTGCCGATTTCGATGCGCTCGGTGCTTTGGCCAAGGAGCGCGATCATGGTCAGGGCGTCGAAGTACCCGGGAACCTGCGGAATCCAGAAGGACGCGAAACCAGCGTCTTCGGCGGCGCGACCGTCGTCGATCAAACCGGCCAGCCGGTCGCCGCGCAGCCGCTCCTTGTCGGAGCCGATCATCAAACCTAGTTGCACAAGGGACTCTCGCTCGGGGGCGACGGCGATGGACTTCGCATCCAGGTAACTGTCGAGTCCCATCCAGCAATATCAACTACTTGTGATTGCGACTCTGACCATATACCGTCGGCTCGACGGAGTCATACGGATCACTGAAGACGGTGGCTGCGTAGCCATTCCCCATCTTGGCGTCGGATGGATGGTTGTCCGACCGCCCAGGGTCCGAGTGAGATCGGAACGGACAGGAGCGATCGTGGCTCGATTTCCCAAGCCGCCAGAAGGCAGCTGGACGCAGCATTACCCGGAACTGGGCACCGAGCCGGTGTCCTACGAGGACTCCATCAGCCCGGAGATCTTCGAGCTGGAGCGCGAAGCGATCTTCAAACGCGCCTGGCTGAATGTGGGTCGGGTCGAGCAGCTTCCGCGTAAGGGCAGCTACTTCACCAAGGAGCTCAAGGCCGTCAACACCTCGATCATCTTGGTGCGCACGACATCCGGGGAGATCAAGGCGTATCACAACGTCTGCCGGCACCGCGGCAACAAGCTGGTGTGGAACGACATGCCACTCGAGGAGACCAAAGGTGTGTGTCGCCAATTCACCTGCAAGTACCACGCCTGGCGCTATGACCTGGACGGCAACCTGACTTTCGTGCAGCAGGAGGAAGAGTTCTTCGACCTCGACAAGAGCCGTTACGGATTGGTGTCGGTGCATTGCGATGTCTGGGAAGGCTTTATTTTCGTCAACTTCGCCAAGAAGCCGGAGCAGTCGTTGCGCGAGTTTCTCGGGCCGATGATCACCGATCTGGAGGGCTACCCATTCGACCGCCTGACCTCGCGCTGGTATTACCGGTCCGAGGTGAAGGCGAACTGGAAGCTCTACATGGACGCTTTCCAGGAGTTTTATCACGCGCCCGTGCTGCACGCGAACCAGTCGCCGACGGCCTATTCGAAGGCCGCCGCGCAGGCCGGCTTCGAGGCTCCGCATTACCGTCTGGATGGCCCGCACCGGCTTGTCAGCACCTCAGGTGTCCGGGCGTGGGAGATGGCAGACGAGATGCGCAAGCCGATCGAGGATATCTGCCAAAGCGGACTGTTCGGTCCTTGGGACAAGCCTGATTTGGGGGAGATGCCCGCCGGGCTCAATCCCGCGAAATGTGATCCGTGGGGGCTGGATTCCTTCCAGCTCTTCCCCAACTTCGTCATTCTCTTCTGGGGTCAGGGCTGGTATTTGACCTACCACTATTGGCCAACGTCCTACAACAGTCACGTCTTCGAGGGCACGCTCTACTTCCCGCCCGCCCGCACTCCGCGCGAGCGTGTCGCCCAGGAACTCGCGGCGGTGTCGTTCAAGGAATACGGGCTGCAGGACGCGAACACGCTGGAGGCGACCCAGACGATGATCGAATCTCGGGTGCTCGACCGGTTCGTTCTCAACGACCAGGAGATCCTGATACGTCACCTGCACAAGGAGACCGCGGCCTGGATCGATGAGTACCGCCGGGCCTCTCAGGCATCCAAGGCGGGAGTGTGAACGCGTTGTCCAATGTGCTCCCAACCGAATTCGCGGAGTTGGAACGCTTCGCCGAGTGGTGCCTGCCCAGCGAACCAGAGCGCTACGCCAAAAGGCTGGCGAGTTCGATGACGGAGATGAAGGCCTTTTACGACGCGATCACGGTGCGCGCCGAGGAGGCCATGACCTACTGCGACAAGTTCCCTCTTGACGACTTGCCCGAGGATGTCGAGAACCTCATGCACCTGCTGTACTCGATGATCATGGTGTCGTTTCCGGTGGAGTGCTGGAAGCAACCGCGGGTGCCCGACTCAGGCGCTTCCACCTTGGACTGCGTATCCGAGCCCGTTCCATGACCGATCCGACGGTCCTGCGGGCCGCACGTTGGGCCGACGTCGAGACCGGCCAAGTTCGCTCGCCGGCAGTGGTCGTTGTCGTCGATGAGCGCATCACCGCGATCAATCCCGAAGGGCCGCTACCGGATCCGGCCACTATCGTCGATCTCGGGGATGTCACCCTGCTGCCGGGCCTGATGGACATGGAACTCAACCTGCTCATCGGCGGCCCCGGTGGGCCCGACGGCCTGCCGGCGCCGATGCACGGCGTTCAAGACGATCCCGCCTATCGCACACTGCGCGGAGCGGTCAACGCCCGCACCACGCTGGACGCCGGCTTCACCACCGTGCGCAACCTCGGGCTGATGGTGAAGACCGGCGGATACCTGCTCGACGTTGCGCTGCAGCGCGCGATCGATCAGGGCTGGCACGTCGGGCCGCGCGTCTACCCTGCGGGGCACGCCGTCACCCCCTACGGCGGGCATTTGGACCCGACCGTGTTCCAGCGTCTCGCGCCCGGGATCATGCCGCTGTCCATCGGCGAGGGCATCGCCAACGGTGTGCCCGAGGTGATCGCGTGCGTCCGCTACCAGATTCGCCACGGCGCCAAGCTGATCAAGGTATCGGCGTCGGGGGGAGTCATGTCACACAGCACGGGGCCGGGCGCCCAGCAGTACTCCGACGCGGAGTTCGCCGCGATCGCCGATGAAGCGCACCGCGCCGGGGTGCGGGTCGCCGCGCATGCCGTTGGCGACTCCGCGATCCGGGCCTGTATTCGTGCCGGGATCGACTGCATTGAGCACGGCTTCCTCGCTACCGACGACACGATCCAGATGATGGTCGATCACGGCACATTCCTGGTCTCCACCACGTATCTGACCGAGGCGCTGGCGATCGACCGGATCGCGCCGGAATTACGCAAGAAGGCGGAGGAGGTCTTCCCGCGCGCTAAAGCAATGCTGCCCAAGGCGATTGCCGCAGGAGTGCGCATCGCGTGCGGTACCGACGCACCGGCGATCCCGCACGGGCAGAACGCCGAAGAACTCCTCGCTCTGGTGGCACGTGGCATGACCCCCATGCAGGCGATCCGGGCCGCGACCGTGGTGGCCGCCGAACTCGTCGAGGCCGACGACGAGCTGGGCCGCCTCGCGCGCGGCTACCTCGCCGACATCATCGCCGTGCCCGGCGATCCCTCGCGCGATATCGCCACCACGCTTAACGTTTCTTTCGTCATGAAGGGCGGCCAGATTTACAAGACCCCGCCTGGGACTCTTGACGGGGAGGCGAAGTATGGAACTCACTGACAACATTCTGTGGCTGCTCAAGCAGGCCTTCTACTTCTCGCTGACCACCGTCAACGAAGCCGTGAGCAGTCACGGCGTCAGCACGGCGCAAATCGGCGTGCTGCGCCAACTGTCGAACGAACCCGGCCTGTCCGGCGCCGAACTTGCCCGACGACTGTTGATCAGCCCGCAAGGGGTTCAGCTCGCGCTCACCGCGCTTGAACGTCGCGGTCTGGTGGAACGAAAACAGGATCCTCAGCATGGGCGGATTCTGCGGGCCTACCTGACGGGCGAAGGCCGTACCGTCGCGACCACGGTCGTCGGCGACGCGATTGCCGCACACGAAAAAGTGTTCGGCGTGCTCAGTGCCGAAGAGCAGCTGACCCTGCGCGAGTTGCTGGGCCGCGTCGTGGAGAAGGGCACCGGGCATGAGCTCTTCAACGACCACGTCGACACCTGACTGCGACCCGAACCACAAGTAAGTATCTAGTACTTGAGACTAATCGCAAGTAGTTGATACTCTGATGGTGATGCCGGAATCCCACGCCTTCTCAGTCGACCCCCCGATCGCCGAAGCGGTCACCGAAGAGGTGACCATCGAGCTGGACAGGCGCGCGACCACCGTGGCGTACTCACCGGGCGACACATTGCTGCAGACCGCTCGGATGGCTGGCCTGCAGCCACCCTCCTCCTGCGAAATCGGCTCTTGCGGAACGTGTATGGCCCGCTTGGTGGAGGGGAGTGCGCGGATGCTCAACAACGATGCGCTCGAAGATGACGAGTTGGACGAAGGCTGGGTGCTGACCTGCCAGGGGCTGCCGACCAGCCGCACGGTGCGAGTAGTTTACGAATGAATTCCCGGAGGCCAACCGCGATGGAGCGCAGGCAGTGAGCAGGGTAGCGGTCGTGACCGGCGGCGCCTCGGGCATGGGTGAGGCGACCTGCCACGAATTGGGCCGACGCGGACACAAGGTCGCGGTTCTCGACGTCAACGAGCAAGCGGCGCAACGTGTTAGCGATGATCTTCGTGCCGAAGGCATCAGTGCCCTCGGGGTCGGAGCCGACGTCGCTGACCGGCCGGCCGTTGAGAGCGCATTCGCCAAGGTTCGCAGCGAGCTGGGCCCGACCACGGTTTTGGTGACCAGTGCGGGCCTGTTCGGCTTTTCGGCCTTCGGAGAAATCACCATCGAATCATGGTCGCGGATCATCGACGTCAACCTGACCGGCACCTTTCACTGCTGCCAAGTCGCGCTGCCCGACATGGTGGACGCGAAATGGGGCAGGATCGTGATGATCTCGTCGTCGAGCGCCCAGCGCGGGTCACCGTTCGCCGCCCATTACGCCGCGTCCAAGGGGGGCGTGATGACGTTGACCAAGTCGCTGGCCCGTGAGTATGCCCCACACGGGATCACTGTGAACAACATTCCGCCATCGGGCATCGAGACCCCCATGCAGCACCAGGGCCAAGCTGCCGGATACCTGGGTTCCAATGAGCAGCTCGCCAGCAACATTCCGTTGGGCCATTTGGGTACTGCGGCCGACATCGCCGCAGCGGTGGGCTTCCTCTGCTCGGACGAAGCCGGCTTCATCACCGGACAGGTTTTGGGCGTCAACGGCGGAGCGGTGATGTGACATGCGCTGCCGTTCAAGAGCCTTCGAATCGCACTCGTCCTCAGGGAGGTCATCGTGACGCGATCAGGTAGCCGGCCCGCGGAGGGCTCATGGACTGAGCACTACCCGGAACTGGGCACCGGGCCTGTCTCTTTCCGAGATTCGACGTCACGGGAGTTTTATGAGCTCGAGCGCGAAGCGGTCTTCAAACGGGCCTGGCTCAATGTTGCTCGGGTGGAGGAGTTGCCGCGCACCGGTAGTTACCTGACCAAAGAGATTGAAGTCGTCGGCACCTCGGTGATCCTGGTCAAAGGCAAAGACGATCAGATCCGGGCCTTCTACAACGTCTGCCGACATCGCGGAAACAAGCTGGTCTGGAGCGACTTTCCCGCGCAGGAAACTCGTGGTACCTGCCGAGCGTTCACCTGCAAGTACCACGGGTGGCGCTACGACCTTGACGGCGCACTCAAATTCGTGCAACAGGAGTCCGAGTTCTTCGACGTTGACAGGGACGACTACGGATTGCGACCAGTGCACTGCGATGTGTGGAACGGATTCGTCTTCATCAACTTCGACGACGAGCCGCGGCAGAGCTTGCGTGAGTTTCTCGGCCCCATGATCACCGCGCTGGATCCGTATCCGTTCGGCCAATTGACCGAACGCTACGACTGGGTCGCGCACAACAACAGCAACTGGAAGATCTTCGCTGACGCCTTCCAGGAGTACTACCACGTGCCATCGCTTCACTCACAACAGGTGCCCTCCGAGGTGCGCGACAGCGCAGCCGGATTCACTTGTGGGCACTTCCAACTCGACGGGCCGCACCGGCTGGTATCCACCGCGGGGCGACGCCGGTGGCTGCTGCCCCCAGAGTTCATGTATCCAATCGAGCGAGCCACCCGCAGCGGACTCGTCGGCCCGTGGCGCACTCCCGATATCGGTGAACTGCCACCGGGGCTCAATCCGGGCGGCATCGAGCCGTGGGGGATCAGCAACTTCCAGATCTTCCCCAACATCGAAATCCTGATTTACGGGGGCTGGTATCTGCTCTACCGCTATTGGCCCACCTCGCACAACACCCACCGCTTCGAGGCTTACACCTACTTTTCCCCCGCTCGCAGTGTGCGTGAGCGCGTCGAACACGAAGTCGCGGCCGTGGTGCTCAAAGAATTCGCGCTGCAAGACGCCGGCATGCTCGGCGGCACGCAGGCGGCACTCGAATACGGCGTCGTCGATGAGTTTCCGCTGAGCGACCAAGAGATCCTGGTACGTCACCTGCACAAGGTGGTCGTTGACTGGGTTGATGCCTACCGGCGCGAAACCGCCCCGGCAGGAGTATGACCGTGCCAGATACCCTGCTGCCCAGTGCTTTCGCCGAATTTGAGGAATTCGCGCCAACGTGGTGTCTTGCTACTGAAACTGAGCGCTGGAACGCTCGCGTCAGCGGTTCGATGCCCGAATTGCGGGAGTTCTACGACGCATTCTTCCCACGCTTGGAGGAAGCGATCGAGTACTGCGACAAGTTCAGCCTCGACGGCCTTCCCGACGACGCACTCAACCTCCTGCACATGATCTATTCGCTGATCATGGTCGCGATGGCGGTGGAGATCATGCACCAACCCGTCCCAACCGATGCCGCCGACGCGGTCATGATCCGCACCGGCGAACCGTTTCCCTGACCGCGGTGTCCACTACCCCGCGCCAGTCAAATCGCCTTTCCGAAAGGAGCGACAATGGGTCTGCTCACCATCACCAAACTCACCGAATCCGTCGGCGCCGAGGTCACCGGTCTCGATCCGGGCTCGCTGGCTTCCGACGATCCGGTCGGCGAGGCTGTGCTGGATGCGCTGGAAGACAACGGAGTTCTGGTCTTCCGTGGTCTGCAGCTCGATCCCGAGGCCCAGGTCGCCTTCTGCCGCCGGCTCGGCGAGATCGATCACTCCTCCGACGGTCAGCACCCCGTAGCCGGGATCTACCCGATCACTCTGGACAAGTCCAAGAATTCTTCGGCCGATTATTTGAAGGCGACCTTTGATTGGCACATTGACGGCTGCACACCCACCGGGGAGGAATGCCCGCAGATGGCCACCGTTCTATCGGCGCTGCAGGTCGCCGAGTGGGGCGGCGAAACCGAATTCGCTAATTCTTATGCCGCCTACGACGCCCTCACCGACGAAGAGAAAGACCGCTTCGGCTCACTACGCGTCGTGCACTCGCTGGAAGCCTCCCAGCGGCGGGTTCACCTCAACCCCACCCCAGAGCTGTTGGCGCGCTGGCGATCCCGACCCACTCACGAGCACCCACTGGTGTGGACGCACCGCACCGGCCGCAAGTCATTGGTATTGGGTGCTTCAGCCGACTACGTCGTCGGTATGGATCTCGACGAGGGTCGTGCACTGCTGGCCGAGCTGCTCGACCGCGCCACTGTGCGCGACAAGGTCTACAGCCACACCTGGTCTGTCGGTGACACCGTCATCTGGGATAACCGCGGAGTCCTGCACCGTGCCGCTGCCTATCACCCTGACTCTCATCGCGAGATGCTACGTACCACCGTGCTGGGCGACGAACCGATCCAGTAATGACCGACCAACAGCCAACCACCGAGCTGAATTCAAGTAGTTGAATCCGTATGGAAGGTTATGCAATGGAGCTCACCCATCCCGAATTAGCCCGACCGTTCGCGCCGCACCGCCTGAAGATCTACGTCGTCCTGTTCTCGTTTGTGGGCTTCGTATTCGTCTTCATGACGATCGCCGAGGGCACCGGACTGGTGGCGCCAAGTCGAGCGGTGGATGTGGCCGCAAATCTGATCTTCGGCACCCCGGTCTTCGTGCTGCCATTCGTATTGTTGTGGAAAGCGCCGGGAGAGATACGGTCTCGGCTGGCCCTCTGCGCCGAGCTGATATTGGTCTACATCCCGCTGACCGCGGGAAGTCAGCTCACTTATGAGTTGCCGTTTCTGCTTGGCCATCCGTTCAACGTGTGGGGAGCCACGTCGGATCCGGGCTGGCGTTGGCTGTGGTGGCAGTACGGGTTGGCTGACACGCGATACCGCAGCGACAACATGTTCATTTTCGGCCTGGAGTTCGGGGCCGTCCTGGTCGGAATCCTGCTGTTCGTTCTCTGGATGAAGATGCTGCGCCGTGACCTGCCCGACGAGTCACGGATCCGCTGCCTGTGGCTGAGCTTCTTCAGCGTCGCGATACTGGATGCCGGCACAACCATCTACTACGTATCCGAAATTCGCGCGGGTTTCGCTGACATCGGGCAAGGGTCATACGGGTTGTGGTTCAAGTTCATTGGGGAGAATGTGCCGTACATGATCCTCCCGTACTTCGTGCTGTACGCCATCTACTACCTGACCGATTACCTGACCCGCCTGGCCGGGCCCCTCGCGGCGACTTCCGAATCCGTATTGCAAGACGTCGTGCAGCCAGAACGGCAGACCCAATGACCGAGAATCTGCCGTGGGTGCGTGGGCGCCGCGCTTAGGGTACGTAGCGGCCCCACTCGTGAGGTACGACCGGGTAAAAGGGCGCGGCGAAAACCGGGTCGATATCGGTTGTATTCCAACGTTTCTCGAGTACCGGCCGCAGTCGTGCAGCGGTTGCGACCGGGTCGTCGTCGAGGAAGCAGTAGGTGAGCTGCTGGCCCGCTCGAGCGTTCGCCAGTTTCGGACTCACGTCCAGTGCGGTTGTCGACCAGATCCCCGCGACTCCCTGGATCTCAACTAGTTCCGCCGCTGGTGACGCACGCGTCTCCAGTAGCAGGTACACCCCGCGAGCCGGCCACCACGGCAGCACGTCGGCGCCGGCTTTGATTCGCGGTGCCGCAGCTCGGCTCTCCACCTCATAGACGCCACGTTCGACGGGCGGTAAGAGCGGCAGCTTGCGCCCGGCATTGCCCAGCGCGGAGGACAGGGTGAGGAATCCGTCCAGGCCGGCGGTATCGCTGAAGAAATATGTCATCACGTGATCGACTGGGTCGAAACGCTCGTTCCGCACCGCTCTGGCCGCACGGCAAGCCGGCGTCGACACGAGTCGCAACGACGCCCGGACGGCACTCAGGCGGTGCTGCTCCGGACGGTGATCGAGGGTGTGCCACCGCAGATACCCGGCGTCAGTGCCGTCGGGGTGCCGTCTCGCCATCGATACAAACACGGTGGTGATGTCGCCGTTGCCCGTCGAAAGGACATCGTCGACCTGGTCGGAAGGCTTGCCGGGCAACAACATCAGCTTTGAATCTGTCGTGTGGTCGAGTTACTTGCCGCTAGTTCCAGTTCGGGGTGCCGCGCCTGGATCATCCGTCGGAACCCGTCGCGCCAGCTGACCTTCGTGCGTCCAAGCACTTGGTGCATGTAGGTGACGTCCGGCCAGAGCGGGGTGTGCGCTTGGGGCGTGTAATCAAACGTCGGCTCGATGCCGACAAGCTGGCCCATGTACGTGCAGTAGTCCTCGACGCTCACTGTCTCGCTGCCTGCCCAGTTCACGACGATCGGCGGCGAGGCGGCAACCTCCATGGCGCGGATGCCGAGTTCGACGTAGTCATCCTCGTAGATCGGGTTGTAGTTGTTCGGTGCGTCGGGGTGGAGCCGAATTGGCTTACCCGCCAACATCATCTCGAATCGGTCAGCTGGTGCGCCGCCCTGTGGGCCGTACGTAGAGCAGATCCTGATGATGGTGAGTGGAATTCCAAATTGCTCCGAAATCCAGCTGCACACTGACTCCGCGGCGATCTTGGAGAAACTGTAGTTCGCCCGCAGCGGTACGCCGGGACCGTCCGCTTCGGTCAGCGGGCGGCGGCCCTGGTAGCGGTAGACCGATCCGGTCGAGCACAGCACGAAACCCTTTGCCGCACGGCAGTGATACAACAAGTTGCCTGAGTTGTGCGCATTCGTCGTGAGACAACGGTGCCAGTCGTCGGCGCCGGGGTCCACCGCTGCGTGGAAGACGTAAGTGAAGTCGTGGGGGAGAGCCGAGAAGTCGCCCGTTGACATGTCCAGTGGCAGAGGCGTGATCGCGGCAGCGACCAACTGCTCGCTGTCTTGGGGATTACGGAGACGCGCTGCGCCCCAAACCTCATTGTGTTCGGCCAGCGTCCGCGCGATCGGAAAGGCTATTTTGCCCGTGACACCAGTAACGAGGATCTTCTCGCCGCGGAGCAAGTTGGCCTCCTGCTGTGAATCGGTCTCCGTATCTTCAATATGAAGTACTTGATATCGTAGACGAAGGTGTCAACCGTGAAGGAGCGCCGTGCAGCTGGCCTTTGATGCGAACGTGGAGGCGTTCCGATCGGAATTCATCGACTTCCTCAACGAACACCTGCCCCCTGAGGCGGAAGCGACAGAACGCTCTCGGTCGACCTCGCACATACCCGAATGGTCCCGACGGTGGCAGCGGTTGCAGTTCGACCACGGGTGGCTGTTGCCGGGCAATCCGCCGGAATTCGGCGGCCGCAACGCCACCCTCCTGCAGCAATTCGTCCATCGCGAAGAGCTCTCACGTCGTCGGATCTACCAGTCGCTCAACCCCCAGGGCGTGGGAATCATTGCGGCATCGGTGTTGACGTTCGGTTCTGAGGAGCAGAAGCAGCAGTGGGCGGTGCCGATCCTGCGCGGGGACATGACCGCATCACTCGGGATGAGCGAACCGGAAGCCGGCTCTGATCTGGCCGGCCTGCGGACCACGGCTGTCCGCGACGGCGCCGACTTCGTGGTCAACGGGCAGAAGGTGTGGACCTCCGGCGCCCACGATTCGGATGTCCTGCTTACCTTCGTGCGCACCGATCCTGAAGCGGCTAAACACAAGGGCATCAGTGTCCTGCTCATCCCGACTGATACCCCCGGCGTCGAGTGCCGACCGTTCGCCTATGTGTATGACAGAGAACATCTCGACTTCAACGAGGTGTTCTTCACCGATGTTCGCGTTCCCGCGCAGAACTTGATCGGAGCCCTTGGCGACGGCTGGCATGTGGCCAGTGGATCCCTCGGCCACGAACGCAACTTGCTCTGGATGAGTTTTGCCGACCGGCTGCGCTACCTCGTCCAAGACTTCGATCCCGTTACGACGCTCGATCGCGACCACTACGCCACTCTCGTGATGAATGCTGAGGCTCTGCGCCTGCTGGGCTCGGCGGCACTGGCCCGTGCATCGCGCGGACAGGAAGACGTCGCCGCGCTGTCGGTCCTGAAGGTGCTTGGGTCCGAGGCCGTGCAGACTGCTGCCGAACACGCTTTGGCAGCCGCAGGTGCGGATGGGCTCGTCGATCCCGCGGCGACGACCAGCTACACCCCGCATGGTTTAGATCAGGCGACCGGAAGTTGGTTTGCGCGTTACGCATCAAGCTTCGCGGGCACTATCTCGGGCGGCACCTCGGAAATCCAGCGCAACATCATCGCCCAGCGGATCTTGAGGCTTCCCCGGGCTTGAGCGTCCCTCATATGTGGGCTGCGGCAGTGCTGGCACGTCGCACCGAGCCACTAGTTAACGTGCAGCGATGGTGATTGCGGTGCCGTCAACGATTCCAATCGTCACCAACGCCCAAGTGGTCTCGTTCGCATCGAGAAGGTCAGGGGTTCGATTCCCCTTAGCTCCACCAGGATTGAACCAGGTTAATCATCCGTGGTCAGCTACGGCGGTTGGGTAGTCGACGGCGGCTGGGTGGTGGAGGGTTTGCCGCCGCCGGGAGGGGCTGGCTCATCCGACGGGCTGTATTGGGCGCCAATATTTTTAAATGTGATCGCAGGATTTGCAGCGGAGACCTTTTGCCATTGACCCGAATCAAGGCTGTAATTTCCGTTGACGCCCGGCCACAGTAGTAGTGCCGGGTATGGGAGCCTTGGGTTTGTGGGGTCGTTGAAAATCGCCAAAACTTCAAAGCTGGGACGATCCCCGATTATATCGTGAATCACATTTCGCGGTTTGATGCGAATTTCTCGGCAGAAAAATTCTTTAGCGTTGTGGGCGTCGACTTCTTCATAGATGGGTTTGGAGATCTCATCCTGAAATTTTTGACCATCGTCTGCCGACACCTGCGCCCCTGATATGCGTGTGCCCAGAGGGTCCTCGGGGTTGCGAAACCAATTTTTAAACGGCGGAACGGGGCATGTATAGACTTTATCGACGTTCGGGCTCGTCATAAAGATCCCGTCTACATCGAGACGCGCTAGTCTCATTGCGTGAGAATCGAAATCGATGACTTTGCGGTACGTGGTCGACTGACCTGGAGCCATCACGTCGGCGATTGAGAGAAGGTCGTTCGCGTACAGCGTTTTACGCTTTTCGATTAGCAAGCCTTCGTCCCTGTACTCGTGGGATGGAGGAGTAAGGCCGAATTGAATCGCGCCCGGCAACTCAGACAATTCAGTCGACTGAGTCGGTGTGCCAGGAGGAGGCCACGGATACGCCGTGATTCGCATCATTGTCGCACCGACATACACCGGTATTGAACCGCGATTGCTGATGGTCACTTTCGCCTCGAGTTGAACGATGTTTTCCCTCTTCCCCGTTGAAGTCAGGTCAGTGTTGATGTCAACCAATGGCATCGAGGTTCGCGGCAGATAATCGGTCTGCAGCCAAAACTGCACGAAGCCGAGAAGAGGAATAAGGGCTACGATGGTTGCCGACCCCGCTGTGAGGCGGCCAGGCCGGTGCGCGATTAAGTAGAAGACCCAGAAAAATGCGATGATACCGAGGATGCATGCAAATAATTGGACCTTAAACTCGGGGAAAGGACTCCGTCGATCGGTCAGGACTGTGTATCCTGCAAGGCCTGCAATGGAGAATTGGCCTAAAAGGCTTGCTCCTAGCCAGCTGTCGTGTGGCACCCAAGTCGCCCATGCCGCCCAGACACCAACGCCCGTAATAGCCAGTAATGTTACAGCGCCAATCGTTGCCGTTAGGGTCGCGGCCAGCTCGAAGTCACGCAGCATCAAGCGAAAGACCAGCAAGCTCTCGAGGGTCATAGTGACAGCCAGAAGCCAACGCACCTTTCGTGAGACATTGACGCCCGGCTTCGCTTCGGGCGTCTGTTTCGTCTGAGTTTCCGAGTCCATTACCGGAGCGGAGGTTGAGATTTCATGTCAATGACCCCTGGCATCTCATCTTCACTGGTCGTGATGTCGCAGCCTGTCGTGATTGTTGCCGCTTGGGTGGGTTGCGCCAATTGCGCGGTCCGGTGAGCGGACCGGAATACGCAGAGTTAGAAAAGTCGGGTGGGCGCGTTCCGACGACCGCCAGCTGTTGTCGTCGGTGTCTACGGGTCGAACGCGATCGGCAGGCTTTGCGGTCCGCTCAGCCCGATAAACGGTTTCCACGGTGCGGGTCCGGTGCGGCGGGGATGCGGGATTCTGCGCGTGATGACTTTCAAAGCTTCGGCGAGTTCCAGCCGAGCAAGGTTGGCGCCGAGGCAGTAGTGCATTCCTGCGCCGAACGTCAGGATGGGCGGCAGACCCGTGCGGCTGATGTCGACAGCATTGGGACTTTTGTAGATCGCCGGATCGCGATTGGCCGCAGCGGTATTCGCGAACACCATCGTGCCGGCAGGCAGCCGAACTCCTGCTAGTTCGACGTCCTCGGTGACGGCGCGCAGCAGCGAGTTGGATATGGGGGAGTGCCGCATCGTCTCATCGACGGCGGCCATGGCCAGTTCGGGGTTGGCGCGCAACAGATTCCATTGATCGGGGTGATCGCAGAGTATGTCGATCGAGGCGGCGACCTGGTTGCGTGTGGTGTCAGTTCCGGCCAACAGCATGGCTGCGACGAGCATCCGCAACTCGCTGCTGTCGAGACGGGCGCCGTCGTGCTCGGCTCGGATCAAGCCCGACATCAGGTCGTCGGTCATGTCGCGGCGACGACGGGCGACCATGTCGTCGACGTAATCGTCGAGTTCATCCCATGCGGCCATCACCTCGGGGACGTCGTCGATCGTGAAGGGGACGGTGAAGGCTTTGAAGATGGTGTCCGTCCACTGGGAGAACTGTTGCCAGTCAGCGCGAGGGGCGCCGAGCAGCGCGCAGATGATCGGGACCGGATACGGCAAGGCGATGTCGGTGACGACGTCGCAGGACCCGCGCTGGGCAACGGGTGCCACGACCTCGTCGATCACGTCAGCAATCGTGGTGTGCAGGCGTTCGACGGCGCGCGGAGTGAATGCCTTCGACACGACGCTGCGAACGCGGTTGTGGTCGGCGCCGTCCATGCCGAGCAGCGAGCTGACAACTTTGTCGTACAACGGGCCTGAGGTGATGCCCTGCACCGTGAGGATGTAGCCGTGCGGAATTTGGAAGCGGCTGTCCCGCAGCACAGTTCGCACCAGTTCGTACGAGAGCACCTCGGGTCCCAGTGGGCCCAGTGCGATGGGAGCTTCGCGCTGCGCGGCGAGCAGCCGTGGATAGACCTCCGCGGGTGGCGCAGTCACCTCGTAGTCGAGCGTCGGCAAGCCCGCGTCGAAGACGCTCGGAATGACGGTGCTCGTCACGTCGCGCCGTGTCGGTGGAAGGGACGCCACAAACGACAGTCCGACTGCCAATTCATGAGGACGACACTAAGGTGCCCAGATGTGACAGTCAATCTGCCAGTTAGTACGCTGCGGTCGTGGAGCAGGTGGCAGACCGAGGCCTACGTGCGGACGCGGCGCGCAACGCCGAGCGCATCGTCGTCGCCGCGCGCAGCGTCTACGCGGCGACGGGTCCCGAGGCCTCGACCGAGGACATCGCTCGTGCGGCCGGGGTCGGCGAACGCACGCTCTACCGTCGGTTTCCCACCAAGGTGGACCTGCTCAAGGCGGTACTCGACCGCGTTGCCACCGACCTCACGCCGGCGATTGACGAGGCTCGCGCCGACGACGACCCTTTGCGCGGTCTCACCGCATTGCTCGAGGCCGCGATATCGCTTGCGGCCCAGGACCATAACCTTCTTGCCGCGGCCCGACGCGCGGGGCCACTCAGCGACGACTTTCCGGCACCGCTTTACGAAGCGCTGGAGGAACTGACCGTCCGCGCCCAAGCCGCCGGCCTTGTCAGTCCCGAAGTCGCGCCGGAAGATTTGCCACGGATCATCGCGATGCTGAACAGCGTGCTCCCCACGATGCAGCCGTCAAGCGATGGCTGGCGCCGCTACGTGGTGATGATCCTGAACTCGATATCCACCATCGAGCGACGGTCGTTGCCCGGTCCGGCGCCCATCGTCTTCTCGCCGCGACCAGACACGTGGCCGCGCTGAATTAACTGGCGACCAAGCGATCTCGGTTCTACTGGCTATGGCGTGGGCAGAACGCAGCGATGCTGGCTCCGACAAAAAACCCGGCGTGGTAGCCGTCCAAACCAGACTGTGTCATCACGTTGTTCGCGACGTCACTCGCCTGCATACCTTG
>Ga0209113_1000051_pt1 | contig 24045 bp, 27 predicted proteins | sample TexAe_RefH0_O1_FD_187951 | JGI IMG/M metagenome (GOLD analysis project Ga0209113, IMG submission 187951) | Forest soil microbial communities from Davy Crockett National Forest, Groveton, Texas, USA - Texas A ecozone_RefH0_O1 (SPAdes) (version 2) | ecosystem: Environmental > Terrestrial > Soil >... | reverse complement strand
ACCCGGCTGGCCGCGCTGGATCTGTGCCCGCGGATTCGGGTCAACGCGATCGCGCCCGGATCGATCGCCACGTCCGCGTTGGACATCGTCGCCTCCAACGACGAGCTGCGCGAGCCGATGGAAAAGGTGACACCGATGCGCCGGCTCGGCGAGCCCGACGAGATCGCGGCTGCCGCAGTATATTTAGCGTCACCGGCGGGTGCCTACCTGACCGGCAAGGTGATCGAAGTCGACGGCGGCATAACCTTTCCCAACCTCGACCTACCGATTCCGGACCTGTGACGATGGCCATTCGCGTCGCGCAGATCGGCACCGGCAACGTCGGCATTCATGCGCTCAAAGCGCTGATCACCAATCCCGACTACGAGCTCACCGGTGTGTGGGTGTCGTCGGATTCCAAAGCCGGCAAAGACGCCGGAGAGCTTGCCGGCCTTGACGTCTCGACCGGTATCACCGCGTCCACCGATCTGGACGCGGTGCTGGCTTCTGGCCCGCAGTGCGCGGTTTACACCGCGATGGCCGACAACCGGCTCCCTGATGCGCTCGACGATTACCGGCGCATCCTGGCCGCCGGGGTGAATGTCGTCGGCAGTAGTGCGGTGTTCCTGCAGTATCCGTGGCAGGTGCTCCCGAAGGAGCTGCTGGCTCCGATCGAGGATGCGGCGCGGGAAGGCAATTCGAGCCTTTTCGTCAACGGCATCGATCCCGGATTCGCCAACGACCTGCTTCCGCTGGCGCTGGCCGGAACATGCCAGAGCGTCCAGCAGATCCGCTGCATGGAGATCGTCGACTACGCCACATACGACAGCGCCACCGTCATGTTCGACGTGATGGGATTCGGCAAGCCGCTCGACGACATCCCAATGCTGCTGCAACCGGGCGTGCTGAGTCTGGCGTGGGGATCGGTGGTGCGCCAACTCGCCGCCGGCCTGGGCGTCGAACTCGACCAGGTCACCGAACGGCACGAGCGGGTGCCGGCGCCCGAGGACTTCGACATCGCCTCGGGACACATCCCCAAGGGCAGTGCCGCGGCGCTGCGATTCGAGGTGCACGGACTAGTCGACGGCAAGCCCGCGGTCGTCCTCGAACACGTCACTCGGTTGCGCGAAGACCTATGCCCCGACTGGCCGCAGCCGGCCCAGCCCGGTGGCTGCTACCGGATCGAGATCACCGGCGAGCCGTCTTACGCCATCGACGTCTGCCTGAGCAGTCCGAACGGCGACCACAATCACGCGGGTCTGGTGGCGACGGCGATGCGCGTCGTCAACGCCATCCCCGCCGTCGTTGCCGCTCCCGCCGGGATCCGCACCACGCTGGACCTACCGCTGATCACCGGCCGAGGCCTCTACTCGGCCGGATAGAAGTTTCGGTTAACCTAACTTTCTTATTCGTAGACGGAAAGTGAGTTAGGTGCCCGAGGACACCCGCGCGCGGCCCAAAACCGGGTGGTATCTGCTCGGCCCCGCATTCGTCGCCGCGATTGCCTATGTCGACCCGGGCAACGTGGCCGCGAACATCAGCGCCGGCGCCCAATTCGGCTTCGCGCTGCTGTGGGTGATCGTCCTGGCGAACGTGATGGCTGGGCTCGTCCAGTACCTGTCGGCAAAACTCGGCCTGGTGACCGGGCGCTCGCTGCCCGAGGCGATCGGCAGGAAGCTGAACCGACCGGCCCGACTGGCCTTTTGGATACAGGCCGAGATCGTCGCGATGGCCACCGACGTTGCCGAGGTGATCGGCGGGGCGATTGCCCTGCACATCCTGTTCCGGCTGCCGCTGCTGCTCGGCGGGGTGATTACCGGGTTGGTGTCGCTGCTGCTCCTGCGGATCCAGGACCAGCGCGGCCAACAGATCTTCGAAAGGGTGATCACCGGACTGCTGCTGCTCATCGCCATCGGCTTCACCGCCAGCTTCTTCGTCGCGACACCACCGCCCGGAGATGTCGTGGGCGGGTTGGTGCCGCGATTCCTCGGAAAGGAAAGCGTGCTGTTGGCCGCGGCCATCCTGGGCGCGACGGTGATGCCGCACGCGGTGTATCTGCATTCCGGACTGGCCCGCGACCGGCACGGCCACCCCGATCCCGGCCCGGACCGGCGGCGTCTGCTGCGGGTCACCCGGTTGGACGTCGGGCTGGCGATGGTCGTCGCTGGCGCTGTGAACGCCGCCATGCTGTTGGTCGCTGCACTGAACATGCAGGGCCGAGGCGGCATCGGTTCCATCGAGGCGGCCTACGTCGCCGTGCACGACACGGTGAGTCCATTGATCGCGGTGTTCTTCGCAGTCGGACTGCTGGCTTCCGGCCTGGCGTCGGCATCGGTGGGCGCCTACGCCGGAGCGATGATCATGCAGGGCTTGCTGCATCGCTCGATTCCGATGGTGCTACGAAGGCTGGCGACGCTAACGCCCGCGCTGCTGATCCTTGCGCTGGGTTTTAATCCGACCCGCACGTTAGTGCTGTCGCAGGTCGTCTTGTCCTTCGGCATTCCGTTCGCGCTGCTTCCACTGGTGCGACTGACCGGTAATCGGGCGCTCATGGGAGTCGACGCCAATCACCGCGTCACCACCGCCATCGGCTGGGTCATCGGCGTGCTGATCAGCCTGCTCAACGTGGCGCTGATCTACCTCACGCTCAACGCCAAAGGCTAGGCCAGGCGTCGGAATCCTCGCTTTCCAACCGGTGTTTTCCCCGCCCGCCCAGTTCGATGAGCTCGTCCAGCAGAGCATCCATCTGATCGATCGACGGCATCGCCCCACCGCGCTCGCGGTAGGCACTGCGGACGCTGACCAGCAGCCGCAATTCACGCTCAATCGTGTCCCGGTCCCGGGTGCCGCCCCCGTACGCGCCGCTCATCGGACAATCCTTTCACTCCCAGCGCGGCGCCAACGCAACGAAGCACGGAATTAACCTCGCGGTCACTGCCGGCTCAGAAGTCGTTCGGGGACTTGACGGACCACGCACCGCCCGCTCGCAACCGTCCGAGGCCGAGCAAATAATTCGCTCAGCTAACATCTAAATCGTGACGCAGCGCAGCCGTCATTTCTACTTCGCGTACGGGTCGAACCTGTGCGTGCGGCAAATGGCGCAACGTTGCCCCGACGCCGCCAATCCGCGCCGGGCGGTGCTCGCCGACCACGACTGGCTGATCAATCAGCGCGGGGTTGCCACCGTAGAGCCGTTGCCCGGCACGCAGGTGCACGGAGTCGTCTGGCAGCTGTCCGACCACGATCTAACCGCCTTGGACAGCGCAGAAGGCGTGCCGGTGCGCTATCAGCGCGACCAGTTGACCGTGCAGACCGAAGAAGGACCGTCGGACGCCTGGGTCTACATCGACCACCGGGTGAACCTGGGCCCGCCGCGACCCGGCTACCTGGAACGCATCATCGACGGGGCGCAGCATCACGGGCTGCCCCAGCACTGGATCGACTTCCTGCGCCGATGGGATCCCGCCCGGTGGCCCCGCCCGCGGTCGCGACCGACAACACCTGCGCCGCAATCACTTTCCGAACTGCTCGCCGACCCTGGGGTAACCGAGGCCAGCCGGTTGCGGTCGCGCTTCGGTTTCCTGGCGATTCACGGCGGCGGTCTGGAACAAATGACCGACGTGATCGCCGAGCGCGCCGCCGACGCGGCCGGCGCGTCGGTGTATCTGATCCGGCATCCCGACCGCTATCCACACCACCTGTCGTCGGTGCGCTTTCTCCGCGACGAGTCGGCGCGCCTGGCGGAGTTCCTCGACCACGTCGACGTTGCGGTGTCGTTGCACGGCTACGGCCGGATCGGCCGGGCCACGCAGTTGTTGGCCGGCGGCGGTAACCGCACGTTGGCCACCCACCTGGCCGACCACCTCGAACTGCCCGGCTATCACGTCGTCACTGACCTCGATGAGATTCCCCCCGAGCTGCGTGGACTGCACCCGCAGAATCCGGTCAACCAGACACGGTATGGCGGAACACAATTGGAACTGCCGATCCGGGTCAGGGGCATCAGCCCCCGCAGTCCGCTGCCCGGCGACGACGGTTTGTCGCCGGTGACCGCTGATCTGGTGCAAGGCCTGGCGGCCGCAGCCCGCTGTTGGAAATTACCGTCCAGATAACTAAACAACAGGAGGTGGCCGATGGCCGAACGGGCCTTTCGCTTTTCAATGGGCATTCACTCAGCCAAGTCGCGAACGAAATTGCAGGACAAGGCAAAGCGCTACGAGGACCTCGGCTTCGATGCCCTGCATCTGCCCGATCACCTCGGCGCGCCGGCACCGTTTCCGGTGCTGACCGCGATCGCGTCCGCGACCTCCACCGTGCGGCTGGGCACCTACGTGCTCAACGCCGGCTTCTACAAGCCCGCGCTATTGGCTCGTGACGCGGGCGAGGTCGACCAGCTCAGCGACGGCCGCCTCGACCTCGGTCTTGGTGCCGGGTACGTGCGCGAGGAATTCGAGGCTGCCGAGCTGCCGTACCCGACCGCCCGCCAGCGTGTCGACCACCTCGAGCACGTCACCACCTACATGAAGAAACACCTCCCCAAGGTGCCGATCCTGATCGCCGGCAACGGAAATCGGTTGCTCACCATCGCCGCCCAGCACGCCGACATCATCGGGTTGACCGGCGCCAGGTCTGGCGACGCCGCCGACTCGCTCGCCGAGCGCGTCGAATTCGTCCGCAACGCCGCCGGCAGCCGATTCGCCGATCTCGAGTTGAACCTCGCGATCACCGCCGTGCCGTCGGACAATTCCGGGAAACCCGACCTGGCGCTCGTCCGCAGATTCGTGGAGCTGTCCGACGAAGAGTTGCTGGCGCTGCCGTCGGTGCTCAGCGGATCGCCCCACGAGATCGCCGACACGCTGCGCGGCTACCGCGAGAAATATGGGCTGACGTCGTTCACCTTCCAGGAAAATCACGTCGACACCATTGCCAAGGTGATTCCCGAGTTGCGCTGACCGCAGAAATCACACAGCAACCACCTAACGGTTTTCCGTATGGTGGGTTAATGCGCTACAACCCGCCCCCGAACTGGCCAAAGCCGCCCAAAGGTTGGGCGCCGCACGCCGACTGGTCGCCGGATCCGGCCTGGCCGCCGCCACCGCCGGGTTGGCGGCTGTGGGTCGAGGACGATGCCCCGGATGCGAAGTCGGCGCTGGGCCGGCTCAAGCAGGCCGGCGACGACGGCGAATATTTCGGCGACGAGAACGCCTGGGCCGAGGACTCCGGGCCTGCGCCGGCTGACGACGAGCTAGATGCCGTGGTATCGGCGCTTCCTCCGCAGCCGACCGAGGTCGCACCCGAAAACCTTGCGGTGCAACATCTTGGGCAGTACGCCACGGTCAAGTGGAATGACGAACAGCAATACGCCATCGGCACAATCGTCGCGGTCTCTGCCGACACCGAGGCGGTGCACGTCACGCTCGACGGTATCCACGCGCCGATTGCCTTTCCGCGGGAAACGCCGGGCAGCCCACATCTGCTGGTCTGGATTTAAGACCCGCACTCGCCTGACGCCGGCGAGCGGCTAGGTTTAACGATGACTTGAGCCCCCGTAGCTCAGGGGATAGAGCACGGCTCTCCTAAAGCCGGTGTCGCAGGTTCGAATCCTGCCGGGGGCACCAAAGTTTACGCTGGTCAGCGCATGTTTCGTTTCATCTTGCCGGTCCGCTACGGATTGGGCAGTCCAGGTGTTAATGCTCCCGGCAGTCCTGGTGTTAATGGTTCCGGCAGTCCCGGTGCGAATGGTGTCGGTCCCGATGCGGGTGGTGGTGGTTGTGGTCGCGGTATCCGCAGATCCGGCGCTTGTGGTTGCCCACCTGGCGGGATTCCCTCAGTCGGTAAAACCGGCTCGCTCCATAATCCGTTCGGTGCCATGTGGTCTTTGCAGAAATTCGTAGAGTTCATCACCACCATGTAGGTCCTCCACAACCCTGGCGGGTTAGGTGCTGGTGCCATCGAGCCGTCTGGACAGCGCCACGTACAACTAAGAGCGCCGATACCGGCGCCACCGAATGCGACGCTACCACCGCCGCTAGCGCCGCCGACAACGCCGTTGACGCCGAAACCACCTGCCTCGCAATGCATATGCGAGCCGTTGATTTCGGTCGGGTAGTCGCAGAACCCACCCTGTGCGAATAATGCGCCGCCACCTGATCCGACGCCAGGATACGGGCAGAGGTCGGCGTGAGCTGATCCGGCCGGAAGAAATATCGACGCACAGAAGCCGAAAGATGCCATTGAAGCGTAGGTGGTGATTTTCTTCATTTTTTCTTCCGATTCACGTGCTCCAAGTTCGGGCCCTACGTGTTCGAATTCTGCTCCGTCGTATCGCCCAATGTCATCCGTTTGATCCAGCTTGCTGAATGAACGAATGCCCAACCCGGGGTTTAGCGATTGTGAGCGCGTGGCCCTGCTTACGGGCTCACCGACGTCGACCCGGCGACGCCCTCGTTGTCAAAGCCCATTGGCTACAAGCCAGCTGTCGATTCGTTCGGCGACTGCCTGCCAGCCGGGCTCAAGCATCATGACGTGCCCCATGTCGGGGAAGATTTCCGCGTCAGCATGGTAAATCCGCGCCACAGCCGACGCGTCCCCGTCGATTCGCGAGCCGTCGTCTTTTGCGCCGAGAACCAGCATCGGTGCTGTCACGAGGCGAGCATCGGGAAGTCGGTTCGCCGCTTCTCGTGCGGCGCGCGTGCTCTCGGGCTCCAAACGAGCCGCACAGGATTTGACGATGGATTCGGGAGTGTGCGCGGAGAATAAAAATTCCCGGGCCAAGGCGGGGGTATTGAATAGATCGACTGGATTACCGAAGGTGTTGCTACGCAGAACAAGCCATGGATGACGGAGCATAGTCCGGAATGCCCATCGTCTTAATCCCTGCGATGTGCCAGGCGCCATGAGAACCCCCGCTGGGGCACGATGCATCTGGAGGTAATTCAGTACGACCCAACAACCCATCGAATGACCGATGAGCACCGGTGGGGAACTCAGCTTGACGACAACAGCGTGGACGTCATTCACGTAATCGGCAAAAGAACACGATTTGAGTGGCTTGGACAAACTGCTGGCACCGTGGCCGCGAAGGCTCAGGGCGACCGCTTGGTAACCCTTATCGGTGAAGAAGTTCAGAAAATGATCGTCCCAGATCCCTGCTGAGCTGCAAGCGCCGTGAACGAAGAGCAACGGAACAGGATGCGATTCGGTGGCAGACCCTTTGTCGATTACTTCAAGCATGGGCCACCCATTCGATGCGTCGCGGCATTCCTCGCATCTTGGCAGGCGCTATGACCTCGAAAGGCTAGATTCGGTCGATTCGCTCGCCGGTACGGTTGTTGGCCGGCAGTCGGCGATTCCGGTGCGGCTACGGGCGGATGACCCCGCGTAGTGGCATCAATCCGAGTTCGTTGTGGCTCATGAACCCCGGCGGTGCATCCACGACTGCGGGAATCGCGTTAGCCGGGCCCATCGCGGTCCAGGTGTAGCCGGGCAACGCGTAGCCGCCGCTTGGATCCTTGGCCCCTTGCAGGATGAGCTCGGTGGACGAGTCGCCTTCGATCACGATGCGGTAGTGGTAATGCTGCGGCCAGTCCTCTTGCGGCTCAATCGCATCGTAGGTGTCCATCGTGTAGATCTCGTGGAAGACGATGAGCGGCTTGTCGTCCACCCACGCCGTCCATTGGTGGTGCTGCCGCGCGACGGTGCCCTCCTTGACCACACCTTTGAACCCCGGCATGTCGCTGGTCTCGCCACCTTCGAACGGAATGTCGCGGGTGGCGACCCCGAGTTCGACTTCGGTCGTGTATCTCTCGACTGTCTTGCCCATTCCCTCGACGATCATCGCCATCGACTGCGCGAACAAGGGCCAAGCCTGCCCGAGCAGATTGGGGCCGTCCTCAAACCCGGCCGGATCACTACCAAAGCCCATCTCGTACAGGTACTTCAGCGTGTCCCGGCCGAAGTTCACCACCTCGTAGATGTGGATGGTGTCGATCTGGCTGACGATGCGGGCCAGCGTCAGAACGAGCAGGTCGCCGGCGAAACCGGGATTGACACCACCAGCATGGAACGAGGTACCGCCCTCGAGGCACGCCGCATCGATCTTGTCGATATCGGCCTGACTGTGTTCAGTCCGGTACCACCATGCGCCACCCGAGGCGACGACGTTCTTGCCTGCGCGCAGCAGACGGCAGACCTCATCGGGGTCAGACCACAACGGCGCATAAAAGACGCAGTCGGCTTCCAGTGCCTCGATCGCATCCTTGTCATTGGTGGCGAACACACCGGTCGGCGCCTTGCCGCAAAGTTCGCCGGCATCCTTGCCGACTTTCTCCGGACGATTGCAGAGCACCCCAACCAGTTCGAAGGCGGGGTTATGGGCAAAATGACGAAGCGCTATCGTTCCGACGTTGCCGACGCCCCACTGGATTACGCGATATTTCTTGCCCACCGGCGACGTGATTGGCTTTGCGTGACCTTGCTCGACCGTCGTCATTACTCCTCCTCCGATTTCACTACCGCTAGTTGATCGACACTCCGGCATCGACTTTGAACTGCAGTCCGGTGACAAAACGCGATTCATCCGAGATCAGGTACAGCACCGCATTGCTGACGTCTACGGGTTCGATGCATGGTGTGGGCATGGCGTTGACGAACATCGGTATCAGGTCCGGACGTTCTTCACCGAGAGTTGCGCCGAACGACGGCGGGACCATTCCGGTGGGCGCCCCGGTGGGATGTACCGAGTTGACCCGAATGCTCTGTGCGGCAAGCTCATTAGCAAGCGCAATCGTCAGACCTACAACGCCGTGTTTGGAAGCAGTGTAGGGGGTTTGAAGCGGGAATCCCTTGATGGCACCGGCCGAGCTGATATTGACCAAGCTGCCGCCACCTTGGACGAGCAGATGCGGTATAGCGACGGCGCAGGTGTTCCACGTCCCGATGAGGTTCACATCGACCACGGTGCGCCAGTGGTCGGAAGTGGTTCTGTCCCAAGGGGCGACGGTAAGGACACCGGCGTTGGCGACGGCGCCGTCCAACCCGCCCAGTTCGTCGACGCCCTCGTCGACCGCCGAGCGCATAGCCGCTTCGTCGCGGACATCAGCGACTCGGCTCACACAGCGGCCGCCGTGCGCGGTGACCAAACGCACCGTCTCGGCCAAGTCGTCCTGGGTGGCCAAGTCGTATTCGATCTCCGGCAGGGACTCACAGAGGTCGATGAGAATGAGATCAGCGCCCTCCTCGGCGAGTCTGACCGCGTGACTGCGCCCCAAACCGCGTGCGGCACCGGTGATCAGCACGCGTTTGCCGGCCGCCCGGCCGCTCGACGGTCTAGGTTCTGTCACCACATCAGTCCGCGAATGATTTCCGCCGCAGGGATGTCTTCGACGGCGATCAGCCCTGCAGGAGCGCGGCAGACCCAGTCGATCGCATTAACCACCCGAGCTGCGGTCGAAAGACACCCCGCTTCGGTGACGTCAAGCCCTGGGTGTGACACATGCGTGTTCAGCTCGACGCGAGGGTCCCCGTCGACCACGACTCGGTGAACGCCAGGACGGCCGTCGGGCGGGTAGAGCCAATCTGGAGCCGAGTCAACGGTGAGCCGCGTGATGTGTTCCATCGTGATTACCGGAGCTCCGTCACGAACCCCTTCGACCGCGAATTTCACGGCAGCCATCTGTCCAGGCTCCACCGTCGCCATCTTGCATTCGATCCGTTTGTCGGTGTACCACGGCTCGATGCGTTGCCGGACCTCATCGAGTTGCACCCCCAGCTGCTCGGCGAGGTTGCGCACTGCTCCGCCCCACATCGTGGTGAGCACACCCGGCAGGAACAGCATCGGCGTATCGTCCTCGGCGCTGACACCGAAACCCATTTGCTTGCCGGTGAATTCGTAGTCGTCGTAGTTGGCGTAGTCGAAGATTTCCTGAACGGTGATCGCCCTGGCCCGGGTAACCAGGCTCAGCGCAGAATGCACCTCGGTGTCGCCGGAGTAGCCAGGATCGATGCCGTTGACATACAGCGAGGCGTTGCCGGCCTCGCAGGCTTGTTGCAGCGGCTCCCGCAGCCAGTCGTCGGCCTGGCGAGGAGTCACCAGCCACACCATCGATGTCGCCACGATATTGATGCCCGCGGAAAGGAACTTCGACATCTGCTCGATGACTTCCATTGGCCGCGTCTCGCCTTGCGCGGTGTACACCACACAGTCCGGCTTCAACGCAATGAGCGCGTCGATGTCATCGGTCGCGATAATGCCGGTCGGCTCACTCAACCCGCACAATTCGGCGGCGTCACGCCCGATCTTGTCCGGGCTGGCTGCGTGCACTCCGACCAATTCCAGATCGGGCCGCCCGATGATCGCCGGTAACGAATGGACGCCGACATTGCCGGTCGAAAACTGAACTACCCTGCGCATCCTGCGTTCGTCCTTGATCAGTAGTCGGGAATCGGCAGCGGCGAGTTGTTGGAGTCGATGCCGCCGTCCACGTGAAAGATCGCGTTGGTCGCGTAACAGTCCCGCGTGGACAGATAAACGCACAGCCGCCCAAGGTCGGCGACGTCGCCCAGGCGGTGCAGCGGTGTCGCCTCCTGCATCTTCTCCTGCGATCCGGGCATCATGTCGAGACTGCCCTGCAGACCGTCGGTCGCGAATGAGCCCAGGGCTATCGCATTGACGCGGATCTTCGGCGCGAGCTCCTGCGCCATCGCGCGGGTAAGGGCCTCAAGGCCGCCTTTCGCGACGCAGTACGCCGTGAGCGCGCGGATGCCGAAACGGGCTGAGCCAGAGGAGATGTTGACGATGTTGCCGTGGCCGGCCTCGATCATGTGCGGCGCCGCAAGCTGGCTCATGATGAACGCCGATGTAACGCACCAGTCGAAAGTGTGACGGAAGTCCTCGTCGGCGATGTCGAGGAAGCGCGCGTATGTCGAACCGCCGACGTTGTTGACCAGGATGTCGATGCGCCCGAAGCTTTCCATGGCTGCAGCGACAACCCGCTCACTGTCCGGACGGCTCATGGCATCCGCGACGAGCGCCAGTCCCCGACCGCCCGCATCTTCGATACCGGCGATGGTTCCGCGGATATCGGATTCCGTACGCGCCGTGCCGACTACGGTTGCGCCCGCCTCCGCCAGGACCCTTGCAATGCCCTGCCCGACGCCCTTCCCGGCGCCGGTAACGATCGCGACTTGGCCTTCCAGATTGAATTGTTCAAGCGCCATCCCAATCCTCTCGCCCGCGTCGTGTGCTCATCTAACAAATAAAACTGACTAAAGTCAACGGAATGAAACGCGCAGGCCGCCGCCCCGGCGGCTATTCTGCACACGGGGTAGGGGACCCGGATCAGAGGAAACGCACTATGGCAACGGTGGAAAAGCCGTCGGCGCGTGAGACCAAGCGCCTGCAGACCCGAGAGCGCCTGCTGGGCGCTGCCATCGCCGAGTTCAAACGGGGCGGCATGGCAGACGCCGACGTCGGCTCGATTGTTACGGCCGCCGGAGTCGCACACGGTACTTTCTTCTTTCATTTCCCGACGAAGGAACATGTGCTGTTGGAACTCGAACGGCGCGAAGAGGAACGCATCGCCAAACAGCTAGACCGTTATGTGGGCGCTTCGCACGACCTGTCGTCCACCCTCAAAGAGGCGGTTCGACTGATCCTGGGCCTGGAGCGCCGTCTCGGCGCGAGTCTCTTCAAAGACTTTCTTGCTCTGCACTTCTCACAGACCCGTCCCACGGACGAAAGCAAAGAGCATCCGGTCATCGTGCGGGTCGCCCAAGAGATCGAGCGGGCCCAACGCTTGGGTCACGTTGCACCGGAGGTCGTTCCGGTAAACAGCGCCGTTTTTTTCTTGCTGGGTCTTTACGCGCTGTTGACCACGACGCACGACTGGCCTACGCAGAGCGCGATGCTCGACGACTACGTGGCCAGCACGCTACGCAGCCTCCAACGCAGTAACTGATTGACGACAGTCAGTCTCTGCGAGAAGATCGGGCCAGCCGATCGGTAGGAGGAGTCCTTGAATCCGCCCACATTGACCACCGCGGGCAGTCAGCTCGACCAACACTTCGAGCAGTCGCAGCTCGCACAGCGGCAGGCCGACAAGTGGCTCATCTCGGGCAGTATCCTCATCGGCACCGCGGCCCTGGGCATCTTCGGCCTGCCACTGTTTCTCCGCGGTGTGTGGTTGCAGCGCAAGGCGCAGCGCGACGGCCTATCGGTCCGCCCGATGCTGGTGACGCTGCTTGGTTACCTGGTCATCATTGACGCCGCCATCAACACGGTGGGATGGGCGCTCGACCTGGTCGCCAATCACACCATCCTGGCCCGAATCTTGTTGAACGGCTGGGGCGCAATGTTCGACGCCGGCTACTTCTGGCACTACAACGAGCTGTGGGTCGGCGGTGCGGCCGGGCCAGGCGAGAAAGCCCTCGAAGTGGGTCTGATCCTGACGGTGTTCACCATGCGGATCGCGGCCGCGATCGGTTTCCTGCAGATGAAGCGCTGGGGCCACCAGTGGATGGTGATCACCTGCTGGATGGGTGTGCTGATCTGGTGCGTCTACGTCTTCAACATGACGATGTTCGCGGATGTGCGCTACGCGGGCGTCATCTTCCCCGTCGTCGGCTGGTGGCTCTACGACATCTTCTACATCACGCCGTTTCTGGCGATTCCCTATCTGCACACCGTCAACCGCGAGATCTTCACCGACTGACCGGTCATTATTGACTCTAATCATTGACTCTGGTCAGTAATCGCGCTACAAAGGCTAGACCATGACGCCACAGGTCAGGGCCACGGCACGCGAGGTGCGTCGGCGACAAACCCGGGAGCGCATACTCGGTGCGGCGATCACCGAGTTCAAGCGTTCGGGCATGGCAGGCGCCGATGTCAACGCGATCGTGGCGGCGGCGGGCGTCGCGCACGGAACGTTCTTCTTCCACTTCCCCAGCAAGGAGCATGTGCTTCTTGACCTGGAGTTCCGGGAAGAAGCACGCATCGCCGCGGAATTCGCCAAATATCTCGGGGACGCACACGGGCTTGCTGCCGCGTTGACCGAAGTGGTCCATCTCGTGGCCGGCTTGGAGCAGCGGCTCGGGCCACTGCTCTTCAAAGAGCTACTGGCGCTGCATTTCTCGCCGACACGCCCCAATAAGGACGACTGGAGCGATCATCCCGTGATCGTTCTGCTCGTCGATGAGATCGAGCGGGCGCGCGGCGATGGCGAAGTACATCCGGAAGTGGACGCCTTCTACAGTGCGACGTTCTTCCTGCTCGGCATCTACGGCGTCCTCACCAGCACCGACAACGCCGACAACCGCGACACGATGCTGACCAAGCTGATCGCCACCGCTGTGCGCGGTCTGGAAGTCCGATGACGCGGGCGCGCATGCCACAACCCGTCAACAAGGAGGTCTGAAGTGGACTGGATCTGGGAGATACTGCGCTACGTCGCAGCTTGGGGAGGCACGGGACTGGTCATCTGGTTCTGGTACTGGATGTTCTCGAATCTCGGGACGTTCTGAGCGTCGATGATCGAGCTTTCCGACGCACACGCAATGGCGATCGAACGCAGTTGCGCGGTCACGGCTGTCGCGCTGAGCGGGCGACGTCGAGAGGGTGTGCGTCTGGTGACCGGTGAGCATCGCGGCTTCAGCCTGAGCTCACAGCTCGATTTCGTGCACGTCCCGTATCCATCGATCGCAAGGGACTGGACGCGCAGGACTCTGACATGCGGTGTAGCGCTTCAATGTTCACCGTCAAAGGAGCGACTCGCAACGTTTCGACTGAATGAGCTGTCGTCGCGTGAACTACGTGCGATCACTCTCGTCGAGGCCAGCGTGGCCCTGGGTTGGATCGCCTCGAACTGGCCCGGGCTGCTCGTGGAAGCACATCGGGTGCTGCCGGACCTCCCGGCGTTGCCCGCCGATACGGACGCCGGCGAGATGGTCAACCGCGCAATCTCGATGTCGCGCGGCGCCGCACCGCTGAGCGTCCATCCACTTTTGGGCCGATTGCCCCTGGTCTACACAGCGCCTCAGGGTCTGTCCGACAAGTTGCGTCGCAGCTTCGGAAGAATGCCGTGGACCACAACGCAGAAGCGCCTGCCACGTCCGTACTCCGTTCCGGTCGGGGGCGACGGCGGCGTGCGCAACCCCAACCTCCCGCCGCCCAGCAGACCTCAGGACAACGACCTAGACATCACTCCAGAACACCGCCCGGGCATCCCCTATCCCGAATGGAATTCCTGGACAAAGAGTTTCATGCGAGACCATGTTGCGGTTCTCGAGCGCTCGCACGCCAGCACGACTCGTTCACCGGCTCCCGTATCCGCCGAGCTGCGGAAGTGGTTTGAAGAACACACCCACCGGGCGATGAAAGGTCGCCTCGAGGACGGCTCTGACCTGGACGTCGAGCAGTACGTGCGTCATTACATCGACGTCGCGACCGGCGACGCGCTCGAACCGCGCATCTTTCGCGACCTGTTGCCCATCAGCCGCGACGTCACAACCGCGCTATTGCTGGACGGCAGTTCGTCATTGGGTGTGCACGGCGGACGGATCTTCAAGCTGGAGTTGGCCTGCGCCGATGCTCTGTCGAAAGCGATGACGCTCGCGCGGGAGCGCCACGGAATCTTCGTGTTCACCGGCAACACGCGACACCGCGTCGAAGTGAACTGCCTCAAGGACTTCGAGGATCGGCGATTCGTGCCGCCAGGGCGACTAGGTCTGGCCACCGGCGGCTACACCAGACTCGGCGCGCCCCTGCGCCACTTGACCAGTCGGCTTCTTGCGCGACCCTCCGAGCGGCGGCTGCTCATCGTGATCGGCGACGGCCTGATCTCCGACGAGGGCTACGAGGGTCGCTATGCGTGGGCCGACGTCGCGCACGCTGTCGAGGAAGCGAACGACGCGGGCGTCTCCGTCTATTACTTAGGTGTCGGACCGACCCGCGTCGACCCGCTTCCAGAGGTCTTCGGACCCCGTCGCTCCCAACGCATCCGGCGAGTTGAGGAGCTTCCGCGGGTATTGGCCCACGTTCACCGTGAGCTGGTAAGCGCATGACCACCGACACCTATTACTCGAACGGCAACGAAGTCCAGTTGTTCGAGCAGGCCTATCAGCAACGGCTGCCGGTGATGCTCACCGGCCCGACCGGCTGCGGCAAGACACGGCTGGTCGAGCACATGGGCCTACTGCTGAGCCGACCCGTGGTCACTATCAGCTGCCATGACGACTTGACCAGTTCGGACCTCGTGGGCAGATTCATGGTGACGGGTGGAGATGTGGTGTGGACCGACGGCCCCTTGACCCGGGCGGTGAAAGCCGGCGCGATCTGCTACCTGGATGAGGTCGTCGAAGCTCGGCACGACTCGCTGGCCATCCTGCATTCGCTGACCGACCACCGCCGTGCGCTCTACCTCGACCGGGCTGACGAAGTGGTCAAAGCGCCCGAAACCTTCATGCTCGTCTGCTCCTATAACCCGGCCTACCGCAGTTCCCTGAAGGAGCTCAAGCCGTCGTTCCGCCAGCGGTTCGTCACACTCCCGATGAGGTACCTGCCCGCGGACCGCGAAGCCGAGGTGATCGTCGCCGAAGCGGGCATCGAGCTTTCGACCGCGAGCAGGCTCGTTGCCTGCGCCACCGCCATCCGGACCGCCGACCACGCGTTTCACTTCGAGCCGCCGTCGACCCGCGTCCTGGTCACCGCCGCACAGCTGATCGCTTCTGGTGCAAGCGAATTAGAGGCGGCCGAAGCCTGCATCCTCGCACCACTATCGACCGACGGTGCCATCAATGACGGCTTACGCGAGGTCGCGGTCGCCAGCCTCGCGCCCACCGACAGCTCGCGCACGCCTCACTAGCACAACTGCGAAAGGAGCCACGACTATGGATCAGAAGGAACGACAGCGCAAGAAGGCGCTCATCATCTTGCAGATCGTCATCTACGGCTACCTGCTGCTGATGTTTGGAATTCAGCTCTACATGTCCTTCGCGCGCGGCTGGTGGGAATTGTGAATGTTCCGCTGCTGAACCGACGCCCCGATGATCCGGTCAGCCTCGAGGACCATCACGACGAATCCCGTCTGGCACAGCGCCGGGCGGACAAGTGGATGATCGTCGGCGCAGCTCTGATGGGGATGTGGGCGCCGGGCCTGATCGGCTTCCCCATCTTCATGCGCGGAGTCTGGCTGCAGCGCCAGGCTTTACGAGCAGGTCTGTCGGTGCGGCCGATGATCGTCACCTTGATCGGTTATCTGGTGCTGATCGACGGCACACTCAACAGCCTGGGCTGGGCCTTGGACCTGGTCGCCAACCACACGTTGATCAACCGGGTGCTGATGGTCGGCTGGGGCAACATGTTCGACGCCGGTTACTTCTGGCACTACAACGAATTGTGGGTCGGCGGCGCCGCCGGCCCCGGCGAGAAAGCCTATGTGGCCGGGCTGATCCTGACGGTCTTCGCGATGCGCTGTGCCGCCGCGATCGGTTTCCTGCAAATGAAGCGGTGGGGCCACCAATGGATGATCATCACCTGCTGGATGGGCGTGGTGATCTGGTGCGCCTACGTGTTCAACATGACCATGTACGCCGACGTGCGCTATGCGGGCGTGGTCTTCCCCGTCATCGGCTGGTGGCTCTACGACATCTTCTACATCACCCCGTTCCTGGCCATCCCGTATCTGCACACAGTCAACCGCGAAATCTTCACCGACTGAACACTTTTAAGGAGCACAGCTGTGACTTCACCGCTACCCGCACCGGCGTCCACCGAAGACAAGGACCCGGCCGAGGACTTACCCCCCGGCACCACGCCGTACTACGCCAGGATGCACAAATACATCAAGCGCGCCGTCATCGTCTGTCTGGTCGCGCTCGTCATCGAAGGTGCCTTCACGCTGCCCTTCATGGCGGTCTACTACGGCTATCCGACGCTGAGCCTGACGCAGATCTGCAGTGAATTACTCAAGGTTCGCTACTCCGACGACACCTTGGAGTGCAAGGTCCCATATCCGATGTTGGGACCGCCCGAAGGCGCCGAGGGCAAGGACACCGCCCGAGACCTGTGGGGCATCCAGCCGGTTCCGAAATATCACCGGCTGAAATTCCGCGAACTGGTGCGCATTCACGACGCGCGGGTGGCCCGGCAGCATGGCGCTCCGACTCCGTGACCAAGGCGCCTGAGGAGCACGCGCACAACTGGGACCTCCGTCACGAGGATTTCCAGGACAACGACTTCCTATACGACGTCTATTCGGTCATGCGTCGGAATGCGCCTTTCGCTCATACGGATACGCCGTTTCTGAGCGCCACTCCCGGTGGCGCGTGGGTGGCAACGCGATACGCGGAGTGCTACCGGATTCTGCAGGACTGGGAGCATTTCTCCAGTAACCCAACACCCGAAGCGTCTGAGCAGCTCGCAGGCGATCTGGTGATCACGCTGGACCCGCCACGGCAGCAGAAATTCCGCAAGGTGCTGAACCCGTACTTTTCGCCGGCGCGGATGAAGGCGCTGCGACGTCAGATTCGTTACGAGACAGACCAGTTGATCGACGCATTTATTGAACTGGGGACCGGTGACCTCGCCCAGGTCGCCTGGCGGCAGCCGGGCATCGTCTTCTTCAAGTATCTCCTCGGACTGCCGATCAACGACGTCCCGCTGTGTATTGAGTTGACGGACACCGCGCTCAACGGTGAAACCGAGGAAGCTCGGATGGGCGCGTGGGGCGGCCTGTATCAGCACCTCCACGATGCGGTGTCGGCGCGAAGCACACAGCATCCCCAGGACGACATGATCGACGTGCTCCTGAACGCCGAGATCGACGGTGAGCGACTGCCTTTCAGCGACGTGGTTGCCAATGCCATGCTGCTGGTGCAGGCAGGCCTAGAGACGACCGCTAACGCGTTGTCGTTCGCGTTCCACTACCTGGCAACACATCCAGACGAACGCGACCGGCTCGCCGGCGAGCCGGAAATACTGCCACGAGCCGTCGAGGAGTTCATCCGGTTCGGCGGATCGATTCACGGCATTCCGCGTACCGTCGCCAAGGACGTCGAGCTTGCCGGACACACCTTCTGCCCCGGCGAATCGGTATTGGTGAACTACGCCTCCGCCAACCGCGATCCACACGAGTTCGACCAACCCGATCGGTGCATCCTCGATCGTCGCGAGAACCGCCACCTCGGATTCGGGGCCGGAGTACATCGCTGCCTCGGCTCCAACCTAGCCCGCCTGGAATTCACGATCGGTCTCGAGCAAGTGCTTTCGCGGATAACGGACTACGCCCTCGCACCCGGCGCCGATGCCGTGTTTCACGGCAACTCCGTCACAAGAGGATTCCGTCGGATTCCCGTCGTCTTCAGTCCTGGAACGAAAGCACCCGCATGACCTTTCGGGTCGTTCAGTGGACGACAGGAAACATCGGCACGAAGGCGGTTCATGCAATCGTCGCGAACTCGCTACTCGAGCTCGTCGGATGCTACGCGTGGTCGCCGGACAAGGTCGGGCGCGACGTCGGTGAACTGTGCGGCATCGAACCACTCGGACTGCTGGCCACCGACGACATCGACGCCCTGATCGCCCTCGAGCCCGATTGCGTTGTGTACAACCAGATGTTCGCCAACGTCGACGTTCTGGTCCGCATTCTCCAGGCGGGCATCAACGTCGTCACCACGTCGGAGTTCATCACCGGCCATCGACTCGGCGACGGGCGCGAACGCATCCTGAGGGCATGCGAACTCGGTGGGTCGACGATCTTCGGCAGCGGCCTGAACCCTGGCTTCATCGAGCTCTTTGCGATCGTTTCTGCCGGGCTCTCAGACAGGATCGACCGGGTGCGCATCGTGGAATCGTTTGACACGACGATCTACAACTCACCGGAGACCGAGAAGATCATGGGGTTCGGATATCCGATCGATCACCCCGACTTGCTGGCGGTGACCGAGGAGGGGTCGGGGATCTTCCGCGAGGCCGTCCTCATCGTCGCCGACGCGCTGGGGGTCGAGCTCGACGAGATTCGTTGCGAGGCCGAGTATGCCCAAGCCACCGAAGACGTGCACCTACCCGGTGATTGGGTCATCGCCAAGGGTTGTGTGGCGGGAATCGACGTGAGCTGGAAAGGCTTTGTCGGTGAGCGTGATGTCGTCGAGGTACGCGGGGTGTGGACCAAGGGGCAATCGCTGGAGCCCACCTGGACGATGGGCTTCGGCTACCACATCACCGTCGAAGGCAGACCGACGATCAAGACAACCTTGGCGTTCGAGCCGCCCGCAGATTTCGTCGCACAGACGATCGAGGAATACATCCTGCTCGGTCTGACCATCACAGCCGTGCCGGCCATCACCGCGATACCGGCCGTCGTCGCCGCGCCACCCGGCATTGCGACGTATAACGATCTGCCGCTACTACTTCCGCGTGGAGTCATCAATGTCTGAACAGCGAGAGACGCAGCTTCATCACGTCGTTTTCGCCGTAGCGCCGGAACGGCAGGCGGCCGTGGCGCAGATGTTCACTGACCTCGGCTGCAGCTTCGAGAACACCGAGCTGACTGAACTCGGCTTGACAATTTATCTGGATTGGAACGGTGGCATCGAACTGATCAGCGCGATCCCCGGTGCGATCGCCGAAGTGGCGGCATCCGTCAGTGAATTCGTCAAGGCCAACGGCGACGGCGTGTACACCGTGGTGCTCCGCGTCCCGGGGGCGTCCGACGCCGAAGCCGTCACCGCACGCTACGGGTCGAAAATCCGCTTCCGGCAGAGCATTTCCGGTGAGGGCTCGTATCTCGACGAAATCGACCTATCGGTACTTGGTCTCCCGCTGACCTTGCTGGCGACCAATATCCCGTGACGACGCCAGCAGCTAGGAGATGTCGTGACCGTTGACGCGGCCAGACCGAGCGTTTTCGACGCCGGACTACCCACGCTGAGTTATGACCTGACCGACACCCCACAGCAGATCTATCCGCAGTTCCAAGCGGCCCAGCAAAAGGCGCCGATCGCATTGGGACCCATTGGTCCCGAGGTACTCTCGTACGAACTTGCCAGGACGGTGCTGCGCGATCCACGGTTCGTGATCCCTCCGGGGATCCATCTGTCCGCTCACGGGATCACGTCGGGTCCGCTATGGGACCGAGTCACCCGCAGCATCCTGAACATGGAAGGCGACGAACACCGCCGACTGCGCAGCCTCGTATCCAAAGCCTTCACGCCGCGCGCGGCGGCGAGTCTGGATGACACGATCCACACCGTCGTCGACGAGCTCATCGATCGCGTCGCGGACTCGGGCCGTTGCGAGTTCGTCGCGGACATCGCACGGCCGTATCCCATCCCGATCATCTGCGCGTTGCTCGGTGCACCTCGCGAGGATTGGCAACAGTTCTCACGGTGGGCCGAGGACATCTTCAAGATCGTGAGCTTCGACTGCGATGTCACCGAGGAAGAGCCCGTCATCCTTCAGGCCTGGGGTGAGTTCGACGACTACATCGACGACATGGTCGTGCAGAGGCGCCGACACCTGACCGAAGATCTGCTGTCCGAGCTGATCGCCATCGAAGATGCGGGTGATCGCCTCGATGCCGGCGAGTTGCGCATGTTGGCGTTCAGCATTTTGGTGGCCGGCACCGACACCACGCGCAGCCAACTCGCGGCATCCATGCAGGTGCTCTGCGATCACCCCGATCAGTTGGCGCTGCTGCGCGACCAGCCCGAGCTGGCGATGCGTGCCGTCGAGGAGACCATGCGACATTCGCCGTCGATGTGCAGCACGGTGCGCAGCGTCGTCGATGACGTGACGATCGACGACTACACCTTCCCCGCAGGCACTTTCATCTTGGTGAACACCTATGCGGCCAATCGCGACAGCGCCGTCTACGACGATCCGACACGCTTTGACATCGCCCGCGAAGATCCGCCACCCATCCTCACGTTCGGCGGAGGGGTGCACTACTGTCTCGGCGCCAACCTGGCGCGACGCGAACTCGCCGAAGCGCTCAAGATCCTCGCCCGCCGCTTGCCGAATCCACGGCGCATCGGATCGGCGCCGTGGAAGCCGTTGCTCGGCATGAGCGGGCCCACCAGCTTGCCCATGCAGTTTGGCTGATGCGTTAGAAAATCGACGCGAGCGTACCGACGCGCACAGGCACCCGTGGAATGATGCCCGATATGTTCGACCGCTCCTTTCTGGCTACGGCCATCGCAGTCACCGCGATCGGTGTGGCCTCACCCGCGCACGCGGACCCGCCGTGCCCTGCCAGCGGCTGTCCGCACGGCCCGGCCAACAGCCCGTCCTACAAGGACGGCTACAAATCCGAACACGACTACTTCTCGACCCCGCAGAATCACTCCTATCTCAAGAGCGAGATGCAAAACGGCTACACCGCTGCGAGTGCCTGCCAAGTCGAGATGGGCGGAGGAGCGCCACCGGCGAATCCCGCTGACTGGATCAACGGCTGCATCGACGCCCTGCACGACCTGGGATTCAAGCCATAACCCCCCGGGTACTGATCGGCGTCGCCGAGTTGACCGATCTCATCGACACCGGCCAACCCGCGGCGATCCTCGACGTGCGCTGGCGGCTCGACGAGCCCGACGGGCGGGCGTCGTACCTACAAGGCCATCTCCCGGGCGCGGTGTACGTCTCACTCGAAGACGAGCTCAGCGACCACAGCGTCACCGGTCGGGGGCGGCATCCGCTGCCCTCCGGACGCAGCGTCGAGGCCGCGGCGCGGCGGTGGGGCGTCCGCCAAGGCGTGCCCACCGTCGTCTACGACGACTGGAATCGAGCCGGTTCGGCGCGGGCCTGGTGGGTGCTGTCGGCTGCTGGCATCGCCGACGTGCGCATCCTGGATGGCGGCCTCGCCGCGTGGCGGTCGGCCGGGGGCAGCCTGGCCACCGGCTCGGTCACGCCGCCACCGGGCGACGCGACAGTGCTGCACGAGGATCTCTATAACGGAGCGCTGCCGACCCTGACTGCGCAGCAGGTCGATAACTTCACGCTGCTCGACGCGCGCGCACCCGAACGCTTCCGCGGTGATGTCGAGCCGATCGATCCTGTCGCCGGACACATCCCCGGCGCGAAGAACCTGCCCAGTGGCACCGTACTCGCCGGTGACGGCACATTTTTGACGCCCGACGCACTGGCTTCAGTGCTCGCGGAGCGCGACATCGACGACGACGGTCGACTGGCCGCGTACTGCGGCTCGGGTGTCACTGCCGCCATTTCGATCGCGGCGCTCACTGCGATGGGCTACCGGGCAGCGCTGTTTCCCGGCTCATGGTCGCAATGGAGTTCCGATGCCGCCAACCCAGTTGCCCGCGGAGACGATTAGTCCGATTCCACGGACTAAGGTTTGTCTCCCGCCTTCGACGGTAATGCGCGTATAGAGGGGGACGCGTTGGTCGACCGACGCGTTCGCCTAGGTCTCGCCGGTTCAGCCGAGAGCTGGTGAGGCCGTCTATAAATGCCAGATCCGGTGTGTCACTCTCTTAATTGTAGTAGCGTGCGGTTATGAATACTGACGTCTGGATTCTGGGCGGCTATCAAAGCGACTTCGCCCGAAACCTCACCAAAGAGGGCCGTGACTTCGCGGATCTGACCCGCGAGGTCGTCGACGCCACCCTGATCGCGGCAAAGATCGACGCCGGCGACATCGACGTGGTTCACGTTGCGAATGCATTCGGCGAGATGTTCGCCGAACAGGGTCACCTCGGCGCCATGCCGGCAACCGTGTGCGACGGCCTGTGGGACACCCCGGCGTCGCGGCACGAGGCCGCGTGTGCGTCGGGAAGCGTGGCCGCGCTGGCAGCGATGGCCGATCTGCGGGCCGGCAACTACGACACCGCGTTGGTCCTCGGCGTCGAACTCGAGAAGACCGTCCACGGTGACACCGCGGCGCGTCACCTCGGCGCAGCGGCCTGGACCGGACACGAAGGGGCAGACGCGAAATATCTCTGGCCGTCGATGTTCGCCACCGTCGCCGACGAGTACGACCGCCGCTACGGACTGGACGAAACCCATCTGCGGGCCATAGCACAGGTCAACTTCGGCAACGCGCGCCGAAACCCCAACGCGCAGACCAGAGAATGGACGGTGCCCGATCCGATCTCCGATGACGACGCGGGCAATCCGCTCATCGAAGGCCGGCTGCGCCGGTTCGACTGTAGCCAGATGACCGACGGCGGAGCGGGAGTCGTCCTGGTCACCGACAAATACCTTCGCGATCATCCGGATGCTCGGCCGGTCGCGCGCATCGCGGGCTGGGGTCATCGCACCGTCGGACTGGGCCTGCAACAAAAGCTTGACCGCGCGGCCGACGACCCGTACGTGATGCCGCATGTGCGGGCAGCCGCGCTTGACGCGCTGCGACGCGCCCAGGCGAGCCTCGACGATGTGCATGGGATCGAGGTACACGACTGCTTCACTCCCAGTGAGTATTTGGCGATCGACCACATCGGCCTGACCGGACCGGGCGAATCGTGGAAGGCCATCGAGAACGGCGAAATCGAGATCGGCGGACGGCTGCCGATCAACCCCAGTGGCGGGCTGATCGGCGGTGGCCACCCGGTCGGTGCATCGGGAATTCGGATGCTCGTCGATGCGGCAAAACAGGTCAGCGGCTCCGCCGGCGATTACCAGGTCGAGGGCGCGAAAACCTTTGGCACGCTGAACTTCGGTGGCAGCACCGCCACCACGGTCAGTTTCGTCGTCCGCGCAACCGAAGGAGCGTGACATGGACGTCGAAGTCGTAGCCAAATTCCTGTCGACCCTGCCCGAAGACGACGACCACCCGTACCGAACCGGACCGTGGCGGCCGCAGACCAATGAGTGGGACGCCGACGACCTGATCGCCGTCGAGGGAGAAATCCCCCGCGATCTCGACGGTGTCTACCTGCGGAACACCGAGAACCCGCTGCACCCGTCGATGAAGACCTATCACCCGTTCGACGGCGACGGCATGCTGCACGTCGTCGGGTTCCGTGACGGAAACGCCTTCTACCGCAACCGCTTTGTCCGCACCGATGGCTTCCTTGCCGAGAACGAGGCTGGCGAGCCACTGTGGCCGGGCCTGG
>Ga0209113_1000050_pt1 | contig 24233 bp, 23 predicted proteins | sample TexAe_RefH0_O1_FD_187951 | JGI IMG/M metagenome (GOLD analysis project Ga0209113, IMG submission 187951) | Forest soil microbial communities from Davy Crockett National Forest, Groveton, Texas, USA - Texas A ecozone_RefH0_O1 (SPAdes) (version 2) | ecosystem: Environmental > Terrestrial > Soil >... | reverse complement strand
CGTCAGTTCAATCCTGGCAGGGGGCTCTCGGGTCCAACGTAATGGCTAGTCGGCGCAACCTCTTCTCTCCAGATCAGTCTGGGATGGCGACGCTCATTCCTCCGTCGACCATCCAGACCGCGCCGACCGCATAGCTCGCGAGGTCCGATGCGAGGAAGGCCGCGATATGCGCGATCTCAGTAGGGTCGGCCGCCCGGTTGATGGGTGCGCCTTTTCCGTGCTCCACAAGATCGTCTGGATCACCGAGGATGTTGGTTACAACGTCGCCGACACCGATCGCGTTAACCCGGATTCCGTTATCGATGCCCTCCAAGGCCGCAGTTCGAGTCAACTGTGCGAGTGCGCCTTTGGATGCGGCGTAGGCAGAGATGGTCTTGAAAGTTTGAAAACACGCGTAGGAACCGATGTTGACAATGGAGCCACTGTGGTGGGGAATCATCGCGCGCATCGCTTCGCGAGTGTGAAGGAACGCTCCGGTGGCATTGGTGCCGATGATGTGGTTCCAGTCCTCGAGTGTTGTTTCGACGACAGGCTTGTTGATGATCGTGCCAGCGTTGTTGACGAGAATATCGAGGTTGCCAAACCGGCTGTGGGCCAGATCTACCGCGTCCTTCGCCGTTTGCTCTTGTGCAACGTCGCCAACTAACGACGCCACTGTGTCGCTGCTGCCGAACAGGTTGTCAACGCCGGGGTCGATATCCTCCGCGACCACCGAAACGCCGTATTCGTTCAGTTGTCGAGTAATCGCCAGACCGATGCCGCTGGCCGCACCGGTCACGATCGCAACCTTGCCGCGCAGATTTTCACTCAAACGATCGACGCTCATCGCGCCTCCTAAGGATTAGCTACATTCGACGAACGCAACGCTACGTAGCGTAGCGTTGTGCGTCAATGGAAGGAGGGCCAGATTTGCGAACGAAGTCGAATGGCGCTCAGCGCAGCGCACCGAAGCGGGGGGTTGAAACAACTGCCCTGATTCTGCGATCCGCTCTCAAACTCGGCACCGAGATCGGTTTCGACGCGTTGACCGTAGAACTGCTGGCCGAGCGCACCGGGATTGCCAAGACGACGATCTATCGACGTTGGCCGAATATCTCAACCGTGGTGATGGACGCATTTCTGGCCGAAGTCGACCGGGCTGCGCCGATCGTTGATCTTGCCACGGCGCGCGAAAGTTTGACCGTCTCAATGAAGTCCCTGGCCCGACTATACCGGGGGCCCTATGGCAGCACATTGCGCGTGTTGATCGGACGGGCACAGGTCGATGGTGAGCTGCGGAGCGCCGTAATGACGCGCTGGGTGGAGCCGAGGCGGGCCGTGGCTCGCTCCATCGTCCGCCAAGGCATTGTGAGCAAGGAAATCCGCGGCGGACTTGACCCCGACCTGATCCTCGACGCGCTCTACGGGCCGATCTACCATCGGCTGCTGGTTCCCTACGAGAACATCGAGCTTTCCGACTCGTACATAGAGAACCTGGTCAACACTATTTTCACCGGTGTGGCACCTGCGTGACGTTCAGCTATCACGCCTTTACGCGCCCTGCGGGTCTGGGTAGTCGAGTGTGACACGCCACAGAAAAACCGCAGGCTGTAGCGCCTACTTTACAGATAGTCGACTTTTTGTAACGATGCAGCAGTGAGTAAGGTCGCACCGGTTCTCGGCCTGGCGGCGCACCTGGGTCGCGGCATCCAGCGAGTCGCGACCGATGCCGTCATCGGTCGCCTGCGCTCATTGCCGCGATCGATCAACGAGCTTGACGCCCAAGCACTCTCGACGATCATGGCGCGACGGGTCACATCGGTGTCGGTACTCGGCGGCGACGCCGGGACGTCGTCGCGAGCCCGGCTGACACTGACCGGCGACGACGTCCCCGCCTCGGTGTTCGTGAAGATGCCCGCCGAGACCGTCGCCACCCGGCTGATGGGTGAACTGGGCCGGCTCGCGCACACCGAAGTCATGTTCTATCGCGAGTTGGCGCCACAACTGACCGGATTGCCCACCTCATACGGGTCGGCGTTCGACCCGCTGACCGGTCGCTTCGTGCTCATCCTCGAGGACCTCGCGGTGGATCCTTGCGTATTCCCCGACACCCTGCATCCGCTGGACAAAGCTCAGGCCAGCGCTATCGTCGAGCTGCTCGCGCGGCTGCACGCGACATTCTGGGAACGCCTGCCCGCCAACGGGAGTCGCGGTCCGCTCGGATGGGTGTACTCCGCGTCGGGCGACCACACCTCGTTGCTGACCGGACCGCTGCTGAACACGTCGGCCCGTCGGCTGTCCGAGCGAACCGACATCGGAGTCGAAGACGGTCGCTTCATCATCGACAACTACCGGCTGGTCGCGGAAATCATTGACCGACAACCGAACACCGTGACCCACGGCGACGCGCATCCCGGCAACGTCTACTTCCGCAATGGCGAGGCCGGATTGCTCGACTGGCAGGCGGTTCGCCGCGGACACCCCGGACGGGAATTGGCCTACACACTGATCACCGGTATGACCACCGCCGACCGCCAAGCCCACGAACGCGACCTTCTCGCCGCCTACCGGCATGCCCTGGCCGCTGCCGGCGGCCCCGAACTCGCTGCCGATGAGCTCTGGTTGCGCTACCGGCAGGGCGCGCTGTATGCCTACGTCGCACCCCTGATAACTGCCGGAATGGGCGGCATGCAGGACGAAAGCATTGCGCTGGAAGGCGTTCGACGCGGAGTGGCCGCACTGACCGATCTGGAGACCGTCGCTGCACTGAAACAGTCCCTGGCGTCGTAGATTCTCTAACCATGCGGATGACGGTTCTCGGCAGCGGTGGATGGATTCCCACCAGCTCCCGTCAGACGAGCTGCTATCTGGTTACCTCTGGGACCGAGGCATTGGTATTGGATGCCGGAACCGGTTTAGGCGCATTGCATATCGACCCGTCCCTTCTCGACGGCATCGAGACAGTGATCTTGGCGCTCAGCCACTTTCACCTCGATCATGTGACCGGCCTCGGGTTCGTCAGTACGCGTGCGCTGGGCGGCCGGGAACTCACGATCGCCGGACCGGGTTCGATGGCGTACGGCCGGCCCACCCGCTCGATCGTGGAAGATCAGCTTCTCGCCTCCCCGTTCCAGACGACCTCGCCGCTGGTATCGGCGCGCTGGGCAGAGCTGGGCTGGGACACCTTGAGCTTCGCCGGCCACGAAATCCAGACGTGGGAGCAAACCCGCCACCCCTTGCCGTCGGCCGGCTTCCGCGTCGGAGACCGTCTCGCCTATTGCACCGACACCGAGTTCGATCCGGAGACCGTCCGACGCGTGGCGGGTGTGACCACGTTGCTCCACGAGGCGTGGGAACCCACCCACGCCGAGCGCGGCCATACCTCCGGTGATGAGGTCGGCATCATCGCCCTTGAAGCCGGTGTGTCACGCCTCCTGATCACCCACAACCATCCCCTGCCGGGTGTGCCCGAGCGCACCGCCGCGGCGGCGCAGACCCGCTTCGGCGGCGCAATATCGGCCCGGGACGGGGCCATTCTGGAGCTTTAGCGGCACGATTTGGCCACAATCGACGGTCCGGCCTAACGTCGCCCAGAGGGCAATAGCCGCAGTTGATCGGCTGTTTTGACGTATGCGTCAAATCTTGGCGGTTACCTGGCTCACAACACGATCCTCAGCAAGCTGTCGCATACTAGACGACAAGTACCAATCGTTGCCGCGCGCGCACTTCATCCCGGGTCAGGCGCGAACCCCGAATAAAGCCGAGATTGTGGTGGGAGACCTGCAGCGATCCAGCGCTAAGCATCGCCATCGGGCGGCGTCGATGAAAACGCGACGCCGCGGGTGGTTGCATGCCACCGGGGCGGTGGTCGCGGTGGTCGCACTGCTGGCCACCGGATCGGGCTACTGGATGGCGCACGGCATGCTGAGCGGAATCACCGTCTCGCAGGCACTCGGGTCCCAAGACCCCAAGTCCAGCGGCGGCGGGATGAACATCCTGCTGATCGGACTCGATTCCCGGAAAGACCAGAACGGCGACGACCTGCCCTGGAGCCTGCTGAAGCACCTGCATGCCGGCGACTCCGATGACGGCGGCTACAACACCAACACCTTGATCCTGGCCCACGTCGGCGAGGACGACCGGGTATCGGCGTTCTCCATCCCCCGTGACGACTGGGTGTCGTTCAACGGCGTGCCCGGCTATAACCACATCAAGATCAAAGAGGCCTACGGGCTCACCAAGCAGTACGTCGAGCAAAAAATGATCGACAAGGGTCTGAGCGATCAGAAAGAGCTCGAGACCAAGGGCCGCGAAGCCGCCCGCGCTGCGACATTGAAGGCAGTTCGGAAGCTGACCGGGGTGCCGATCGATTACTTCGCCGAGGTCAACCTGGCCGGCTTCTACGACTTGGCCAAGAGCCTCGGCGGCGTCGATGTCTGCCTCAAGCATGCTGTCTATGACGAGTACTCCGGCGCCGACTTCCCGGCGGGGCCCCAGACGCTGGATGCCGAGCAGGCGCTGGCATTCGTGCGGCAGCGCCACGGCCTGGAAAACGGCGACCTGGACCGGACCCACCGTCAGCAGGCCTTCCTATCGTCGGTGATGCACCAGCTTCAGGACGCGGGCACCTTCACCAACCTCGGCAAGTTGAAGGGCCTGATGGCGGTGGCACGTAAGGACGTGGTGCTGTCGTCGGGCTGGGATGAGGACATGTTCCGCAAGATGGGTGCGCTGGCCGGTGGTTCGATCGAATACCGGACGCTGCCCGTGGTGCGCTACGACAACATCAACGGTCAAGACGTCAATATCATCGACCCCGCGGCGATCCAGGCCGAAGTGTCCGCCGCCTTCGGGACTTCATCGGCGTCCACGACCACGACCACCTTGGGCGTCCCTAATCCGTCGACGGTCGTCGACGTGGTGAACGCCAGCAGCGTCGGCGGTCTGGCCACCAAGGTCGCGCGCACGCTCAAGCACGGGGGCTATACCACCGGCGCGGTACGCGACCGGGTTCGCGGTGAACCCAGCTCCACCACAATCGAATACGCGCCCGGTGCTGACTCGGACGCACACGAGGTGGCTAGCCTGCTGGGCATCGACGCACCCGACAAGCCGAACCACTCGCTGCAGTACGGACACATCGAGGTCGTCGTCGACGACAACTTCTCGGTGCCAGCCCAGGACGAATCCAGTACTGAATCCACCACGCCGTCAACCATTTACGGCAGTTACGGGTGGAAGTCCAGCGTGACCACGGATACCACCGAGCCGACCCCTGACCGGGGTGCACCGATCGGCGGCGGTGGCGTGCCCTGCGTCAACTGATCTACTTGCGCAGCAGGAAAGCGAGCACTGCGCTTTCGAATGCCTCTTTCGCCTCGATCATCGTCCAGTGGCCGCAGTTCGGGAACACGTGCAACTCGGCATTGGGAATGGTGCGCATCGGGAGCAGCGCCATATCCAGTGGACTGACGCGGTCGTCGCGGCCCCAGGTGATCAACGTCGGCGCCTGGACCCGGTGCATTACCGCCCACGGTTGCGGACCTTTGGATGACTCCATGGCCTTCATCATCTGAGTGAACGCTTCCTTGCTGTACATCCGCCGCGCGCCGGCCAGCGTCTGCGGATCGGTGGCGTGGTTCCAGCGTTCCTCGATGAGTTCCTCGGTCACCGTTGCCGGGTCGTAGACCATCGAATGCAGCCATCGGATCAGTCCCTCGCGGCTGGGCTCCTCGGTGAACTCTTGTAGCAGCCGGATGCCTTCCGGGGGACCGGGAGTCAGGATATTGCGGCCGATACCGCCGATGGTCACCAACCTGCGCACCCGTTCGGGGTGAGCGATGGCGAAGTTGATCGCCACGCCGCCGCCCATCGAGTTGCCAACGATATCAACCGTTTCCAGGCCTAGGGCGTCGACGAAGCGCACCACCGCGTCCAGCGCGGTGATCATCGGGTGGCCGCCGAAATCGTCACTGACACCGAACCCGGGAAACTCCAGAACCAAACAACGGAAGAACTCGGCGAACGTGCCCAGCACACCACGGAAGTTCCGCCATCCTGTGACCCCTGGGCCGGATCCGTGTAGCAGTAACAACGACGGACCGTCGGTAGGACCGGCTTCGTGGTAGCGCAGAACGCCGGCGTCAGTGGTTATTTCACGAAGCGTGCTTTCGTAAGTGAAATCGGCTGTCACGCGTGTGTTCCGCCGTCGATGCGGATTTCGGTGCCGGTGATGAACGCGCCGTCATCGGAGACCAGCATCGCGATCACCCCGGCCACCGCCGACGGGGCAGCCATGCCGGCACCGCTGGATTCCTCGGTGGTCGGCATGATCGGCATCAACCTGGTGAACAAGTTCCAGTCCGCGTCTTGCGGAATGTATCCGCCTGTCGCATCGGTGATTCCGGACTTGATGCTTCCGGGTGCAACACACACCGCGCGCAGTCCTTTGCTTGCGTATTCGAGCGCCAGCGCATGGGTGAAGGATTGGACCCCGCCCTTGCTTGCCGCGTAGGCCGCCATGTAGGGATGGGCGAACGACGCAGACGTCGAGCTGAAATTGACGATGGCGCTGCGGGAATTCTGCAACAGCGCCGGCAGCGCCTCGCGGACCACCAGGAATGTTCCGGTCAGGTTGACCCCGATGATCTGGTTCCACAGATCCAGACCCATCTGCTCGGTGTGCACGGCACGCAGGATTCCGGCCGCGTTCACCACCGAATCCAGGCCGCCCAGCGTGTCCACCGCCGAACGCACACCGTCGACCACCGATCGCTCGTCACCGATGTTCATCTCGAGCGTGGTCAGGCGCTCACCCCCGCCGGCTTCTTCGGCCTGGGCACGGGTCTTGTCCAACCCGTCCGCGGCGACGTCGGCCGCGACGACGGCGGCGCCTTCATCGAGCAATCGCAGCGCGGTCGCCTGTCCGATGCCCGATGCCGCGCCGGTCACCAGGATCCGGTTGCCTGCTAGTCGCTTCATCTGTGCTCCTGTCTGGTGTTACTCACTGGCCCATAACGTATTTCAGAGTCGGCCCCGCGGTCCACCCACCGTCCACGGCGATCTCCGCACCGTTCACGTAGGCAGCGTCATCCGACAGCAGATACCCGACTGCACCGGCGATCTCCTCGGGCACCGCGATACGGCCCATCGGGAGATTGGGGTAGTTGCCCTCACCGACGTGGACGCCGATATTGGCGGTCATCGGAGTGGCGGCCATGCCCGGGTGCACCGAGTTGACCCGGATTCGTTCGGGCCCAAGCTCGACGGCGGCGATCTTCGACAGCCCGCGCACTCCCCACTTCGAAGCCCCATAGCCCGCGGTGAACGCCAAACCGAACAGCCCCGCAGCGGAGGAGATATTGACGATCGAACCGCCTCCTATCGAGCGCATCGGCTTGATTACCGCCTGCAGACCGTTGAACACGCCGACCAGGTTGATTTCCAGGACCATCCGAAAGTGTGCGAGGGGTTCGTGTTCGAGGAACTGCCCGGTCGACACACCGGCGTTGTTGACCAGACCGGTGAGCGAACCGAACTCGGCAGCGGTGAACTGCACTGCCGCCGACCACTGCTCCGGATCGGTGACATCGAGATGGGTGTACCGCGCGCGTGACCCGAGTTCCCCGACCAGTTGGCCGCCCTCATCGTCGAGCAGGTCGGCAAGCACCACACTGCCGCCACGGGCGAGGATGTGCCGCGCGAACGCCGCACCGAGCCCGCCGGCGCCACCGCTGATCAGCACGACTTTTCCGGCCAATTGACCTGAATTATTCTGCATCGCAATCGCTTTCTGCCGCGTGTCGGGCGCTGATGAATCCGAACACCATCGATGGCCCGATCGTCGCACCGGCACCGGCGTAGTCGTTGCCCATCACCGCGGCCGAGGTGTTACCGGTGGCATAGAGCCCGGCGATGACGCTACCGTCGGCCCGCAGCACCTGGCCGTTGGCGTTGTAGACCAGCCCGCCTTTGGTGCCCAGGTCGCCGGCCTGGATGCGCGCCGCGTAGTACGGCGCGCTGTCGATGACGTCCATCGTCGGGTGCGGCAGCGACGGGTCGCCGTAGTAGTTGTCATAGGCACTGTCGCCCCGCCCGAAATCGCCGTCATTGCCGTCGTGCGCGAATCCGTTGAATCTGTCGATGGTTTCGCGTAGCGACGACGCGGGCACGCCGATCAACGCGGCCAACACATCGAGTGTGTCCGCGCGATGCATCAGCCCTGACGCGAACCAGTCGTCGGGGAATTTCTGGCCTGGCATCACGCCGCCGAATTGATAGCGGTTTTTGGCTTTCCGGTCGAAGACGAACCAAATCGGATCATGTCCGCCGGCGAGCTGTTGGTGCACAAACGTGACATACGGCGCCGCCTCGTTCACGAAGCGCCGGCCGGTCTGGTTGACGATGATCGAACGGGGAATCGACCGCTCGGAGACCAGCACACTCATCACGCCGTCGGGCCGCTTGAACGCCGGCATCCACCAGGCGTCGTCCATCAAATCGACTGCACCGCCCACGGCCTGGCCCGCTGTGATCCCGTCGCCGGTGTTGTCGGGCGAGCCTGCGCTGTAGTTGTCCTTGCCGCCGTCCCGAAGGAAATGCTTTCGCATCTCGCCGTTGTGCTCAAAACCCCCGGCAGCTAACAGGACTCCCTTGCGCGCCCGGATGCGGATCACGTCGCCGCCGCACTGGGCATGAATGCCGACAACGGCACCGGTGTCGTCGGTGATCAGGGAGTGCAGCGGCGTATTCAGCCACAACGGAATGCCCGCCTCCTTGGCGGCGAGCCGGAGGCGCCCGATCAGAGCCCGGCCCAGGGTGTCCATATGTCGGCGCAGCACAATGCTTTTGACAGCTCTGCCGACGGTCTGCAGGGCGGCACGGCGTCCCGACCAGGTGCGCATCACCATGTTGAGCCGGGCGAATTCCTTTGAGGTGACGAATAATCCGCCGGGGGTGGCCAGCGCGGCGGGCCGCAGCCACTGCTCGTCGTCGTCCAGTTTCTTCAGGTCGAACGGCAGCGGCTCGATGGTGCGTCCGCGGGCGCGTCCACCAGGCATCTCCGGGTGATAGTCCGAATAGCCGGTGCACCATTGGAATCGCAGATGCGGGCTGGTGTGCTCGAGGAACTCCATGGTCCGCGGTCCGTTGTCGATGAACGCGTCAATGTTGGCCGCGGGCGCCCGGCCGCCGACGACGGCATCAAGGTAGCGGCGTACGTCGTCGCGGGAATCGGCCAAGCCTTCTCGCTTGAGGGTCGGGTTGTTGGGGATCCAGATGTTCCCGCCGGAGAGCGCCGTGCTGCCGCCGTAGACACCCGCCTTTTCGATGACCAGTGTGTCCAGACCGCCGGCGTTGGCGGTCAGCGCCGCGGTGAGACCTCCGCAGCCACTGCCGACGACCACGAAGTCGACCTGGTGATTCCAGGCTTCGCCCTGGTCTGCGGCCGGCATGCGATCAGGCAACCACACTGGTTGTTGCTTCGGGGCGGCAATTCCCGCACAGCGGGACGATCGCCGCCCCCGCCGCCGTTGACCCCGTACCGTCGGCGGTATGACCCGGGATGTTGACGTGGTGGTGGTAGGGGCAGGTTTCGCCGGCCTGTACGCGCTACACCGGATGCGCAGCGACGGCTTGACCGTCCGGGTGTTCGAGGCCGCAGATGGTGTCGGCGGAGTCTGGTACTGGAACCGCTACCCCGGCGCCCGGTGCGACGTCGAGAGCGTGGACTACTCGTACTCATTTGACGAGGAGCTTCAGCAGGACTGGAACTGGAGCGAGAAGTACGCTACGCAACCGGAGATCCTTCGTTACCTGGACCACGTGACCGACCGATTCAACCTGCGACCCGACATTACGTTCGGCACCCGCGTCACCGACGCGATCCTCGACGAGGGCACGTTACGTTGGGAAATACGCACCGACACAGGCGAAGTGGTGTCCGCGCGTTTCATGGTGCTGGCCGTGGGTCCGTTGTCGAACGCGAACATCCCCGCCATCGAGGGAATGGAGTCGTTCGCCGGCGAGATCTACCACACCGCGCACTGGCCGCATCAGGGCGTCGATTTCACCGGGCAACGAGTAGGTGTCATCGGTACGGGATCGTCAGGAATTCAAGCGATTCCGTGTATCGCCCAGCAGGCGAGTCAACTATATGTGTTTCAGCGCAGCCCCAACTACAGCGTTCCCGCCGGAAACGTTCCGCTTGATGACGACGTGCGGCGCGCGCAGAAGGCCGGCTATCCGGAACGTCGCCGGCTGTCAATGGCCAGCGGGGGTGGTTCACCGCACCAACCGCACCCGCTGTCTGCGCTCGACGTATCCGAGCAGGAGCGGCGGGAAGCCTACGAAAAGCGGTGGCAGCTCGGCGGGGTGCTGTTCAGCAAGACCTTTCCCGACCAGATGCTCGACGCGGAAGCCAACGACACCGCCCGAGTCTTCTGGGAGGAGAAAATTCGCGCCGTCGTCGACGATCCGCAGGTCGCCGACTGGCTGATCCCGGCCGACCATCCCATCGGGACGAAGCGAATCTGCACCGACGACAACTACTTCCAGACGTTCAACCGCGAGAACGTGGCCCTGGTCAACTTGCGAGAGACGCCGCTCGCGCGAATGGACTCGGCCGGGGTGGCGACTTCGGCCGCCTACTACGACCTGGATGCGCTGGTGCTGGCGACCGGCTTCGACGCGATGACCGGGTCGGTGGGCAAGCTGAACATCGCCGGGCGTGGCGGCGAGACCCTGAACGCCGCGTGGGCGTCCGGCCCGGTCACCTATCTGGGGCTGGGCGTTCCCGGCTTCCCGAACCTGTTCAACATCAGCGGCCCGGGCAGCCCATCGGTCTTGGCGAACATGGCGTTGCATTCCGAATTGCACGTCGACTGGATCGCCGACGCGATCCGCTACCTCGGCGCACACGGAGCCATAGCATTGGAAGCCACCAGGTCGGCGGCCACCGACTGGACCGACGAATGCACCCACCGTGCCGCGGAGGGCCTTATGCTGCGGGCGAATTCGTGGTACCTGGGTGCCAACGTTGCCGGCAAGCCACGGGTGTTCATGCCGTTCGTCGGCGGCTTCGGCGTCTACGGTCAGATCATCGCCGACATCGCCGCGGCCGGGTACAAAGGATTCGACCTCGTCGCCGGTCGCTCGATCACACCGTCCCGCTGAGTGGTCAGCGACCGTTTCGGCCCTGCGATCATTGCTAACCTTTTCAAGTGGGGACCAGCGCGTTACCGAACCTTCCGCCGACGAGTTGGGCCGTGTTGGGCATGCTTGCGTTCGGCGAAGAGGTATCCGGCTACGACATCAAGAAGTGGGCGGACTGGAGCGTCGGCTACTTCTACTGGAGTCCGTCATTCAGCCAGATCTATTCGGAGCTCAAGCGACTGGAGTCGTATGGTTACGCCACATCTCGGGTTCAGCATGACGGCGGGCCGCGTGGTCGACGTACCTACAAGATCACCGAATCTGGCCGGGACGCAGTCAGCAAGTGGGCGATCGAGGCTCCTATCGACCCGCCGATGCTCAAACACGGTGTGCTGTTGCGGGTTTGGCTTGGCCATCTGAACGAGCCGGACCGGCTCAAGGAAATTCTGCAAGAACACATCGCTCACGTCGACACGATGCGGCAGCGGGTGGCGATCGACGCGGAAGCTGCGGCCGAAGAACCGGCCTGGGCCTACCCACGCATCGCGATGCAGTGGTCTGAACGTTATTTCGCGGCCGAGCGGGAACTTGCGCTACAGCTGATTAAAGACATCGACGAGGCCGAAGCGGCATTCAGGAAAGGCCGGGAGGAGTCGGACGGCGCCTTCCCGACGCCGCGTCCCGGCCACTGGCGCGAAGTCGAAAAGCGAGTACAGACAGAGGATCCCGACCGGCCCTAACTGCGGGCCGGTGCCAGACGCTTCAGCGCCAGCCCGCCCTCGAATGGCCGGTAGCCGAACGCCGCGGGGGCCCGGTAACCGGTGTCGCCTAGTGGTGTGTGCACCTCGTCGACGGTTGGTCCGATCTTGGCAGCGATCGGCGCCAACTCGTCCAGGTCGAACCGGTACAGCTGACCGGCATTGCCACCCAGTATCTTTCGGCACGCATCTTCCGACTGATCATGCAGCGCCCAGCGGATGGCCAGCTTGGAATGCGGCGTGAAGCCTTCCTCATGCGGGTAGTCACTGCCCCACATGATGTGCTCAGGACCCATGAAATCGATCATCCCGGAGTCGAACGGCGCCAGCTCGCTTGCCAGATAGCAGTTCCGCTGCGCGTACTGGCTTGGTGTCAGGGTTAGAGCGTCGACCGACGACCCGCCGAACATCCCATAGGTGCGGTTGCCGGCCTCGGATTTCATCGTGGGCACCATGGCGTCGAGCATGCCCAGCTGCGCCGGCACCCAGAGCGTGCCCTGCTCGGTCGGTACGAAACGAAGCGTCGGGTGCCGCTCGAACACCCCGGCCAGGATCAGATGCCCGAGTGTGCGGTTGGCCCACATCGCCATCTCGGTGATCAACACCGCGTTGGATGCCGGCTGGTCCATCGGCATCTCTGGGCTGCCGGCTCCCGCATGCTGCACCACCGTGAGGTCCAGTTCCTCGCACAGCGCCCAGATCGGCTCATACCGGGTGTGGAAGAGCGGAGCGACGTGCGGATCGCCGGGTGAGACCGGCGGCACCAGCACTCCGCCGAAGCAGCCATGTTCCGCGCCCCAACGGATTTCGTCCAGCGCCAGGTCGATGTCGTTGGGGAAGATTTGAATCAGCCCGCGGCGACGGGCCGGGGCCAGTGAACAGAAGTCGATCTGCCACCGGTTGTGCGCTTGCACGCCTGCCCAACGCTTCTCGAATTCGTCACGGGTGCGGGGCAGGCTGATGGTGATGTTGGGGGTGGTCGGGAAGAACGGCGGGACGGTGTTGGGCAGCAACACCTCCGCGGCCACCCCGTCGGCGTCCATGTCGGCGATCCGCAGGTCGCTGTCCCAGTTACGGCTGGCAGTCGCGATGATCAAGTCATCGAACGGGCTGACGTAGGTCTTGGCCCATGCGTCGAAGTCGTCGTGCAATCTTGTGGGCAGATACGGCTTGTAGTCGCCGATGTCAGCCCCGGCATGGGTGTCCGTCGAGATGACGACGTATCGATCGATCGTGTCCCAGGTAGCCATCGTGTCCTCCGTCGGTGTGTAACAAGATCTAGCGTCCTCGGTCGACCCGAGCGGCGGCAAGCCCTCATTCCGATGAGCGGGACAGCAGCACGCCAACGTCGGCCCAAGCCTGCTCTCGCGCCCGCGTACAGATGCCCAGGCTTGCCATCGTGATGAAGCCGTGGATCGCGCCCTCGTAGTCACGGTGAATCGTCGGAACTCCGGCGGCGACAAGTGCTTTCGCGTAGTGGCTGCCCTCCGAGCACAGCGGGTCACACCCGGCGGTGATCACCACCGCGGGCGGCAGGCCGGTCAGCCGGGCCCGCAGCGGCGAGGCGTAGGGATGACTGCGGTCCGCGAGTGCCGGAACGTACTGATCCCAGTACCACGCCATCGCTGCAGCGGTGTTGTAGTAACCCTCACCGAAGCGTTGGTAGGACGGCGTGCCGAAGTCCGCCGCGATCACCGGATATATCAGCAACTGGCCCGCAATTGCGGGCCAGTCGCGGTCGCGGGCCATCAGGGCGGTCACCGCGGCCAAGTTGCCGCCGGCGCTGTCACCGGCAACCAGCAGGTGACCCGGATCGGCGCCGAGCGCTGCGGCCTGTTGCGCCGCCCAGTCGGCGACGGCATAGACATCTTCGCCTGCTGCCGGCCATGGTGATTCGGGCGCCAGTCGGTAGTCGACCGACACCACGACCGCGCCGATACCGTTCGTCATCGCGCGGCACAGCTCGTCGTGGGAATCCAGATCGCAAAACACGAACCCGCCGCCATGCGCGAAGACGACGACGGGCACGGGACCCGACGTCTTTTCTGGCCAATAGATCCGCACCACGATGTCGCCCGCCGAGGAGGGCACGGTGCGGTCCGCAACCGCACGGACCGGCGCGGGACGCGGCGGCGGCACGGCACGCTCGCGGATCACGGTGCGCAATTGCTGCCCGGTCATCGTCTCGACACGCGGGAAGTAGGAGTTCAGCGCCGGTAGCAGCCTGACGAACTCGGCGTCGAGGCTCACGCGTACTGCAAGGTCCGGACCGGCGCAGAGTGCAGCGGGCGGGGCTGCTGCAGGATCGGTTGCACGCGGATCGCGGCGCCGTCGTCGTAGTTGCGCCAAATGTTCAGGGCGGTGGTGCGCACCGGCCCGGCCAGCCGGTGATCGAAGGCCATCCGGTCCAGCGGACCACAGACCGAGACGGCGGCGACCGCCGCACCGGGGTCGCCGATCGGCGCTGCGACACAACCGAACGCGGCGACCGATTCGGCTCGTTCGTAGGCGACGCCGCGGGCCCGTGTCGCAGCCAGTTCGTCGGTCAGCTGACGACGGGTGGAGATCGAGTACCGGGTCTTGCGGGTCAGCAGGTCGACATCGAAGTCAAAGTCGAGCTTGTCCGGATCGGAGAACGCCAGCAGCGCTTTGCCGACCGCGGTGCAGTGTGCGGGTTGACGGCCACCGACGCGGGTGGGAATCGCGGCGCCGAGCCCGCCGGCGATCTTCTCCAGGTAGACCACGTCCGACCCGTCCAGCACGGCGAGGTGCACCACGAGGCCGGTGGCCCGGTGAAGTTCGTGCAGAAATGGCTGCGCTGCGCCGTGCAGCCGGTCCTGATGCACCGCGAGGGACCCCAACTCGACCAGCCGCATGCCCAGCTCGTAGTCGCGTCCGTGCCGCCGCAGCCAGCGCAGTTGCACCAGTCGTTCGAGCATCCGGTGCGCCGAGGAGCGTGGCAGCCCGGTGCGCCGCACGACCTGGGCCAGCGAGAGCCGGCCCGGTCCGTCAAAGGCGTCCAGGACCAGTGAAATGCGATCGATGACGGCGCTCGGAGTGCAGGCGTCGGCCTGGCTGGTCATGGTTCCTCCCGGCATCCGATATTACTAATAGGTATATGCCTATTCATAGCACAGTGTGGTGGCCATCACAAGGCGCGAAAAAGGGGCACGCCAGCGCGTGCCCCGGCCGTGATGTGCGATTACGCGTTCGCGGCGGCCCGCCCGGCGCGACGGCCGTAGAAACTGCCATCACCCAACGAAATGCCGCTGGCATATCCCCAGGCGGCAAGGCCGGCGGTGGCCCGCCCGGCCGCGAACAGACCGGGGATCGGCTCGCCGCTGACGTTGAGCACCTCGGCGGACAGCGAGGTATGCAGGCCGCCGAGAGTGAAGCCGCCGGTGTTGCCGCGCAAGTCGATGGCGCCCACCGGGCTGCCGATCGGGCGCAGCCATTCCGGCTTCTTGTGCAGTAGCGGATCCTCGCCGCGCGCAGCGCCCTCGTTGTAGGCCGCGACGGTGGTTTGCAGCGAGGCGGTCGGCAGACCCATTTCGGCTTCCAGCTCGGCCACGCTCTCGCAGACCCAGGTCGGCGGACGCAGCAGAAAAGGCGTCGCCGACCGGCACCCCATGGCTTGCTCATGCGCGTCGGCGTCGAGCACCAGGAACGCGGTGTCGTCCTGCTGGTAGAGAGTGAGCTGGCCGATACGACCCGGGTAGGTGTCCTCGGCGACGTAGCGTTGCCCTCGGCCGTTGACCAGGATCCCGCGGACGATCAACTGCGGGTCGACGAGAAACGCCACTTCGGTGGCGTCCATGTGGGCCAGATCGGCGCCAAGCGCCTGCGCCATCCGGATCGCCACCCCGTCGTGCTCTTCGACCGAGGCCGCTGGACGGCCGGCGATCCTCGGCGCATACCGCGCCACCATCGACTCGTTGTACGCGAAACTGCCTGTGGCCAATACCATTCCGCGCCGCGCCCGCACCGCCAGCTCGTTGCCGTACTGCCGGGCGATGACGCCGGCCACCCGCCCGTCGCTCTCGATCACCAGTCGCTGCACCCGGGTGTCGACGATGCTGCGTATACCCAACGCGGTGGCGGTGTCGACCAGCGGCTTCATCAGCATGTAGCCGCCGCCCTTTTCGCCGGTCCGTTTGTCCTGCATCTGCGGCACATGTCCGCGTGGTGCCGGTGTGGCGATCTGGTTGTAGGGGAAGGCATTCTCGCCGCCGGTGTACATCAACCCGTCGTCGTCGGGTGGTTCCCATCCCGGCTCACTCCAGAAGCTGGGCTTGAACGGAACACCGCAATCCACCAGCCAGTCGAAGTGCTCGAGGCTGCCCTCGCAGTAATCGGCGATCCGGTCCACGTCGGGGCCCGGCCCCATCGCCGCGCACAGAAAGGCCTGCATGTTCTCGACGGAATCCTGGAAGCCACAGGCTTTTTGGATCGGCGTACCTCCGCCGAGATAGACGAAACCGCCGGCCAGCGCCGCAGCGCCACCCCAGCCGCCGGTGCGCTCCAGCACCAGCACGTCGGCGCCTGCCCGCGCGGCCTCGATCGCCGCGGACACGCCCGCGATCCCGTATCCGGCGATCACCACATCGGCTTCGGCGTCCCAGTCGGTGATGTCGCGCGTGTGAACGGGCGTGACGGTCACATCGCGGCCAACGGCTCGGCGCCCGACCAGTCGTGGCCCCAGTAGCTGTCGGAGGTGATTTCCTCGGCGGTGTAGTACTTTTCGTCGACTTTCATGCCGTCGGTGCCGAACTCGATGTCCCACCCGCCGGGCGCTCGGACGTAGAACGAGATCATCTTGTCGTTGGTGTGCCGGCCCAATGTCGACGACAACGAAAAGCCAGCCTTGACAACACGATCCAGCGCGCGGCCGACCGCGTCCAAAGAGTCGACCTCGACCATGATGTGCACCAGCCCCGGCGCCCCGCCGTGCGGCGCGGGACACAACGCCATGCTGTGATGACGTTCGTTGACACCGAAGAACCGGATCCGCAGCGGGCCGAATTCTGGCGGCGCGGGCAGCCGCATCGCGCCGCGGGGCAAGAAGCCCAGCGTCTCGCTGTAGAACGCGAACGCGCCGGCAGGGTCCATCGTCGGCAGCACCACATGGCCTAGTCCCTGCGCGCCGGTGACAAACGTGGCGCCGTACGGCGTCACGACCGGACTGTGATCGAGCGCGGGGCCGAAGAACACCTCGGTCGGCGTGCCGGTCGGATCGGTAAAGGCGAAGACGTCCTCGACCCTGCGCTCGTCGGCCTCCTCCACGGACAGGGGTTTGACGGCGATCCCCGCGTGTTCGAGCGTGTCCTGAACTCGTTGCAGCGCCAGCCCATCGCGCACTTCCCAGCCGACGTGTACCACCTGGTCGGTGTCGCCCGGGACGACGACGATGCGGGCCGGGCGCTCGTCCATCCGCAAGTACAGCGCGTCAGGCTCGGGTCCGCTGCCTTGCGCGAAACCGAGGACGTCGAAGGCGAAGCTGCGCCACCGGTCGATGTCGCTGGTCTGAATCTTGATGTAGCCCAGGCTTTTGATCTCCGGCATCAGATCATCGCCCGCAGCGGATCCGCCGGCTCGATGCCCATCGAACTCAGCGCCGCGGCATGGTAGACCGTGCTGGGCACGTGGATCGCATGGTTCAGCCCAACGTGCGCATCACGCCAAAACCGTTGCAACGGTTTATCCATCCGCGCTGCGTTTCCACCGGAGCGAGCGAAGATCTGATCCACCGCCATCACCGCTCGCCAGGCGGCCCGGATCTGTGTACGCCTGCCCACTGCCCGCTCCTCGAACGAGACTTCCCGTCCGGACTCCACGATGTCCCACATCTTGTCGACGTTGGCCAGCAACTCTTGACGGGCGGCGTTGATATCGGCGGCCGCTTCACTGATCGCGAACAACACATACGGGTCGTCTTTGATCGCAGTGCCCTGCGCTCCGACCCGCCCGCGCTGATAATCGAGGTGCGCGGCCAGCGCCCCTTCGGAGATACCGATCACCGCAGAGCTGATGCCGAGCGGGAACATGTTCGACCACGGCATCTTGTAGAGCGATTCGGTGACACCGGCTTCCTTCTGCGCGGTCCCGTCGATCACCTGGTCACCGTTCATCACCCGGTAGGACGGCACGAAAGCATCCTTGACGATGATATCTTTGGACCCAGTCCCCTTCAGCCCCACTACATTCCAGGTATCTTCGACGATCTGGTAGTCGCTGCGGGGCAGGATCATGTGCAGCATGGTCGGCGGGCCGGCGATGCTGCCGTCGGCGTTGCCCAGCAACGCACCCAGGAAAATCCAGTCGCAGTGATCGGTCCCGGAGCTGAACTGCCAGCGGCCGTTGAACGTGTAGCCGCCGTCGGTCGGGACGGCGATGCCGGTCGGCGCGTAGGGCGAAGCCATCCAGGTGTTGTCGTCAGTTCCCCATACTTCCTCGCGCACCTTCGGGTCGGCGAACGCCAGCTGCCACGGGTGCACGCCCACCACGCCGCAGACCCATCCGGCCGCGCCGTCGAGGGCGGCCACAGCCATCACGGTCTCGGCGAATTCCCTTGGGTGAGCTTCGTATCCGCCGTACTGCTTGGGCTGCAGCAGCTTGATCGGGCCGGCCGCTTTGAGCAGCTTGGCCGTGTCGTCGGGCATCCGGCCGAGGCGTTCGGCCTCAGCGCCCTGATCCCGCAGCTGCTCGGCGATGTCGCCGATGTTGTCGATAACCCGTCGGGCCATGATGTCATCCTGTCTTGCCGCACCCGCAACGATATTCCGATGCTTCGATGGTGGACCGGCTTTGGCCAGACGGTGCGACGCCATCCCGTTCAGTGGACAGGTTTGGCAGGCTCAGACCACTCCGCGCAGCCCATCGGCGCCGAACACCGGTTCCAGCATCGCGCTGAAGTCCGGGCCGCGACGCAACATGAGCCCACCGTCGACGTTGATGACCTGCCCCGTCACGTAGCTGGCGGCATCGCTGAGCAGAAACATCGCCAGGTTGGCGACATCCTCGACCTCGCCGGGTCGCGGCAGTGGGGTGCAGAGCCGGTAATCCTCGCTCAACTCCGGCGATTCAAGGACGGGCGCGACCAGTTCCGTGCGGATCAAGCCCGGGCGGATGCTGTTGACCCGCACCCACGACGCTCCGAGTTCGTCGGCGGCCAACTGCATCATGTGGTCGAGCGCCGACTTGCTCACCCCATAAGCGCCGAACCAGCGATGGGTGTTGCTGGCGGCGATCGACGAGATGCCGACGAACGAACCGCCTCCGCCGCGCACCATCTCACGCGCTGAGTGCTTGAGCACGTACATTGTTCCGTTGACGTTGAGGTCGACAGCCCGACGCCACAGCTGCGAGTCGACCTGGGTAATCGGCCCGATGGTTTCCGATCCGCCTGCGCAATGCACCACGCCGTGCAGCCTGCCGTGCCAGGCCGTCACCGCGTCGACTGCGCGGGTGGCCTCCTCCTCGTTGGTGATGTCAGCGGGCTCGTAACGTATCGAGCCACTACCGGCCGCGCTTGATTCGATCTCTTTGACGGCCCCGGCCAGCCGGTCGGGGTTGCGCCCGACGATCATGACCGAGGCCCCGGCGGCCACCAGCCCGGCGGCAACCCCCTTGCCGATCCCACTGCCACCGCCGGTGACCAGGTAAGTCCGGTCTTCGAACGAAAGCTGCATGCCAGCTCCTCACGCCGAAACTGAAACAGGTTCTAGTCATAGAACCACACCTGCCACAGCAGGCTCTGACGGGAGGAGGGATGCACCACCTGCCCAATTCTGAGCGAATTCGCTGTCCCACCCATGCGACCCGTGTGACTACGGAGTGTCCTTGCGGGCGATCTTCGTCGGCTTGGGGCTGCGCCAGTCCTCGACGTCGGGCGGCAGCCCGACCGGGTACCGGTTCTCGTTGTGCGCGGCCCAATGCGCGTGACCGAGCTCGTGGATGTGAAACGCATGGCGCAGCGCCTCGGTGAAGCCCATCGCATCCGACGCGGCGTTCACCGAATCCTTGATCAGCAGCGCCGCCATGGTGGGCCGCTCGGCGATGCGCCGCGCGAACTCCAGCGTCTTGTCGGCCAGCTCGTCGGCCGGAAAGACCTTGGAGACCATGCCGAGCCGATAGGCCTCGTCGGCATCCAGTGAATCGCCGGTCAGCAGTAGTTCTTTGGCTTTACGCGGGCCGAATTCCCATGGGTGCGCATAGTATTCGACGCCGGGCATACCCATCCGGACGCCGACGACGTCGCTGAACTTCGCATTGTCGGCCGCAACGATCAAGTCGCATGCCCAGATCAGCATCAAGCCCGCGGAGATCGCGTTGCCCTGCACCTGGGCGATGGTGATCTTGCGCAGATCCCGCCAGCGGCAGGTGTTCTGGAAGAAGTAGTGCCACTCCTGCAGGTAGGTCTTCTCCGCGACGGCATCGCGCTTGGAGCCGTTGATCCGGAAGCTGGGCAGCTGAGCCGGACCCGGGGCCCGCTCCGCCAGAGCCAACTCCGAACCCAGGTCGTGGCCGGCGGAGAAGTTCTTGCCGCGGGCCGCCAAGATCACCACCCGGACTGCGTCGTCGGCCTCGGCGCGAAGGAACGCCTCGTCGAGTTGCACGAGCAAACCGCGGCTCTGAGCATTATGTGCCTCTGGCCGGTTGAGCCAGATGCGTGCGATGCGGCCCTCGTCGAGCGTCTCGTAGGCCACCAACTCTTCAGACTTCGCTTCAACCGGGACTGCCATTGGCCCACCTCATTCGCGTCAGCTGTGTCTCATGACCCGGCTTCTCCTCGGGCCGCTGCACGGCCCGCATCGTCGCCGGCGAGTGCTTACACATTACGGCCAGCCCGTAACGCTCCGATCGGCGGGTGACAGCACACTCTGCACCTGATTACGCACTTCGCATACAGTTATGTCATGCCCGCTAAATCTGACACCCATGAAATCGACGACGTGGCCCCATTGGCTGACGACACCGCCAGTCAGGCCAGGCGCGTAGTAGCGGCCTACGCAACCGACGCGGACGAATGCCGCGTCTTCCTGGCCATGCTCGGTATTGGGCCCGCGAAAATCGAGGTGTAAGTGCCCAGCGCGGGAGGCAAGGGAGCGCGAAGTCCGCAAAACAACCCTGTCTCCGGCGTGTCCGACTTCGTGGTGGTCGCCAACCGGCTGCCGATTGACATGGAGCGATTGCCCGACGGCAGCACTCGTTGGAAGCGCAGCCCGGGCGGGCTGGTCACGGCCCTGGAACCGCTGTTACGCCGCCGTCGCGGCGCTTGGATCGGGTGGGCCGGCGTCGTCGAGGACGACGTGGACGTCGAGGACGAACCCATCGTCGAGGAGGACCTTCGGCTGCACCCGGTGCGGCTGTCGGCCGACGACGTCGAAGAGTATTACGAGGGTTTCTCCAACGCCACGCTGTGGCCGCTGTATCACGACGTCATTGTCAAACCGACCTACCACCGCGAATGGTGGGACCGGTACGTCGACGTCAACCGCCGGTTCGCCGAGGCCGCGTCACGCGCGGCGGCCAGCGGGGCCACCGTCTGGGTGCAGGATTACCAGCTGCAACTGGTGCCCAAGATGCTGCGCGAACTCCGCCCCGATCTCACGATCGGGTTCTTTTTGCACATCCCATTCCCGCCCGTCGAGCTGTTCATGCAGCTGCCCTGGCGGGCCGAAATCATCGAAGGTCTGCTGGGCGCGGACTTGGTCGGATTCCATCTGGCCGGCGGTGCCCAGAACTTCCTGATCCTGTCGCGACGCCTGATCGGCGCGAACACGTCCCGGGGTTCGGTCGGGGTGCGCTCGCGCCTCGGCGAGGTGGAGGTCGACGGCCGGATCGTGCGGGTGGGTGCCTTCCCGATCTCCATCGACTCGAGCGAACTCGACCAGAAGGCCCGTGACCGCGATATCCGCCGACGGGCCAGAGAGATCCGGGCCGAGATCGGCAATCCGCGCAAGGTCCTGCTCGGTGTCGACCGGCTCGACTACACCAAGGGCATCGATGTGCGGCTCAAGGCGTTTGCCGAGTTGCTCGCCGAGGGCCGCGTCAAAGCCGATGACGCCGTGTTGGTCCAGCTCGCCACGCCCAGCCGTGAGCGGGTGGACAGCTACCAGAAGCTGCGGGAGGACATCGAGCGCCAGGTGGGTCACATCAACGGCGAATACGCCGAAGTCGGCCACCCGGCAGTGCATTACCTGCATCGACCGGTCCCCCGCGACGAGCTCATCGCGTACTTCGTGGCCAGTGATGTCATGCTGGTCACCCCGTTGCGGGACGGGATGAATCTGGTGGCCAAGGAGTACGTGGCGTGCCGCAGCGACCTTGGCGGTGCACTGGTGCTCAGCGAATTCACCGGAGCCGCAGCCGAACTGCGGCAGGCTTACCTGGTCAACCCGCACGACACCGAGGGCGTCAAAGACGCGATCGAAGCGGCGCTCAACCAAACTGAAGACGAGGGCCGGCGCCGGATGCGCGCATTGCGGCGTCAGGTACTGGCGCACGACGTCGACCGGTGGGCCCGATCCTTCCTCGATGCGCTGGCTGCTGGTCATCCGTCAAACAGCTGAATTTCTGGTACGGCCGGTGCCGCACTGCGATAATCGATGCACTCAGCCGGAAGGGACCATGAAGGTGATCACCTCCCGCGGCCTGACCGCCGCCGCCGTCATGACACTTGTCGCCGTGGGAACATCGACCCCCGCTAAAGCGCTCGGGCCACCACCAGATGGCATGTACAGCTTTACCGAAGCGGGCGTGCCGACCACGAACTGGAAGATCTTGGCTATGTGCGATGCGCCATCTCGCCAGCGCGCCATCCCTGATTTCACCGACCCCGTCATCGCCGCCGATCTCTGCGTACTGAATGTCAGCAGCACCACGGCCCGGGTGATCAGCCGTTCGGAGAAGATGGCGAACTTCGTCGGCCGAGCGCGACTTGCCAGCGATCGGTGGACCTTTCAAGTAGACAAGGCCAACGGCGTCTCGTGTCCGGACGGCACCACCGCGGCATCGACGGATACCTACGCGTTTGACGACGTATCGCTTACCGGCACGCACACCAGCATTCACGGCGATATCTGCGGCCTTCAGCCCGCGATGACGAAGACGCCGTTCACACTTGCCTTACAGGGACCGCTGCCCAACCCGGTCGAGCGTTACCCGTTGGACTGCAACGAGATCGGCCAGTGCCGCTGACGCGATCGGTCGGCTAAATCGGCGTGATGTAGTTGATCAGCCATTTGCCGCCGATCCGCTGGTAATCGACCCGCAACCGGCTGCCGTCATAGAGCGGTTGCCGGGATTTGTCGGTCACCGTGCGATTCATGTACACCATCACTGATGCCGAATTACGTTGCGCCGCCATCACTCCCACGCCGACCACGCTTGCCTGCACGACGACCTCACGGCTGCGCGCCTCTGGGATGATCTTCTCGTTGGCGCTCTTCTCGAACTCATGACGATAGGCCGGCGTCAGCAACAGGTACGCTGCGCCCAGGCTGCGCTCAACCGTCTGGTAGTCGTACGCGAACACTTCGGGAATCTCTTGGGTGGCCAGCGGCGGAAGCGCCGCGCGGGCCGACTGCTCACCGCGGGTTTCGACCCTCTGCCAGTAGAGCCAACCGCCTGCCGCGGCCAACCCGACGAACGTGGCGGTCAGCAAGCTCACGATGGCGGCGATCAACCACCGCATCAATTGCCTCCGTCGGGATACTTCAGGTCGTAACCGGTCATCCGTCCGTTTTCATCTTCGTGCACGATGACCCGCATCCGGTAGGGCATGGAGGGCTTGTTGACCCCGTCCAAGTCTGTCACCGTGACGCGTATCGATACCAGAACCGATGCGTTGTCGCTGACACTGTCAATGCTTTCCAGCGCAGCACCGTTGACCACCGCCTCGGAGTTCGCGTCGGTGTGACGGAACAACGCCTTGATGTTCTCGACGTTGTTGTTGGAACTGAGCATGCCGCGCAGCGGCCCACTGGTCCCCTCGACGAATCTGGCGACGCTTTGGTCGATGTTGTCCTGTTTGTAGCTGAACATGTTCACCACCGTTTGGGTGGCGGTGTCGACGAAACGCTGGACGCGGGCATGGTTCGCGTCGGCCTGACGCTGCTGATAGATCTCGAAACCCACTCCGCCGGCCAGCGTCGCGATCCCGACCAGACTGGCGGCCAACGCAATCCATCCGACCCGCCGGCGGTTCGCAGGCCGGCGCGGCGGCGGACCGACCGGCGTGTTGATCCGCTTGACCGGCTTGGGCGGCGTCTCGAGCCGGACCGTGGTGGCGGCCGGTTCACCGCCGTGCGGGCCCGCGGCACGCGAAGCGCGCCGGCGGGGGGG
>Ga0209113_1000049_pt1 | contig 25003 bp, 17 predicted proteins | sample TexAe_RefH0_O1_FD_187951 | JGI IMG/M metagenome (GOLD analysis project Ga0209113, IMG submission 187951) | Forest soil microbial communities from Davy Crockett National Forest, Groveton, Texas, USA - Texas A ecozone_RefH0_O1 (SPAdes) (version 2) | ecosystem: Environmental > Terrestrial > Soil >... | reverse complement strand
CTTAGCTCCTCGAATTTTGCGAGCGCCGAGTCGAGGTCCGCTTCGTCGAACATCTCGAACCGGTTAGTTAGACCGCCGCCGACAATGAAGCAGTTAGTCATGCGCCATTCGGCGTCGAACCCTTCTAGTGAAGTCGCCTTCACCACATGGGTGGTGACCGCGCCAAGGTTGGTCAGCCGATGAACGGTCTCAATGTAAATGCCGGGTCGTGACGCATCTTCCAACGCGGCCTGGACGTATGCCCTCAGGTCACCGGGCCCGATCGCCGCGAGTGAACGATGGTCGATGTCTACCAAGTCTGGTGCGGTCGCGGGCATCTCACCGCGATTGAGCGCGGCGTATACCTCCGCAATCGCCGACCAAGTCTCTGAATGGGCGGCCGCTTCGCCCGCGATGTATCGGGCGTCGAGCTCAGCAATCGCGGCAGCGATTTCGTCGGCGTCGAACACGATCACCGCCGCCATCCGCTCGTCGGCGTCGATCTCGACGACCGCGAGCATCTCGATGCTAAACGCGTCGGGCTGTGGGTCGTGTCCCGAAAATCGGTAATGATTTAGGGCGAGGCGCTGTGCGCGTGTCGCAATGACCGTGGATTCCACATTCTGAGATCCGGCATTGGCGTACGCATGCACGACGAGTTCGGCATCTCGACCATTCAGGTTCCCCATGTTCACGACTCGACGCCGATCTTCGATGGCGAAGCCGTCAGACAGCATCTCGGCCATTACGTCCCAGTCGCGGGCTGCAAAGCATGCCTGAAAACGCTTATCGACTCGGCTTGCGGTGTTCTCCAGACGCGTTGTCGGCAAGCTGAGTTCGTCGAAGCGGGCAATCGCGGCGTCGAGGTCCGCCTCATCGAACATCTCGCAGCGGCTCACCCGATCGCCCGCGACCGTCAGCATGTTGATCTGACGCCACTCGGCTTCGAAGCCTTGTGCCGTAGTCCCGTGCACCACGTAGGTGACGACGGTGCAGATTTCGCTCAGCCGGTGCACATCGGCGATGTAGAGCGAGGATTCTGGCATGAGCTCCCACGTCGCGTCGATAAATGCGGGCAGATCGCCCGGCTCGAACGCGCGCCCTCGCCGGTGGTCGACACTGACCACATCTGGCGTCATGAGGGGCCGTTCGTGCCGGTTGAGCGCGGCGTAACCCTTTGTGACGGTTGACCACACGGCCGAGTGCGGTGCCGCTTCGCCAGCGGCGTAACGGGCGTCGAGCTCGGCGATGGCGGCGGCGAGGTCGTCGACGTCGAACACGATAATCGCCGAAATCCGCTCGTCGGCGTCGATCTCGATCATGGCGAGGAACTCGATAAGAAAGGCGTCGGCCCCCTCGCCGCGCGACAACGTAGCACGCGCGAGGGAAAGGTTCCTCCCGCGGGTCGCCATGGCGGTCCGCGTAAAATCTGTGGACCACAGCTCTGCGATCGCCCGAAAGTTCGCCATCTGGGTGTCTCGACCATCGAAGGCTCCTGTGCCCACCACACGTCGGCGATCTTCATTGCACAGGTTGTCGGCCAGGATCTCCGCCATGGCGTCCCACTCGCCCGCCGCGAAGTGAGCCATGAAGCGGTCAGCCATTTGGCCTGCCGCGTTTTCCAGTTGCGGCGCCGGCCGGCTGAGTTGGTTGAATTGCGCTAGCGCGGTGCTCAAGTCCTCCTCGTCGAAGAGTTCGCAGCGGCTCACCAGATCGCCGTCGAACGTGAAAATTGAGTTCTCCCGCCATTCGGCCTCGAAGCCGTGTTGTGAGGTGGCATTTGCCGCTTGGGTGATGACGGCTCCAAGGTTGCTCAGGCGATGCACGACTTCGACGTACATATTGATGTCCGGCGAGTCGTGCCATAAGTCGTGGATGTATGCGATCATGTCGCCGGCCGCGAAGGCGGCTCCGCGTCGATGGTCGATGTTGACCCAATCGGGCGTGCGCCTGGGTAGTTCGTGTGTGTTTATGGCGGCGAAGGCCGCGGCGACGCCCGACCACGTCCGCGCGTGGGCGGCCGCTTCGCCGGCGAGGTATCGCGCGTCGAGCTCGGCGAGGGCGGCCGGGAAGTCTGCGAGGTCGAAGATGATAACCGCCCCGATCCGCCCGTCGGCGTTGATCTCGACAATGTTTAGGAGATCAACGTCGAACGGCTGAGCTTGGTCGTCGCTGTGCGAGTATCGGGCACGAGCGAGGACGAGGCGTTCTCCGCGGGTAGCGATAGGGTCTGACGTGGCGTGCGTGACACCGAGGTCGGCGGCCCATCGGAAACTCTCGATCGACGCGTCTCGGCCCAGTAGCAGGCCTGCATTCACCACCCGACGGCGATCGTCTGTGGAGATGTCATCGGCGATTATTTCCGCTATTGCGTCCCAGTCGCGGGCCGCGAAACAAGCGTGGCTGCGCTCATTCGCCCGGCTTGCCGCGTTTTCCAACCGCGGTGCAGGCCCTCTGAGCTCATCGAACCTTGCGACCGCGGCGTCGAGGTCGGCCTCGTCGAATAGCTCGCAGCGGCTGAATATGTCGCCTTCCACCGCCAGCACGAGGACATCCCGCCACTCGGCGTCGAAGCCCTCTTGTGAGATCCCCCGCGACAGATGGGTGACGACCGCTCCGATCCTGCTGAGCCGATGAACCGCCTGGATGTAGATCTTGGTGTCAGGCGAGTCGTCCCATGCCGCTTGCATGTAGGCGATCATGTCGCCGGGGGCGAAAGCTGCTCCGCGACGGTGGTCAATGCTCACGAAATCGGGCGTAGTCCCGAGAAGCTGGCGCCGGTTGAAACCGGCATAACCGGCCGCGACGACGGACCACGCGTGCGCGTAGGCGGCGGCTTCGCCTGCGATATAGCGGGATTCGAGCTCGGCAATAGCCGCGTCGAAGTCTTCGAGGTCGAACGTAACGGCCGCTACGATCCTCTCCTCCGCGTCGATCTCGACGACGTTGAGGGCATCGTTTTGAATCGCCTTGGGATCGCTGCCGGAGGCGCGAACACGTGCGAGGACTAGACGCTCGCCGCGGATTGCGATGGCGCTCACCATCGATATCGTGAAGCCGACGTCGGCGGCCGCTTGCAAATCTCTGACCACAACATCTCGACCATGTTGAGTCTCGGCTCTCACCACCCTTCGGTGATCGATTCCCGAATAGTTGTCGGCCACGAGCTCGGCCAAGGCATCCCAGTCCCGGGCCGCAAAATGTGACCATTCGTTTTCGAATACGCGCGACGCCGCATTCTCCAGTCGCTGCACCGGCTGGGCGAGTTCCTCAAACCGCGCGATCGCTGCTGGGAGATCCGCCTCCTCGAAAACCTCTAACCGGTCGACCGAGTCTCGATCGACCGTGAGAACGCAGATACTTCGCCACTCGGCTTCGGTGCCCTCTTCTGAAGTCTCGCCCGACACCGAGCTGACCACTGCCCCAATGCTGTTCAGCCGATGGACAGCCTCGATGGAGCTGCTCACCTGGGATGCAAGCCTCCACGAGGCGAGTAATGCGGGCAGTTGTCCAGGCGCAAAAGACGTTCCACGCCGGTGGTCAATGTTGACCCAATCTGGTGTCGTCGGGGGCATCTCACGCCGGTTGAGCGCGGAGTAGGCCGTCGTGATCACGGACCAAGTGCGCACGTAGGCGGCCGCTTCGCCGGCAAGGTAGCGGGCATCGAGCTCCTCGATGGCGGCGTCGAAGTCATCGGGGTCGAACACGACGCGCGCCACGACCCGGCCCTCGGCATCGATCTCGAGTACGTCAAGGACATCGGTGCGGAACGCATCAGGTCGTTGGTCGCGGCCTGAGGATCGGAGTCGACTGAGGACGAGGTGCCTGCCACGGATCGCGATGACCTCTGGCGTCATGCTCGTGACCCCGATCTCGGCGAGCGCCGAGATTTCGGTGATCACGGCATCGCGGCCCTGTCGACGTCCCGCGCCCACCACCCGCCGACGATCGTCCATGGAAATGTCGGCGGCCAATGTGTCAGCCATGGCATCCCAGTCGCGGGCCGCGAAGTACGCTTGGAGGCGCTCGGTTACCTGGCTGGCCGCGTTCTCCAGGCGCCGGGCTTGTGAGCGTTCATTCTCGAATCGGGCGTGCACGGCGTCGAGTTCGGCGATCGCGGCATCGTGGTCTTCGGTGTCGAACACAACGAACAGCGAGATGCGACCGTCGTTGTCGAGGCCGTAAAGATGTAGCAGCTGTTCCTGAGGTGCGCCCGGACTCGTGTCAGCAGTGCCGATCTCGAACCGGATGAGAGCAAGGCGGTCCCCCCGTACGGCGACCACTGCGCGACTGTGCCGCACGCCGCCAACATCGTCGCGAATATGCCTTACTCGGCTTGCCCAATCGGTAGGCGTGAGGGCTATGGGGGAGAAGCCGACTATCTTCCGGCGGTGTTCGGCGGCGATCTCGGTAGCGAATTGCCCCTCGACCTCATCCCACGCTTCGCGATCGAAAGCATCCCACAGGCGGCCGATTGCTCGTACGCACGCATTGTCCAGCTCGGCCTTCGGTATTTCGGGCGACATTGGAGCAGAAGGAAGTTCGCGCGCACCGAAACGGCGTGGGGCTTGTGAGCGTTCTTCCTCGAATCGGGCGTGCAGGGCGTCGAGTTCGGCAATCGCGGCGTCCATGTCTTCGAGGTCGAACCAGACTTGCAAATTGATTCGACCCTGCTCGTCAACGCCGTATACCTGGAGAAGTACGTCTTGCGGCGCCCCAGGGCTCGCGTCTGGAGTGCCCACCTCCGCTCGAGCGAGACCCAGGTGCTCGCCGCGCACGGCAAGAACGACATGGTTCACCCGTATGGTCCCCGCCTCGAGGTCGAGCCGCGTCTGGCGCATCACCCCGTCGGAAGGTACGTCGCTCTGTGTAAAGCCGATGACCTTCCGCCGACTCTCGATAACGCTGTCGGGCGCGAACAGCCGCTCGAATTCATCCCACGCCTCGCGATCAACAGCGGCCATCACGCGTTCACTTGCGCGGACGGCCGCGGTGCGAGTCGCGACAACGGGTGCTTCGGGTGGAGTCGGGGCACTTACCTCGACACGCGCGTCGAGGACGGCGCGCGCCTTATCGGCCAGCGCCGCAGCACCTTTCCGCTCATACAGGTTGGCCGAGCGTTCGGCGGCGGCTCGCGCGCCGGCGGCGTCGCCGGCCGCACCCAACACCCTTGCCAATGACAGACAGGCATCGCCGTGATCGACCAACCCGTCGGTACGCTCGGCAAGAGTGATGGCGGCCTGTGCAACGCGTCGAGCCTCATCGTGTTCGCCGTTGCGCGACAGCAACTGCGCCCGAAGTGTGCGCCAGGCGATTGATGCCTTCAGCGCGTGTCCTGCGAGTCGCTCACTCTCCGCGCATAATTCGTCGGCCTCGGCATCCCGATCGAGTGCCAGACACGCGCGACCGAGTAACGCAGCGGTCTCGGCGGTATCGGCGTCCAGACCCATCCGACGAAATCCGTTGCAGGCCTGACGAAGATGCGGCTCGGCCGCGGCCGGATCGCCCAAAACGAGCTCCACGATGCCGGCGAACTGCTCGACCTCCAGAAGCGCATGGCGAAGCCCGAGTTCGGTGACCGTCCTTCGGGCCGAGTCGATCATCCGTCGGGCTGCCGCATCGCGGCCGCGGAAGGCCTCCAGTACAGCCTGGCACCGCGTCGACGTCGCTTCGACCGCCGGTGAGTCGGTCGTGATCCGCAGCAGCCGCACCACGTCAAGGCACCGCCCGCCCGCGCGTGGAACCGGGTTCGGGCCCCACAGCGCAGCAAGTGGGGCGCCGGCCAGCACCGCGTTCACGCGGCGGTGATCACGCGCGCGCCGCGCCGCCGTCAGAGCATCGTCCAAGGCGACTTCGCAGTCGCCAACTCGCCCGAGCCGGGCGAGGCAGGTGGCACGGACGGTATGCGCCTTGGCTTCCCCTGCGGCATCGTCGATTTCGGCCAGTTTCTGCGCGGCAGCGTCCAATGCGGCTTCCACGTCGTCCAGTCGCTCGGGATGGACCAACACCGAGAGCTGCCCGTCAAAGCATGTCGCCCACGCCGCTAGCCGCGCGGAATCGACTGTCGCTTGTTGCAATTGGGAGACCGCGCCTGCTGCCGACGCCACATCACCGGCGGCGAGCAGAGCCTCGCAGCGTGCCACGAGTAGATCGGCGATCTGGTCGTCACGGTCGGGCAGCTCGTCATCGATCTCGTCCAGCGCGTGCACCGCGTGGTCGTAAAGATCCGCCGCACCTTCGTAGGCGAGGCGGGCCATCGCTTGGTCCGCCGCACGCCGGCAATACTCAACGGCCTTGGCCGCGTTGCCCGCCCACGCACATTCGAAATAGTGGTGAGCCAGTTCAGCGAGCAGCTCGTCGTCGGCACCGGGCTCGTCCTCCAGCGTCGTGGCAATCCGCTGGTGCAACCGCATACGCCGCATCGACGGCAGTTCGGCCAGCAGCGACTGTCGGACGAGCGCATGGTTGAACCGGTACCGACCACCGGGCTCTTCGATGACGATGCCGGCTTTGCACGCCTCGTCGAACGCGTCAACCAGATCCTCCTCAACCACCTTCTCTACGAGGTCCAGGGCGAACCGGCTACCGACGACAGCGGCTGCCGCGAGGGCCTTGTTGGTCTCGACCGGAAGCCGAGTAAGTCTGCGGCTCACAGCTTCTCGCACTCCCTGGGGGAGCGTGCTCGGGTCCCACACGCCGCCACTCTCGTCGACATGTCGCAGAGCCTCGATGAGGAAGAACGGGTTGCCGCCGGTGACGGAGGCCAATGCGTGGCCGAGTTCTTCGTCGTCGTAGCCGGCTTTGGCGACGTAGGCGCTGACGTCGTCCTCATCGAGGCCGCTGAGACTGATCCGATTGGCGGTGCCGTCGCGGTGCAAGTCGGCGAGCATCGCTGCCAGGGGATGGGAGCGGTCGAGATCGGTGCTGCGATAGGTGCCGACGATCTGCACGCGCGCGCGGTCGCCGAAGCGCAGCAGGTGTCGCAACAAGAGGAGCGTCGGCTTGGCCGCCCAGTGCAGGTCGTCGAGTACCAGAACAACCGGCGCTTCTATGGAAGCCATTTCCAAGAGTGCGACGACGGCGTCGAAAAGCGCGTAGCGCTCGGTGTCCGGGTCGGCGCGCGTCGGCGCGGCCAGATCGGGCACTTCGTCGACGAGCCCGGGAACCAGCGGAAGCAAGGCTTCGACGCCGCGCAGTCCGCGCAACCGACTGGTGCCGACGCACGGCACGATCGACCGCAGGGCTTCCGCGAAGGGCTGATATGGCGCACCCAGGTCCTCGTCGCAACGGCCGTACAGCACGGCCGCGCCTTGCTCATAGGCCTGCCGGGACCACTCGCCGGCCAGGCGGGTCTTGCCGACACCCGGTTCGCCGGCGATCAGGACGGCGCACGCACCACCGCCAAGCGAGGTCTGCCACGCAGACAGAAGCCGCTCGAGCTCGCTTCCGCGCCCCACGAAGGGCCCGCTGCCGATCAGAACCGGGGGGAGGCCCGGCCGCTCCATCGGCGGCTCACTTGCCGTCGGTTGTTCGGCACTCTCCTCAGCGGTCTCCAGTCGCAGCTCGAACACATGCTCGGGGCGGGCGAGGTTGCGCAGTTCGCGCAGCCCCAGGTCGGCCAGGACAACGTCGTCGGGCAGTGAATCAATGACAAGCTCGGCGGTCGCACCCGAGCACAAAATTTGACCGCCCGCGGCCAGGGACCTCAGGCGGGCAGCGCGGTTGACTGCCCGACCGAAGTAGTCGCCATCGCGGAGCTCGACCTCACCGGTGTGCAGTGCGATCCGGATGCGCATCGGCTCGCGGAGATTCCACTGCTCGCGGGTGATTGCGTCTTGTAGCTCCATAGCGGCCGCGGCTGCCGCCGACGGTCGATCGAAGACCGAGAACGTGGCGTCGCCCTCGCCGCGGGTCTTGATCAGCCGACCGCCCTGCGATGTGACCACCTGTTCCGCGAGTTCGTCGTGTCGGGCAAGCGCCAGTGCCATAGCTGCGGCGTCTGCTTCCCAGGCGGCGGTCGATCCCTCAATGTCGGTGAGCAGAAAGGTGACTGCGCGCATCACCGACGGAAGATTTTGTGCTACAACAACATCGAGTGAGGCATCTTGTGCGACGATGGCGGTCTCAAGCCGTCGAAGCTCCGGCCCGGGATCGATTCCCAATTCGTCGGCGAGCATTGTCCGTGCCCGCTGAAAGGCGCCAAGAGCGTCACCTTGCCGGCCGGCGCGGTAGAGGGCGAGCATGAGCTGGCCCCATCGCCGTTCGCGCAGCGGCGCCTCGGCCACCGCCGACTCGAGCTCGCCGATGATCTCCGCGGCGCGGGCCGTCGCGAGCAGCGCGTCGGCCCGATCCTCCACCAGCGCGGCGTGGCCCTCGATCCATCGCGTCTTTTCCGACGTTCCGCGCCTACCGTCGGGCAGTTCGGGGATACCTCGCCAGAGGGCAAGCGCTTCGTCGAAGCGAGCCACCGCCTGGCTGATGTCGCCGGTCGCTGCGGCATCGCGTCCGAGTCGGGCTGCTGATTTGTATCGCGACGCATCAACGTCGCTCTCGGCAAGCGCCCAGCCCGTCCCCTGCGTCAGAACGAAGCCGTCTCCCAGGGCGCGACGCAGCGCGGAGATGTGGGTTTGCAGGGCTTTGGCGGCGGTGCGTGGCGGATCCTCGCCCCAGAGCAATTCGACGAGTGTGTCGGCCGACACGACCGAGCCGTGGTGCAGCCCGAGCATTGTGAGGACGGCCCGAGGTTTGGCGCCCGGGATCGCGACGGGTGCGCCGCCTTGTCGGACCCGGAGTGGTCCCAAAACCCCCAGTTCCACGGCTTGAAGCGTAGTCACGTTCCTGATCGTGCGGGTGGGTATTCAACACGGGGTCAAGATCGAGTAAAGGCCTTCGGGCCGGCAGGCTTTACTGCCGGAAAGCCCCAACTTCAGCAGACCCGACCCCGAGCAGGCGCGTCGCCCCGACAGCGACTACCTTCACCTAGTAGCAAGCTTGTAGGGCCAGATCAGCCGAGACCGCAAAGGGGTTCCAGTGGCCGCAACCGACGACTCCGCCACTCTTCAGTACCCGGGTGGTGAGTTGGACCTGGAAATCGTTCACGCGACCGAGGGGGCCGATGGCATCGCGCTGGGCCCACTGTTGTCCAAGACCGGATATACGACGTTCGACAACGGCTTCGTCAACACGGCGTCCACCAAAAGCGCAATCACCTATATCGACGGCGACGCCGGCATCCTGCGCTACCGCGGCTATCCGATCGAGCAGCTGGCCGAGAAGTCGACCTTCATCGAGGTCAGCTACCTGCTGATCAACGGAGAGCTGCCGAACTCCGAACAGCTGGCCGCGTTCACCAACCAGATTCAGCGGCACACCATGCTGCACGAGGATCTGAAGCGGTTCTTCGACGGTTTCCCCCGCAACGCCCACCCGATGCCGGTGCTGTCCAGCGTCGTGAACGCGCTGAGCGCCTACTACCCGGATTCGTTGGACCCGGTGGACAAAGAAGAGGTCGACTTGTCCACGATCCGGCTGCTGGCCAAGCTGCCGACCATCGCCGCCTACGCCTACAAGAAGTCGGTGGGTCAGCCGTTCCTCTACCCCGACAACAAGCTGACCTTGGTGGAGAACTTCCTGCGGATGACGTTCGGCCTGCCCGCCGAGCCCTACGAGCCGGACGCGGAGATCGTTCGGGCGCTGGACTTGCTGTTCATCCTGCACGCTGACCACGAGCAGAACTGTTCAACGTCGACGGTGCGACTGGTCGGCTCATCGCAGGCCAACCTGTTCACGTCGATTTCCGGCGGCATCAACGCCCTGTGGGGTCCGCTGCATGGCGGCGCCAACCAGGCGGTGCTGGAGATGCTCGAGCAGATCCGGGACAGCGGCGACGACGTCAGCACCTTCGTCCACAAGGTGAAGAACAAAGAAGAAGGCGTCAAGCTGATGGGCTTCGGCCACCGGGTCTACAAGAACTACGACCCGCGCGCGCGCATCGTCAAGGAGCAGGCCGACAAGATCCTGGCCAAGCTCGGCGGCGACGATGACCTGCTGGACATCGCCAAGCAACTCGAAGAGGCCGCGCTCACCGACGACTACTTCATCGAGCGCAAGCTGTACCCGAACGTCGACTTCTACACCGGTCTCATCTACCGCGCGCTCGGATTCCCGACGCGGATGTTCACCGTGTTGTTCGCGCTCGGCCGGTTGCCCGGCTGGATCGCGCACTGGCGCGAGATGAACGGTGAGCCCAGCAAGATCGGCCGGCCGCGCCAGATCTACACCGGCTACACCGAGCGTGACTACGCCACCATCGACTCCCGGTAACTAGCCAAGCGACTGCAGGACCGCCATCGCGGCGTTGTGACCTCCGATACCGGAGACCGCACCGCCGCGGCGCGATCCTGAGCCGCACAGCAGGATTCGCTCGTGGGCGGTCGCGACACCCCATCGCCGTGCCGGAGTGTCGAGTTCGTCTTCGTCATCAGCGAACGGCCAGCACAAGCCGCCGTGGAAGATGTTGCCGCCGGTCATTCCCAGCCGTTGCTCCAGGTCGAGGGTGGTTGTCGTCTCGATGCAGGGCGAGCCGTTGACGTCGTTCAGCAGCACATCCTGAATCGGCTCGGCCAGAACAGAATTCAGCGACGACAACACGGCGTCGGTGAGCGCGTCACGCTCGGCGCCGAACACCGGGTGTGGCGTGTGCAGACCGAACACCGTCAAGGTGTGCGCGCCGGAATCGCGCAGCCCGGGCGACAGGATGCTGGGGTCGGCCAGTGAATGGCAGTAGATCTCGCACGGAAGTGGTTCCGGCAGAACGTGATCGGCGGCCTGTGAGTAGGCGTCGTCCAGCTGCGACCAGGTCTCATTGACATGCAGCGTTCCCCCGAAAGCCTGCTCGGGCGCCACGCTGTCGTCGCGCAGTCTGGGTAGCCGCCGCAGCACCATGTTCACCTTGACTTGAGCGCCTGGCACCGAGGCCGGCGCCGGCTCGCCGAGCAGGCCGGCCAACGACGCGGGTGTGACGCCGGCCAACACGAGTCGGGCGCGGACCGCGTGCTCGTCGTCACGGCAGCGGTAACGCACCTCCCCGCCCGGGTCGATCGCGTAAACCTCTGCGCCGGTGACGGTTTCGACCCCATGGGCGGACGCGGCGGCGGCCAGCGCCGCGCTCACCGCACCCATGCCGCCGATGGGGACGTGCCAGTCGCCGACACCGCCGCCGATCAGGTGGTAGAGGAAGCAGATGTTCTGCTGCAGCGACGCGTCGTCGAGCCGGGCGAAGGTGCCGATCAGCGCGTCGGTCGCCACGACACCGCGCACCACGTCGTTGTGCACCGCGTCGGCGATCGCGGCGCCGACCGGTCGCTCGACCAAGGCCTGCCACGCCGCTGCCGCCTCGGGGTCGCTGCCGACGACCGTTGCCCGGGCCTGCTCGCGGGTGCGCAGCGGCTCCAACATCGTGGGCCACAGCCGCTCGGTCACCAGCCGGCAGCGCCGGTAGAACTCGGCGAAGGCCCGCTCGTCGTCGTGGGCGTCGATGGCGTCGAACGTGGACCGCGGACCGACCAGCAGGCCGGTGCGCCCGGCCGTGGCCGGATCGGGGGTGTACGACGAATAGGGCCGCCGGGCCAACCGAACCGTCGCGCCGAGGTCGTCCAGAATGCGCGCCGGCAGCAGGCTCACCAGATACGCGTACCGCGACAGCCGCGCGTCGACACCGTCGAAGACGTGTGATGACACCGCGGCACCACCGACGTGCGGCAGCCGTTCCAGCAGTCGCACCCGCAGGCCGGCCCGGCCCAGGTATGCGGCGGCGACCAGAGCGTTGTGTCCGCCGCCCACGATGACCGCGTCGACCTCACGCGCAGTCATCCGCTCAGCCCAGGTAGCCCTCGACCTCGTCGGCGGGGCGTACCGCGGCGTCGCGGGGATCGCCACCGGTCTCGCGCAGGGCGCGACGCTGCCTGAGCAGGTCCCAGCACTGGTCGAGTTCGATCTCGAGTTGACGCAGCCGCTTGTGCTCCTCGGACTCGCTGATCTTGCCGTGCTGCAACTGCTCTCGAAGCGCCTTCTCCTCGGCGACGAGTTCGTTGATGCGCGACAGGGCAGCGTTGTCTGGGCTCTTGGTCATGCTTGGTCCTCTTTCACTAGTCAAGTGTGCCCGACTAGGGTCTTCTCCGTGTCAAGCAAACCTGAGATTGAATTTCCCAGCGGCCCAGCACCTACCCAGCTTGTCAGCCAGGACCTGGTGGTCGGCGAAGGACCCGAAGCCGTGCCTGGTGGCACTGTCGAGGTGCACTACGTCGGCGTCGACTACGACTCGGGCGAAGAGTTCGACAGCTCATGGGGCCGCGGCCAGTCGATCTCGTTCCCGCTGCAGGGCCTGATCCAGGGCTGGCAGGACGGCATCCCGGGAATGAAGGTCGGCGGACGGCGTCAGCTGATCATTCCGCCGGAGCAGGCGTACGGGCCGGCCGGCTCGGGACACCAGCTGTCCGGCAAGACGCTGATCTTCGTGATCGATCTGCTGGGTACTCGCTAGCACGTCAGCCGCGTCGACTGTGTAGCTAGTGATCGCGATGTCGGAATAATTACGCGCGCAACCTGCACACTCGAGGCTCCACGCTAGACGGGGCAACCCGCTGCTCTGAGCTTGCTGCGGACTCGGTCGATGATCACCGCCGGCCTTGACAGCATCTCCGCACTGATCCGGACGACCACCCAACCCATTGCCTCGAGTATCGCGATCCGGTCGATGTCCCACGACCGCTGATATCGATCGGACCAATGTTGGACGCCGTCGTACTCGACAGCCACTCGCCAGTTTCGCCAGCCCATGTCGACCCTGATCGCCCACGCTCATGGCCGAAATCTTCGATCAACGGCGGTCCAAGCTGGGCGCAATTATGCACAGGCGCATTGACTGTGCAGCTTCTGCTCGCGAAAACGGCGAAACAACCTCGACTACCTACACACTCGGTGCTTAAACGGAACGTCAGCTCGGCGGCGGCAGCTGCAGCAGCAGACGTACGCCACCTAAGGGGCTGTCTTGCAGCGCCGCGGTTCCGCCGTGCAGGTGTGCCTGCTGGGCAACCAACGCCAAGCCGAGTCCGGAGCCCGAGTGCGACGCGGTCGAGCCGCGGGAGAACCGCTCGAACACCATTTCGCGTTCGGCTTCGGGCAGCCCGCTGCCGTTGTCGTCGATGGCGATCTCCACGCCGGCCCGCGAGGTGACCGCCGACAGCTGAACGCTGGTGGCGCCGCCGTGTTTGACCGCATTGGCGATCGCGTTGTCCACCGCAAGACGCAGGCCGGCGGGCAGGCCGACGATGATGCAGGTCGGCGACGGAGCCAGCGACACGTCGAGGTCGGGGTAGATCCGCATCGCGTCGTGCGCCGCCCGGTCGAGCAGTTCGGTGATGTCGACCGGCACATGGTCCTCCGACGTCGACAGCTCGCCCTGTGCCAGCCGTTCCAGCGCGGAAAGCGTTGCCTCGATTCGCGTTTGGGTGCGGATCACGTCGCTGAGCACTTCTTTGCGCTGCTCATCGGGAAGTTCGAGGGTGGCCAGCACCTCGAGGTTGGTGCGCATCGCGGTCAGCGGCGTACGCAACTCGTGGGAGGACACGGCGGCGAAGTCGCGTGCCGATGCGAGTGCGTCGAGTGTGCGGTTCTGCTCGTCCCAGATCCGTTGCAGCATGCCGCGCATGGCCTCCGCGATCTCCACGGCTTCACTGGCGCCTCGTACCCGGACCTGTGGATTCTCGTCGCCTGCGTTGATGGACCGGGTCTGCTGCGCCAGCCGTTTGAACGGGCGCACTGCGAAAGTGGCCAGCAGCCAGGCGAATACGGCCGCTGCGGCGATCGAGAACAGACAGATCAAGAGCACCCGGCGATGCAGGTTGTTGGTGTCGGCGATGGTGGCGTCATAGGTGGCGCCGACTTCCACCAACATCGGATGCGGCGCCGGGATGGTCACCGAGCGCACCCGGTAACGCACGCCGTTGATGTAGGTGTCGGCGTAACCGGCAGGCAACTCGGGCAGCGTGACGGTGGTGTTGGAGGTGACCTCGCCATTGACGTGGCGGACGGTGATGATGGCGTCCTGGTCGCTGGGCGACTTCGGAATCTCGCCGAGCCCGCGAGGCAGGAACGGAATCGCGAAACCGGCGGCCTCGTCGAGACGGCGGTCGAGCCGTTCCTTGCGGTCGTTGGTGATGCCGAACCAGACGACGACGCCGACGATGAGCACCGGGATGGCCGCACCGATGACGGTCGCGACCACCACGCGGGCGCGCAGCGAAGGCGTGCGGGTCAGGATCCTCTGCAAGAAGTTCATCTTCGCTTCCCGTTACTGCATACGCAGAACGAACCCCACGCCGCGGACGGTGTGCAGCAGCCGGGGGCCGCCACCGGCTTCCAGCTTGCGGCGCAGGTATCCGATGAATACGTCGACGACGTTGGTGTCGGCGGCGAAATCGTATCCCCACACCAATTCCAGCAGCTGGGCGCGCGACAGCACCGCGGTCTTGTGTTCGGCCAGCACGGCCAGCAGATCGAATTCACGCTTGGTCAGGTCGACGTCGACGCCATTGACCCGGGCCCGCCGGCCGGGGATGTCGACCTCGAGCGGGCCGACCGTGATGGTTTCCGAGGACGACGTCGCGGTGGCTCCGCGGCGGCGCAGCAGCGCCCGCACCCGTGCCACCAGCTCGGCCAGCACGAACGGCTTCACCAGGTAGTCGTCGGCGCCGGCCTCCAGACCGGCCACCCGGTCGTCGACCGAGCTGCGCGCGCTCAGCACGCAGACCGGCACGTCGTTGTCCATCGCCCGCAGTGCGGTCACCACGCTCACCCCGTCGAGCACCGGCATATTGATGTCGAGGACGATCGCGTCCGGCCGGGTTTCGGTGGCGCTGCGCAGCGCTTCGGCGCCGTCGACTGCGGTCGCCACTTCGAAGCCGGACAACCGCAGTCCGCGCTCCAGCGAGGCAAGCACGTCGGAGTCGTCGTCGACAACCAAAACCCGCGGTGAGGTCGCGCCAGTTTCCATGCTGCCCATGATGCCTGATCATCCCTCTTAGCTGTGGGAACACCCGCCCGGGCCCGTCCGGCGCGGCGGGAATCGGCGGGCGCCAGGTTCCCGTGGTAGCTGCAGCGAGTTCACCAGATAACTGACGGTGCGGTACGTGCCGGCGAGCATGAGCAGTTCGAGCAGTGCCTCATCCGAGTGGTGGCGGGTGAGCTCTGCCCACAGCGCGTCATCCACTGTGCAGTTCTCGTGCAGGCGGTCGCACAACCGGATCAGCAGCCGATCGGCGTCCGACCAGCAGGTGTCGTCGGGTCCGCCAATCGTCAAAGACGTGATTTGTTCCTCTGTCAGGCCGGCCTTCGCGGCGAAGACGCTGACGTGCACGCCCCACTCGTACTCGGCGCCGCACGACGCGGTCACCCGGTCGATGACGATCTCGCGTTGCCGGATGGTCAGGTGGCCCCGGTCGAGCAGTCCGGAGTTGAAAAACTTGAAGAACAGCCGGCGATCGCGCGCCAACGTGGTGAACAACACCAGCGGCGGCTGACCGTGCATGACCGCGTCGATGGCCTGCCGGACGTCGTCGGGAAGCGGTTCGGCAGCCGGAGCGATGCGGGCGCTATTACTTTCATAGCGTGTCATGACGACAAAACTAGCGACGGTGCTACAAAATGTAAAGCATGCAGTCGCCCCGGATCGGATCATCGGCCCGTGGATCGCGTTCCGGGCGCCCACTGATGGTGGCCCTCGACGCGCTTGGGCGCCGCGGCGCACTGCGCCTGCTCTGGGAGCTGCGCGACGGGGCGCTGACCTTCCGGGCGTTGCAAACTGCCTGCGACACCAATCCCGGCTCGCTCAACACCCGGTTGAAGGAGCTCCGGCAGCTACACATCGTGGACCACGGCGACGAAGGTTATTTCCTGACGGCACATGGCCATTCACTGATGGCGGCGCTTGCGCCGCTGCAGACTTGGGCACACCGCTGGGCGGCCGAAGCATTCGATCACCTCGGGTTGCCGGACAGCTAGCGCAGCCCGATATTGCGGTAGCGGCGCAGCCGAGTCGCCATCCGGTCGGAATCGGCCATGCCGCGCAGCGCGTGCAGCTCGACGGCGATCGCCGCGGACAGCCGGGTGGAGAACTCGGCCGGTTCGTCGGCGGCGTCCGGGTGCTCCGGCACGACCGTGTCGACGATGCCGGACGTCTGCAAGTCGACCGAGCGGACGCCCTGTGCGGCAGAGAGTTCCGGGGCGTGCTCGGTGTCGCGGAACACGATCGCGCTGGCGCCCTCCGGCGGCAGCGGCGCGAGCCAGCCGTGCAGCGCAGCCAGCACCCGGTCGGCGGGCACCATCGCCAGCGCGGGCCCGCCGCTGCCCTGACCGAGCAGCACCGACACCGTCGGAGTGTCCAGGGTGACCAGCTCAGCCAGGCACTGCGCGATCTCGCCGGCCAGGCCGCCCTCTTCGGCCTCGGCCGACAGCGCGGGGCCGGCGGTGTCGATGACCAGCACGAGCGGCAGCCGCAGCCCGGCGGCCAGCGCCATGCCGCGGCGGGCTTCGCGCAGCGCGGCCGGCCCGACCAGCCCGCCGACGACGCGCTGCTGCCCGAGCAACACCGCGGGCTGACCGTCGAACCGGGCCAGCGCCAGCAGCATGGTGGCGGCTTCGCCTTGCCCGGTGCCCGACAGCAGCACCTGGTCGGTGCAGCCGTGGCGCAGCAGATGCTGGACTCCGGGCCGGTCCGGTCGCCGCGACGCCAGCACCGAGTCCCATGCCGGGATATCGGGCAGCCGCTCGGGCCGTGGTCGCTCTGGCGGCGGCCTCGCGGCGTCGGCGACGACCGTGAGCGCCCGGTCCAGGATGCCGCGCAGCTCGACGAGCGGCACGACGGCGTCGATCACCCCATGCCGTTGCAGGTTCTCCGCGGTTTGGACGCCCGGAGGAAACGGTTCGCCGTAGAGCTGCTCGTACACCCGCGGCCCGAGAAAGCCGACCAGTGCGCCCGGCTGAGCGAAGGTGAGGTGACCCAACGAACCCCACGACGCGAACACCCCGCCGGTGGTCGGGTGGCGCAGGTAGACCAGGTAGGGCAGGTGTGCTCTTTTGTGCAGAGTGACGGCCGCGGCGATCTTGACCATCTGCAGGAACGCGACGGTGCCTTCCTGCATCCGGGTGCCGCCGGAGCACGGCGACGCCAGCAGCGGCAGCCGCTCGGCGGTGGCGCGTTCCACCGCGGTGGTGATCCGTTCGGCCGCGGCGACCCCGATCGAGCCGCCCAGGAAGTCGAACTCGCAGACCACGACCGCCACCCGGCGCCCGAACACTCGGCCCTCGCCGGTCAGCACGGATTCGTCGTGGCCGCTGGCGGCGCGTGCCCCGGCCAGCTCGTCGGCGTACGACTCGCTCATCGGTATCGCCAGCGGCGCGCTGTCCCAGCTGACGAACGATCCTTCGTCGAGCACCGCGTCGCGCAGTTCGTCGGTCCCGATCCGGCTCACCCGGCTGAGGCTACTGATCAGCCCGGCGCGAGATCCAGGATGACTCCGGTGTCGTCGACGTAGCGGTGCCACAGCACCAGCAGCTCAGCCAGTTTCTCGGGATGCTTCGCGGCCAGGTCCTCGATCTCGCCGGGGTCGGCGGAGAGGTCGTAGAGCTGCCAGGCGCCCGGGCCGTACGGCTCGGGCAGATGCAAGGCCTTCCAGTCGCCCTGCCGAATCGCGTAGCGCCCGAACAGTTCCCAGCCGGTTCCCACGGTGTCGTCGTGCACCGACTCTGAGCCGGACAGGTAGGGCAACAATGACCGACCCCGGATGGGCTCCACGTCCCGTCCGCGGTATTTGGCGGGGTGTTCGACGTCGGCCAACTCGAGCACGGTCGGCGCGATGTCCATCACCGTGCTGAACGCGGTGCCGATCTGTTGTTGCCGGCCGAAGCCCGGCCAGGTGACGAACCCGACCACCCGGATGCCACCCTCACTGGTGAACGCCTTGTGCAGGCGCGAGGGAGCGGTGGCGGCCTGCGCCCAGCGCGGCCCGTACCAGATGAACGAGTTGGCGGCACCGGCGTTGTCGAGGCTGTTGTCCCAGTTCTTCTTGATCTCGGCGGCGATCGCGCCGCCGAGGATCGGCACCGACTCGAGGATCGCTCCCTCGGCGCCGTTGTCCGACATGAAGACCACCACGGTGTTGTCGAGTTCGCCGGTCTCTGCGAGGTAGTCGACGACGCGGCCGATGTTGTGATCCATTCGATCCACCATGGCCGCATAGATTTCCATGGCGCGCGCCGACGAGGCCCGCTGCTCCGCGGTCATGTCGGCCCACTCCGGTTCGCCGTCGGCGACCACGGGGTGGGCGACGACGTCGGAGGGGCACAGGCCGAGGCGCTTGAGCGCGGCCAGTCGCTCCTCGCGAAGCGCGTCCGGGCCGTCGTCGTAGCGACCCCGGTATTTGGCGATGGTGTCGGCGGGCGCCTGCAGTGGCCAGTGCGGCGCCTGGAACGGCAGATACGCGAAGAACGGCTGTTCGGAGTCGGTGCGCTCGCGGAAATACCGCAGCAGCGTGTCGGCGTAAAAGTCCGACGAATAGAAGTCGTCTGGAACGGTGACGAACTGATCGTCCTCGGTGTACCGCGACATCATCGGTATGAAGTCGCCGGGAACAGTGCTGTAATGGCTTGCGCCGCCGGGCAATAGCGCGAACGACCGGTCGAATCCACGGGACCACGGCGACGTGTCGATGGTGTTGCCCAGATGCCACTTGCCTGCCATCAGGGTCAGGTAGCCGGCGTCCCGTAGCAATTCGGGCAGTGCGACCACCCGGTCGTTGAGGTATCCCTCGTAGCCGGGCTGTCCGCGGAACTGCGGAGCGACCTCGAGCATGGTGCCGATGCCCGCGATGTGGTGATCGGTGCCGGTCAGCAGCATCGACCGGGTCGGGGAACAGGCCGGTGCCGAGTGGAAATCGGTCAGCCGGATCCCGGCGTGTGCGAGCCGGTCGAGATTGGGGGTCTCGATCTCGCTGCCGAACGCGCCGATATCGGAGAACCCGAGGTCATCTGCCACGATCACCAGGAAGTTGGGCCTTGTCACGGGGAAGCATCCTGTCAGGTCCACGGGCCGAATGGAACTGTCCGCCTACTGCCGATTCGATACCGCTCGGCTGAGGCTAATAGGCTGGGCCCATGATCGGTCTCACCCGCGTCGAAGACGTCTTGACCATTGAGTTGCAGCGTCCCGAACGACGGAATGCGCTCAACTCCCAGCTGGTCGAGGAGTTGCGCGAGTCGGTGGAGAAGGCAGCCGGAGAGGATGTCCGTGTCGTCGTGCTGACCGGGCAGGGCACCGTGTTCTGCGCCGGCGCCGACCTGAGCGGTGACGCGTTCGCCGCCGACTATCCCGACCGCCTCATCGAACTGCACAAGGCGCTGGACGCCGCGCCGATTCCGGTGATCGGCGCGATCAACGGGCCCGCGATCGGCGCGGGTCTCCAGCTGGCCATGCAATGCGACCTTCGAGTCGTCGCGCCCGAGGCGTTCTTCCAGTTCCCGACGTCGAAATATGGCCTGGCACTGGACAATTGGAGCATCCACCGGCTCTCGTCGCTGGTCGGCCACGGCCGGGCCCGGGCCATGCTGCTGACCGCGGAGAAGCTGAGCGCCGAGACTGCGCTGCAGACCGGGATGGCCAACCGGATTGGGACGCTGGCCGACGCGCAGGCGTGGGCCGCCGATATCGCCGGCCTGGCTCCGCTGGCGCTGCAGCACGCCAAGCGGGTACTCAACGACGACGGCTCCATCGAAGAGCCGTCGCCGGTGCAGAAAGAGCTTTTCGACAAAGCGTGGGGTAGCCAGGACGTCATCGAAGCTCAGGTCGCACGGGTCGAGAAGCGACCGCCGAAATTCCAGGGGGCATAAACGCATGATGCGCGCGGCGCTGCGACTGGCAGCGGGCACAGTCTCGCTCGCGACGGGCGGGTGGGTGTTGCGCGCCCTGCACGGCGCACCGGCGGCGCTCGGAGCGCAACCGGCTGACATCCACGCCGTCGCCGATCGCTCACCGAACTTCCAAGACGGCGTATTCGTCAACCTGGAACCGGCCTCGATGAACATCGGCCCCGACCAAGGGCGATCGCTGTTGTGGGAGATCATCACTGGCCTCGAGGACGCTCGGCCCTCAGCGGAGATCCCGTTGGACACCCCCGAGCCGCGCACCTTCGATGCTCCCGCCGGCCAGATCGCCGTCAGCTGGTTCGGCCACTCGACCGCGCTGCTGGAAATCGACGGATACCGCGTCCTGACCGATCCGGTGTGGAGCGAACGCTGCTCACCCTCGGACGTCATCGGCCCGGGACGGATGCACCCCCCGCCGGTGTCGCTGGACGCGCTGCCCGCGCTGGACGCGATCGTCATCAGCCACGACCATTACGACCACCTCGACATCGACACGATCCTCGCGCTGGCCCGCAGCCAGTGGGCGCCATTCGTCGTTCCGCTGGGCGTCGGTGCGCACCTTCGCGAGTGGGGCATTCCCGACGAGCGCGTCATCGAACTCGACTGGAACGAGCAGACGAAAATCGACGAGCTCACGCTGATCTGCACACCGGCACGGCATTTCTCCGGCCGCTTCCTGAACCGCTTCAACACCCTATGGGCGTCCTGGGTGATCATCGGCCCCTCGCACCGGGCCTACTTCGGCGGCGACACCGGCTACACCAAGAGCTTCGCCGACATCGGTGCCGATCACGGACCTTTCGACGTGACGCTGCTACCCGTCGGGGCCTACAACAGAGTGGCCCGGGACGTTCACATGAATCCCGAAGAGGCGGTGCAGGCGCACCTCGACGTCAACGGCGGACTCTTGGTGCCAATCCACTGGTGCACATTCCGGCTGGCGCCGCACCCGTGGGCCGAGCCAATCGAGCGGCTAGTGGCTGCGGCCGAGGCCGCGCACGTCGCTGTCGCGGTGCCCAAACCGGGTGGTCGCGTCGACCCCACGGCCACAACGGAATTCGAGCCATGGTGGCGGCTCGGCGAAAACTCTTAAGACTCGACGACTTCGAAGACAAGGACAAGGAAGACCGGTAGAAGTCAACCATGGCAAAGCTTTCGGTATCCATCGACGTACCGCTGCCGCCCGAGAAGGCGTGGGAGGACGCGTCAAACCTCTCCCGCTATAAGGAGTGGCTGACCATCCACCGGGTGTGGCGCAGCAAGCTACCCGAGCAGTTGGAAAAGGGCACGGTGATCGATTCGATCGTCGAGGTCAAGGGCATGCCCAACCGCCTCACCTGGACGATCGTGAACTACAAACCGCCGGAGTCGATGACGCTCGACGGTATCGGCGTCGGCGGGGTCAAGGTCAAGTTGATCGCCAAGGTCAAACCCAAGGCGGACAACTCGGTGGTCAGCCTCGACGTGCACCTCGGGGGCCCAGCGTTATTCGGCCCCATCGGCATGATGGTCGCGGCGGCGTTGAAGAGCGATATCCGCGAATCGCTGCGTAGGTTCGTCACGGTCTTCGCGCCGGCCTGAGGCGACGTCGCGAAACCGCGATGACTTTTCGCGTCTTCTAGAGTCGATATCGATGAACCCCACTTCGGGGCCTGTCACATCAGGAGGTCATCGTGCCGATCCGTAACGACGCGCCGCTGGGCGCTCCCTGCTGGCTTGATCTGACAACATCGGACATCGAGCGCGCCCAGAATTTCTACGGCGCAGTTTTCGGTTGGACGTTCGAATCCGCCGGACCGGAGTATGGCGGCTACATCAACGCATCGAAGGACGGCCATCAGGTCGCTGGAATGATGGCCAACCTGCCTGACGCGCCGGTTCCGGACAGGTGGTCCACCTACCTGCACACCGCCGACGTCGACGCCGGCGTGTCGGCCGTGACGGCCGCCGGCGGCTCCACTTTCATGGGCCCAATGGAGGTGCCGGCCAAGGGATTCATGGCCGTTGCGACCGACCCTTCCGGCGCCTTCTTCGGCCTGTGGCAGCCGCTCGAGCACCACGGCTTCGAGGTGACCGGCGAGGCCGGGGCGCCGGTATGGCACCAGCTGACCACTCGTGACTACCGGGCCGCCGTCGACTTCTACCGCGAGGTGTTCGGGTGGCGGACCGAGGATGTTTCCGACACCGACGAATTCCGTTACACCACAGCCTGGTTCGGGGATCACCAGCTGCTCGGAGTGATGGACGGCGCCCGTTTTCTGCCCGACGGCGTGCCGTCGACCTGGACGACCTTCTTCGGTGCCGAGGACGTCGACAAGACACTGCAGCTGATCACCGACAACGGGGGCGCCGTAACTCAGCCCGCCGAGGACACCCCCTACGGTCGGCTGGCCGCAGCGACTGACCCGACCGGCGCCGGGTTCAATCTGTCGTCGCTGGAGAACTAGCCGCTACTGTCGCACTATGCCCCGCATACGCCCTGGCTGGATGGTGGCGCTGTTTGCCGCGATCGTGTCGGTGAGCGCATGGCTGCCATGGCTGACCACGGGGATCAACGGCGGCGGCTGGGCCAACGCGATCGGGGGCAGCATCGGCAGCCTGCATCTGCCGCACGGGTTCGGGCCGGGCCAGCTAATCGTGTTGCTGTCTTCGGCCCTGCTGGTGGCGGGCGCAATGGTCGGCAGGGGATTGTCGGTGAAGCCGGCATCGGTTGCGGCGCTGCTGATCTCGCTGGTCGTCGTCGCGCTGATGGTCCGGTACTACCACGTGAACGTCAAGCCGCCGGTATCGGCGGCCTACGGCTTGTACGTCGGCGGCGTTGCGGCGTCGGCTGCGATGCTGTGTTCGCTGTGGGCGTTGGCGTCCTCGCTACGGCGCCATCGCTAGTTCACGCTGACGTTTGCGCCCTTCAGCGGCTGGGCGCATTGGTCGCAGGTCAGTTGTCCGACGAACGGCTTACCGCAACCGAGATGGGTGACCTCCACTGCCGGGCCCTCCGGCGCGTGAAACCAATGCTGCCCACATTGCAGCGCGGCGATGATCACCGGGAAGAACGCCCGCCCTTTCTCGGTCAGCTGGTAGTGGTCGCGCGCCGGCCCGGCCTGTCGCGATACACAGAGCACACCGTTGGCGCAGAACGTCTGTAACCGTTGGGTCAGCAGCGACGGCGTCGCTCCGAGCTGGTTCTGAAAATCGGTGAAGCGGGTGGTGCCGAGGAAGGCGCACACCAACAGGGCCGCTGCCCAACGGTTTCCGAACACGCTCATCGTCTCGGGGAACAAACCGGCCTGACCGCGCTTACCGTCGGCTGTAGACCGGCGACGGGTGACCGCCTCGGGTACCGAGCGCGGCCACGAACCGCTCGGGCCCCAGCGCGCCGCCACCTCCTTCTCGGTCACCGCCTCGCCGCACGATTGGCAGGTCAAGTTCGGCGCGAAGTCGTTGTCGCACAACGTGTGATGCATGGCCGGAAGCGCGTCGACATGATCGGGCACCCACCGTCGTTCCCACTCCCAGATCGACAACAGCACCGGCCAGAAGGCCCGTCCGCGTGCGGTGATCAGATACTCGGCGCGCACCGGCCGGGTCTGATAGACCGTGCGGACCAGCAACTCGTTTTCCGTCAGCACCCGTAACCGGCTGGCCAATGCCGAATTTGAAATCGGCAGCCGCGCCATGAATTCGCCGTAGCGGGTCGCGCCCAGCAACGCCTGCTGGATGATCAGCAGCGTCCACTCGTCACCGAGCAGACCGAGGATCCGGCCTACCGCGTTGGTGCCGCCCGGGCTCAGCAATGTCGGTGTCGCCAGCGGCATTCACAGTCCGATCGCGCCGGCGGGGGAGTCGGCGTCATGCCAACGGCGCAACTGCGCACCCGGCGCCCAGGTGGCGTGGGTGCCGCTGGAAATACGCTCGGGCAGAGCAATTTTGCACACCGGTCCGTCGCTGAATCGGGCGGCATCGAAGATCACGCAGTAGGACGCGTCGGCGTCCATGTCAGTGGTCAGCGTGATCAGGTAGCCGTCGTCCTCGCCGGAAGAATTCAGTCGCGGGGCCATCGCCGCCTCGCTTCCGAAGACCCCGTCGGCGAACCGAAAATGTTGTTCGCCTCCGGTGCGTAAGTCGTGCTTGACCAGCCCGTCGAACAGGAACCAGCCCGGCTTTCCGGTGGCGGCATACGTGTAGCGGTAGTTGCCGGCGGCGTAGTCGGGATTGATCGTCCCGAATTCGGTGATGGACTCCGACAGTTGCTCCTCGTTGACTTCGCCGGTGACCAGATTGAACCTCCACCGGTGCAGCCGGGCCTGCAGACGATCCAGCGCCAAGAAGCGAAAGAGCTTGTCCCACTTCGTTCCACCGGTGTCAAGTGGCTGCGGCGCGCCTTCGTAGAATCCGTCGAGCACAATCTCGTCGCCGTCTTCGTAGGCGTTGGTGAAGTGCAGCACGAAAGTCGGATCGGCCTCGAACCACCGGATGTCGCCGGTGCCGCCGCGGCGTGGCAGCACGGCGAACCGTGACGGCATGTCGGGATAGAACCGCGGCAGATGCACGTCGTGCGTGAGCAGGTCGGGATCCCAGAACAGCGGGAAATCGTTGAGGATGACGTAATTCTCGGTGTACGCCATGTCGTGCGGCAGCCTGGGGCCGGGCAGCGGAACGTCGACGTAGTGCGCCAGATCATTGTTTTCGTCGACGACGCCGTAATGCATATAGGGCGCCTGCTTGCTGTAGTTGAAGAACAGCAGCTCACCGGATTTAGGGTCGACCTTCGGATGCGCGGATACTCCCCACTGAGATGGAAAGTGGCCGTTCCAGGTCTCCTTGCCCAGCGTGTCGGCAGAGAATGGGTCGATCCGGTACAGGTCGCCGCACTGGTAGAAGCTGGTCAGCGCGACACCACGGTGGACGATGACGTCAGTGCTCGACGCGTCCTTCATCCGGGTGCGAGCGCCCCAGCCCTCGTCGCGCTTGGCCAATTGCACCGGCTCGGCCAGGCCCGGCCACAGTGGCTCGCCGGCCTCGTTCTCGGCAAGGAAGCCATCGGTGC
>Ga0209113_1000048_pt1 | contig 25038 bp, 22 predicted proteins | sample TexAe_RefH0_O1_FD_187951 | JGI IMG/M metagenome (GOLD analysis project Ga0209113, IMG submission 187951) | Forest soil microbial communities from Davy Crockett National Forest, Groveton, Texas, USA - Texas A ecozone_RefH0_O1 (SPAdes) (version 2) | ecosystem: Environmental > Terrestrial > Soil >... | reverse complement strand
CGGGTCGGCCTGCTCGGCGAGCTGGTTGATCAGCGGATGCTCGACCGCACACAGCACGCGGCGGATCTCTTCGCAGTGTTGCAACATGCTCAGCCGCTCGGGCGTGGTCAGCACGTCGAACGTGAGGTCCACCGCGCGCTTCATGCCAGCCGTGAGCGCGTCGAAGACTTCGACGATCTCCTCACGGCTACTAGAACGCATGTTCGAATAATAGCTGCGGCGAGGGACGGAAGCAGGCCCGGAAACCCTCGCCTGTGGATAAAGGTCCAACTGTGGATAAGTCGACAACGAAAACGCCCACGTACCCTCACGGAGGGGTTTCGACTGTCGACTCAGAGGGGATGTGCATGGCCGGCCAGGATGACTTACGGGGCAGAGTTCAGGTACCCGCCGACCTCGACGCCGTCACCGCAATCGGCGAAGAAGACCACTCCGGGATCGACCCGGCGGCCGTCGAGCGGATCTGGCAGGCCGCCCGTCACTGGTACAAGGCCGGCATGCATCCGGCGATTCAGGTGTGTGTGCGGCACAACGGCAAGGTCGTGCTGAACCGGGCGATCGGGCACGGCTGGGGCAACGCCCCAACCGACCCGGCCGACGCCGAGAAGGTCCCGGTAAAGACCGATACGCCGTTTTGCGTCTACTCGTCCGCCAAGGCGATCACCGCAACCGTCGTGCACATGCTCGTCGAGCGCGGTCAGCTCTCACTCGACGACCGGGTCTGCAAGTACATGCCGACCTACACCAGCCACGGCAAGGACCGCACCACTATCCGGCACGTAATGACCCACAGCGCCGGCGTCCCATTTCCGACCGGACCCAAGGCGGACCTCAAACGAGCCGACGATCACGAGTACGCGCAAGAACAGCTCAGCAAGCTGCGCCCGCTGTACCGGCCGGGGCTGGTGCACATCTACCACGCATTGACCTGGGGCCCACTGATGCGCGAAATCATCTACGCCGCAACGGGTAAGGATGTCCGCGAAATTCTGGCCAGCGAGATCCTCGACCCGTTGAATTTCCGCTGGACCAATTTCGGTGTGGCAGAAGAGGATATCCCATTGGTGGCGCCCAGTCATGCCACCGGCACACCCCTGCTGCCCGCTCCGATTGCGGCAGCCTTCCGCAAAGCGGTAGGCGGTACCACACACGAGATCATCCCGATCACCAACACACCTCTCTTTCTGAAGACCGTGATCCCGTCGTCAAACACCGTCTCGAACGCTGCCGAGATGTCCAGATTCGCCGAAATATGGCGTCGCGGAGGCGAACTCGACGGGCTGAGGGTGATGAGCCCCGAAACACTGCGCGACGCGACCCGGCAATGCCGCCGACTGCGACCGGACGTGGCAACCGGACTCATGCCGGCCCGCTGGGGTACCGGCTTCCAACTCGGCACAAAGCGTTTCGGCCCGTTCGGCCTGGCTGCCCCCGCAGCGTTCGGCCATCTCGGGTTGGTCAACTGCGCGATCTGGGCCGATCCCGACCGCGGACTGGCCGCCGGTGTGGTGAGCAGCGGCAAGCCCGGCCGCGACCCCGAGATCAGGCGGTACACCGCGCTCATGGACCGCATCGCCGCCGAAATCCCGCAGGTTGCGCGATAGTTGGGTGATGCAGCCGCGACGCCATTCCGCTGTTGACATCACCCTCACCTCGATCCTGTCCGTGCTCGCGGCGCTCGCCGCAATGGCCACGGTCGGGTTCTCGTTCTTCTTCGTGATGGCCGCCGACTCGTGCAATGAGCACTGCGACGCCGGGGCGCTCAACGGCGCTTATGCCGTGACATGGGGCGGGGTCGGGGTCGCGGTCCTGATCGGAGTGTCAGGCGTGATCGTCACGGCGGTGCGTGGCTGGCTGATGTGGATCTGGCCTGCGCTGGCGCTGCTACTGGTCGTCGTCGCCCTGGGGATCGGCGTGCATCTGGCCGACACCGTCATGCACCACAATTAACGCCGTTAACCCAAGCCGGTCTAACATGCTCGGAGCACGTTTGGCTGTGGTCGGGGGACCAGCGACGGCGGGCGCTAAGAAATCAGCGCCTACTTTCTGCTGCCCGACTTCATGACTTAGATGGGTAGCTATTGCAATGGCTGGTCAAAGCAGCGGCTTGACGCCGGACTACGAAACGTCGCAGTCGATTTACGACCTCAACGACGACTTTTTCGCGCTGTTCCTGGGTCCCACGATGGGCTACACCTGCGCATATTTCGAGCGCGACGACATGACGCTCGACGAGGCGCAGGTCGCGAAGTTCGACCTCGCGCTGAGCAAGCTGAACCTCGAGCCCGGCATGACGCTGCTCGACATCGGTTGCGGGTGGGGCGGCGCGCTGGAACACGCGTTGCGGCACTACGACGTCAACGTCATCGGCATCACGTTGAGCCGCAACCAGCACGCGTGGACCACGTCCCGGCTGGCGGAGGTGCCGACGACGCGATCGGTCGAGGTGCGACTCCAGGGCTGGGAGGAGTTCGACGAGCCGGTCGACCGCATCGTGAGTATCGGTGCATTCGAGGCGTTCACCAAGGCGCGCTACGCCGCGTTCTTCGAGTCGGCGCACCGAGCGCTGCCCGCCGATGGCCGGATGCTGCTGCACACGATCCTCGGACGGCCCCAAGGGTTTTTCGCGGCCAACGGAGTGGCGATCACCATGAACGATCTGCGGTTCATGCGGTTCATCGGACAGGAGATCTTCCCCGGCGGCGAACTGCCCTCCGAAGACGACGTGGTGCAGTTCGCGGCCGCAGCCGGTTTCGGCGTCGAGCGGGTGCACAGCCTCCGCGCGCACTACGCCAGGACGCTGGACATGTGGGCGGTCAACCTCGAGGCCAAGCGTGATGAGGCGATCGCGATCACGGACGAGGCGAACTACGACCGGTTCATGCGCTACCTGACCGGGTGCGCGGACTTCTTTCGTCGCAGCATCACCGACATCGCGCAGTTCACCCTCGTCAAGGATTAGCACTGGCGGTGGGGAGGGACTTGAACCCCCGGACGGTAAGAGCGCGAGCGTACGATTTCGATCGTTGTGAGGCTCGGCCGTGAACTGACCGACTCGCGGTCCCCGGTAACGCAGGGAGCGATATGTCCAAGCTTTTGTTTGTCATGACCGGGACAAGTTATTGGACGCTCAAGGATGGCACCCGGCATCCAACCGGTTACTGGGCTGAAGAGTTTGCGGCCCCGTACCGCGCAGTGACCGGAGCCGGTCATGAGGTCGTGGTGGCCACGCCCGGCGGCGTGGTGCCGTACGTGGACGCGATGAGCCTGCGTCCCGCCATGGCCGGTAGCGCGGAGATCGCCTTGGAGCTCGAGCAGATTCTCCTTTCCGCCGAGGAGTTGCGCAGGCCAATCGAATTGGCGGACGCCCGCTTGGACGACTACGACGCCGTCTATTACCCCGGGGGTCACGGCCCGATGGAGGATATGTGGAAGAACGCAGACTCCGGCCGGCTACTCACCGCAGCGCTCGCCTCCGACAAGCCATTGGCCATCGTCTGCCACGCGCCCGCCGCGATCCTGGCCACTCGTCGGAACGGTGTCTCACCGTTCACCGGCTACCGGGTCACCGCGTATACCAATGACGAAGAGGATGCGGTCGGACTGCGCGTGAAGGCCCCGTGGACGGTCGAAGACGAATTGGTCAAGCTGGGCGTCGAGTTCACCCGGGGCGAAATATGGAAGCCCTACACGGTGGTGGATCGCAATCTGTACACGGGCCAGAATCCCGCATCAGCCGCACCGCTGGCGGAGCAAGTCCTAGCTGCACTGCACTAGCATCAATTCGCACAGCCGCTCGGCTCGATATCTTTGGCTCTCAAGCAGTCTCGGCAGGGAGGCGCCGTGGAGTTCCTCGTCACGATGACCACGCACGTCCCGCCGGGTACGGCTGATGAGACCGTGGCGCAGGTGCGGCTGCGGGAGGCTGCCCACTCCCACGACCTTGCCGAGCGCGGAAACCTTCGCCGTTTGTGGCGCCCCCCACTGAGACCTGGTGAATGGCGCACACTGGGCCTCTTCGCTGCGGACGGCCCCGCAGAACTGGAATCCGTACTTGCCTCAATGCCACTGCGGATTTGGCGCACTGACGAGGTCACGCCGCTGTCGCCACATCCGAACGACCCCGCATTGTCGCGAGTTGGCCCGGGCCATGAATTCCTGATCGCGATGACGATCGACGTCCCCGACGGGACGGTGCCGAATGCCGCGGATGACAAGCTGAAGGACGAAGCCCAGCGTGCTCGCGAGCTTTCCGGCCAAGGCCACCTCCGCCGACTATGGGCGCTGGCAGCGCAACCGCCGCTCCGGCGAACTCTCGGCCTGTGGAACGCCCGCGACGACGAGGAGATCGACACCATCGTGACGTCGCTGCCCCTCAGCCCGTGGATGACAACTACCACGACGCAGCTTTCGCTTCATCCCAACGACCCTGCCGCCCAACCGAACTGATCAAGAGGACGATTTAATGACAACCGCGACTCCGCCTCCCAAATCGGCAAGAATTCGTCTGACTCGACGATCGGCCGCCTACTGGCGTGTCACTATCGACAATCCGCCGATCAACGTCATGAGCCCGGAAATGATCGGGCAATTCCACGAAGTCATTAACGCCCTCGAGACCGACGATGACGTAAGAGTCGTCGTCTTCGACAGCGCCGTCGACGACTACTTCCTGAATCATTCTGATTTCACAGCGAATTTCGATGACTTCACCGCCCTACCGGCCGGCCCGACTGGCTTGCCGCAGTGGCCAGATTTTCTCGTGCGTCTGACCCGCGCGCCCGTCGTGTCCATCGCACTCATCCGCGGCCGCGCCACCGGCAACGGCAGCGAGCTCACTCTCGCCAGCGACATGAGCTTTGCCAGCCGGGAAAAGGCCATCCTCTCCCAATGGGAAGTCGGCGTGGGACTGGTCCCCGGCGGCGGTCCCATGGCCAGGCTGCCTCAGCTCATCGGACGTAATCGCGCTTTAGAGGTGCTGTTGAGCTCGGAGGACATCCGCGGCGAGCAGGCCGAGGCCTATGGGTACGTCAACCGCGCCCTGCCCGATGCCGAACTAGACGCGTTCGTCGAAGCGCTGGCCACCCGAATTTCCGGATTCGACAAATGGGCCATCGCCAATACCAAGCGCCTCGTCAACACGAGCCTGCCACCGGAGGTAGAGCTCGGCGCCGGCTGGGATGCGTGCATGGCCTCGATCGGGCGACCGGCTGCCCAGGCCGGTATCCAAGCACTGATGGCGCAAGGCTTTCACCAACCTGGCGAGGTGGAAAACCGTCTCGGGTACTACCTAGGCCAAATCAAACGGTGACCGACAATCGGGCGATCTGGCGGGCGGGCCCACTGGCGGTGGCGGAGGGATTTGAACCCCCGGACGGTGTTAGCCGTCTCTCGCTTTCAAGGCGAGTGCATTAGGCCGCTCTGCCACGCCACCGCGGACAAGGGTAGCGGCTAGGTTTGATCGCCCGCCTCTCGCCGCCCGGCGTCGTTAGCCGGATCGCCTCAGCGCGACGCTGATCCGGCGGCAGTTCTCCCCCATCGCCGCAACCTGCGAACGGGACAACTGGCCCAGGAAGTTGGTCCGCACGCACTCGGCGTAGGTCACCATGGCCTGCTGCGCCGCGGTCCGGCCGTCCGCAGTGATCGCCGCGACCACTCCTCGCCCGTCCGCTTTACTAGCCTCGCGGCGCACCAGTCCCCGGCTTTCGAGGCGCCGGATCTGACGGGTGAGCCGGCTCGGCAACGATGCCAGCGCCTCGGCGAGATCACCCATCCGGACGGATCCGCTCGGCGCATGGTCCAACATGTCGAGAACCCTGACGTCGAACAGCGACAGCTCGTGCGCCTCGCAAAGTCGACGATTGAGCATCGCGTACAAGCGCAGGGTGGAGTCCAGGAAGTTCTGCCACGATTTCTGCTCGGCAATATCCAGCCCGGGCATGTCGCTGGCTGTGCGGCCCGCAATCAGGGCGGCCATCACGTCATGCTATGCGACACAGCGCCTTTGGAACAGACCGAATATGCAGGTAGTAGCGTGGCGGACATGTACGCCATCGTCGTCGAATCCGCCGAACAACTCTCTTGGCAGCAAGTCCCGGACGTCACCCCGAGCCGCGGAGAGGTTCTGGTCAAGGTCAGCGCTGCCGGCGTCAACCGAGCCGACCTGCTGCAGGCCGCCGGGCTGTATCCGCCACCACCGGGCGCCAGCGAACTGCTCGGCATGGAGGTCTCCGGTGTCATCGAGGCGGTCGGCGACGACGTGACGGGATGGGCACCGGGGCAAGAAGTCTGCGCTTTGCTGGCCGGCGGTGGCTACGCCGAATACGTGGCCGTTCCCGCGGGCCAGCTGTTGCCGCATCCCGTTGGCCTCGATCTTCAGGACTCGGCCGGCGTGCCGGAGGTGGCCTGCACGGTCTGGTCGAACCTGGCGATGACCGCGCATCTGAGCGAGGGTCAACTGCTGCTGATGCACGGCGGCGCCAGCGGGGTGGGAAGCCACGCCATTCAGGTCGGCCGTGCACTGGGCGCCCGGGTCGCCGTCACCGCGGGATCGGCAGCCAAGCTGGAATCGTGCCGCGAACTCGGTGCCGAGATCTTGATCAACTACCGCGACGAGGACTTCGTCGAACGGGTGCGGGAAGCGACCGACGGCGCGGGCGCCGACGTGATCTTCGACATCATGGGTGCCTCGTACCTGGACCGCAACATCGACGCGCTGGCCAACGATGGCCGCCTGGTCATCATCGGCATGCAGGGCGGCATCAAGGGTGAACTCAACATCGCCAAGCTGATGAGCAAACGAGCGCATGTCATCGGAACGACGCTGCGCGGCCGGCCGACTACCGGGCCGAACAGCAAGAGTGAAGTCGTGGCGGCGGTGGTGGAGTCGGTCTGGCCGATGATTGCCGACGGACGTGTCCGACCGGTGATCGGGGCGCGCGTACCGATTCAACAGGCCGCCGAGGCTCACCGGCTGCTGCAGGCCGGAGAGATCACCGGAAAGATCGTGCTGACGGTCTAGCCCAACGACGCCAGCGCGCGGACCAACTGGTCGACCTCGGCCATCGTCGAGTAGTGCGCGAGGCCGACGGTGACGGCACCGCCCACATCGTTGACCCCGATCACGTCGAGCACCCGCGAGTTGGCGTTGGAAATCGCGAGAATGCCGTTGTCCGCCAACCGCTGCACCACGCGCTCGGCCGGCACCTCGTGAACCGCGAAACTGACCACGGGTATCCGGGACTCGGGCCGGGCGATCACCACCACCAACGGCAGCGAGCGCAGCGAGCCCATCAGGTATTCGAATATCCCGTCCATGTAGGTGGTTGCGGATTGCAGTGAGGTGGACAGCCTTTCACGCCGAGTCCCACGCGCGGCCTCGTCGAGCGAGGCCAGGTATTCGATGCTGGCGACGAAGCCGCCGAGCAGACCGTACTGGTGCACCCCGAGCTCGAGGCGTGCCGGACCGGTGGCGTGCGGGTTGGTCGACACCGACGTGAAGGTGTTGATCATCGCCGGGTCGCGGAACACCAAGGCGCCCACCGGCGGACCGCCCCAGCCCACCGCATTGATCGCCACCACGTCGGCGTCGATGTCGTCGATGTCGATCAACCGGTACGGCGCGGCAGCGGAATGGTCGACGATCACAAACCCGCCGACGTCGTGAACCAGCTTGGTGACCGGCCGCAGGTCGGTGAAGGTGCCCAGCGTTCCCGATGCCGACGTCACCGCGACCAGACGGGTCGCCTGACCGATCAAGCCCTCCCACTGCCAGGACGGCAGATCACCGGTTTCGATGTCGACCTCGGCCCATTTCACCTTGGCGCCGAAGCGGTTTGCTGCGCGCAGCCAGGGCGCGATGTTCGCTTCGTCGTCGAGCCGGGTGACGATCATCTCGTAACCCAGGCCGGATCGGGTAGACGATGCGTCGGCCAACGACGCCAGCAACACCGCGCGGTCGGCGCCCAGCACCACGCCACGGGGATCGGCATTGACCAGATCCGCCGCCGCCTGACGGGCCGCCTCGAGCACGGCCGCACTGCGCTTGGCGGACGGATGCGGGCCGGCCGTGCTGGGGAAGGAGCCGCGGAAGGCCGTCGAGACGGTAGTTGCCACCGAGTCGGGGATCAGCATCCCGGACGGTGCGTCGAAGTGCACCCAACCGTCCCCGAGCGACGGGTGTAATCCCCGCACTCGGGCGACGTCGTATGCCATACCAGCCACCTTAGAGCCACGCATAATAAGAGAACCTGTGACGGTAGCGGGCGCCCGAATACGTCCCCGCCGTCCCGAGCCAGGTCACCCGGCCAGCAATAATAGTCGCGTGGGGCTCTGGTGGGGGACGCTGATCGCATTATTTTTGCTGATCGCGCCGGGGGCAATCATCGCGCGAATCACGCAGCTGACTTGGCCGATCGCCATCGCAATTGGCCCCGCGCTGACCTACGGCGTGGTGGCGCTCGCGATCATCCCGTTCGGCGCCATCGGAATCCCTTGGAACGGTTGGACAGCGCTGGCCACGCTCGCGGTGGTGTGCGTCGTGATGATCGGTGTGCAGCCGTTGCTGGACCGCTACCGCGACACCGAGGCTGAGGCGCGCGGGATTGCTATCCGACAGGCGCTGATCATCGGGGCCGGGGTGTTACTCGGTGCGCTGCTGATCATGTGGGCCGCCTACCGCGGCGTCGTGCACTGGCAGTCCATCCCGAGTACCTGGGACGCGGTCTGGCACGCCAACACGGTGCGCTTCATCCTCGATACCGGCCAGGCCTCGTCCACTCATATGGGCGAGCTACGCAACGTCGAGACCCATCAACCGCTCTACTACCCATCGGTGTTCCACGCCCTGACCGCGGTCTACTGCCAGCTCACCGGCGCGGCACCCACCACCGGCTACACCCTGAGTTCGGTGGCGGCGGCGGTGTGGCTGTTTCCGACCAGCGCGGCGATGCTGACCTGGCAGCTGCTTCGGCCTCGCACCGAGCACGCCGCCGCAGTGGCGGCGACGGCCGCGGCGTTGTCGGCGTCGTTCACGTCGGTGCCCTACGTCGAGTTCGGCACCGCCGCGATGCCCAACCTGGCGGCCTACGGTGTCGCGATCCCGACATTCGTTCTGGTCATCTCCACGCTGCGGCATCGCGATCGCATCCCGGTCGCGGTGCTGGCCCTGGTCGGTATCTTCTCGGTCCACCTCACCGGCGGGTTCGTCGTGATCCTGTTCGCACTGGCCTGGTGGCTGATGGATGCCTGCTGGCATCCGGTGCGCGGAAGGCTCGCCGACCTCCTGACACTGGCGATGGTGGCGGCGCCGACGGTGTTGATCCTGGCGCCGCAGTTCATCGGGGTCGCCAAGCAGGCCGGCATCATCGCCGGGCACGCCTTCCCCAGCTTCAAAACCGTCAAGCAGGGCATCATCGACGCTCTGCTGCTGCACACCCGTCACCTCAACGACTTCCCGACGCAATACGGCCTGATCGTGCTGAGCGGCATCGGCATGGCGATCCTGCTGTACAAGCGGATCTGGTGGCCGCCGGTGCTCTGGCTGGTGCTCACCGTGGCCACTATTTATTCAGGGGCGCCGTTCCGCAATCCGCTCGGTGCCGCCATCGAACAGTTCAGCCAGTTCTTCTACAACGATCCGCGCCGGCTGTCGGCCGTGGTGACCATGCTGGTGACGCCGATGGCGGCCGTCGCGGTGTTCGCATTGGTCGTCGGCGCGGTCGCAGTTGCCCAACGGTTCCTCAAAGTGCCTGCGCCCGTGTGGGTTTCGGCTACCGTGTTGCTGCTGGCGCTGACCACAGTCTTCAGCGCGCGGCAGTACTTGTACCGGCATCTGGTGTTGTTCGGCGACAAATACGACTCGGTGATCATCAACCAGAAAGACCTGGACGCAATGGCCCACCTGGCCGCGTTGCCGGGCGCCCGGACCACCCTGATCGGCAACTCCAACGTCGACGGCACCGCGTGGATGTACGCGGTTGCGGACCTGCACCCGCTGTGGACGCACTACGACTTCCCGCAGCAGACCGGCCCGGGCTATTACCGGTTCATCTTCTGGGCCTACGCCGACGCCGACGCGCTACCGGGGGTGCCCGAGGAGAAGCGGGCGTTGGTGCCAGAAGCGATCCGGGCGCTCAATATTCGCTACATCCTGACCAGCGCGCCGACGGTGCGGGGGTTCAAGGTGCCCGACGGTCTAGTGTCGATAGACCATTCGAAGTGGTGGGCGAAGATCTACGACAACGGTGGAGCCTGGATCTACGAATGGCGTGGCGCTCCGACAACTCCCAGAGGTGACAAGCATTGAGTAACGACGACGACATCGAGGTCATCGGCGGCGTCGACCCCCGGCTGGTGGCGGCCGGGCAGGACGATGGCGACGACCGGTCGATCACCGACCTGGTCGAGCAGCCGGCCAAGGTGATGCGGATCGGCACCATGATCAAGCAACTCCTCGAAGAGGTGCGCGCGGCGCCGCTCGACGAGGCCAGCCGTACCCGGCTGCGCGAGATCCACGCCACCAGCATCAGAGAACTCGAAGAAGGTCTCGCGCCGGAACTGCGTGAAGAACTCGATCGGCTCACCCTGCCGTTCACCGAAGGCTCCGTCCCGTCCGACGCCGAGTTGCGCATCGCCCAGGCTCAATTGGTCGGGTGGCTGGAAGGTCTGTTCCACGGTATTCAGACCGCCCTGTTCGCTCAGCAGATGGCCGCCCGCAGCCAGCTCGAGCAGATGCGCGAGCAGCGCGGCCTGCCCCCGGGTGCCGGCAGGCCCGGCGGACCCGGTTCTGGCACCGGGCAATACCTCTAAGCAGACAACCCGTGATGCCGACCGGTCCACACATCGAAACCCACGACGCGTGGGTGGAGTTTCCGATCTTCGACGCCAAATCGCGATCCATCAAGAAGACGTTCCTGGGCGGCTCGATCGGGCGCAACGCGTCCAACGTCGTGGTGATCGAGGCGTTGCGGGATATCACGATGTCGCTGGAACTCGGCGACCGGGTTGGGCTGGTCGGTCACAACGGCGCCGGGAAATCGACTCTGCTGCGGTTACTTTCGGGCATCTACGAGCCCACCCGCGGCTCGGCCATCATCCGCGGCCGGGTGGCGCCGGTGTTCGACCTCGGCGTCGGCATGGACCCCGAGATCTCCGGCTACGAGAACATCATCATCCGCGGCCTGTTCCTCGGGCAGACCCGCAAACAGATGCTGGCCAAGGTCGACGAGATCGCCGACTTCACCGAACTCGGCGACTACCTGTCGATGCCGTTGCGGACCTACTCCACCGGCATGCGGGTGCGATTGGCGATGGGCGTGGTCACCAGCATCGACCCGGAGATCCTGCTGCTCGACGAGGGCATCGGCGCCGTCGACGCGGACTTCCTGAAGAAGGCGCAGACACGACTGCAGAAGCTGGTCGAACGCTCCGGAATCCTGGTATTCGCAAGCCATTCCAACGAATTCCTGGCCAGGCTGTGTAAGACCGCGATGTGGATCGACCACGGCGTCATCAAGCTCACGGGTGGCATCGAGGACGTCGTGCGGGCGTACGAGGGCGACGACGCGGCCCGCCATGTGCGCGAGGTGCTCGCTGAAGCGAACCGGGCATGACCACGGTCTGCGCCGTCGTAGTCACCCACCGGCGACCCGACGAGCTGGCCAAGTCGCTCGACGCGCTGAGCACCCAGAGCCGGCAGCTTGACCAGCTGATCGTGGTCGACAACGACGCCGACGAACGGGTCCGCGATCTGGTGGCCGGCCAACCCATCCCGACGACATATCTGCCGTCGCACCGAAACCTCGGCGGTGCAGGCGGTTTCGCGCTCGGCATCCTGCACGCGCTGTCGTTCGGCGCCGACTGGGTGTGGCTGGCCGACGACGACGGCCATCCGCAGGACAGCCGGGTGCTGGCCACGCTGCTGGCCTGCGCGGACAAGCATCGGCTGGCCGAGGTATCGCCGATGGTGTGCAACGCCGACGACCCGCAACGGCTGGCCTTCCCGTTGCGGCGCGGCCTGGTCTGGCGCCGACTGGTCAGCGAATTGCGCACCGACGCCGGCCAGGAACTGCTGCCGGGCATTGCCTCGCTGTTCAACGGGGCACTGTTTCGGGCGTCGACGTTCGAGTCGATCGGCGTTCCCGATCTGCGGCTGTTCGTCCGCGGCGACGAGGTGGAGATGCATCGTCGGCTGGTCCGGTCCGGGATGGCCTTCGGAACCTGTTTGGACGCGGCCTATCTACACCCGTGCGGGTCGGCCGAGTTCAAGCCGATCCTCGGCGGCCGGATGCACACGCAGTATCCCGATGACGTGACCAAGCGCTATTTCACCTATCGCAACCGGGGCTACCTGATGGCGCAGCCGGGTCTGCGCAAACTGCTTGTCCAGGAGTGGCTTCGGTTCGGCTGGTTCTTCCTGATATCTCGTCGCGACCCCAAAGGTCTGCTGGAGTGGCTGCGGCTGCGCCGGCTGGGCCGGCGGGAACTGTTCAGGAGGCCTGATGACGATCGTTGATGTTGCCGCACAGTCCAAGACGATGACCCGGGCCTGGGGTGATCTGGTCGACGGATATCGTCGCCGCGAGCTGTGGCTGCACCTCGGCTGGCAGGACATCAAACAGCGTTACCGGCGCTCGGTGCTCGGGCCGTTCTGGATCACCATCGCCACCGGGACCACCGCCGTCGCGATGGGCGGCCTGTACTCCAAGCTGTTCCACCTTCAGCTGTCGGTGCATCTGCCCTACGTCACGCTCGGCCTGATCATCTGGAATCTGATCAACGCCTCGATCCTGGAAGGCGCGGAAGTCTTCGTCGCCAACGAGGGATTGATCAAACAGCTGCCGACGCCGCTGAGCGTGCACGTCTACCGGCTGGTGTGGCGGCAGATGATTCTGTTCGCGCACAACATCGTCATCTACGTCGTCATCGCGATCATCTTCCCGAAGCAGTGGTCGTGGGCCGACCTCGCGGTGATCCCGGCGCTGGGCCTGATCGTGCTCAACTGCGTATGGGTGTCGTTGTGTTTCGGCATCCTCGCGACGCGGTTCCGCGACATCGGCCCGCTGCTGTTCTCCATCGTGCAGTTGCTGTTCTTCATGACGCCGATCATCTGGAACGACGACACGTTGCGGCAGCAGGGCGCCGGGCAGTGGTCGAAGATCGTCGAGCTCAACCCGCTGCTGCACTACCTGGATCTTGTGCGCGCCCCGCTGCTCGGCGCGCATCAGGAGCTGCGGCACTGGGAGGTAGTGATCGGGCTGACGATCGTGGGCTGGGTGGTGGCCGCATTTGCGATGCGCCAATACCGAGCGCGTGTGGCGTACTGGGTCTGACTCCGGGCCGGTTTCCTTGACCCCACTGCGGGTATTCAAGCGCACGACCTAAGGAGGACGTGCCATGAGTGCGACCAACAAGCTCAGGAACAAGCTGCAGCGTGCCGGTGGTAGAGCGAAGGAAAGCATCGGCCGTGTGACCGGCGACCGCAATCTCGAAAGTCGCGGTGCGGCAGATCAATTCAAGGCCGACGTGAAAGACATCGGCGAACAGGCCAAGGACGTTATCCGCGGACGGCGAATACGGCGTCGACGTCGAATCTGACGGCTGCGAACAGGATCTAAAAGAAAACCGCGGCCCAGGTTTCCCTGGGCCGCGGTCCCCCGACTCTCCCCCCGGCTTTTACGGCGCGCTGGGCGTGCCAGCTGCCCCGGTCGTGCCGACCCCGTCGCCGCCGTTGATACCCGGAATGGTGGTACCGGCGCTACCGTTCCCGCCGTTTCCGCCGGTGTCTGCGGTATTGCCGAGATTAGGACCCAGCCCGCCGCTGCCGCCCGTGGCACTTGCCACGGTGCCGCCGTCGCCGCCATTCCCGCAGGCGGCGTCAGAGTTCTGTTTAAGCCCACCGCCCCTAAAAATCCCGCCCGATTCCCACCCGAAGTGCCTGAGTGCCGTTCTCAGTCGCGCTTAAGGTAGCTCTTAAGCGCGCTGTGTTGGGGGAAACCACAAATTAATCGAAAACTATTTTGGAAGTCGTTGGCGATGAGATCGGACAGCTAACCGATCAAGATCTAACCGTGTCAAACAGCCTGGAATGGAACACTTTCCGCGCGCGGCCGGCAAACATTCGCGCAAACGAGCAGATCTAAATATCCAAACGAGGTGCGACCGAGCCTTTATTATTGGACATATGTATATCTCAGAAAACTCGACACATGTCTTATTAGAAAGCGTGTTCCCTGAGGACTCATCGATGTACGCTCGTTCGCCGCACGACGCTGGAATATATTGGCGGCAGCAGCCACCAGGACAGGTTGAACCGAATTGAGTAAAAACGTCGAGCCCTCGGGGCTCACCGGTGAGGCACGCGATCGCGTCGCTGCCGAGTTGGCCCGGCTGCAAGAACGCCGGGACCGGCTGGAGGCCGAAGTCCGCAACGACCGCGGTGCCGTCAGCGACCACGCCGACGCCGCCGACGCCATCCAGCGCGCCGACGAATTGGCCGGCCTCGACGAACGGGTCGCCGAACTCGACCGGTTGCTGCACGCCGGCCCGGTGCCAACGAACGGGGACGAGCTGCCGTTCGGCACTATCGTCAAATTGAAGTTCGCCGACGGCGACGTGGTGACGATGCAGGTGATCTCGGTGATCGAAGAAGCCTCCATCGACAGTGAAGCCGAGGCGTTGACGGCGAGCAGCCCGCTGGGCCAGGCGCTGGTCGGCCGGAAAGCCGGCGACAAGGTCACCTACACCACGCCGCAGGGCGAGCAACAGGTCAAGCTGCTGGACGTGAAGTATCCGTCGTAAGCGCCCGTAGACTTTTCGCCGATGGCTGAGATCGCGGCGAATACCCGGCTCCCGCTGAAGACACAGGCGTGGCGATTCATCGTCACCGGCGGACTGTCGGCGATCGTCGACTTCGGTCTCTACGTAACGCTGCTGCACCTGGGCCTACAGGTCAACGTGGCCAAATCGCTCAGCTTCATCGCGGGCACGACGACCGCCTATTTGATCAACCGGCGGTGGACGTTCCAGGCGCCGCCCAGCAAGGCCCGGTTCATCGCCGTATGCGTGCTCTACGCGCTCACCTACTGCGTGCAGGTCGGCATCAACTACGTCTTCTACCTGCAGTTCGCCAACGAGCCGTGGCGGGTGCCGGCGGCTTTCGTGATCGCGCAGGGCACCGCGACGGTGATCAACTTCATCGTGCAGCGGTCGGTGATCTTCCGGCTGCGCTGAACCGCGACTTTCGGCGGGTACCCTTTTTGACGATGTTGAGCAGCGACATTCCGACCACCAAAACCCGGCTGATGGGCTTCGGCCGCACCGCGCCGTCCGTCGCGGAGGTGCTGTCTACGCCGGACCCCGAGCTGATCGCCAAGGCGGTCGGCCAGGTCGCCGACGCCGCTGGGCGGGGCGTGATCGCCCGCGGGCTGGGCCGGTCCTACGGCGACAACGCCCAGAACGGTGGCGGCCTGGTCATCGACATGACGCCGCTGAACAAGATTCATTCGATCGACTCGGCCAGCGGCCTGGCCGACGTGGACTCTGGGGTGAGCCTCGATCAGCTGATGAAGGCGGCGCTGCCGTTCGGGCTGTGGGTGCCGGTGCTGCCGGGAACCCGGCAGGTCACCGTCGGCGGCGCGATCGCCTGCGACATCCACGGCAAGAACCACCACAGCGCGGGCAGCTTCGGCAACCACGTCACCTCGATGGAGCTGTTGACCGCCGATGGGCAGATCCGCCACCTCACCCCGGACGGCGAGGAGTCCGAGCTGTTCTGGGCCACCGTCGGCGGCAACGGGCTGACCGGCATCGTGCTGCGGGCCACCATCGCGATGACGCCGACCGAGACGGCGTACTTCATCGCAGACGGCGTGGCCACCAAAGACCTCGATGAAACCGTCGCCGTCCATCTCGACGGCAGCGAAGACAAGTACACCTACTCCAGCGCATGGTTCGACCTGATCAGCCCGCCGCCGAAACTCGGCCGGGCCGCGGTCAGCCGCGGCAGCCTGGCCAAGCTGGATCAGCTGCCGCCGAAGCTCGCGAAGAACCCGCTGAAATTCGATGCGCCGCAACTGCTGACGGTGCCGAACGTCTTTCCGATCAGCGCGATGAACAAGCTGTCGTTCATGGCGATCGGCGAGATCTATTACCGGCTGGGCGGAACCTACACCGACAAGGTTCAGAACTTGTCGCAGTTCTACCACATGCTCGACTTGGTCAGCGGCTGGAACAATGCTTATGGCCCAACGGGTTTCGCGCAACATCAGTTTCTGGTACCGCCGAATGCGCTGGACGAGTTCAAGGCGATCATCCGGTGGATCCAGACCCGCGGCCACTATTCGGCGTTGAACGTCTTCAAGCTCTTCGGCCCGGGTAACCGTGCGCCGCTGAGCTTTCCGATGGCCGGCTGGAATGTGGCGATGGACTTCCCCAACCGGCCGGGCGTCAACGAATTCCTCAACGAACTCGACGACCGGGTGATGAAATTCGGCGGCAGGGTGTACACCGCCAAGGACTCGCGGGTCAGTGCTGACAATTTCCACGCCATGTACCCGCGCATCGACGAGTGGATTGCGGTGCGCCGCAAGGTCGATCCGACCGGAGTCTTCGTCTCGGACATGGCCCGACGTTTGGAGCTGCTGTAAATGGTGCTTGACGCCGTAGGAAATCCGCAGACGATCCTGCTGCTCGGCGGTACGTCCGAGATAGGATTGGCGATCTGCGAGCGCTATCTGCGCAACGCGCAGGCCCGCGTCGTGCTGGCTGACCTCCCCGACCATCCGGGGAAAGACAAGGCCGTCGCGCAGATGAAGGCCGCGGGCGCCAAGTCGGTCGAGTGGATCGACTTCGACGGCGTCGACACCGAGAGTCACCCGAAGGTGATCGACGCCGCGTTCGCCGGCGGCGATGTCGACGTGGCGATCGTCGCGTTCGGCCTGCTCGGCAACGCCGAGGAGCTGTGGCAGAACCAGCACAAGGCGGTGCAGATCGCCCAAGTCAATTACACGGCAGCGGTTTCCGTCGGCGTGCTGCTGGGCGAGAAACTCAAAGCCCAAGGCTTCGGCCAGATCATTGCGATGAGCTCGGTCGCCGGTGAGCGGGTACGCCGGTCGAACTTCGTCTACGGCTCGACCAAGGCCGGCCTGGACGGCTTCTACCTCGGCCTCGGCGAGGCCTTGCGGCCCAGCGGAGTTCGCGTTCTGGTGATCAGGCCCGGCCAGGTTCGCACCACGACGACGATCGAGCACTGGAAAGCGACCGGCGCCAAGGAGGCGCCGTTCACCGTCGACAAGGAAGCCGTCGCCGAACTGGCCGTCACGTCGGCGGCCAAAGGCAAGGAACTCGTCTGGGCGCCCGGACCGGTCCGTTACCTGCTGATGGTGCTGCGGCACATCCCGCGGCCGATCTTCCGCAAGCTGCCCTTCTAGATGCGCAACGCACTGGCCACCGTCGGCCACATGGTGATCGCGGTCGCGATCGCCGCGGCGGTATCGGTGATTTCGCTGACCGCGATCGGCCGAGTCCAGTGGCCCGCCTTCCCGTCGTCGAATCAGCTGCACGCGCTGACCACGGTCGGCCAGGTTGGCTGCATCCTCGGATTGCTCTGCGCCGGTTGGGTTTGGCGCCGCGGCAGGGGCCGGATGTCGGCCCGGCTGTTGGCGCTGGTGTTCGTGTCCGCGTTCTCGGTGGTGACGCTGGGCATGCCGCTGGGCGCGACCAAGCTCTACCTGTTCGGTATCTCCGTCGACCAGCAATTCCGCACCGAATACCTGACCCGGCTGACCGACAGTTCGTCGCTGCATGACATGACCTATCTGGGGCTGCCCGCGTTCTATCCGCCGGGCTGGTTCTGGGTCGGCGGGCGCATCGCGGCGCTGACCGGCACACCGGGCTGGGAGACCTTCAAGCCGTGGGCGATCACCTCGATCACCATCGCGATCGCCGTCGCGCTGGTGCTGTGGTGGCGGTTGATCCGGTTCGAGTACGCGGTGATCGTCACCGCCGCGACGGCCGCGGTGACGCTGGCCTACAGCTCACCGGAGCCGTACTCGGCGATGATCACCGTGCTGCTGCCACCGGTGCTGATCCTGACCTGGTCGGGTCTGCGCGGTGGGACCCGGTCGGGCGGCTGGGCCGCGGTGGTCGGCGCGGGGATCTTCCTCGGCGTCGCAGCGACCTGCTACACGCTGCTGCTGGCCTACAGCGCGTTCACCGTGTTGCTGATGGCGTTGGCGCTGGCGGTATCTCGCCGCCGCGACGGCCTCAAGGCGGCGCTGGATCCGCTGCGGCGGTTGGCTGTCATCGGCGTGATCACCGCCGCGATCGCGTCGACGACCTGGCTGCCGTTCCTGCTGCGGGCGGCCCACGACCCGGTCAGCAACACCGGCAGCGCCTACCACTACCTACCCGCCGACGGCGCCGAGCTGACCTTCCCGATGCTGAAGTTCACTCTGCTCGGTGCGCTGTGTCTGCTCGGGACGCTGTGGCTGGTGGTCCGCGCACGGTCGTCCGTACGGGCAGGCGGTCTGGCGGCCGGCGTGCTCGCCGTCTACGCGTGGTCGCTGCTGTCGATGCTCGCCACGTTGGCGCGCACCACGCTGCTGTCCTTCCGGTTGCAGCCCACGCTGACGGTGTTGCTGACCGCCGCGGGCGTCTTCGGCTTCATCGAGGGCGCTGGAGCTTTAGCCGCACGTGGGCGCGACCATGCCTGGGGCCGGGCCGTGCTGCCGGTGGCGGCGTCGATCGGCTTGGCCGCGGCGATCGCCTTCAGCCAGGACATCCCCGACGTGCTGCGGCCCGACCTCACCATCGCCTACACCGACACCGACGGCCATGGGCAACGCGGCGACCGCCGGCCGCCGAGCTCGGAGAAGTTCTATCCCGAGATCGATACCGCGATCAACCGGGCGACCGGCAAACCCCGCGACCAGACGGTGGTCATGACCGCCGACTACAGCTTCCTGTCCTACTACCCTTACTTCGGCTTCCAAGGGCTGACGTCGCATTACGCCAACCCGCTCGCCCAGTTCGACAAGCGTGCGGCGGCGATCAAGAGCTGGTCCAAGCTCAAAACCGCCGATCCGTTCATCCACGCGCTGGACACACTGCCGTGGGCGCCGCCGACGGTCTTCCTGATGCGGCACGGCGGCTCGGCCGGAGAGTCGAGCACCTACACGCTGCGGCTGGCCGAAGACGTTTACCCCAACCAGCCCAATGTGCGGCGCTACACGGTGGAGCTCAACGCCTCGATGTTCGCCGACCCGCGGTTCTCCGTCACCACCATCGGCCCGTTCGTGTTGGCCATCCGCAAACCCTGATGGCTACCGAGGCGGCCGAGGCCGGGCAACTAGCATCTAGCTCCGTGAGCAGCGACGGCGGGACAACCTACCGGGCTGCCCGACTTGTCGCGGTCGTCGCCGGTCTGCTCGGCGCCCTGCTGGCGATCGCCACCCCGCTGCTACCGGTCAAACAGACCACCGCCCAACTGAACTGGCCGCAGAATGGCGTGCTCGGCAGCGTCGAAGCCCCGCTGATCGGCTACGTGGCCACCGACCTCAACATCAGCATCCCGTGTCAGGCCGCCGCCGGCCTGGCCGGATCCGGCGACAGCGGCAAGACCGTGTTGTTGTCGACCGTGCCCAAACAGGCACCCAAGGCGGTGGACCGCGGCCTGCTGATCGAGCGTGCCAACGACGACCTGGTGCTCGTGGTGCGCAACGTCCCGCTGGTCGTCGCGCCGATGAGCCAGGTGCTCAGCGACGCGTGCCAAAAGCTCGTCTTCACCGCGCACGCCGACCGGGTGGTCGGGGAATTCGTCGGGCTCACCCAAGGCCCTAACACCGAGCATCCCGGCGCCGCGTTGCGGGGTGAGCGCAGCGGCTACGACTTCCGTCCGCAGATCGTCGGCGTCTTCACCGATCTGAGTGGGCCGGCCCCGCCGGGCCTGACGTTCTCCGCCACCATCGACACCCGCTACAGCAGCTCGCCGACGCCGCTGAAGATGGCCGCGATGGTGCTTGGGGTGGCGCTGACCATCGCCGCGCTGATCGCGCTGCACATTCTGGATACCGCCGACGGCACCCGGCACCGCCGCTTCCTGCCGCCGCGCTGGTGGTCGATCAGCGGACTCGACGGCCTGGTCACGCTGGTGCTGGTGTGGTGGCAGTTCGTCGGCGCCAACACCGCCGACGACGGCTACATCCTGACCATGGCCCGGGTGTCGGAGCACGCCGGCTATATGGCCAACTACTACCGCTGGCTGGGCACTCCCGAGGCGCCGTTCGGCTGGTACTACGACCTGCTGGCGCTGTGGGCTCATGTCACCACCGCGAGCATCTGGATGCGGTTGCCGACCCTGCTGATGGCCCTGTCCTGCTGGTGGGTGATCAGCCGGGAAGTCATCCCGCGGCTGGGGCATGCCGTCAAGACCTCCCACGCGGCGGCGTGGACGGCCGCGGGCACGTTCCTGGCGGTCTGGCTGCCGCTGGACAACGGTCTGCGGCCGGAGCCGATCATCGCGGTGGGCATCCTGTTGACTTGGTGTTCGGTGGAGCGCGCAGTGGCCACCAGCCGGCTGCTGCCGGTCGCGGTGGCCTGCATCATCGGTGCGCTGACGCTGTTCTCCGGGCCGACCGGTATCGCGTCGATCGGTGCGCTGCTGGTGGCTATCGGCCCGCTGCGCACCATCATTCACCGACGGTCGCGACAGTTCGGTGTGCTGCCGCTGGTGGCGCCCATCGTGGCCGCGGTCACCGTCAACGTGATCCTGATCTTCCGCGACCAGACCCTGGCCGGCGAGTTGGAGGCGACGGCGCTCAAGCGTGCCCTCGGACCGAGCCTGAGCTGGTTCGACGAGCACATCCGCTACGAGCGGTTGTTCATGGCCAGCCCCGACGGGTCGATCGCCCGCCGTTTCGCCCTGTTGGCGTTGCTGGTCGCGCTCGCGGTGTCGGTGGCAATGTCGTTGCGCAAGGGGCGAATTCCGGGTACCGCGGCCGGGCCGAGCCGTCGGATCATCGGCATCACGATCATCTCGTTCATCGCGATGATGTTCACGCCGACCAAGTGGACACACCACTTCGGGGTGTTCGCCGGGCTGGCCGGTTCGCTGGGGGCGCTGGCCGCCGTCGCGGTGACCGCGCATGCGATGCGATCGCGGCGTAACCGGACGCTGTTCGCCGCGGTGGTGCTGTTCGTCGTGGCGCTGTCATTCGCGAGTGTGAACGGCTGGTGGTACGTCTCAAACTTCGGCGTGCCGTGGTCGAATGCGTTCCCGCAGTGGCACTTCGGTTTCACCACCGGCTTCCTGGCGCTGACCCTACTGGTCGCGCTGCTGGCCGCCTGGTTCCACTTCGTCAAAAGCGGCAGCGACGCCGAGCCGCCCACCGAGTCGCGGTTGGGCCGAATCATCCGGTCTCCGTTGGGGATCGCCGCGTGGGCGCTGGTCTTCTTCCAGGTGCTGTCGCTGACGCTCGGCATGACCGACCAATACCCAGCCTGGTCGGTGGGCCGCTCCAACCTCCAGGCGCTGACCGGAAAAACCTGCGGGCTGGCCACCGACGTTCTCGTCGAACAGGATCCGAACGCCGGCATGCTGTCGCCGGTCTCGGCGCCGGTGAACGACGCGCTGGCCGACGGCTTTTCCGAGGGCTTCGACCCCAACGGCATCCCGTCCACGGTGTCCGCCGACCCGGTGATGGAACGTCCCGGTGACCGCAGCTTCGTCAGCGACGACGGGACCGTCAACAGCGAAGCGGGCACCGAGGGCGGCACCACCGCAGCTCCGGGCGTCAACGGATCGCGCGCGCGGCTGCCCTTCGGCCTCGATCCGGCCAAAACTGCGGTATTGGGCAGCTGGCGATCCGGCGTCCAAATACCCGCCCGGTTGCGGTCGGCCTGGTACCGGCTGCCCGACAAAAGTCAGCGCGGCGATGCCGGACCACTGCTCGTAGTCTCGGCGGCGGGCCGCTTCAGCTACGGCGAGGTCCAGATCCAGTGGGCCAATGACAAACAGGCCGCCGACAACAAGCCAGGCGGCGCAACAGGACTCGCGGACGTCGGCGCGGCCCCGGCGTGGCGCAACCTTCGGGCTCCGATGTCCGCGCTGCCGCCGGACGCCACCCAGGTCCGGGTGGTGGTTAACGACGAGGACCTCGCGCCGCAGCACTGGATCGCAGTCACCCAGCCGCGTATCCCGCAGCTGCGCACGCTGCAGGACGTCGTCGGCTCGACGCAACCGGTGCTGTTGGATTGGCTTGTGGGACTGGCTTTCCCCTGTCAGCGACCGTTCGGCCATCAGAACGGTGTGGACGAGGTGCCGAAGTGGCGGATCCTGCCCGATCGGTTCGGCGCCGAGGCCAACTCGCCGGTGATGGACAAGAACGGCGGCGGGCCACTGGGCGTCACCGAGTTGCTGGTGCGCCCGAACACCGTGCCGACGTACCTGAAAGACGACTGGTCCCGCGACTGGGGTGCGCTGCAACAACTTACGCCGTACTACCCGAATGCCGAGCCCGCCCGACTCGACCTGGGTTCGGCAACCCGCAGCGGATGGTGGAGCCCGGCGCCACTGCGCCAGTAACCGTTTAGAACGCGACCTGCCGGCGCCCGGCGCGATAGGCGGTCACACAGGCAGTCAGCGCAAGAATCGCGAACACAGCGAACGCCCAATGAGCCGCTGACACCCCGCCGTCGTCGACGAGGTTCACCACCACCCCGGCCAGCCCGGCGCCGAAGGCGCCGAAAATCAGCTGTACCGAGTTGATCGCGGTCGCGGCGGCGCCGCCCTCAGCCGGGTCGTCGACGTCACTCATCGCCCACGCCGAAAGGTGGGGCGAGGCGGCACCGACACCCACCCCGACGGCCAGTAGCGCCACTGCGCACACGACGATGACGCCGACCTTCGCGCCTTGCACATGAGTGACTCCGGCCAAAGCCAGCCCGCCGCCGACCAACAGTGGTGACGCGATCACCACGATCAGGATCGAGCGCGTTTTGTTCAACGAGCCACTGACGAGTCCGCTGATCATCCAGCCCAGCGATAGCGCCGCGCCCAATAGTCCGGCAACGATCGGACCCAAGTGCGCCAGCCGCTGGCCGAACAGCGGCACGTATAGATCCACCTTGGTCGCCGCGACCATCAGCCCCAAGGTCAAATAGACCCACTTCAGCGGGCCGAACCCGTAGACGCTGGCCGGCAGCACCGCGGTATCCATTCGGCGGTCGACCACCAGGAATGCGCCAACCAGCAGCCCGCTGAGGATCAGCAGGCTGACGGTTGCGGCGATGTTGTGCGGCAGCGAGGCCACACTGACCGTCAGCGCCGCGGCGCCCAGCAGGAAGACCGAGGGCACCGGGACCCTGGCCCCGGCGCGGTCGGTGGGCGGTTCTCCGCCGCCATCCATGCTCAGCAGGCCCGGCGCCAGCCCGGCCATTGCCACGCTCAGCATCGCCAGCAAGCCGAACGCCCACCGCCACGCGCCGAACTGCGCGAACAGGCCGCCCACCGCGGGGCCGATCAACGCGCCGATACCCCACGTCGAGGCGGCCATCGCAGAGCCCCGACTCCAGAGCGATCGCGGCAGCACGGCGTTGATCACGGCAAAGCTCAGACCGCACAGCAGACCGCCGGCGAGTCCTTGCAGGAAGCGGCCGACCAGCAGGATCTCCATGCTGGGTGCGGCCGCACAGACCAGGCTGCCGACGCCGAGGACGGCGAAGCCCATCAGGTACGAGACGCACGCGCCGATGCGGTGCAGCAGCGTATTGACGGTCGCTGCTGCGACCACCGACCCGACGAGGTAGAGAGTTGTCACCCACGCGTAGATCCGCTCGCCGCCGATCTCGTTGATCGTGCTGGGCAGCATGCTGATCGTCAGGAACTCATTAGTTGAGTACAGGACCACGCCCCCAGCGATCACAGCCGAGGTCCGCAGGTAAGGGGGACTCCACAACTCACGCCACTGGCCGGCGGCAATTTGTTTCTGCTCCGTTAAATTCACCACCGCTGACCTACTAAACCATGTTCGCGCGGAGTAGTCGAACGGCCCCAAACGGTGCGTTGGGCCACGTCGCGGGCTCAGATGGTGTCGTCCGGCACACTGACCTGCATCGTCGCCGGCCGAGATTCTATGAATGCGGTTTGGATCGTTACGGATTGATTACCGATCAGCCCGTCTCCCTACCAGGCAGCCGGGCTGTGGCCGATTCCGACTCCTCCTCCGCCCACGGCGCGGGCTGCATCGTCGCCGGTGGCTTAGTCGCCTACCATCGTCCCTCGTGCCCCACGACGACAGTGAGCGATCGACGCATCGGCTCGCGCGGCTGGTCGCCGTCGTCGCGGGCATCGTCGGTGCGCTGCTGTGCGCGCTGGTCCCGCTGCTTCCGGTCAACCAGACGACGGCCACCATCTTGTGGCCGCAGGGCGTCAACGCCGACGGGCACATCACCGACATCACCGCCCCGCTGGTCTCCGGGGCGCCGCGGGCGCTGGACATCTCCATCCCGTGCGGCGCGATCGCCACGCTGCCCGCCGACGGCGGCCTGGTGGTGTCGACGCTGCCGGTGAACGGCTTCGAGACCGGCAAGAGCGGGCTGTTCGTACGGGCCAACAAGGACACCGTCGTCGTCGCGTTCCGGGACACGGTCGCCGCGGCGGCGCCCCGCCCCGCGGTTGCCGGCGGCGCCTGCAGCACCCTGCACATCTGGGCGGACGCCGGCGGCGCCGGCGCGGACTTCATCGGGATCCCCGGCGCGACCGGCAAGCTGGCGCCGGAGAAGAAGCCTGCGGTCGGCGGGATCTTCACCGACCTGGCGGTGGCCGCGCAGCCGGGATTGTCGGCTCGCATCGACGTCGACACCCGCTTCATCGTCGCCCCCACGATGCTGAAGCGGGCCGTGCTGGCCCTGGGCGCGCTGGCGGTGCTGGCCTCGATCGTCGCGCTGGGCGTGCTGGACCGGCAGTCGGGACACCGGACGCCACGCAACTGGCGGCACTGGTTCGGCCCCGGGCTGGCGACTTGGCTGGCCGACGCCGGG
>Ga0209113_1000047_pt1 | contig 25677 bp, 28 predicted proteins | sample TexAe_RefH0_O1_FD_187951 | JGI IMG/M metagenome (GOLD analysis project Ga0209113, IMG submission 187951) | Forest soil microbial communities from Davy Crockett National Forest, Groveton, Texas, USA - Texas A ecozone_RefH0_O1 (SPAdes) (version 2) | ecosystem: Environmental > Terrestrial > Soil >... | reverse complement strand
CGCGTCGTAGTTCGCCCGCCAGCCCCGGAAATGCGGCCACGCCTCCTCCGCCGAGCGCTCGATCGGGTAGTCGACTTCGCGGAGTATGGCGACCGCCTGTTCAAAATCGCTGAATGTCACGGAGATTGGCGCGTCGGGGCCGGGCTCGTCGGGCACCGTCCGTACCATTGTTCGGGCGATCTGCGAGATGGCGACGAAGCCCATCCGAAGCGCCAGGCGCGGCGCTAGTTTGGGTTCGAGCGACGGGGCCAGCGACAGGTGCAAAGCGGCGGCATCCATCACCGCGATCAGTGAGGTCAGCCAATGTGACAGCGGATGCGGCGAACGGAAGCGCACCAGAGTGACATAAGTGGTGTGCGATTCGGTTACTTCTGCGGCCCACCGCTCCCACGAGAAGAACAACGCTTCGAGAACCTGCGCCATGTTGCCGCCCTGAATGCCCCACCGACTGCGGGCCAGAAGCTCCGGACCCCACGACGGCACGCCGGCCCGGGTGCCCAGCAGCGTGACGTCGGTTTCGCGCTTGTTGAACGCGGAGTACAGCGTCGGCAGGTAGCCGACCTGCAGCCCGATCACGACCAGCCCGGTGAACGCCGCCAGGTACTCCAGCGTCGTGCTGTCACCGGTCGACGGCGCCGCGTAGCCAAGGGTGAAGATCGACGACCCCGCTTCGGAAACAGCTTGCCCTAGATGGCCTTTCATACTCGGCAGCAACAAGAGCGCGAAGCCGACGACGAGCATGCCCAGCCACGCGGCGAGCCGGACGAGCAACGACATCGGCGCTTGCCAGGACAGGATCGCGTTCCTGCGCCCAAAGGAGCGCACCGGCTTGGTGAGGATCCGGAACACGATGTCGAGGAGCCACGCGACCAGCCGGCTGGCCGGGGAATTGACCGCCCGCGGGACGACCAGGGTGCCCGCGACGCTCATCAGCGTCCCCATCACCATCAACAACCCGGCCGCGAAGCCGATCCACGCACCGACCATAGGAGCATTCAAACAGTGCGTCGTGTGAGCCGCGTGCGGTTTGTGGCCTGGCTCAGCGTTTTTGTTTGGGCCGCAGCCGCGCCTCTGCCTGAGCAAGCTGCACGTTGTGGCCTTCCGCGCACTGGACATGGGTGGCCAGCGGCGCGCCGCAGCCTTCACCGTGCACCAGGTCGAGGCGTCTCGCGTCGCCCTGCAAGAGCATTCCGAATTCGACCAGGCTCACGAGTACGGGAAACAGCTGGCGGCCACGTCCGGTGAGCACGTATTCGTAGCGGGTCCGCTGCCCAGGCGACTTGTACGGCTGCTTGGCCAGAACCCCAGCATCGACAAGCTGCTTGAGACGCGTCGCCGCGATTTGCTCGGTGAAGCCTGCGCGTTGCGCAAAATCCTCGAAACGCGTGGTGCCCCAGAATGCCTCACGAAGCAGCACCAAAGCTGAACGTGTTCCGATGGTGTCCAAGGCCCGTTCGATAGGACAGACTTCCCGGTAGCCGGTTCTGTCACCATCGGCCAGACGCCCTGTCAGAGTCATCGCGTCAGTTGCTGGGGTCATCGCATCATCCTAGCCGCTGGCATTACTTCGCCATAGCCAGATGGCTGAGCTATCCGGTGCTGAACAGGGCGATCGACCCGGCGAGACGGGCCAGCCGGGCACCGGGACTGCAGTGCCCGATTGAGTTCATACTCGAAAGCGCTTATCTGATCCGTCTTTTAGACACGATTAGCTGGGACATACCCTTGGCCACAGTTATCTAGAGTTTGCGTTACCTACAGCACCGCACGATTGGCACGCACGAACTCCCGCAGCGATACCGGCGTCCGGTTGATGAGTCGAGTCAATTGCGTGCAATCGGCGGGTGGGGCACCTCGAGCTGCGACCGCAGCTCCGACATTGGCGATGTGGCCGGCCATGGCGGGGTTGACGACTCCACCCGGATGATCCTCGGCAACGCGGACAAGCTCGTCGCGCCACTGGTCAGGTGAGATCGGCTCGAAGGTGATCGGACGCCCGAGCTCCTGAGTGAGGATCTCGGCGATCTCGTGGTGGTTCAGCAGCTCCGATCCCGTCGGGTAGCAGACCGGACCATCGAAGGTGGACGGGCGCAGCAGAGCTGCCACCGCAAGCTCGCCCGCGTCGCTGCCGTTGATCCAGCCGACTTGCCCTTCACCGAAGCTGTTACGCAGCAGATTGTCTCGCCTGATCGAGTCACCGTGCAACGCAATGAGATTCTGGTGGAAGGTCGCACCGACTCGCAAGATCAACACGTCGAGCCCGCCCCAGGTCATTACTTCTTCGGCCAGCCACTGTGCACGGCCGAGATCGCTGGGATGAAGCGGGTGCGCCGGTCCCATCGACATGACGACGGTCCTGATGGCGCGTCCCGTCTCGCGAACCGCGGCGGTGTAATTGGCCGCGGCGGGGACCACGCCGGCTTCAACCGGGTAGGTGAAATACGCCAACTCAACGTCGGTGAACGCGGTGACCAGACTGCGGCGATCATGCAGATCCCCGATGACCACTTCGGCGCCGAGCGCGGCGAGCGCGTCGGTGCGCTCGCTGAGCGTTCGGGCCAAGATTCGAACTGGGCTGCCTTCTTCGCGCAGGCGGCGTGCGACGTGGGCGCCGGTGGATCCGTGACGCCCGGTCGCACCGGTCACCAGGATCGGTGCGGCTGATCCGCTCATCGAGACACTCCTCGGGTGTACGCGGCGGCGTCGTCGCCGCCCGGTCGACAGCCCTAACCATCGCGACTGGCTCATGTTTTGTCAAGCCAATTAGCTAATGCGGATTCTGCATGCGTTGTGCCACTGCATGTTTCTCGGTAAGTCATCATAAGGGGCCGCGGCGAGGCCAGCCGCCCGGGTTGGTCCCGCCGTCCGTGGACGCCTGACTTCTGCCTGCATACATTGATTTATTCCCTGATTTTAACTTCTGCAATGGGCATAAATCACGTTTGCTTTTAGCTTGACTCTAGTAGAGCTAGCTGTGACAGTGCGTAGATATGAGCTTCTTGCGAGTGACTGCGAAGAGAGGGACGACCAATGACCAGTGAGTACACCGCGACGGACCGCACCGACGTGCCTGCGTTGCTTGTTACGGGAGCGGCCGGCAGAACCGGCGGATACGCCGCGAAGTTGCTGCTCGAACGCGGCCACCGGGTGCGCGCCCTCGTGCACCGCTTTGACGACCGCGCTGCAAATCTGCGTGACAGTGGCGCCGAGGTCATCGTCGGCGATCTGCAAGATATCGACACGGTCCGCGAGGCGGTCGACGGCGCCCGGGCGGCCTACTTCGTCTACCCAATCAGCCCGGGTCTGCTCGAGGCGACCGCAACCTTCGCCCAGGCCGCCGAAGAGGCCGGAGTCAGCGCGATCGTCAACATGTCACAGATCTCGGCCCGCCGCGGTGCCGCAAGCGATGCGGCGCGCATCCACTGGCTGGGCGAGCGGATCCTGGACTGGTCTCCGGTTGCTGCGACCCATTTGCGCCCAACGTATTTCGCGGAGTGGTTCACGATTTTCGGCGCCCAGGGAATCCGCGAGGAGGGCGTCCTGCGACTCCCCTTCGGCGACGGACGTCACGCCCCGATCACGGCAGAAGACCAAGGCCGGGTCATCGCGGCGATCCTGGAGAACCCCGGCGACCACGCCGGCCAGGTTTACCCGTTGTTCGGGGCGGTCGAGATGAACCACTACCAGATCGCCGACGCCATCTCCGAAGCGCTGGGACGGCCGGTGCGCTACGAGCCCGCAGACATCCCGACGTGGATCGAAGGCATCAAGGCCCGGGGGTTTCCCGAGTTCTTGGCGCAACACCTGAGCAACGTCGCCGTCGACTACCAGAACGGAATCTTCGCGGGCAACAACGACCTGGTCGAACGAATCGGCGGCAAGAAGCCCACGACGGTGCAGGAATTCATCACCGACCATCTCGCCACATTCACCAGCTGACATCAAGCCAAGTGGCATAACAAGATTCGAATTTTAGGAGTCGATATGACGATTACCGAGCACGCTCCCTACTCGACCAAGGTCGACGATTCATACCCCGGGCCGGGCATCGAGCCGCAGGAAGACCCGGTCAACGCTGGTGACCGGAATCCGGGTGTCCCGCAATGGCAATGGCAGTTGCGTCGATTGACGACGACCACGGAAGGGCGGCCCTATCACCATCCACGGCGGGAGAGGTTCGTCGAAGAAGCCGCGATGTCCCGGGAGATGTTCCGGCTGTGACAAGCCAATTGGCCGCTTATCCGAGTGTACGGTTGCGTTCACTTGCGCGATCCAGCTAACCCCGCTATGGTCACTTTCAATTTGAAAGGCACAGGGGGTACTGGATGGACCGTAAGCCGAGTTGGAAGACGGAATGCCCGGTCGTGCAGACGCTTGAGCGGGTGGGCGAACGATGGAGCATCCTGCTGCTTCGTGAAATCTTTCGCGGAGCACATCGCTTCGACGAGCTCCAGACCAGCCTGGGGATCGCGCCGAACATCCTGAGCACGCGCCTGACGCGCTTGGTACACGCCGGCTTCATCGAGAAGCAGCTGTACCAACAGCATCCGCCGCGGCACAGCTATCACCTCACCCAGCGCGGCGAGGACTTCATCCCGGTTCTGTTCGCACTCCTCGCATTCGGCAACAAGCACTTCGCCCCCGAAGGCCCGAAGGTGGCCGTGGTGAATAAAGACACCGTGGAGATCGCCGAGCCCGTTCTCGTGGACCGCAAGACAGGCGTTGCGATCACCAGCGATCGATTCACCATCGCCTCCACCGCCCTGGCGAGCAAGCAAACGCAGGCGAAATATTCGCTCCAGGCATGCGAGCCGCCCCGCGCCGGGAGAGCGAGGGCCGCCAGGAAGGCACCTTCGGGGTAGCGCACTCCCGGGCGTCGGGCCAACTAACGTCACCAGAGATTCCGAAAGGTCAACGAGTGAGCCAACGTTCAGCGGCCCGCGCTTTCCTGCAGCGCGGGTGGATGGCCTTGGTGACCGTCATCGCGCTCGTTCTGGGCGCGGTCTGCATGTGGAAAGTGCACCAGTTCTCCGAACCGAAGCCAGTCACTACCGTCAACGGTCCACAGGCTCCCGAGGAGTTCAATCCCAAGCGCCTCACCTACGAGTTGTCCGGCTCGGTCGGCAGTGGCGGGATGCTGGTCTACGTCGACATCGACGGGCACCCGCACCGGGTCGACATCAAGGCCTTGCCGTGGTCACATACCGAGACGACGGTCCTGACTGTGGTGTCGGGCAGCATCTCCGCGCACGTACACGGCGCGCAGGCGGTCTGCCGAATGCTGGTGGATGGTGTTGTGCGGGACCAGCAGTCGACGACCCACAGCGACGCCGATGTCCAGTGCAGGGTGAAATCCGCGTGAGCGCACATCGTGCCGGGCGACCGTTCGTCGCCAGGACAGTCCGCCTTCTCGCGATACCGATCATCGTCCTCTGGGCGTTGCTCGCCGTGTCCACCAACGCCTTTATGCCGCAAGTGGAAAGGGTCGCAGAAGAACTCGCCGGCCCGATGGTCCCGACCTACGCCCCGTCGCAGCTCGCCATGCTCCAGATCGGCGAGAAATTTCAGGAGTCGACGTCGACCAGCCTGACCATGATCGTGCTGGAAGCCAACCGCCCGTTGGACGACGGTGACCACCGGTACTACGACGACTTGATCCAGCGACTCAAGCACGACACCGCGCATGTGCAATACGCCATGGATCTGTGGGGCAAACCATTCACCGCGGCCGGGGCGCAAAGCGTGGACGGCAAATCCACCTACGTGTTGTTGCGCCTTGCCGGTGACATCGGCCAGCTGCAAGCCAACGAATCCGTGAACGCCGTACGGGAATTGATCAACAAGGACACTCCCCCACCGGGGCTGAAGGTCTATGTCAGCGGCGCCGCCCCGCTGGCCTCGGACACCCTGTCCATCGCCAACGACAGCCTGAACAACATCACGATCGTGACGATCATCCTGATCTTCGTGATGCTGCTGTTGGTGTATCGCCGCATCACCACCCTGGTGGTCCCCATGTACAGCGTCCTGTTCGAGATATTGGTCGCCAAGGGCGTGGTGTCAACCCTCGGCCACGTGGGCATCATCCCGCTGTCGTCTTTCGCGGTGAACGTCGTCATTTCGCTGACGTTGGGAGCGGGAACCGATTACGGCATCTTCCTGATGGGCCGATATCAGGAAGCCCGGCAGGATGGGGAAAGTCCAGAAGACGCGTATTACACCGCATATAAGGGCGTGGCGCCCATCATCATCGGCTCGGGGCTGACGATCGCGGGCGCATGTTTCTGCCTGAGTTTCGCTCGGCTGAACTACTTCCACACCATGGGACCCGCCGTCGCGATCACCATGCTGTTCACCATCGCGGCCGCACTCACGCTGGCGCCGGCGTTGCTGACATTAGGCAGCATCTTCGGGCTCTACGAGCCGAGAACAAAGGTCAAGGGCGCGTTGTATCGGCGGATCGGCGCGAGCGTGGTGCGCTGGCCGAAACCGATTTTGGCAGCAAGCGCCGCGGTCGTGATGATCGGAGCGGTCTTCGTTCCCACCTACAAGCAGAACTACGACGACCGTCAATACCAGCCCGCCAGCGCATCGGCCAGGAAAGGCTTCGCTGCTGCCGACCGCCATTTCCCGCCGAGCAAACTGTTCTCCGAGATGCTGATGATCGAAACCGATCACGACATGCGCAACTCCGCCGACTTCATCTCGCTGGACCGTGTGGCAAAAGCACTGATCCGCCTGCCCGGTGTGGCCATGGTGCAAAGCATCACCCGGCCGTTGGGTCGGCCCCTTGAACACGCCACCATCCCCTACCTGTTCACCACCCAGGGCAGTGGCAACGGCCAACAACTCCCGTTCAACAGGGAGCAGAACATGAACACCGACCAGCAAGCGGATATCCAGGCGCACTCGGTTGCGGTGCTGCGCAAAGAGATCGTTTTCTTCCAGAAGGTGTCCGACGAAATACACAACACCGTGCTCACCGTTCAAGACCTGCAGAAGGTCACCGATGAGATGAACGAGGAAATCTCCAACCTCGACGACTTCTTCCGGCCGATCAAGAGCTACTTCTATTGGGACAAGCACTGTTTCGACATACCGATCTGCTGGGCGCTCAGATCGGTGTGGGACACCATCGACCACATCGACCACTTGGCCGAAGACATCAACAGCGCCAAGATCTCGCTGCAGGAGGTCGATAAGGCGTTCCCGCCCATCATCGCCCAACTCAAAGCCACCGCCGACGACACCGAAGCCCTGCGAGCCAAGCTGGTCAACTCCTACGGGTCGGCGGATCTGCAGACCATCCAGACCGAGCAGACCTTCGATGACTCGATCAATGTCGGTAACGACTTCGATCGGGCGCGCAGCGACGACTTCTTCTACATTCCGCACGAGGGATTCGACAACGAAGACGTCAAAACCGGTATGCAACTGATGATGTCGCCCGACGGCAAGGCGGCGCGGTTTATCGTCACCCACGAGGGCAATGCGATGGGCCCAGAGGGGGTGCAGCATGTCGAACAGTTCCCGACGGCGATCACGACGATCCTGAAGGAGACCTCGCTGGCCGGCGCGAAGGTTTATATCGGTGGCTCGGCGTCGAACAACACAGACATCAAGCAATACGCCGCATCTGATCTGCTGATAGCGGCGATCGCGGCCTTCGTGTTGATCTTCTTGATCATGATGTTCCTGACACGAAGTTTGATCGCTGCCTTTGTCATTCCGGCCACGGTGGCCTTTTCGTTCGGCGGGGCGTTCGGGCTTTCGGTGCTCTTCTGGCAACACCTCATCGGACTGCCGCTGCACTGGCTGATATTGCCGCTGTCGTTCATCATCTTGGTGGCGGTGGGGTCGGACTACAACCTGCTGTTGATCGCCCGAGTCAAAGAAGAGGTTCACGCCGGATTGCATACCGGGCTGATTCGCGCACTGGGAAGCACCGGTGGCGTGGTGACTTCGGCGGGTTTGGTGTTCGCGTTCACCATGTTGGCCATGCTGGCCAGCGATCTGCGAACCATCGGCCAGCTCGGGTCCACGGTGTGCATCGGTCTGCTGCTCGACACACTGATCGTGCGGTCGTTCGTGGTGCCGTCGATCGTCACCATCCTCGGAAAGTGGTTCTGGTGGCCAACTCTGGTGCGTTCGCGCCCGCTACAGCCGCAGCCTGGACTGACAGGAGCAAGATATTGAGCTGGGGATTATGGAACTACCTGACAGCGATTACGCTCGCGCTCGAAGTGGTGCTTGCCACCTGCGCCACCGTGTACGTCATGCGGATCTTGCGCCGCACACCAGTGCCGCTGACCAACGAAGTCAACGCCGTGCCGACCGTGCTGGCGAAACTACGTAAACGTGAATCGTTGCAGGACTATGAGAAACCGCTTGCCACGCAAGTCGTTGACGCCCGCAGGCCCCTGATCGCGTTTTCGATTCCGGCCGCCTTCATGACGATGGGACTGTTTTACATTTTCGGTAGCCTCGAGCATCTTCACGGCGCCCAGCCCTCCGAACGCACATTCCTCGGCGTGATCCCGATCATCACGTCGACCAACCTGACCATGCGGATGTTTCTGAGTTCGCGGCTGAAAAGCCGCATAGACAAATAGCTTTACCGCGGTTTGGCGAACGCCAGCAGTCGCACCTTGCTGCTTTGTCGTACCTCGCCGTCGTGGTTCAGGGTGTCGTAAGCGATGGTGACAAACCCGCGGTTGGGACTCGACTTGGACGTGTGCACGTCGACGACTTCGCCCTCGACGTGGAGTCGGTCACCCGGTCGCGTTGCGGTAGGCCAGGCGACCTCGACGCCCGCGCCGATGATGCCGCGCGCCAGCGTAATTCCTGACGTGACGAGCAGGCGCATCGTGATGGCGGCGGTATGCCAGCCGCTGCCCGCGAGCCCATGAAAGAAGGTGTCGTGGGCAGTCTCGTCGCTCAGGTGAAACGGTTGGGGGTCCCACTTGGTGGCGAATTCGATGATGTCGTCGGCGGTGAGGTCGTAGACATCGGTAGAAAATCGATGCCCGACGTGAAGATCGTCCAACCAAAGTTCGGTAGCCATCGTGACCCTCCGCCGTTACCCGTCTGACTGAAATATTATATAGTTAGCGAATTCTGTCCGCGAGATGTTCAGAGTGTTAATCACTGCCAGCCGTGCGACTAAAGGCTGCTGAAGAGTTGCCTCGCGGCGGTGCGGGCCTCCGACGTCATCTGCCCACCCGGTTATCGTTGAATAACGTGACCACCACAGACCAACCGCCCGACTCGCTGCTCGCGGCCATGGCGGAGGCACACATCCCGACAGAAAATCACCAATTCATCCGTCGAGTCACCGCTGCAATCGGCATCGCCGAATACCGTGCGGTCGTCAGTCCTGACAAGCCATACATCGTGGCGAAGAGGCGTGACGGTCTGCCCGATCTGCACATCTACCACGGGTACACGACGGGCTTCATCACCGAACAAGAAATCGCCGGTGTCGCGGACAGCGGCGCCGGGCGCGGACCCAGCTCGCGAACGGGCACCTGGTACGTCGAGCACCCGGAGAATCGGGTGCGCCTGGGCGGCAAGCGGTCCGGCGATGTTCGGCGTGAGGGAAAATTCTGCACCTGCGGCATGCAGTTGTCGCTCACCGGGGTGTGCGTCAGCTGCGACTAATTCTGCTGTGACTGAACGGCATTGACGTGCTCAGGGGACCCGTCTCCAGTCCTGGCAGTTATGCGACTCGAAAGCCTTGACCCCCGTATTGATGTTCGCGAACATCGGACCGACCGAAGTGTTGGTCTGCAGGACATGATCCTTGGCCGCATCGGGTGTGCTGTAGGTGAACCACGAACACATTGAGTCCTGGGTTGGCACGTTGTTGATCCACACACCAAAGGTCGATCCCGACCCGCCCGTGCGGTACAGGCCCGGTGCGATGTCGGGTCCGACGACAAAGAAACCATTGCCCGGGATCGGGTCGAGCGGATCGGCGACCGCCGGCGGGGCCAGCGCGACCACTGCGATCAACACGGCCGACAAGCGCAGTAGTGGGGGCATGACTCTTCCTCCAAGCTGAAGCCCCCCACGGAAGCCTAAGCCCGAACGGACGCCAACGCCGACGATTCCGCTTCCCCACGGTGGCAGGATGAGCCCATGAGCACTGGCACACTTCCCGACTTCAATCCACAGGACCCGCTCGGCCTGGACAGCTCACTGTCCGACGACGAGGTCGCAGTGCGTGACACGGTCCGTCAGTTCTGCGCCGAGCACGTCATCCCGCACGTCGCGGAGTGGTTCGAGATCGGCGATCTCCCGGTCCGCGACCTGGCCAAGCACTTCGGTCAGCTGGGATTGCTCGGCATGCACCTGGAGGGTTACGGGTGCGGCGGCGCGTCGTCGGTGCACTACGGGCTGGCGTGTACCGAACTGGAGGCCGCCGACTCCGGCATCCGGTCGATGGTCTCGGTACAGGGGTCGCTGGCCATGTTCGCGATCTGGCGATTCGGCTCCGAAGAACAGAAGCAACAGTGGCTGCCCGGCATGGCCGCCGGCGAACTGCTCGGCTGCTTCGGCCTGACCGAACCCGATGCCGGCTCCGATCCGGCTTCGATGACCACCCGGGCGCGGCGCGACGGGTCGGACTGGATCCTCAACGGCCGCAAGATGTGGATCACCAACGGGTCGGTCGCCGACGTGGCGATCGTCTGGGCGGTCACCGACGACGGCGTGCGCGGCTTTGTCGTCCCCACCAAGACGCCCGGGTTTACCGCCAACACCATTCACCACAAGCTCTCGCTGCGGGCGTCGATCACCAGCGAGCTGGTGCTCGACGACGTCCGCCTGCCCGACGACGCGATGCTGCCCGAGGTGAAGGGGCTCAAAGGTCCGCTGTCGTGTCTGTCGGAGGCGCGTTACGGCATCATCTGGGGTTCGATGGGCGCCGCGCGATCCGCGTGGCAGGCTGCGCTGGACTACGCCGGACAACGCACCCAATTCGGCCGTCCGATCGCCGGATTCCAGCTGACCCAAGCCAAACTCGTGGACATGGCCGTCGAATTGCACAAGGGTCTGCTGCTGGCGCTGCAGCTGGGGCGACTCAAGGACAGCGTGGGTCTGCGACCCGAGCAGGTCAGCTTCGGCAAGCTCAACAACACCCGGGAAGCGATCGAGATCTGCCGCACGGCGCGAACCATATTGGGCGGCAACGGGATATCGCTGGAGTATCCGGTGATCCGGCACATGGTCAACCTGGAATCGGTGCTTACCTACGAGGGGACTCCGGAAATGCACCAACTAATCCTGGGTCAGGCCTTCACCGGCATCGACGCCTTTCGCTGACAGGAGCATCTGAATGAGCGCACGGCTGGAGTACACCTCCGAGCACCGGCAGTTCCGCGAAATGGTTCACGACTTTGTGCAGCAGACTGTTGTCCCGGCCCACGAGCAGTGGGAGAAGGCCAGCTGCCTGGATCGTTCGCTGTTCACCGAGGCCGGCAAGCTTGGGCTGCTGGCATTTTCGGTTCCCGAGGAGTTCGGCGGGCCAGGTGTCGACGATTTCCGCTACAACGCGATCGTCGTGGACGAACTCCAGCGGGCCGGCGCGGCCGCCGAGGCGATCGCGTTGTCACTGCAGAACGACATCGTGCTGCCCTATCTCACCGAACTGACGACAGCCGAACAGCAGCGACGATGGTTGCCCGGTGTGGTCACCGGCGAGACGGTGATCGGCATCGCGATGACAGAACCCGGCGCCGGTAGCGACCTGGCGGGGATCCGCACCACCGCAGTGCGAGACGGCGACCACTACGTGGTCAACGGCGCGAAGACCTTTATTTCCAACGGGCAGACCGGTGACTTGTTCGTCGTCGCGGTGCGCACCTCGCCCGATCGGCACAAGGGGTTGTCGCTGCTGGTAGTCGAGCCGGAAACCCCGGGCTTCAGCCGCGGCCGGAACTTGGAGAAGATCGGTCTGCACGCCCAGGACACCAGCGAGCTCAGCTTCACCGACATGCGGGTTCCCGTCGAGAACCTACTCGGCGAAGAAGGGCGGGGCTTCTATCAACTGATGAACAACCTGCCCCAGGAACGGCTGTCGCTGGCTGTCGGCGCGGTGGCGGCGGCCGAGGGGGTGATGGCCGAAACCCTCGGCTACGTCAAACAGCGAAACGCGTTCGGCTCCCCCATCTCCGGCTTGCAGAACACCCAATTCGTGCTCGCCGAGCTGTCCACCGAAATCGATGTCGCGCGTACCTATCTCGACGACTGCATCGCCGAACACCTCGCCGGGGAGTTGACCGCGGCCCGGGCCGCGCGGCTGAAATGGTGGACCACCGAACTTCAGGTTCGCACCGCCGACCGCTGCTTACAACTGCATGGCGGATACGGGTACATGCGGGAATACCCGGTCTCGCGCGCTTTCGTCGACGCTCGCATCCAGACGATTTACGGCGGGACCACCGAGATCATGAAGACGATTATCGCCAAGGATCTCGGGATCTGAAGTCGCTCAGGCGCTTTCGCGGGTAATCATCGACATCCCGTTAACGCCGGGCACGGGCAGTGTCTCCACCGGGGAGGGCATCCGCACCGCGGCTCCGACCAAAATCATCGCCGCGGCGGTGGAGGCATCCACTTCCCACTGCGACCCGCTGCCGTATTTGAGGAGCTTGTCCCGGGTTTCGGTGTCGGTGATGAACATGATCCATACGGGTTCTGAGTTGTTTTCCATTGTTCTACCTCTGTAAGTTTTCGGGCTGGACATGGGCGCTGGATGAGGACACGACTATGAGGCCACCTCGCAGTCACTCGACCGGACTGGCTTTGCCAGGCTGACGGGGAGCAAGCCGGAAAGCCCCGTGCCGATCTGACCCCGACGAAATTGCTCGTGGATCAAATCCTTTGTCTCGCTGACGATCTTGGTGAGCTGGTTCGGTTGCGCGTGGTTGAAGAAATCGCGCCGGTTCCACCAGAGCAGCTTGGTTCGGTAGTGCTCATTGGGGTAGGGCGTCGCCGGAATGGCCGCCACCACTGGTCCGGAGGAACGCCAGGTGTTCAGGATCGCCGTCGCGGCGGTGCACATGAGGTACTGGAAATCGAGGATGACCATCATGTAGAAGCCGCTGCGCGCCAACGCGCTGGTAAGAAACGGATTACGGCCGGCAGCATCGGTAACCCAACCGGCCTTCATTTCCAGAACGCCATACGGCACGCGGTCGGCGATCATCTGCCGGACGTCTTGCTGACCGGGCTGGCCCGCCCACTCAGCGACCGCATGCGAGTCGTCGGCGGAGCGAAGTGCCTTGGCCCGCAGTCCACCGACCACCTGTCCGGCATCGTCGACCACGGCGCAGAACATGATGGTGTCGTGCCCGTCGCGCAGCGCGTCGACGTCGAGGGCGCATTCCACGCCACGCTTGCGGTAACTCCGAACGGCGCCCGCCGCGTACTCGGCCCACAGTTCGGGGTCGGCGGCCGGCTGGGAAACAATGAGCGTGCCGTCAATGTCGCGGTCAGGCCAGCTAAAGCCCTGGCCCAGCGAAAAGCCTCCGACCGGTGAGCCCAGGGTTGCGGGTTTCATCGGTCTCCTCTCGACTGGTACCAGACTGCGCGTTGGGTAAAGCTGGTCTGTTTCATTCGTTTAGTATCGTTTCTTCTTATAGAAATACCAGACGATATTCGACAGCACAATAGGCAGTCATCGGGACTGGTTATCCGAACAAAAGCTGAGGATTAAGTATGAAAACGGGCCGGCCTAGCGGCGCGGTGGCGCGCGCGTACGCGGCGACCAGCGAGGAGTACCCCGGCAGGTCGACCCTCTACGCCGGCCACAACGCCTTCACGCGGCGTCCCTGCGCGGCGCCGAAGGTTGGTTCCGCACCAGACTTGACACCTGTAAAGTCCGTCGAATGGACAACATCAGGGGCAAGACCATCGTCATCACCGGCGCTGCCCGCGGCATCGGGTACGCGACCGCGCAAGCGCTGCTGGCGCGCGGTGCCCGCGTGGTCATCGGCGACCGGGACCTAGGTGTGCTCGAGAGCGCAGTCGCCGGCATCAGCAGTCTGGGGCAGGTGACCGGTCATCCTCTGGACGTGACCGACAAGGAATCGTTCGCGGCTTTTCTCGACAAGGCCCGTGCCGACGGCGGCGGACACATCGACGTGCTGATCAACAACGCCGGTGTGATGCCGGTTGGTCCGTTTCTCGAGCAGTCGGCGCAGGCCATCCGCTCGTCGATCGAGGTGAATTTCTACGGAGTGCTCACCGGTTGTCAGCTGGTGCTGCCGGAGATGGTGAAGCGCCGCAACGGGCACATCATCAACATCGCATCACTGGCCGGGATGGTCGCCGTGCCCGGTCAGATCATCTACGCCGGAACAAAATTCGCAGTCGTCGGGCTCTCCACCGCGATGGCCGACGAATTCGCCCCGCAGGGTGTCAAGGTCACCGCGGTCCTGCCGACCTTCACCAACACCGAACTGATCTCGGGAACGTCGCCGTCGGCCGCGCAGAAGCCGGTCGAGCCGTCCGACATCGCCGCAGCGATCGTCAAGGTGCTCGACAAGCCGAAATCTCGGGTGTCGGTGCCTAGTTGGGGTAAATCATTTGCCGCCGTGTTCACCCTGCTGCCGGACCGCGGTCGCCGCTGGCTCAGCAAGAAGACGGGCACCGATGCGGTGTTCCTCAACCTCGACACCGCCGCTCGCCGGACCTACGAAGATCGCGCGCAGCACGCGACGGGGGTTGTGGAGCGCAAGGAGTGATCAGCGCCCGCGCGGCGCGTACATGATCACCCCGACGCCGGCCAGGCACACCGCCGCGCCGATGATGTCCCAGCGGTCCGGCCGAAAACCGTCCAGCGCCATGCCCCAGGCCAGTGATCCGGCGACGAACACGCCACCGTATGCGGCCAGCACCCGGCCGAACTGCGAATCGGGTTGAAAAGTCGCGACAAAGCCGTAGGCGCCCAACGCAATCACCCCGAGGCCCGCCCAGATCCAGCCGCGATGTTCGCGGATGCCCTGCCAGACCAGCCACGCGCCACCGATCTCCAGCACCGCCGCCACCGCAAACAGCAGGATCGACCTTACGACAGTCACCCAATCAGCGTAGGGCCCTAACCGGCCGTCGAGGCGCTCAGGGTTCTGATGGTCTGAGACTCGATGCCCTGAAACGCAGTTCCATCCGGCCGCAGCAGATCGTGGAACCACACCTTCGGGACCGACGAATACGGGTGGTTCCACGAGTCCCACGGGAAGTAGGTCTGCGTCTTGCCCGCGACCAAACCCCAGTTGATCGCACCGACATTGTGCCGCTTGGCAACTGGCAAGATGCTCTCGATGGTGCTGCCCTGCGGGCGGGCCATGTATTCGGTACACAGGATGGGGCGTCCATGGGGGGCGAGCTCACCGATGCGGGACTCGAACGTCGACGGCCCGGCGTACGAGTGAAAGCTGATCACGTCGGAGTTGGCGAGCTGAATGTTCTGGATTGTTGTGCGGCTACCTGGATCTGCCCATTCGCCGTCCCACACGCCGCTGGTCAGCGGTTGACGCGCATCGGCGGCACGGGCCCAGTTGAAGACCTGAGGGAGCAGATCGGCGACCCGTTCGAGTTTGTCGCCGCGCTCGACGCTGCGGTATTGCGGTGCGGGATTGTCAGGTTCGTTCCACACGTCCCAACCCAAAACCCGATCGTCGTTGCGGAATTGGGTCATCACGCCGGTGACGTAGTCCTGCAGGGTGCGGGTGTAGCGCTTGTCATCGATGCGCTCGGCCCCGGGGCTCTGCACCCAGCCGGAGTTGTGCACGCCGGGCGTCGGTGCATGCTGTTGGCCGAGTTTGGGGAACGGATCCCAGCAGGAATCGAAGAGCACGAAGAGCGGTTTGATCCGGTGACGTGACGCGATGTTGACGAATTGCGCCAGACGCGTTTGAAAGCCGCGGGAGTCCTGAGCCCACAGCTGATCGTGCAGGAATACCCGTACCGAGTTGAGTCCGTGTAGCCGGGCCCAACCCAATTCGGTGTCGATACGCCGTGGGTCGTAGGTGCCCGGCTGGAACATCTCGAGCTGATTGATCGCGGTGGACGTGATGAAGTTCGCGCCGACGGGCCAGCCCTGGGCTTGGTACCAACGGTTGGCTCGGTCGGCCGACCACCGACTCGACTCGGCAGAGGCGCGGGGTGGCTCAGCGGAGGCGCGCGGAGATGACGCCAGAGCAGTGCCGGCAGCAAGCATCAACGGCAGTTTCAGAACCGTTCGGCGGTACACGAACTGACGATAAGTTGAGCGCGCCGCTGTTCCCGGTATTCATTCCGCGCGTCGCGATACTTTGTTGTGGCAATTGTTATCTCGCCGTCATCACATCACCGCGACGTGGCAAGCATCCGCTCCAGGGTCAACGCTTGCGCTCCGGCCGATACCGACGTCGGCCCCGCGGTTGCGATCATCGCCCACCGGCCCGGCACGACGGCGACCTCCTCGCAAGGCTGTTCGGCCGTGCAGAATTCCGACACCAGCGAGCGGATGTTCTCGGCGCTTTCCGTCGCCTCGGGACTGAGCACGCGTGTCGCAGCCCCGACGCCGATCTCGGGATGGCGCGCCATGAACTCGCGTAAGAACAGGGCACCGGTGACTTTCGGGTTGATGTCCTGAACAGCGGCCACCACCGTGTCGCCGAAAACGCCGCCCACCGTGCCGACGGCGAAGTCGATGCCGCAGTGCAGCAAACCCAGTCGTTGATGGAGTTCGGTCATCGTCTTTCGCAGCCCGATGTAGAGGCCCGGGTCCAGACCCAGGTTTTCCCAGTCCGCGGCGCTCAGGTAGATGTTGCCCTTCCACGACGTGCCGCGCATGAACTGCAAAGTCAGACCGTCCAGCAGCGTGCCCGAGCGCACATGGGCTGACGGTGTGGTCAGGATCCGTTCACCGCCGACTTCTTTTTCGAAGTAGGTGACGTGCGCTTCGAGGACTTGGTCACCGCCCAACTTCCACGCGGCGGTCGCAAGCTCCTCGAGACGCCGGGTGTCGTCGAGTTCGATATTCGGCACGATCCGGCCGCCGTTGGCGCCTTCGGACGGCTTCAAGCAAGCACGCGACAGCCCGTACCGGTCCTGCAGGAGGTCGCCCGCCCGAAGAAGATCGCGAACGAAATCTTCGCAATCCTCTTGCCACGTAACCGCATAACCGGGTAGCACGGGAATGGCTGTTTGCAGGACTTTGAACGCCTCGCTCGCCCGGTGCTCGTGCTCCAAAATGACTGCGCCCGGCTGGCCGGCCACCTGGCTCTCCAGACTCAATGCGGCCCCGACCGTCGGATGCAGCATGCGCTTACGGTTCCACACCCCCAGGCGAGAATCGTTGGCGTCGACGCGGATTCGGCCAAGCCCGGTGATCCGGGCCAACCACGTCACGAATAGCTGGAACTCGGGTTCAAAGTCATACGGGCACACCACCGTTGAAGGGTTCTCTCGCAGAAACTCGATGATCTGGCGCATCACCGGATCGCGGTCGCCACCGTCGACCGCGCGACGCAGCAGCGCCTGAGACATGTAGTAGTAGTCCGCATCCGGAAGTACCAGGCGCTCAACGCCGCTCGGCGCGGCACCGCGCCGCCATGGCAGCGTCCGTCCGACAACGAGATCGCCACTGCGGGCAAGGTAGAGTCCGCGAGTCTCCACATACGTGGTGAGGTCCAATAGCGGCCGCCCCTCCACCATCGCGGTGAGATCGGTTTCGAAGCTGCTGGCGTACGGCGTGGTCGAATGCACCATCAGACGCGGCTGTTCCTCGCTTGGCGACGAGAATTCGACATGCTCGCCGACCAGCTCGGGGAGCTCCTCGGGTTCGATCGACAGCAGCTTGCGCGTCGCGATGGCGAAGTCGGTTTCGTCGAATCTCAGTGGGCCCGCGTAGCTCTGCCAGGGAATTTCGTCACCATCGACCACGACGGCCCATTCATAGAAATTGCCGGTCAGCGGATGAGGTGACGTCCGCGGCCGGCTGATGCACGATATCACTCAGGTCACTCCATATCTGGCCCAGTGCAGTCAGGGGTAGACGCTGCGATACGCACCGTCGTTCTGGGTATCGACCGTACTCGCTGTGTCGTTACTATCCCGCCGAAGCTTCTTAGCAGACCAAATCGACTGAGAAGACTAAACAACGGCAAGATGAATAACGGCGTAACGAGCAACCATCGCGCCAACATCGATTGTCGGACATGCAGATTGCCGATGACCAGGAAACTCTCAGCGGACTCCTAGCTCAAAGCCCTGTCGATGTCGGCAATCAGGTCATCGGTGCTCTCCAGCCCCACCGAGATGCGAACTACCCCGTCGCCCAACCCAATAGCCGCACGTCCTTCGGGCCCCATTGCGCGATGGGTTGTCGTCGCCGGGTGGGTGACAAGGGATTTCGAGTCCCCCAAGTTGTTGGAGATGTTGATCAACTGCAGTTTGTCCAGTACCTCGAAAGCTCGCTGCTTGGCCGCACTGTCAGGGACGTCGAGCTCGAAGGTCACCACCGTGCCGCCGCCGGACATCTGCCGCTTGGCCAGGTCGTACTGCGGGTGCGACGTCAAAAACGGGTAGCGAACCCACCGCACCGCGGAGTGGCCTTCCAGGTATTCGGCGATCCGCTGCGCCGACGCGTTCTGGTAGTCGACCCGAATTGCCAACGTCTCAAGGCCTTTCAGCATCACCCAGGCGTTGAAGGCGCTCATTGCGGGCCCGGTGTGACGCATCAGCTTCTGCACCGGGCCGTCGATGTATTCCTTGTCGCCGAGGATAGCCCCACCGAGCACTCGGCCCTGCCCGTCGATGTGCTTGGTACCCGAGTAGACCACCACGTCGACACCGAGCGGAAAGCCCTGCTGCAGAAGCGGAGTCGCAAAAACGTTGTCCAGCACGACTTTCGCCCCAGCCGCGTGCGCGAGCTCGGTGACGGCGGCGATGTCGACCAACGATTGCATCGGATTCGACGGCGTCTCGAAGAACACCGCCTGGGTAGGCACGGAAAGCGCCTTCTCCCACTGAGATAGGTCGTCGCCGTCGACGAACACAGTCTCGACGCCCCACCGCGGCAGGATCTCGCTGCACACCACGAAACACGACCCGAACAGGCTGCGCGCGGCGACCAGCCGGTCACCGGCCGCCAGCAACGCACCAAGCGAGGTGAAGACCGCCGCCATCCCGCTCGCGGTGGCGAATGCCGCGGGGGCACCCTCGATCAGGCGCAGGCGTTCCTCGAACATGCTGACCGTCGGGTTGCCGTACCGCGAGTAGACGTAGCGATCGACTTCGCCGGTGAAGGCCTGCTCGGCCTCGGCAGACGAGCCGTAGACGTAGCCGGACGCCAGATACATGGCTTCGGCGGTCTCTTCGAACTGCGACCGCAAGATGCCGCCGCGCACACCGATTGTGGCCTGGCTGACGCCGTCGGGCAGCTGTAATGGCGTGCGGACCGACGGCACCTGCTTGGGCTCGTCAGTCATGTCTGCTTCCACGGCAAACCGATTGCCCGCCAGCCTCTTCCGCCGCGATGACTGTCGCCGTCAAGTTGACCCTCGAAACCGTCGAGCACGTTGTAGGACGGGGCTATGCCGGCCTCGGTGGCGGCCTCGGCCGCCCCGATCGAGCGGTTGCCCGAGCGACACAGGAACACCACCGGGCGATCGTCGCGGGCCGGAACGTGCTCCAACAGTTCGGCCACGAAGTTTTCGTTGGGCTTGCCGTCGGAAGCGTTCCATTCGATGTACACGACATCGCGGCCCAGGCTGGCCAGGTCGGGCACTCCGACGAAGCGCCATTCGGCGTCGGTGCGTACGTCGACCAGAACCGCCTCAGGGTTCTCGCTGAGCATCTTCCATGCCTGCTCGGGGGTGATATCTCCTGCGTATCGACTCATGACATAGCCCCTGACCTGTGGTTTTGCACACCCCGGAGGACGCATTTCCCGCCCGAATATCCGTGCATGACAAGCAGCCTAATGGTGGCTGAACGATGTTCCCGACCCAGAGCGAAGCAGCAGACGACGAACGCCGGGTCGGCGCGGCCGCACAGCATGACGGCAGCGGCGCGGGGTTCGGAGCGCCCGGTCTAAGACCTTTGCACGAGACCTGACTGACCCTTGTCGCTCCGGGATACGCTAGCTAAATGACTGACTCCGCTGACGGTGTCGTTGCGCTGCGACTCATCCTGGCGTCGCTGGACCCCGACGCCGAGAAAGAAGCGCGCAGCCATTCGATTGAAGTCATCGCCGACGAGGTCGGCCATTCCCCCGAACGTTGGCGTGAGATCGCAATACGCACCGCCAGGGTTGCCGCGCTGTTCGCCAGCATGGCCAGTAGGTCAACAGATCTTGACGACGCCCGCGTTAAAGCCCAGTCGGCAGTTGAGAGGCTGTTGGCGGGGGCGCTCAAACCCGGCACGAACTAAAAGCACGCGCGGCGGCGCACCCGCGCCGAAGCGATTCCGCACATGGTTTCTTCACTCGTTTGGTCGGTCAGGGTGTCGAGCACATGTTCCATGCTTACCGTTTCCGCAGCTCACAGCTCTGCTGTCTCGACCTTGTCTCGATTCTGTCTTGACAGTCAGGTGTGAGATCTCCTGCGTAGCGGAAGCTTCTGGCCTCGACGCCGCGGCGGGCTACCAGAGCCGTCGCAGCGCGGTCGACACCTCGCGCGCGTGGCTGCGCGCAGCGGTCACGTCGGCGGCGGTGACGACGGCGGCCCCCAACGGGCGCCGAGCTTCGGAGGCGTCGTGGCTGAACACCCGCACGTCGCTTTCCGGCCTGCGCAGCGCATCGGCGAGCGCACCACCGGAATGCGGACCCTGGACTGCACCGCCCGCGTAGATCACCTCCGCGGCGCCGGGCGAAATCATGATCGTGTCGACCGGAAGTCCCAGGATGGCGCGGGCCTGCAGCTCGAATTCCGAGAGTCGTTGGGTGCGCGTGGTCACCAGGCCACTCTCGAACGGCCGGGCGGTGACGTCGCTGAAGTAGACCTCGTCCCCGCGGACCATCAACTCCACCCCGAACACACCGCGGCCACCCAGCGCCTTAACGATCCGGGCCGCGATCGACCTGCCCGCATCGAGTGCGGCGGGGGTCATGTCCTGCGGCTGCCAGTACTCCTGCACGTCACCAATGGCCTCGCCATGACCGATCGGCGCACAGAAGTCGAGCGTCGGCCCCGTCGGCCCGATGCTGCGCACCGTCAGCAGAGTGACGTGAAAGTCGATCTCGACCAGAGTTTCGGCCACCACCCGGCTGTGGGCCAGTCGGCCACCGGCGGAAACTGCACGCTGCCAGGCCGACTCGAGATCGCCTGGCAGCAGGACCACGGACTGCCCTTCGCCGCCGACGGCAGCCACCGGTTGCACGCGCAACGGGTAACCGGCGTGGTCGGCGATGGCGCGCAGCTCGTCGAGCGAACCCGCGAACCAGAACGGAGCGGTGGGCAGGCCCAGTTCGTCGGCGGCCAGCCGGCGCATGCCTTCCCTGTCGGCGGTGAGCCTGGCGCAGTGCGGGGTGGGCACCACCTCGGCGGTACCGGCTTCGGCCGCTGCGAGCAATGCGTCCGTCGCGACGACGTCGGAGGCCGTCACCACGAATTGCGGCTGTAGCCGTCTGATCGCGGCACCCAGCTCGTCGGCGTCGGTCATGTTGACCACCAGTGCCTGGTCGGCCACGCCATGCGCCGGCGCATCGGCGTACCGCTCGGCGGCGATCACGTGCGCGCCCAGCCGCTGCAGCGCGATCGCCAGCTCGCGGCTGAACTCTCCGGACCCCAGCAGCATCACCGTCGGCCCGCGGCCATCGCGGTGCGCGTGAGTCAACTCGTTCTGCGGCCTGACGTCAGCCACCGGTTCCACCTTCTCCCTAGTTACGCTGCTCAAGGATAGGTGCGCTGCTCGTGTGACCGACGTCGCGCAGTTCGCAGCCCCTACGGCTGGCCGGGTAGCAGCCGCACCATCAAGCCGTTGGCCTCGGCCAGCAGCGTGTCGCCGTCGAGCAGTTCGCCGCGGACAAAGGCCTTGCGGCCCTCCGTCGCCGCCACGTGACCCCGGACCGTCAACGGCGTGTCGATCGGGGTGATCTTGCGGTAGTCGACGTGCAGGAAGCCGGTGCGGCTGATCGGCCGGGCAGCGGCGTGCACGACCATTCCGAAGACGTGGTCGAACAGCAGCGGGAGCACACCGCCGTGCACCGCACCGTTACCGCCGACGTGGAACCGGGTGAAGTGGCCGCGCATCTCCACGCCGTCGGGGTCGTACCTGGTCATCGTCCACGGCGGTAGCAGCAGGCTGCCCATTCCGGGCAGTTGCGGCGAACGGCCCGCCGGGGCCTGGCCTTCGGGGGCCTTGAACGGGGCGAGCTGATCAGCCAGGGCTTCGGCGTGCTCGGCGGCGTCATTCCAGACATCGTCGCTGGGGTCGGCAGACACCGCCAGATCCTGCAACCGCCGCATTGCTGCCACGAACCGGCCGAACCCGGGGCCCGGGCTGGCGGCGCCGTATTCCGGGAAGCCGCCGTGATGGTCGTAGTCGGGGTCGAGTTGTTCTGGACTCTGCGAGGGATCGGTCATGGGCGGGCCGCAAGAACGTCACGCCGCACGATGGTCTGCTCGCGACCCGGACCGACGCCGATGCACGAAATATGCGCTCCGCCAAGCTCTTCCAGTCGCAACACGTAATCACGAGCCTTGGCCGGCAGGTCGTCGAAATCGCGTGCCTCGGAGATGTCTTCCCACCAGCCGGGTAGTTCCTCGTAGATCGGTTCGGCGCGGTGCAGCTCGCTTTGGGTCATCGGCATCTCAGACGTCTCTTTGCCGTCGACGCGGTAGCCGACGCAGACCGGGACCGTTTCGAGGCTGGACAACACGTCGAGCTTGGTCAGGAAGTAGTCGGTGATCCCGTTGACCCGGGTGGCGTAGCGGGCGATGACGGCATCGAACCAGCCGCAGCGGCGACGCCGGCCAGTAGTCACACCGAACTCGCCGCCGGTCTTGGACAGGTATTCGCCGTTCTCGTCGAACAGTTCGGTAGGGAAGGGGCCGGAGCCGACGCGGGTGGTGTAGGCCTTCAGGATTCCCAGCACGGTGGTGATCCGGGTCGGGCCGATGCCAGAGCCGACGGCTGCGCCGCCGGCGGTCGGATTCGATGACGTCACATAGGGATACGTTCCGTGGTCGACGTCGAGCAGCGTGCCCTGCGAGCCTTCCAGTAGGACAGTCTCACCGGCCTCCAGCGCGTTGTTGAGCAGCAGCCGCGTATCGGCAATGCGGTGCTTGAAACTCTCCGCTTGCTGCAACAGGGCCTCGACGACGTGCCCCGCGTCCAGCGCCTTGCGGTTGTAGATCTTGACCAGCACCTGGTTTTTGAATTCCAGTGCGGCTTCGATCTTGTGGGTCAGCATTTCCTCGTCGAGCACGTCAGCGACCCGGATCCCGATACGGGCGATCTTGTCCTGGTAGCACGGCCCGATACCGCGGCCGGTGGTGCCGATCTTCTTACTGCCCATGTAGCGCTCGGTCACCTTGTCGATGGCGACGTGATAGGGCATCAGCAGATGTGCGTCGGCCGAGATCAACAGCTTCGAGGTGTCGACGCCGCGATCTTCGAGGCCCTTCAGCTCGTCGAGCAGCACGCCCGGATCGACCACCACGCCGTTGCCGATGATGTTGGTGACGCCGGCCGTCAGGATGCCCGACGGGATGAGATGCAGGGCGAAGTTCTCGCCGCTGGGCAGCACCACGGTGTGTCCCGCGTTGTTGCCGCCCTGGTAACGCACCACCCATTTGGTGCGGCCGCCGAGTAGGTCGGTGGCCTTGCCCTTGCCCTCGTCGCCCCACTGGGCGCCGATCAGGACGATTGCCGGCATGGCGTTTCTCCCACTCATTTTTGCCGCTTATTGTGGTCCAGCCGGTGACCCACACTATCGCAGCTGTTTGCGAGGAGGCCCGTGAACGACCCTGACATCGCCGTAGTGATGTTCGATGGCCGTCGCGTGCCGCGATCGCTGACGCGGCTGAGGGTAATTGATCCCGTCGACATTGACGCCTCGCTGGCCTCAGCGCGACGGGTGGTGGTGGTCGGCGCTGACGCCGACCTTGCATCCGTGCTGACCCGGCTGCTGCGCGCCGAGCTGCTGAACGTCGAGGTGGCATACGTTCCGCGCCGCCGCACGCAGGCCACCCGCGCCTACCGCCTACCTGCCGGCAGCCGAGCGGCCCGCCGGGCGCGGCGCCGACCGGCGCAGCGGGTACCGCTGATTCGCGACGAGACCGGGTCCGCGATCGTCGGGGCAGCCGAATGGAGGCCGAGCGGCGACACGCCGGTGCTGCACGGCGAGGCCGTTGTCGACGACGACGTGTTGTTCGACGGCGATGTCCCGGGTGTCCGGATCGAGCCGACGGCGGCGCTGCCCGGGTTGCGCGCCCGCGTGATGGGCGGCCGGTCGCGCCGCTGGCTGACCGGCCGGGCCGCGCAGCTGGGTGGAATCGACATCTCGGTGGTCCGCGATGGTGTGGTCGCGCCACGCGTTGCACGGCGCTCGACGATCTACCGGAACACCGAGGGTTGGCTGCTGGTCCGGTAGTTTCGTTCCGTGAGCGCCCGCGATCTGCATCAGTCGGTTCGGCCCAGCCCGATCTTCTGGGCCATCGTCGGCCTGACGGCATTGGGCGGCGCGCTAGCGTATTTCGTAGGCGACAATGTAGGGCCGCTGGCTTACGTCGCGGTGTTCATCTTCGTGATCGCCGGCTGGGTGGTGTCGCTGTGCCTGCACGAGTTCGGGCACGCCTTCACTGCCTGGCGATCCGGCGATCGTGACATCGCGCTGCGGGGCTACCTGGACATGGATCCGCGGCGCTACGTCAGTCCGGTGTGGTCCATCGTGGTGCCCATCGCGATCACCGCGATCGGCGGGATCGGCCTGCCGGGCGCCGCGGTGTATGTACGGACGTCGTACATGACGAACAAGCAACGCACGCTGGTCAGCCTGGCCGGTCCGGCGGCGAATCTGGTGTTGGCCGTGCTGCTCCTCGAGGTGACCAATCTTTTCTTCGACCCGCTACATCCGGTCTTGTGGGCCGGGGTGGCGTTCCTGGGCTTCCTGCAGATCACCGCGCTGCTGCTGAACCTGCTGCCGATTCCCGGCTTGGACGGCTACAACGCGTTGGAGCCGCATCTGAGCCCGGAAACCCAGCGTGCCCTCGACCAGTTCAAGCCGTACGGCATCATCTTCCTGGTCTTTCTGCTCTTCGTGCCGCAAGTCGGGCAGGCGTTCTTCGGGCTCGTCTCCTGGTTCTTCGAGCTCTCCGGAGTGCCCGCGGTCGTGTGGCAAGCCGGCGCCGCGCTGACCCGGTTCTGGAGCGCGTGGTTCTAAGCGCTTGCGATACATGCACAAGTACGCATATATTTAGCGGCATGGGTGCCGGCCACGAACACGCCAACGTCGACACACCAGTGCCGAAGATGGTTGCTGCCACGGCGATGCTGGGTGCGTTCTTCATCGTCGAAGTGACCACGGCGCTGCTGACCGGCTCGATGGCGCTGCTGGCGGACGGCTGGCACATGGGGACCCACGCCGCGGCCCTCGGCATCGCCGGCGCCGCCTACGCGTTCGCGCGCCGCCAGAGCCGCAATGCGCGGTTCTCTTTCGGCACCGGCAAGTTCGGCGACCTC